>LNAP01003626.1_pt1 | contig 16789 bp, 15 predicted proteins | sample 602601 | NCBI WGS metagenome assembly LNAP01 (sample SAMN02440304, study PRJNA202911) | soil metagenome | biome: Subtropical and temperate rainforests or woodlands; isolation source: soil samples (1 kg each in a 20% v/v slurry with milli Q water) were... ... | reverse complement strand
TTTAGTGATGGGGTATTACCTCGCCGAAGAGCAGCCAACGTACTCGTCGTCAGGTGTTGGACTCGTGCAGTGGGAAGAACACGAACTGAACCAGGTCCAAACGGACACGACACTGGTAGAAACCGACAGGCAAGCAATTGTCCTTGCGCGTCGTGGGCAAGGTTTATTCAAAAAACGCGTCATGGCATTGGAGCACACGTGTCGTATCACTGGCGTTAATCGTGAAGAGCACTTGCGGGCCAGCCATTGCAAGCCCTGGCGCGACGCTAATAACGAAGAGCGGCTGGACGGCGAAAACGGTTTGCTTTTGACACCTAGCATGGACCACCTGTTTGATCGCGGGTTTATTGGATTTGATGGCAACGGTCAAACTATTGTCTCTCCCGTTGCCCATCAAGAGTCGTTGGTTCGCATGGGCTTGGATCCAAAGCAGCCACCCAACGTGGGTTCATTTTCTAGCGGACAACGCAAATATCTGGAGTTTCATCGTGAAAACGTGCTTTTAATGTCCAAGTTCCTGGAACATATATAAGAAGCCCACCACCGGCGAAAATTACGGTAGAAAACGCCTCATAAAAACCGCATGAAATGCGGCAAATAGGGTTGATAATTGCTGCACTTCCCAGAAGCGCAGCACGCACCTTGGCGCCCTGACCGTACTCTTGGGGAAGGGCCAGTCGCGACCAAGACTTGGCTAAATATTTGCCTAGCGTGTAACATAACGTATAAGTAGTAATACGCAAAATGGCAGGCATCCGTGACCAAACACAAAGACGTTCCGCAAACTCAGCCCCTAATCGATGTGGCTCCCTTAAGCCGCGCATTGGAGCAATTCGCTACTGATCGCGATTGGGCCCAGTTTCACTCTCCAAAAAATCTGGTCATGGCGCTCACTGGAGAGGTCGGCGAGCTCACAGAAATCTTCCAATGGATGACCGAAGCGCAGTCTCTAGCCGCTGGTACCAATCCTGACACATCACAAGCAGTAAAGGATGAGCTGGCCGACGTGCAACTCTACCTTGTCCGCTTAGCATCTGTACTGGGGATCGACCTGAACGAAGCTGTTCAAGACAAGCTTCAAAAAAACGCCGAAAAATATCCTGCCGAAAAGGCCAAAGGTTCGAGTAAGAAGTACACCGAACTCTAAGATCCGCCATTGGCAGGGGAAGCGGCAATGATCGTCTATGAAGCAGATAAGAAGCAGTTTCTTTACCACAGCGACTACGATGACATTGAAAATGTCATTCTTGCGAACTTCAAAGCCACAACAGGAAGACGGGTCAATAACTCCGAGATCCGATCCTGGAAGGAGTCCCTTGGCTACGTTGCCCGCGTACTGCGCGATGACGAGATCCCCAACGAGATGGGTATTGCCGTCGAACTACATCTTCCGCAATCCTCCAAAAGAATCGATGTCACCCTAACCGGCAGGGACGCCACCGGAAACAAGAATGCGATCGTCATTGAGCTCAAGCAATGGGAAACCGCTACTGCAACTGAAAAAGACGGCATTGTGGTTACCTACTTGGGTAAAGGACTTAGAGAGGTTGTCCACCCTTCCTACCAGGCCTGGTCATACGCTTCATTGCTCGAAGGCTTTAACGAGGCGGTGTACGACGGAGGCATATCCATCAAACCATGTGCTTATCTGCATAATTACATACGAGACGGGGTGATAGATGCAGCCCACTATGAAGGATATACACAAAAAGCCCCGCTATTTCTTAAAGGTCCCAAGGAGCGCGAACAGCTTCGAGACTTCATAAAAAAGCATGTCAAATACGGCGACTCTAAAGAAGTCCTTTACGAACTTGCTAACGGTCGCATCCGGCCATCCAAAGCGCTGGCTGACGCTCTTAAAGGCCTACTTACAGCAAAGCCAGAGTTCGTTCTGATCGATGATCAGAAAGAAGTGTATGAATCAACGTTAGCATCGGCGCGTAAAGCTTCAGCAGAGGCATCAAGAGTCGTGATTATTGAGGGTGGACCTGGCACAGGCAAAACCGTACTGGCAATCAACTTGTTGGTTCAACTGACCAGTGCAGGCCTATTCGGCCAATATGTTTCAAAAAACGCGGCTCCACGTGATGTCTACCAGTCCAGGCTCGTGGGAAGCATCACACGGACCAAATTTTCAAGCATGTTCTCAGGATCGGGCCGCTTTTTTGATGTGGGCGCGAACACCTATGACTTCCTGATAGTGGACGAGGCCCATCGTCTAAACGAGAAAAGCGGCTTGTATGGCAACCTGGGTGAAAACCAGGTTAAAGAGTTAATTAACTCTTCTGCGTGCACCGTCTTTTTTATAGACGAAGACCAACGCGTAACCCTGAATGATATCGGTACAAAACAAGCAATACGCGACTTCGCGGAAGCAAAAGGCGCAACGGTCGAAGAATACGAAATCGCTTCGCAGTTCCGATGCAGCGGATCGGATGGATATTTAGCATGGCTGGATCATGTGCTTGATATTCGCCCGACGGCAAACCAAGTACTTGACGCGTCCGACTATGAATTCCGTGTGTTTGACTCACCGCAAGCACTCCATGGAGCGATCAAGGCCAAGAACACTACCAACAAAGCGCGCGTGGTTGCAGGCTATTGCTGGCCATGGCTAAGTAAAAAGGACTGTAACGCATCCGACATCGTTATCGGCGACCAATACCGACGGCAATGGAACCTAGATAAGGACGGCAGCCTTTGGATCATTGCGCCCGAATCTGTTGAACAAGTTGGCTGCATTCATACTTGCCAAGGCCTTGAGGTTGATTACATCGGCGTCATTATCGGACCGGATCTTGTCGTGCGTGACGGGCAAGTTAAAACCGTCCCCGAAGAACGGGATCGACATGACAGATCAATTCGTGGATATAAAAAGCGACTAAAAATCGACCCGGAGCAAGTAAAAGCTGAAGTGGATTTGATCATCAAGAATACGTACAGAACTCTAATGACTCGTGGGATGAAAGGTTGTTATGTGTATTGCACCGATGATGAAACTGCCGAGTACTTTCGGTCAAGTATTTCCGGCACGCGGCCAATAGAGCCAGCGCTCATCAGTGACAGCACGGTTAACCATTCAGCGATGACATAATTACTTATGACCGTTAGTCGACCCACCCGACATCACAGCACGCCCTTCCCGAGTGGAAGTTCTAAGCCCCTCGACACGGGAACAAGTTGTGTTTTATCAGTGCAGCTCTTGCAATAGAACCTCATTCTAAACCACGTGCTGTATTCCTATATTGGGTGAAATGCCAGCTTCCGGCCGAGGCTGTGTGAAAACGCAGAAATAAACCGCGCTTGAAAAAATTGACGCACCAGAACGCTCGACATTCAATTTTATCGTTCTCGGGAATGGTAAGAGCACCCATGGAAATAAGCCATAGCCGCATTTTCACACAGCCTCGGCCAGAAGGGACGCACAGGCTATATGAGTTACAACAAACATCTAATCCAAGCAAGTGTCCTATCTACGCTCGATGCGCTGGACGGAGGTTTTTGTTCGCACACTCAATACGTTTGACATTCAAGAAGGTGTCACGCCTCGTTCGCGAGAGACTAAGACATGATACTTTCAGGTTTTACTCATTACAAAAACAATGATACCCATCAGAAAAAAGAAAATAGGTCGGAATGAGCTTTGCCCATGCGGATCGAATAAAAAGTATAAACACTGCCACGGTGGATCTAATGCTGTTCCTACGCCGAATCCGGGGCAACTTGACGCACAGCTTCGAAAGTTAGTGCCGAACAAAACATGCTTGGCACCAGACACGCTTCACGAAAAATGCCAAGGACGGATCATTGCGTCTCATACAGTTTCGCGATCTGGGAGCTTGGGTGAGATTGCTAAAGATGGTTGCGTCTACTCGTATGCCACCAGTATTCAGCAGCTCAACGAGATGGGCGGGAGGCTTCAACCTAAGCTAACTGGCTGGAAAGCCGCCTCGACCTTCCCTGGCTTTTGCTCTCATCATGACAAGAAACTCTTCGCTCCCTTGGAAGACAAACCGTTTATGGGGAGCCAGCAACAGTGCTTTCTATTAAGCTATCGGTCTAATGCATGGGAGTATTACGCGAAGCTGCGTGCGGATCACCATAGCCGCTTTCGTGTGGCGCTCGCCGCTTCGAAAAATCCCGCCGCACAAGCTATCGTCGCAATGTTCAATCGCCAAAACGAGTTAGGATTGCGTGATACGGAGGTGCGCAAGAAGAATTTTGACGACGCTTTAACCAATCATAATTGGTCGGTTCTGCAGGGGTTGCTAATTGAATTCGACCGAATTTTTCCGATTCAATGTTCCGCTGCTTGGTCGCCAACCATTGATGTTTTCGGGAAAACTATTCAGGTGTTAGATCATACGCTCCGCACCCCAGAAGGGGCTACGATTGTGTCGTTTTCTGCAAACGGGAAAAGCTATTTTCTGCTTTCTTGGCTTAGTGATAATGTGGCCGTTGCGTCGAAGGTAGCTGATTCAATTGCTAAGATACCAAAAAGCGATGTGGCTGGTGTCATTGCCGCGCTTCTATTGTTAACTTCAGAAAACTGCCACCTTTCTCCCAACTGGTATGACGCACTTTCTAAGCCGGAGAAGGACTTTGTGAACGATCTTGCCCATCCTGTGCCCCCCACCGGAGTGACGCCTGTTACGGCAGGAGCCAACATTCGTATCGGTTGCATTGGTATCACGTCCATCCTGAGGTTTTAGATGATTCTCGTATGCGATTTTTCCTAATATTATTGCAACACGACTAACTATGTAGGGTCGAACTGCGACAGTCAGCAACGGCATATTTCGGCCAAGAGCGGACCTCCAGAGCCCATAGAGTTGCGCTACTGGCTAGTTCAAGGAGATCTTAAATATGAACCCAACGGACTTTTGGAAGAATTTCCGTCTAGGCGAAGAGGTTCACATCTCTGGTACGTTTATCTACAACGGGCTTCGTAGATTTCACGAATTGTCTAGGCTCGACATTGACGACGAACTATTTGACTTTCTATACCAGTTGTCCGTCGGCCTTGAGCGGCTGTTAAAGATCGCGGTAGTTATTTCTGAACAAACAGAAATTGGTGATCAGGAGGCATTGGAACGATCCCTCATTACCCACAATCATCTTGATTTAGTGGCCCGCCTTCGCATACACGCTGAACTGAATCTCGGGAAGCCGCATTACGATTTATTGGGCCTGCTCGGATCTTTCTACAAGAGCCTTCGATATGACAGATTTCTGCTGTCCTCGGTTTACCAAGGCACCAAGGAAGCAAAGGCAATCCAAGCACTGCTGGCGAAGTATTTACAGGTGGATTTTCCCAGAGAGCGCTCAATTTTTGGAATTGACAACAACGACAGGTACCGGAAATTCATTCAACGTACGGTCCAAAAAATCGCGCATAATATTTATGAGGTTATTGAAAACCGCGCAAAGGAGCTCAATCTGTACACGTACGAGCTTCGCCATGCGTCAAAGGCGCAGAGCGTTTTCTTGCGCAAGGTCAACATTAGCGATGAGGATGTGCTTTGGAAGGAACTGCTCATCTTCTTCATGAACGTAGAACCAAGTACTGGGTATCTCAAGTTTCTAAAGGAAACTCAGCCGCTGGCTTTCGATCCTGCGCTCGTCCCGGATTACCTCAACTGTTTTAGGTCCGACGGGTCAAAGGCAGAGGTAATGGATGAACTTGAGCATCACTACGAAGAAATGGATAAGGAAGCCAGGAAAGAAAGACTTGAACGGTTAAGCGTCGTCGGCGCGTCGAATGTCTATTTCCCCGAAGACATGGAAGACATTGATGATACAGACGAGTGGGTAGAGGAAGAAGTCAAGCCGTAATGCGCCAGAATCATGCACTCCCACGCAGCTCCGACCATGGCTATCAATGGACCGCAGCGGAGCGTGACGGTAAAAGGTGGCAGCGGGCACTTTGGCAAACGTCCGCTTGTGGCCGGAAGTGGGCGCTCCCGATGGCTTGCTTTCGGCCGTGCATATGTGTGGAAAGCCTGTTCAAACGCCTGTTGATTGGGCGTCTCTGAATAATGTGGCTGCTACCTGGCAACTTCGATAACCGCAGGTGCTTCGAAACGATTTCCTTTTGTGGAGACGGCAAATATTTTTGCGTTTTTCTCCTCGCCTAATCTAATGTCATCAATCAATTGCCTATTCACTTTGACGATATCTGAAATGGGGAATATCGCTTGCTCTCCAGGAGATAACGTCCGTGGCTCTTCTGTGCCGGCATGGAATGCATGATTTGGTAAGTCAAAATCTTGATAACCGGCTTCCAGAATTCGAACAGTGATGCTTCCAAGGTTTGTAACTAGAACAGCGGATTGAAGATTTTCCCTCTCTTCTACGCCACTTATAATTCTCAAGTCTAGTGGGTTCAACGGGCTTTTATCGAGCATCATTTTTAATTCAACTTTTATTCTTTCCTCAACGGCATCTTGTCTCATTTGGTACTGGAAATAACCCGTCGCAGCGGAAATGGTAAGAGCGAGAGCTGACATTCCTAGGGATAAGGCTTCGTACTTGTTCATTGGCTGTTGGAATAATTAATAAGCTAACCGGAAAGTAATAATATAGGAATCCAGAAATTCGCGGCATGCGCGAAGTTTGTATGCTGTGAAGATGGACAAGCCAAACACCCGCTTCACGCCCTGAGGTATTCCGTCAAATCTTTTAGGCGGTTGAGGCGATCGTTTGAAGCAGAGGGGAACGACGAAGCCTTAGCGCATTGAGATACTTCGACTCATCATAAGGCGTTCGAGTGTGCCAGCAGCGGAAGAGAATGCGGATCCACTTGAATGCCAGTGCACGGAGAGCAGCTTGATAGGAGTTTCCTTTGTCGCGCTGCTGTCGGTAGTACGCGCCTGCCCAGAAGGATTTGTTGATAGTCTGGCCTGCCCATTCGACGCAGCGCGGCTTCCGGCTGCAGGCGCTCGATATCGGGGAAGCGTGCTGCCAGCGGACTGGGTCCCACACAGACTAACGGATGCTCGTGCTCGGGGAACTGATGAGCAGTGGCATCAACGACGAAGCCATCAACGTCCACCCAGAAGTGCCACTCGTTGCTCGCCCTCTTGTATGCCATTACCACCGCAACGGTAGAGCGAATGTACTTGTTTTGCAAAGCAGTTGCTAAGAAGGCCGGGACCACCTCGCACGAGTTCCGAGGGAAACTGTGCACAAAGGGGAGGCTGTTGACTGGTTCTCCTCGGGAGAAAAATGCTCTGGCCTTGGATGCATCGCTTTGCAATGAAGTAAGTGATGGACCCAGCTCCAGTCTAACGTTAGACATGTTAGGGTTAGGCATCTGCGCCTCCACTTGGCTGTGATTTGGCCTTCTCAAGAATCTCGATAAGAACCTTCTCAACATTCATTAGCCAATCAACCGCATTATCAAGTGGCATAGGCGTACCGCGACTCAACACAAATGCGGCGGCCATGTTGTCCCCGCCGATGACCAGCTCAAGTGCCTCTCGAAGGATGGTGTCGGGTACATCATGCTGAAAAAATCCGGATGTCCGTTGCTTCAGGTATGCAAATCGAGGTGGCGTGAGTGGATGGCGTTTGACTGCGTTGGCAGCAAGTTGTGAAAGAACCTGTGCAGTCGGCGGCTTACCCATGGCGCCAACCAATCGCACCAGATCCTGTGTGACCTTTACTGCTAGATCCTCGGGCGAAGAGAAGAAATTGACGACGTGAGACCCTTTGAGAGTTTCCTTAAATGTGCGCAGCTTCTCCGCTGACGCTCCGGTCTCAACATGCTTTGGAAGAACGGGGTGTGTCTCTTCATCTATGACGTAGATAAGACTCGGAAGACGAACCGCTTGGGCTTCCTCGTATTCGAGCTGAGTGAGGGACTTTCCCGCTTCCGGATCGACGAACCCGTATCGCATAGCAAAGATGCCGACGTATGCGTTGGCAGAACGAACTAGGCGAAGGCACTCTTCTTTGGGGGTGTCCGGAAGCGCACCGAAGAATTCCATCGCCTGCGAACCGTACTGCAACCTACCAATCGCCTCTCGTACGAGCTGGCGGTGGCGCTGCAGATCAACAAAGGTCGAACTGACAAAGATCGAAGGTGACATGGAGATGGCTTACGTAATATGAACCGCACAAAACCGAAGCCTATACCTGGCGCTTGGTTTCTAAATTAGTCGGTCAAAATTCTCAGAATTGGCTCGCAAGGAATGTAACAACACTGGTCTGATAGTACTCTGAACGGCAGCTTTTGGGCTTTGTCTTGAAAGACTCCTCTGGGTCGGATTCGGTCAACTATCTTTGACTACAATCGGTCGAGGCTGTGTGAAAACGCACAAATAAACCACGCTTCGAAAAACTGACACATCAGAACGCTCGACATTCAACTTTCTCGTGCTCGGGAATGGTAAGAGCACCCATGTAAATAGTCTATGGCTGCGTTTTCACACAGTCTCGGCCAAAAGCGGACGGTTACGGAACCCACACAATGACAATGCAAAGGACAAAGGCATCCCTAATCTACCCCCGCACGCAAAGTCTGAGAGCAATTTAATCGCTTCTCGGTCACACCAAGCTCGAAAGCAAGATGCGATACCTTGGTATTGAAGTTGATACCGCACAGGAATGGCAAAGCAGACAGAAGTGTGATATTTGCTTACAATCAGACTGTGCCACAGCAAAAATAGCCGCTGTCCGGCCGAGAGCAGTCAGTCCATGGCGATGGAAAGCGGGTATAGGTAGAGTGTTGCCGGAGATGGTGCAGCGAACCGGAATTGCTTCCGATGGAGTGATATTGGCACGCTCATTGAGTCTCTATAAGTTGTACCGATATTTCAGACTGCACCGCACGCATCACTGAAAGATGGGATGAGGATGCTGACGATAGACTAGACGATCCCTTGGGAGACACGGTGGCTGATTCTTCAAATACTAAAAATTTGCAGCAAGAAGACCTCTTTTATGAAGACAGGTTTCTTGAGAGTTGGGCCGGTTCTATCGTCACCAATCCCAGTACGGCCATTGTTGAGCTTGTTGCCAACTGCTGGGATGCATACGCCACCGAAGTGAACATAACTTGGCCCGATCCGAAGAAGAACCAGCAGTTTTCCATCTCTGATAATGGAAAGGGCATGACCCGTGCAGAGTTTGATTACATCTGGCGAGCCCTATCCTATAACCGTATCGCCAAAGGTGGCGACACAACAGCACCACCTCCAGGTGTCGAAGGTATTCCGCGCGTCGTATTTGGCAAGAATGGCAAAGGTCGATTCGCCAGTTTTTGCCTCACCAAAAGCTACCAGATCACGTCAATCAAAGATGGTCAGAAGTTCGTCTGCAAGGTCAGTAGGACACCCAGTAAGCCGCTTGTCACAGAACTCGTGGAGTTCGTTGACAAGGATGTTGTGGGGCATGGAACCGCAATCACAGGCGAAGGTGAAATCCGACAGATCAACCTGTCCGTAGAACAGGTACGTGAGCTTCTGGGGGGCCGGTTTCTTGCAAACCCTTCGTTCAAGGTGATTCTAAATGGTACCCCCATTTCGTTTGCCGACATCGGTCAGTCGTCCCTTTCTATCGTGGACGTTGAAGTGCCTAATTATGGCACGGTCAAGATCTATCACATCGATACCCGCAAAGCCGACAAGACGACGAAGCAGCATGGCATCGCGTGGTGGGTCATGAACCGAGCTGTGGGTGAATGTCGTTGGCGTGGTGATGACGTTGAGCGAATTCTTGACGGCAGGACTGAGAAGGCTAAGCGCTTCACCTTTATCGTTCAAGCTGACTTTCTCAATAAGGAGAATGCCGTCAAGGAAGATTGGTCAGGCTTTGTTGAAAAAAACGTAGCATGGGAAATGACCAGACCAATCGTCCAAGAAAAGATTCGTGAGATCATTGACGACACCAGTGCCGCCGAACGGGAAGACAAGCGTAGCGCTGTCCTTGAGCGAGTGGGGCACTCCGTCAACGCCCTGCCTCTTTTGAGCAAGGATCGTGTCACAACATTCGTTAATGAGGTGGTGGATACCTGCCCAAACTTCGGTGAGCAAGAGATCGTGCAACTGACCAGTATTCTGGCGAAGCTGGAGAAGAGCAAATCGCAGTATGGTTTGCTAGAAATCCTGCACAATCAAGACCCGCATGATCTAGATGCCCTTCATGAAGTCCTGAGCCAGTGGACCATTGGCATGGCAAAGATTGTCCTTGACGAAATTCAGAGCCGCTTGAAGGTCATCAACGAACTTCGCATCAAGATACAAGTTACAGGTATCGATGAAGTCAAGGAACTCCAGCCGCTCTTTGCAAAAGGCCTTTGGATGTTTGGAGATAAGTTTGAATCCATTCACTTTACGTCCAACAAAGGCATGACGACAGTCATCCGCGAGTTGTTTGACGGTAAGGCTGACAAGGCTTCATTAAATAGACCAGACTTTGTGATCCGCGGTGATGGCAGCACTGGCTTCTACTCCCTTCCATCCTATAACGAAGATCACCAAGAGACGGGCGTGGGCCATCTTGTCATTGTTGATCTGAAGACCACCAAGCTTTCACTCGGGTCCAAGGAAAAGGAACAAATTTGGAAGTATGTGAAAGAGTTGAAGAAAAAGGGGTATATCCAGCCTGAGACGCGGGTGGATGGCTTTGTTCTTGGAGATCAGATTGAGAGTGGTGAGGGTGGCACCCGCACCGAAGACAACGACAAGGTGAAGATTCAGCCATTGCTGTATAGCATTATCTTGAACCGGGCTGAACAACGCCTTCTGAAGCTCTATGACAAGGTCAAAGAAGCCCCATTCCTTTTGTCGCAGCAGGAAGAGTTGGGAAAATTCATTGAGCCCATCGCCGTGCAGCAGCCTGATCTGCTGGAGACGGAATCAGCGGTGGCAAAATGACTTCTGCTGTCAACTGGATCGCAGCCTACAACTACCTCTTTGCGGCATTCAACAGCGAGAACAAGGTATTGTATGTCAGCGGTGCCACGTTCTGCCGTATGGTTCAGCAGATCGATCCTGGCTCACCCAGCTACCAGCAGCTCTTGCCATTGAGGCAAAGTCAAGGCAAGTCCAATTCTCGCAAGGATTTCTACTGGGATCTTATACAGGGGCTTTCAGAGCAGCAGCGGTTTAGCCTTTATCGCGTGTTCGTTGACCATATTAAGGCACATGACAAGGCGCAAGCGGATGCGATCAGAGATATTGTGTTCGGTGGTGGCCGTGCTGTGCCCACTACCGTTGTTCCCGTTGATCTATGGAACTCGGAGAAGCTGAATAACAGTCTCACCGACATTGACCGGGCCATTGACGCCCTCCATTATAACCGGGCAACGACACTGAGCTACACCTGCCTTGAGGGCCTGTACAAAGCGTATGTTCGCAAGCATGTTCCTCAGCAGGAAGGGCTGACCGATCTCATGCCATTATGCAAAGTAGTGAAAGACGACATCAGCAAAAAGCTTCAAGCCCAAGCCCCGTTTCCCGTTGAGATCGTCAATGCCATGCCAACACTGACGAATGCAATAGCGAACTCACGCAACGGCTTCAGTGAATCTCACTTCGGGGATGACTCCCAAAGGTGGCTTGCCCTCTTTGCTCGGGATCTGACCAATTCCATTGGACGCCTCATGCTCAACTTTATCTAAGGCCAAGAGGCTTCATCCATGAAAAGGAAAATACCCAACTCTCCATCCGCCCGGATTGGGTCGCGTGCTGCCTGCCAAAGGAGGCAACTTCCGGCCAATGGCGGCCGTTCGATAAGTTTTCCTAAAGCAGGCACCAAGGATGGCAGTTGAGTTCACTACGTTAGTACAATGCCAAACTTGCTAAATTCGCTTTCTGGGCACTTTAACGCTACGGAATATCTGAATCAGTGCCACAGCCAAAATTAAATCAATATGGAATCAATCTTTACGCGGAACCCGCTCAAGGGTTCACCACGTGTTCAGATCATCCGTAGAACGCACTAGTACGATTCAATACTGAAATTGTCGACTGAAATCAGATGATTAAAACTGCAGTTAGATTTGTAGCATTCTTACTTGGCCTTCTATACCAGATGGCCATTCACCGGCTACTGGCTCCTAAAAGTGTATTTTCCGGCCTGGCCATCACATCGCTTATGATTTCTGGCGCTGCTTTAGCAACGCCCCTTTGGCAACAAATTATTGAGGTAGTGATTAGTCAACGGCACGAGGACGCGCCACTCTCGCCCTACTTCGCAGGGATACTCTTCCTCGTCCTTACCTTTCTGTTTGCATGGCTGTCGCATCGCCTTGCACCGAGAGTAAACGCAGAAAAACTTGTCGACATGAAGGTAATCAGTCCACCAATTTCACTAGCTAGTTCAAGAGTCTATTGCTATTGCGGAACTGTGCTTACCCTTTCCGAAGCAGAGGTGGTAGTTACGTCAGAGAACACTGAACTAAATTTAGGAAGTCTTCGCGGTACATCAGTCTCCGGACGCATGCGTCGGGCTGCTGCTAGATTTAACGTGGACGGCACTCTGATTGAGGACCCACTTTCCGATAGCGTTGCCCAATGGCGGTCTGCACAAGGTACTAATGGACCTTATGCCTTGGGAGTATGCTTCGTAAGTCCCCCATTCAACGCTGTTGCTCAAGGTATCAAGGCAATAGTTCATGCTGTTGCATTGGAGAAACTTGGCAATGGGTCAAACAAGGTTGATGCCGCTGCGATTCGAAAAGTCATTATATTCACTCTGGAACACTGTCGAGAAAACGGTTTCCGAAGTGTTTTCATTCCTGTTTTTGGTATCGGCAGCGGTGGAATCAGCGTACACGAAACGGCCATCCTTACCATACAACCGCTTCTTGAGTATTTAAACGACTCGAACTACAAACTGGATGTATATCTCGGCACTTATCGAATATCGGATGCAGCGTTAATCGGAAAGTACTTGTTGGAGGCTCGCGCTGAAATTCAGTGATGCATTGGTCCAACGGGAAAAGCTGGATCCAACAACCATTGTGGGGTACACCGCTGGAGCATTCGATCTGTTGCACCACGGACACCTCAACTATTTGGAAGCCTGCTCACTACGCTGCAGCTGTCTGATTGTTGGCGTCGATGTCGATGAATTAGTTCGTTCGAAAAAGGGACCTCTGCGACCAATCCAGCCAGATGAGGTACGACTTGCGAAAGTGCTCGCAACACCCTTGACAACAATTGGATTCTTTAAAGACTGCTCTGCTGAAGACATCCTTTCATCACTACGCCCACATTTGTATTTCATCCCCGACAACCGAGAGTTAGAGCAGCAAAGGATGTCTATGATTTATAAATTGGGCATTGAACTTGTACGTATCCCCTATACGGAAGGTATTTCAACCTCAGCTCTAATCAATCGTGATCGTGAGTAGCAATAATGCAGCAACAAGCGCCGATGACCCTATACGTTGAGCGTCGGCTTTCTCGAGATGACAACTTCCGATTTGGGTCGAAAGCGGCTGCTGCCCGATAACTACCGTTCTTACCTAGCTGTACCGGAGCATATATTTTCAGTACAGTACAGGTACACACATCAGTTTTCGCCAATTTCACAAAATTACGTTAACCTACTGATATATAATTACTTTCACCTTCACTAACCTACGCTCGCCTTCGCCCCACTTCCCTAGACAAACACCTTCGCACGCCAACTCAAAATCCCCCGCCGCAAGGCGTGCCGGTTCGATTCCGGCCCCGGCACCACTCTAAAATTCGGCTCTTCCCCATTAACGGTGGATCGGCATGCATTACACTCGGTTAATCACATCGCTCCAACCGCACTGGGCCAAGACCCGCATGCGGTAATTCTCAAAATTCCTGAAGCCATACGCACGGCGCGAGAGCATCTCCATCTTCGTGTGGAATCCTTCGGTGATCCGGCTCTTCCCCATTAACGGGGGATCGGCACTCATCACACTCGGTTAATCACACCGTTCCAACCGCACTGGGCCAAGACCCGCATGCGGTAATTCTCAAAATTCCTGAAACCGTACGCTCGGCGTGAGAGCATCTCCATCTTCGTGTGGAATCCTTCGATGATCCCGTTGGACTTGGTGAATCGCCACATTCGTACAATGGGCTCCAGCCACGATGTTAACGTAACGGCCAGGGCCTTGGCCGGGCTTTGTTCAAACTGGCGGATCAAGGCCAGAAACTGTATGCGATCCAGTAAACACAGGATTGTCCTCGCGGTCTGATTCCGTCATTGTTCAGCCTGTTCACTTTATGGAGCAGTAGCATGAGCAAGGGCATTGAATACTGGTCAGAGCACCTGGCGGCGATCGCCGCCGAAGGCATTGAGACTAAATCGTATGCCAGGCGCGAATCACTGTCGGTTTCGGCGCTTTATTACTGGCGCAAGCGCATCAAGGCGCAAACTTATGGGTCCGTACGTCCAACCTCTCCCACCAGTTCCATTTCTTCAGCCTTCATGCCGGTACAGGTCAAGAGCGCCATGGCCAACGCAGTACCGTGCTCAGTCGTGCTGGCCCCGGGCGTGCGTCTGGAGCTCTCGCAGCTGCCGGCGCCAGAATGGCTGGCCGCGCTGGGCGTGGCCCTGAGCCGCCAGGTGCGCTAATGCAAGCGCGGTGTACCTGTGCCGCGCGCCGGTGGATTTCCGCAAGCAAATCGACGGCTTAGCGGCCTTGGTTGAGCAGGAATTGGCGATGAATCCGTTTGCCGATGCCGTGTATGTCTTTGTGAACCGTCAACGCACAAAGATGAAGATTTTATACTGGCATCGTAATGGCTTCTGCCTGTGGCAAAAGCGCCTTGAACAGCAGCGCTTTGCCTGGCCAACTGGCGACGATTCAGCCACCCTGAGCCTGACATTGCAGGAGCTGGAATGGCTACTGGAAGGCTTTGATTTATGGGCAAATAAACCGCATAAAACCTTGAATTATCAGGCTGTTTCATAGGGGAATCGGGTAAAATAAGGGCATGCCGTTTCACGCCCAAAAGCCCTCCCGCGGACCGTTAAAATCAAGCCTTCCTGTGCCGGGGTCGCACGCCGCTTTGCCCACGACGCAACGTGAACTGGAGGCGCTGCTGCGCACCGAACGCGCACTCCTCGAGACCGAACTACACGCCACGATCCAGGGCGATATCGCCCGCCACGTCGAGGCTGAGGTGGCCCGCCGGGTCGAACTTGAGGTAGCCCGGCTGGTGACAGCGGAAGTCGATCGCCGGGTAGCTATCGAAGTGGCCTTGCAAGTGCAAAAGCTTCTCGAGGAGATCCGTCTGGCCCGCCACAAGATGTTTGCGGCCAGTAGTGAAGCACACCTGGGTCAGGGGTCGTTATTTAACGAAGTCGAGGCGCTTGTTGGTGCCGATGACGCCGACGGCGATCAGGACGAGAGCGATGATCAGCCGGGTACGGCATCCCGTCCCGCGGCTCGCGGCAAACGCCGCCCCTTGCCACCCGAACTGCCGCGCGTGGAGGTCGTCCTGGATGTGCCGGAATCAGAGCGCCTGTGCACCTGCGGCCAACACATGGTCAAGATCGGCGAAGAAGTCAGCGAACAGCTGAACATTATTCCCATGCGCATTGAGGTGCTGCGCACGGTGCGCCCGCGCTATGCGTGTCCGGGCGGCGATACGGCACCCGTGATCGCGCCTGTGGCGCCCACGGCGCTGCCGCGCAGCAACTTTAGCGCCGGTTTCCTGGCCATGCTGCTGACGGTGAAATACGTCGATGGCCTGCCGCTGAATCGTTTTACCCGCGTGCTCGAGCGCAGCGGCGTGGAGATCCCGCGCCAGAGCCTGGCGCGCTCGGTCATCAACGTGTCCAAGGTGCTGCAACCCTTGCACAACCTGGCGCGCGACGCCTTGCTGGACTCGGCCGTCATCCATATGGATGAAACGACCGTCCAGGTTCTCAAGGAACCCGATAAAGCGCCCACCTCCCAAAGCTACATGTGGGTGCAACGCGGCGGGTCGCCGGGCAAGCCGGTGATCCTGTATGACTACGATCCGAGCCGCTCGGGGCAGGTACCGCTGCGCCTGCTTGAAGGCTGGCAAGGATATCTGATGACCGACGGCTACGAAGGTTATAACGCACTGGTGCGCACCGGAGGGATCGAGCATCTGATTTGCGCCGCCCACGCCCGCCGTAAATTCGTCGAGGCCAAACGGGCCCAGACCAAAAGCAAGCGCGGTCGTGCCGACCAGGCCATCGACTACTTTGCTCGCCTGTACCGTATCGAGCGCGAGGTCAAAGACGCCACCGACGAGCAGCGCCTGCACGCGCGGCAAACGCGCAGCCTGCCGGTGCTGGCCGCGCTGCGCGAGTGGTTGGATGCGGCCTTGCCGGTCGTAGCGCCCAAGACAAAACTGGACGAAGCGCTGGCGTATCTGAATAAATACTGGTCGCGCCTGGTGCGCTACACCGAGCGCGGTGATTTGCCCGTGGACAACAATGCCGCCGAGAATTCCATCCGCCCCTTCGTCATTGGAAGGCGCGGATGGATGTTCGCCGACACGCCGGGCGGCGCCCACGCTAGTGCAGTGGTCTATTCGTTGGTGGAAACGGCCAAGGCGAATGGTCACGAGCCCTACACCTGGCTCAAGCATGTGCTGGAACGGTTGCCGCTGGCAAAAACAGTTGAAGACATCGAGGCCTTGCTCCCCTGGAATGTAGATATCCAACAGGTTGCCATGAACCTCGCTGCCTGAAAACCCTGTGTTTGCTGGATCGCTTACGGCGCGACGATTTCCAACTTCCTTATCAACGGGACCGCCGGCACGCTGATCGTATCGCTGCAATTGGTCCAGCTCGGCGGTAACATGAACGCCCAGCA
>LNAP01007619.1_pt1 | contig 16792 bp, 16 predicted proteins | sample 602601 | NCBI WGS metagenome assembly LNAP01 (sample SAMN02440304, study PRJNA202911) | soil metagenome | biome: Subtropical and temperate rainforests or woodlands; isolation source: soil samples (1 kg each in a 20% v/v slurry with milli Q water) were... ... | reverse complement strand
ATATGAAGAAGGCCTGCCGCGCCGGCGGCAGTCGAGGAGACAAGTATGACGGTCAGCGCCGAGAAGTTCACCCGCCAGCGTCTGCTCAGCGTCTGGCGCTGGTCGCCGAGTCTGTTCAGCCTGCGCTGTACGCGCGATCCCGGCTTTCGCTTCGCCGCCGGCCAGTTCGCCCGCCTCGGCGTGCGCAAGCCCAGTGGCTGCATCGTCTGGCGCGCCTATTCGATGGTCTCGGCGCCCCACGACGAGTTCCTCGAGTTCTTCTCCATCGAGGTGCCGGACGGCGAATTCACCAGCCAGCTCAAGCAGCTGGCGGTGGGCGATGAGCTGCTGGTGGAGCGCCAGCCCTACGGTTTCCTCACCCTCGAGCGCTTCGCCGACGGCCGCGACCTCTGGCTGCTGGCCAGCGGCACCGGCGTCGCGCCCTTCCTGTCGATCCTCCAGGATGCCGCGGTATGGCAGCGTTTCCAGCATGTCGTGCTGGCCTACAGCGTGCGCAGCGCCGCCGAGCTGGCCTATCAGCAGCTGATCGCCGACCTGCCGCGGCGCGACTGGCTGGAGGGGGTGGCGGACAAGCTGGTGTACCTGCCGGTGGTGACCCGCGAGTCCGTGCCCGGCTGCCTGGACACGCGCCTCACCGCGTTGCTCGACAGTGGCGAGCTGGAGCGTGCCGCCGGGCTGGCGCTCGATCCCGAGCACTCGCGGCTGATGCTCTGCGGCAACCCGGCGATGGTCGAGGAGCTGCACGAGCGCCTGAAACTGCGTGGGATGCAGCTCAGCCTGAGCCGCCGGCCGGGGCAGCTGGCGCTGGAGAACTACTGGTAATGCGCCGCGCCGTTAAAGAACTGGTTACGTTTTTTCGCCAAACCGACACACGACAGGCCTTATGATCCCAGGCTTGTTCCCTGTAGATGGTTGTCGATGGACAGCGATAGTTGTCAGCCGCCCGCGGTCTTTGCCTCGCGTGCGGCCCCCCTCCCTGCCTTGCCTGCTGTGTGGCGCGCCTTGCGCGTGGCCGCTTTCCCGTTTTCCGTTTGCCTCCGGCACGCCGGCCATCTGGCCGTTGGCGTGCCGCTGCGCGCTCGTTCGTCTGCTGAGAGAATCTGACTGTTATGGAATGGATCGCCGATCCGACGGCCTGGATGGGCCTGCTGACCCTGATCGTCCTGGAAATCGTACTGGGCATCGACAACCTGGTGTTCATCGCCATCCTCGCCGACAAGCTGCCGCCGCACCAGCGCGACCGCGCGCGGCCTGGCGCTGCTGATGCGCCTGGGCCTGCTGGCCAGCATGGCCTGGCTGGTGACCCTGACCAGCCCGCTGTTCGAGGTGCTCGGCCAGAGCTTCTCCGGGCGTGACCTGATCATGCTGTTCGGCGGCGTGTTCCTGCTGTTCAAGGCCACCATGGAGCTGCACGAACGCCTCGAGGGCCACGCCCAGCACAGCGGCGGCAGCAAGGCCTACGCGCAGTTCTGGCCGGTGGTGGCGCAGATCGTGGTGCTCGACGCGGTGTTCTCCCTGGATGCGGTGATCACCGCGGTGGGCATGGTCGAGCAGCTGTCGGTGATGATGGTCGCTGTGGTGATCTCCATCGGCCTGATGATGGTGGCGAGCAAGCCGCTGACCGCCTTCGTCAACGCGCGGCCGACGGTGATCATGCTGTGCCTGGGCTTCCTGATGATGATCGGCTTCAGCCTGACCGCCGAGGGCTTCGGCTTCCATATTCCCAAGGGCTACCTGTACGCGGCCATCGGCTTCTCGATCCTCATCGAGGTGTTCAACCAGTTGGCCCGCCATCGCCGCAAGCGCAGCCTGCAGGGCGAGCGCACCCACCGCGAGCGCACCGCCCATGCGGTGCTGCGCCTGCTCGGCGGCAAGGTGCAGGCCGACGAGGTGGGCGAGGAGATCGCCGATATGCTCGACGGCGGCGAGGCGGGCGAGGCCGAGCTGTTCGACCGCCGCGAGCGGGTGATGATCAGCGGCGTGCTGCATCTGGCCGAGCGCTCGATCCGCACAGCGATGACCGAGCGTCACGCGGTCGACCACATCGACCTCGACGATGCGCCGGCGCAGATCCAGCGGGTCCTCCTCGAGTCGCCGCATTCGCGCCTGCTGGTGCTGCGCGGCGGCGCGGTGGACGAGCCGCTGGGCTACGTGCACAAGAAGGAGCTGTTCAAGGAGCTGCTGCGCGGCGCGCAGCCGGACATCGAGGCGCTGCTGCGCGCGCCGCTCAACCTGCCGGACAGCTGCACGGTGCTGGGCGCCCTGGAGCAGATGCGCCAGGGCTCGACCCACGTGGCCTTCGTGGTCAACGAGTTCGGCGAGTTCCAGGGCCTGCTGACCCTGACCGACATCCTCGAGGCGATCGCCGGCGAGCTGCCGGACGCCAGCGAGGTGAGCGGGCCGGACATCGAGCCGTGCGCCGAGGGCTACCGGGTCAGCGGCGCGCTCAACCTCAGCCTGCTGCGCGAGCGCCTGGGCCTGCAGGCGCGGCCGACCGAGGACTACCAGACCCTTGCCGGCCTGACCCTGAGCCTGCTCGACCGCCTGCCGGCGGTCGGCGATGCCGTCGAGTTCGCCGGCTGGCAGCTGCGGGTGATCGAGGTCAAGGAGCGCCGGGTCAGCCGCCTGCTGCTCACGCCGCCGGCCGAGGCGGCCTGATTTGCGCCGAGCCTGAAACGACAACGGCGCCCGAAGGCGCCGTTGTACGTTCTGCGGCAGGTCTACTTGGTCTGCTGCGCCTTGAGCAGGTCGCGGATCTCGCTGAGCAGCTCCTGGTCCTTGGTCGGTGCCGGCGGCGCGGCCGGCTCAGCTTCCTTTTCGCGCTGGAGCTTGTTGATCGCCTTGACGCCCATGAAGATGGCGAAGGCGACGATGGTGAAGTCGATGATGGTCTGGATGAACTTGCCATAGGCCAGCAGCACCGCCGGTGCCTCGCCTTCGGCAGCCTTGAGGGTGATGGCCAGGTCGGAGAAGTCGACCCCGCCGATGATCATTCCCAGCGGTGGCATGATCACGTCGCCGACCAGCGACGAGACGATTTTGCCGAAGGCAGCGCCGATGATGATGCCGACCGCCATGTCGATCATGTTGCCCTTGACGGCGAAGGCCTTGAATTCCTGCAGAATGCTCATGGGACGCTCCCTGTGGTTTTGGTGGCAGTCAGTATAAGCCGACTGTCTGGGTCGGATATGTGCGGCCGTGGGCGGTTCAGCCGCCGTTGCCGGCCTGGCGCAGGCGCGCGGCGATCTGGTCCTTGAGCAGCACGCGCTCGTTCTTCAGCGTCTGCAGGGCGAAGTCGTCGAGGGGCTCGCGGCCATCCTCGGCGGCGTAGATGCGCTTGTCCAGCGCCGCGTAGCGTTCGGCCAACTGGCCGAAATGGCTATCGCTGGCCAGCAGCGCGCGCAACTGTTCCTGGTGCTCGGGGAATTCGCGGTGCAGTGGATGACGTGCGTGGGGCATGACGATCACTCCCGGCTGGATGAGGTTCCTTGAGCCTAGCTCATCGGTTGCCGGCGTCATGGGGGGCGGCTCAGTGGGTCGGCGGATTGATCTGGTAGCTCAGCAGCTCGTCCTCGCCGTCAGCCGGGGAGATCGGTAGGGCGCGCAGCGGCAACTGCGCCAGCAGGGCCTGCCAGAACGCGCAGGCCAGGGCGTCCTGGCGGTAGAAGCGCACCACCCAGGGCGTGCCGTCGCCCATCAGCTGCGCCACCAGCGCGCGACCGATGCCCTGGCGGCGGTATTTGCGCAGGATGAACAGGTCGGCGAACTCGGCGGCGTCGAGGCCCGGCAGTTCGCAGCGCTCAATCAGCAGGAAGCCGGCGATGAAGCCGTCGGCGAGGATCAGCTGGGCGCTCCAGCCCGGCTCCTGCCAGTAGCGCGCCAGGTGCGGCTCGTGGATATAGAAGCGCCCGTCGATCTCGACGTCCTCGCCCTCCCAGTCCGACGAGTCGTAGGCATAGAACTGGTACAGGTTGCGCACCAGCGGCAGCTGCTCGGCACTGGTGGGGACTAGTTCGATCTGCATGGCGGGGGACTCGGGCGCGGGCGGGGCGCTATTATCGCCGCTTTTCAGGGCGGAGACTGCCATGGCCAAGGCCAAACGCATGTACGGCTGCACCGAGTGCGGCGCCACCTTCCCCAAATGGGCCGGGCAGTGCGGCGAATGCGGCGCCTGGAACACCCTGGTGGAAACCGTGCTGGAAGGCTCGGCGACGCCGGCCGGGCGCGGTGGCTGGGCCGGCCAGCAGGCCAACGTCAAGACCCTCGCCGAGGTCAGCGTCGAGGAGACGCCGCGCTTCTCCACTGCCTCCGGCGAGCTGGACCGCGTGCTCGGCGGCGGCCTGGTCGACGGTTCGGTGGTGCTGATCGGCGGTGACCCGGGGATCGGCAAGTCGACCATCCTGCTGCAGACCCTGTGCAGCCTGGCCCAGCGCATGCCGGCGCTGTACGTCACCGGCGAGGAGTCGCAGCAGCAGGTGGCCATGCGCGCGCGGCGCCTCGGCCTGCCGGAAGACAAGCTCAAGGTGATGACCGAGACCTGCATCGAGACCATCATCGCCACCGCGCGCCACGAGCAGCCGCGGGTGATGGTGATCGACTCGATCCAGACCATCTTCACCGAGCAGCTGCAGTCGGCGCCGGGCGGCGTCGCCCAGGTGCGCGAGAGCGCGGCGCTGCTGGTGCGCTTCGCCAAGCAGAGCGGCACGGCGATCTTCCTGGTCGGCCACGTCACCAAGGAGGGCGCGCTGGCCGGCCCGCGGGTGCTCGAGCACATGGTCGACACCGTGCTGTATTTCGAGGGCGAGTCGGACGGTCGCCTGCGCCTGCTGCGCGCGGTGAAGAACCGCTTCGGCGCGATCAACGAGCTGGGCGTGTTCGCCATGACCGACCGCGGCCTCAAGGAGGTCAGCAACCCCTCGGCGATCTTCCTCACCCGCGCCGCCGAATCGGTGCCGGGCAGCGTGGTGATGGCCACTTGGGAGGGCTCGCGGCCGATGCTGGTGGAGGTGCAGGCGCTGGTCGACACCAGCCACATGGCCAACCCGCGCCGCGTCACCCTCGGCCTCGATCCCAACCGCCTGGCCATGCTGCTCGCCGTGCTGCACCGCCACGGCAGCATCCCCACCTACGACCAGGACGTGTTCCTCAACGTGGTCGGCGGGGTCAAGGTGCTGGAGACCGCCTCGGACCTGGCGCTGCTCGCCGCGGTGATCTCCAGCCTGCGCAACAAGCCGCTGCCCCACGACCTCTTGGTGTTCGGCGAGATCGGCCTGTCCGGCGAGATCCGCCCGGTGCCCAGCGGCCAGGAGCGCCTCAAGGAGGCCGCCAAGCACGGCTTCAAGCGCGCCATCGTGCCCAAGGGCAACGCGCCCAAGGAAGCGCCGCCCGGCCTCAGCGTGGTGGCGGTGACGCGCCTGGAGCAGGCGCTGGATGCGTTGTTCGAGTGAGGGGAATCAGCTCGCGCGGGCCTTGATGTAGAGCAGTTTCTGGTTCTGTCCGGGCTGCTCCCGCTCCTCGGTGATAAAGGTGTCAGTCATGGACTTGATCAGATCGGATAGTTTCTTGAAGCCATAGAGCCGAGAGTCGAAATCCGGCTGGATTTTGGTCAGATAGCTTCCGAATGTTCCCAAGTGTGCCCAGCCGGAGTCATTCGAGGACTGCTCCAGTGCATTAAGGAAGAACTTTTTCGGTGGTTTGGGTTTGCTCTGTGTAGCCTCCAGAGGTTTCGCTGGCTCTTGACTAGAGACAGCTTGCTCGGGGGCAGGTACCGGAGCAGGGCGTAGAACTTCGGTGAAGATGAACTTGTGGCAGGCGCTGCGAAAGGCGTCAGGGGTTTTTTGTTCGCCAAAGCCCAATACTGTCAGGCCTTCCTCACGCAGGCGCATGGCCAGCCCGGTAAAGTCGCTGTCACTGGTAATCAGACAAAAACCGTCAAACTTGCGAGTGTAGAGCAGATCCATGGCATCAATGATCATGGTGCTGTCAGTCGCGTTCTTGCCGGTAGTGTAAGCAAACTGCTGCACTGGCTTGATCGCATGGCGTTGCAGCACTTTCTTCCATGACGCACTGGTTGGTGATGTGAAGTCACCATAGATGCGTTTTACTGTTGCTTCGCCAAAGCGGGCGATTTCTGCCAGTAGTCCCTCGATCACTGCGGCCTGCGCGTTGTCGGCATCGATCAGTACTGCCAGTCGCAATGACGGTTCTTCCGATTCGATTTTTGCAACGAGTCTTGGTGTGGCCATATTCACTCCTTGAAAGTATTCAAATAATTGTGTGCAGGCATTTTGCCTTGAGATATGCAGGGCTCCCAGAGGAGCGGATCCTCTCACTGGAGACGTGATGCTCAGGTGTTAGTGGGGGATGCCCGGTGGCTCAGGGTTGCGTGATGCTCAGCGCGTATTTCATCAGCGCCGCGGTGCCGTCGATGTTCAGCTTGCGGCGGATGCTCAGGCGGTGGGTTTCCACGGTGCGCACGCTGATCTCCAGCTCGCGGGCCATGGCCTTGCTGTCCAGGCCGCGGGCGAGCATCTGCAGGATCTGCACCTCGCGCGGGGTCAGGTTGTGCGAGTCCGGGCTGTGGTCGGCCAGCTTGCGGGCGATCTCCGAGCTGTAGAAGGTGCCGCCGGCGGCGATCGCCGAGATCGCCGCGACGATTTCCCGCGAAGGCGCATTCTTCAGCACGTAGCCGCGTGCGCCGGCGCGGATCGAGCTGCGCACGTACTCGAGGTTGTCGTACATGCTGAGGATCAGCACCTGCACCTCGGGGTGCCGTTCGGCGAGGGTACGGGTCAGCTCCAGGCCGGTGCTGTCCTTGAGGCCGATGTCGAGCAGCAGCACGTCCACCGCGACCCGGGCGAGCAGCTCGAGCGCCGCGGCGGCGCTGTCCGCCTCGCCGACCACCGTGAACTGCGGCATCACGCCGAGCAGGGCGCGGATGCCGTCGCGGATCAGGGCGTGATCGTCGACGAGGGCGATCCGGATGGGGGGGCTGGGGTTCATGCGGTGGCTCTTCGGCTAGGAAACACCGGCGGCTCAGACGACCGGCAGCGGCAATACTACACACATCCCCGTGTGGCCTGAGCTGGACGAAAGGCTGAAGCGCCCGCCGAGGTGTTCGACCCGCTCGCGGATGTTGCGCAGGCCGATGCCGCCCGGCATCTGCTCGATCTTGCGCGGGTTGAAGCCGATGCCGTCGTCGCCGACCTGCAGCTGCACGGCATGGCCGTCCGCTTCGAGGTCGATGTGCACCGTGCCGGCGCGGGCATGCCGCTCGATGTTGGTCAGCGCCTCCTGGACGATGCGAAACAGCGCCACCGCGGTGGCGTCGGGCAGCTGGGCGTCGTCGGGCAGGCGATTGGCATAACGGACGCTCAGCGCGCAGCGCTGTTCGAACTCCGCCGCCAGCTGGCCGATGGCGGCCGGCAGCCCGAGGGTGTCGAGCAGCGACGGGCGCAGGTCATGGGAGATGCGCCGGATTTCGCCGATGGCGCTGCCGAGGCGCTCGGTGGCCTGGTGCAGGGAGTCGAGGCCGCCGCTGGCGCCGGCCGCCAGCTGATGGGCGGCCAGCTCGAACTGGAACTTGATCGACACCAGCAGCTGGCTGATGCCGTCGTGCAGTTCGCGCGACACCCGCGAGCGCTCCTCCTCCTGCAGGTTGAGGATGCGCTGGTTGAGCGCCTGCAGCTTGCTGTCGGCCAGCCGGTGTTCCCTGACGCTGAGGGTCAGGCCGGCGGCGCACACCAGCAGCACGGCGATCAGCGCCACGCTGGCGATGGCGACCATGGTGGCGTGGATGCCGTCGGCGACCTCCTCGCGCACCTGGCGGGTCGCCTGCTCGACATCCTCGAGGTAGAGACCGGTGCCGAGCATCCAGCCCCAGCCCTCCAGCATCACCACGTAGGCCAGCTTGTCGGTTTCCCGGCCGCTCGACGGCTTGCGCCAGGCGTAGCGCTGGAAGCCGTCGCCGGCGGAGGCGCTGGCCAGCAGCGCCTGCACGGCGGGCAGGCCGTGGGCGTCGGTCATGTCCCACAGGTCCTTGCCGACCAGCTCGGTCTGGCGCGGGTGCATCAGGTTGCGGCCGCGGGCGTCGTAGACGAAGAAATAGCCGTCTTCGCCGAAGCTGATCTTGGCCAGCGCCGCCAGCGCCTGCTGCTGCGCCTGCGCATCGCCACGCCCGCCGGCATGCAGCGGGGCGATCACGCTCATCGCCATGGCCACGTAGCTCTTCAGCTCGGCGCGCTTGCTGGAGAGGATCGCATGCTCGATCAGCTGGACCTGCTGCTCCCCCAGGCGCTGGTTCTGCACGATGACCAGCGCGCAGATGACCGCCGCGGCCAGCAGCAGCGGCAGGACGCCGAGAGCGACGATTTTGTGCTTGAGTTGCATGTGGGCGTCTCGTTTTGGGCGGCGCAGCCGCAGGAGCCGGCTCCTTGCGGGGCTGCGTAGTTCTACGTAGTGGCTCTGGGTAGCACTGCGAATATCGAGGCTTGAGCGATGCGAGGATAGTAACAAGGCTGCGCCTGTTGGGCGTGCACACCCAATAACAATGACGCCGCAGGCCCTCGCTGGTCGGTGGCGGGAGAACCTCGATGAATCAATTGGTCAGTCGGATTGCCTGGTTCGCTCTGGCGGTACTGGGGGCGGTCGCCCTGGGCGTGGTCGCCCTGCGCCGCGGCGAAGCCATCAACGCGCTGTGGATCGTGGTCGCCGCGGTGGCGATCTACCTGGTGGCCTACCGCTACTACAGCCTGTTCATCGCCACCAAGGTGATGCAGCTGGATCCCCTGCGCGCCACCCCGGCGGTGCTCAACAACGACGGTCTGGACTTCGTGCCGACCAACAAGCACGTGCTGTTCGGTCACCACTTCGCCGCCATCGCCGGCGCCGGCCCGCTGGTCGGCCCGGTGCTCGCCGCGCAGATGGGCTACCTGCCCGGCACCCTGTGGCTGATCGCCGGCGTGGTGCTGGCCGGTGCGGTGCAGGACTTCATGGTCCTGTTCATCTCCACCCGCCGCAACGCCCGCTCCCTAGGCGACATGGTTCGCGAGGAGATGGGCCGCATTCCCGGCACCATCGCGCTGTTCGGCTGCTTCCTGATCATGATCATCATCCTCGCGGTGCTGTCGCTGATCGTGGTCAAGGCCCTGGCGCACAGCCCGTGGGGCATGTTCACGGTGATGGCGACCATCCCGATCGCCATGTTCATGGGCGTCTACATGCGCTACCTGCGCCCGGGCCGCATCGGCGAGATCTCGCTGATCGGCGTGGCCCTGCTGCTCGGCTCGATCTGGCTGGGCGGGGCGATTTCCCAGGATGCCTACTGGGCCGCGGCGTTCACCTTCACCGGCGAGCAGATCACCTGGATGCTGGTGGGCTACGGCTTCGTCGCTGCCGTGCTGCCGGTGTGGCTGATCCTCGCGCCGCGTGACTACCTGTCGACCTTCCTGAAGATCGGCACCATCGCCGCCCTGGCCATCGGCATCCTGATCCTCGCTCCCGAGCTGAAGATGCCGGCGCTGACCCAGTTCACCGACGGCACCGGCCCGGTGTGGAAGGGCGCGCTGTTCCCGTTCCTGTTCATCACCATCGCCTGCGGCGCGGTATCCGGTTTCCACGCGCTGATCAGCTCGGGCACCACGCCCAAGCTGCTGGCCAACGAGACCCACGCCCGCTACATCGGTTACGGCGGCATGCTGATGGAGTCGATGGTCGCCATCATGGCGATGGTCGCCGCCTCGATCATCGAGCCGGGCGTGTACTTCGCCATGAACAGCCCACCCGCGGTGGTCGGCGCCGACGTCACCAGCGTGGCCGCGGCGGTCAGCGGCTGGGGCTTCGCCATCACTCCGGAGGCGCTGGAAGGCGTCGCCCGCGACATCGGCGAGAGCAGCATCCTCAACCGCGCCGGCGGCGCGCCGACCCTGGCTGTGGGCATCGCGCAGATCCTCCATCAGGTGCTGCCGGGCGAGAACACCATGGCGTTCTGGTACCACTTCGCCATCCTGTTCGAGGCGCTGTTCATCCTCACCGCGGTGGACGCCGGCACCCGTGCCGGGCGCTTCATGCTGCAGGACCTGCTCGGCAACTTCATCCCGGCGCTGAAGCGTACCGACTCCTGGACCGCCAACGTGGTGGCCACCGCCGGCGCTGTGGGGCTACCTGCTGTACCAGGGCGTGATCGATCCGCTGGGTGGCATCAACACCCTGTGGCCGCTGTTCGGCATCTCCAACCAGATGCTCGCCGGTATCGCGCTGATGTTGTGCAGCGTGGTATTGATCAAGATGAAGCGTCAGCAGTACGTCTGGGTGACCCTGCTGCCAGCCGTCTGGCTGCTGATCTGCACCACCGCGGCCAGCCTGATCAAGCTGTTCGACGCCAACCCGGCGGTCGGCTTCGTCGCCCTGGCCAACAAGTACGAGACCGCCCTGGCGGCCGGCCAGGTGCTGGCGCCGGCCAAGGACCTCGGCCAGATGCAGAACGTGATCATGAATGCCTACACCAACGCCGGCCTCAGCGTGCTGTTCCTGGTGGTGGTGTTCAGCATCCTGTTCTATTCGCTGAAGGTCGGCCGGGTCGCCTGGGTCAAGGCCGAGCGCTCGGACAAGGAAATGCCGTTCCAGGGCATGCCGGACGCCTGATGCCTGATCGTGCCGGGCTCCGCTTGGCGGGGCCCGGTGCTTGATAGAGGAGTACCCGCGTGTTCAACGACCTCAGTCGCATGGGCAAGTATCTCGGCCAGGCCGCGCGCATGCTGGTCGGCATGCCGGACTACGACACCTACCTCGAGCACATGCAGAGCAAGCATCCGGACCAGCCGGTGATGAGCTACGAGGAGTTTTTCCGCGAGCGGCAGGACGCCCGCTATGGCGGCGGCAAGGGACGACCGATCCGCTGCTGCTGAATCCGTAGGGTGGACAACGCCGCAGGCTTGTCCACCGATTCGCGGTGCCCGATGGTGGACAACGCTTCGCGGTTGTCCACCCTACGGCAGATTGCCGCCCCTGCCATTGAATTCCCGCGCCACGCCCCGTCGTGGCGCGTTTCGTTTCGAGGAGCGCCCATGTCGCATTCCCCCATTCCGGTCACCGTGCTCAGCGGCTTTCTCGGTGCCGGCAAGACCACCCTGCTCAAGCACATGCTGCAGGCCGAGCACGGCCTCAGGCTGGCGGTGATCGAGAACGAGTACAGCGAGACGCCGATCGACGGCCAGTTGCTCGGCAGCGAGCCGGTGCAGCTGCTGACCCTGGCCAACGGCTGCGTCTGCTGCTCGATCCACGTCGAGCTGGAGAAGGCCCTGTACCTGCTGCTCGACAAGCTCGACAGCGGCGAGCTGGCTTTCGACCGCCTGGTGATCGAGTGCACCGGCCTGGCCGACCCGGCGCCGGTGGCGCAGACCTTCTTCGCCGACGAGGAGCTGTGCAGCCGCTATGTGCTGGACGGCATCCTCACCCTGGTCGACGCGGCCAACGCCGGGCGCCACCTGCAGGAAACCATCGCCCAGGCGCAGGTCGGTTTTGCCGACCGCATCCTGCTGAGCAAGACCGATCTGGTCGCCAGCGCGCAGGTCGAGGCGCTGAGCCAGCGTCTGCAGCGCATCAACCGCCGCGCGCCAATCCGCGTGGTCGAGCACGGCCGCATCGAGCTGGCCGAGCTGCTGGACGTGCGCGGCTTCAACCTCAACGCCGACTTCGGTCCGGCGCTGAGCCTGCGCCCGCTGCTGCCGGCGGCGAACAAGGATCGCATCGCCACCCTGGTGCTCAAAAGCGAGCGTCCGCTGGACATGGACCGCCTCAGCGCCTTCATGGAGGACTTGCTGGAGCGCCACGGCAACGCGCTGCTGCGCTACAAGGGCGTGCTGCACGTCGCCGGCGAGCCGCGGCGCATGGTGTTCCAGGGCGTGCTACGCCTGTACGGCTTCGACTGGGACGCGGAGTGGGGCATGGATGAGGCGCGCGAGAGCGTGCTGGTGTTCATCGGCGACAACCTGCCGGAGGAGGAGATCCGCGCGGGCTTCGCTGCGCTGCAGGTGTAGGGTGAACAACGGCGCAGCCTTGTCCACCGTCCTGCGGCAGCGGATGCCGGGCCGGTAACTGCTGGTCGCGTAGGCTGGGTTGGACCGCAGGTCGTAACCCACCGACCGGCCGTGAGGCCAGCAATGGGATGCCTGTCGGCATCCTTGGTGGGTTACGCCGCTTGGCGGCTAACCCACCCTACGAGTCTCGCGCCCACAAAAAAGCCCGGCACTTGGCCGGGCTTCTTCGTTGCAGCGCTGGCGCTGCTTTTTAACGCTAGAGCTTACTTGCCGTACACCGGCAGCTTGGCGCAGACGGCCTTGACCTTCTCGCGCACGGCGTCGATCACCGACTCGTCGCCCATGTTCTGCAGGATGTCGCAGATCCAGCCGGCCAGCTCGCGGCACTCGGCTTCGCCGAAACCGCGGGTGGTGACGGCCGGGGTGCCGATGCGCAGGCCGGAGGTGACGAACGGCGAACGCGGGTCGTTCGGCACGGCGTTCTTGTTGACGGTGATGAAGGCGCGACCCAGGGCGGCGTCCGCGTCCTTGCCGGTGATGTCCTGCTTGATCAGCGACAGCAGGAACAGGTGGTTCTGGGTACCGCCGGAAACCACGTCGAAGCCGCGCTCGACGAACACTTCGGCCATGGCCTGGGCGTTCTTCACCACCTGCTGCTGGTAGGCCTTGAACTCGGGGCTCAGCGCTTCCTTGAAGCACACCGCCTTGGCGGCGATCACGTGCATCAGCGGGCCGCCCTGGCCGCCCGGGAACACGGCGGAGTTCAGCTTCTTCTCGATCTCTTCGTTGGCCTTGGCCAGGATCAGGCCGCCGCGCGGGCCGCGCAGGGTCTTGTGGGTGGTGGTGGTGACCACGTCGGCGAAAGGTACCGGGTTCGGGTACACGCCGGCGGCGACCAGACCGGCCACGTGGGCCATGTCGACGAACAGGTAGGCACCGACCTTGTCGGCGATTTCGCGGAAGCGCGGGAAATCCAGCACCTGCGAGTAGGCGGAGAAGCCGGCGATGATCATCTTCGGCTGGTGCTCGACGGCCAGGCGCTCGACCTCGTCGTAGTCGATCAGGCCGGTTTCCGGGTTCAGGCCGTACTGCACGGCGTGGTAGATCTTGCCGGAGAAGTTGACGCTGGCGCCGTGGGTCAGGTGACCGCCGTGGGCCAGGCTCATGCCCAGCACGGTGTCGCCCGGCTTGACCAGCGCTTGGAACACGGCGCTGTTGGCCTGGCTACCGGCGTGCGGCTGGACGTTGGCGTAGTCGGCGCCGAACAGCTGCTTGGCGCGGTCGATGGCCAGCTGCTCGACGATGTCGACGTACTCGCAACCACCGTAGTAGCGCTTGTGCGGGTAGCCTTCGGCGTACTTGTTGGTCAGCACGCTGCCCTGGGCTTCCATCACCGCCGGGCTGGTGTAGTTCTCCGAGGCGATCAGCTCGATGTGCTCTTCCTGGCGCTGGGCTTCTTGCTCCATGGCGGCAAACAGGTCGGCGTCATAACGGGCGAGGGTCAAATCACGGCTGAACATGGCGGTCCTCTGGGGAGCAGGGCGAATAAGGGGAATTAAGCGTGATATTCTACCCGAATGCCGCGGCACTGGCACATGAATGGGCGTCAGGCAGCAGACAAGCGGCTTTCATGCGCGGCCCCGCCCCGCCAGTCCCCGCGGTTTGCCCTGACTGGCGCATTTCGGGTAGCTTTGCGCCACGCGCGCGGGGCCTGGGCGGGCGAAGAAATTCGCTGCGCTCGCCGCCTCGCCCATCTGTGTCGTCAACCATTCAGGTCAGTCATGGCTCAATACTTCTATCTGCGCTATTGGCTCCTGGTTAAGTTTTGCGAATGATCGGCCATCCCCCAATAGTTGGGGCTTCCAGCCAATCCCAGCGCTAGCCCATCCAAAAAAAAAACGCCATAACAAAAATTTTTAGTTACCTTTTCCCGTTTTTGGGCCAAATTCAGGTTCAAAACTTAACTTTGTTGCAAGTGTCCGGGTGAGCACGCGCTGCCAGTCATCACCTATCGATTTTCAGTCCTTAGGCAGCAATTTAGGTCTTCTGCGCGAGCAGCCGAAGCTACTCTGTGTAGATGAGCGCAGGCATGCCAGCAACCACAAGAATGTCGAGAAACATAGCAGTCAGGGGTACTCAAATGCCTAGGCATCAGCCAACAGTTCTGCCTGTGCAATGACCTTCTCGGTCCTCTCAGGAGCCTTATCTGGCGTGTAGCGGTGCTTTGCCAGCAGTACCTTGACCATCGCCAGCATCTTGGCCCGGGCAGACTGGCGGTTTTGCCAGTTGATAGAGGCTGACTTGCGCAGCTTGTCGGTCAGTTCCAGAGCCAGCGCCTTGAGCACGGCTGCACTTGGCAAGCGCCTATCAATGGCTATCGAGCGGCCTTAAGCAGCCCTGCACAGCCTGCTGCCAGGCAAAGAGAGCGCTCTCTCAGCCTCCTCTGCCTAGCAATATTTTTTCGTGCGTTAGTGGTATGCCTGGCTGCTGGGTAGCGAGCGGAATGGCTGCTCTCGGCCGATTCTGTTGAAAAAGTAGCTGCTCCCCCCATGCTGTTGGCAGAATTGCTCTGTCGGGTTCTACCCCATTTCCACGGACGGTTTGAAAAGGCCTGAAAACTTCAAATCTTGCCGGGCGACTCTACGACGCATTCGTGGGTTATGAAACCGCTCGATGTAGTCGAATAAATCCGCCCGTGCTTCATCTCGGGTTCGATACGACTGATGGCCAACGCGTTCCCGTTTGAGCTGACCGAAGAAGCCTTCACAGGCCGCGTTGTCGCCGCAATGTCCGACGGCACTCATGCTGCAGATCAGCGTGTTGCGACTCAGAAAGCGCTGGTAGTCCGCACTGGTGAATTGGCTGCCGCGATCCGAATGTAGGATTACCGACCAGTCACCCTGACGCTGCCAGATCGCCATCTCCACCGCTCGCATCACCATCTGCCGATCCTGACGGTGATGAATCGACCAACCGATCACCAGCTTGCTATACAGGTCGAGCACCACGCACAGGAAGAGCTTGCCTTCCAGTGTGGCTATCTCCGTGATGTCCGTGACCCACTTGTGCTCCGGTTCCTGCGCGGTGAAATCGCGCTCCAGCAGGTTTTTTCACGCCTGCCGGACGGCCGCTGGTAGCTCTTCCAAAGCCACGCCTCTTGCGGCGTGGCCAGCCTTGAATTCGCTCAGCGGCCATCAGGCGAGCAACGCGGTTCAGGCTGACAGTTTCGCCCTCGTCGAGCAGATCCTCGTGCATCCGTGGTGCTCCGATCACGCCACGGCTGTCCTCGTGGATCTCCCGAATGCACCTCACTAGGCGCGCATTCTCTTGAGTGCGTGGGCTTGGCTCGCGACCCTGCCAAGCGTAATAGCCACTGGCAGAAACCTTCAGACAACGGCACATCAGTCGTACCGGGTACTCGATCACTCGAAGCTTCGGATGATCTGATCGTTATTTGGTCAGATTGCTGTTTTTGACATCGGCAAAGACTGAAATCAGTCAGAAATACAAGGGTGTGCAGCCCTAGATTCTTTCTTGCAGCGCCTTGAAGAAGGCATCGATATTCTCATTGTGGCGTTTGTAGTAGGTCCAGGGGCCGATCCGCTGCGATGTCACCAATTGCGCGCGCTGTAGAGCTGCGAGATAAAGCGATGTCGTTGACTGAGAGAGGCCCGTGCGCTCTTGGATGATACTGACGCACACGCCTACCGTTTCTGGGTCGACTTCCTGCTCGGGAAAGACTGTCCTGGGATCCTTGAGCCAATTGAGGATGGCAAGGCGCGTCGGGTTCGCCAATGCTTTCAGGGCTTCGTTGACGTCAATAGTCATGAATTTTTTGAGACCTGTTTTTTTCGATATCTAGATATCTTCCTGATTCGCGCATCAAATTGGAAGGCTTCGCCATGATCTCTGCGCGCCAGCCCGTCGCAATGAAGGGCTGGTTTGGACTGGAATCCTATTGTCCTGTCAGGTAGGACTATCGGGCACCTGTGCGCCGAATTGCGGGACGATATGTTTGCCAAGTTCCTCGATAACCTCTGCTGCGGGGCGTTTACCATACTTGAGGTTCAGGATGACGTGATCTACACCGATTTCCTGAAGTGTATCCAGCAAGGCCCGCAGGTGGTTACGTCCCAGTCGGAATCCTAGATGGATAGGCGAGGGCGGCGTGGATGGGTGTTCGTCCAGGTCGATATACAGCGATTGCAAGAACGGCTTGTAGATAGTGCCACATTGTTTAGCCGTTTCCTGTCGCCAATCTTCCACGATGAGTCGCTGTATTTTTGGCGGACGTGGATAGTTGATCCATCCATGGCTTTCACGCGCGATCCAATCGAGCGACTGGCGGCTGTGTCCGGTTACGAATAGCGGTATTTCCCGAGTCGTAGGTTTGGGAACGAGATCGGCCCCCAGTAACTCGCCGTGACTCCAGCGAATGGGCTCGAAGTGTGTTCGATGGGCTTGGCGTATCACATTGAGGTTTTCTTGAAAGGTCTCGCCACGCTTTTCTGGATCAACGCTGAATGCGGGAAACTCCACGGGACGATCGCCAGAGGCTACTCCCAGGAGCAAACGACCTCCGCTCAACTGATCAATGCTCGCTGCGGCCTTTGCCGTGTGCAAGGGGTTACGCAAAGTAAGGGCGATGGAGGCGGTGCCTAGTGATCTGTCTGCTTAGTCCAATAACTTATTCCGAATTACAGCCAGCTTTGCTCTATGCACGGAGCTGATAATCGACTCAGCTGTTTTGTTCCAGC
>LNAP01011335.1_pt2 | contig 16793 bp, 19 predicted proteins | sample 602601 | NCBI WGS metagenome assembly LNAP01 (sample SAMN02440304, study PRJNA202911) | soil metagenome | biome: Subtropical and temperate rainforests or woodlands; isolation source: soil samples (1 kg each in a 20% v/v slurry with milli Q water) were... ... | reverse complement strand
GATGAAGCACGAAGTAGTCGAGAAGAATATCGGCCTGCTGGCCTTCTTCATGGTCATCGCCGTGAGTATCGGCGGCCTGACCCAGATCGTTCCGCTGTTTTTCCAGGACGTGACCAACAAGCCGGTCGAAGGCATGAAGCCGCGTACCGCCCTTGAACTGGAAGGCCGCGATGTCTACATCGCCAACGGCTGCGTCGGCTGCCACTCGCAGATGATCCGCCCGTTCCGTGCCGAAACCGAACGCTACGGCCACTACTCGGTCGCCGGTGAAAGCGTGTGGGACCACCCGTTCCTGTGGGGTTCCAAGCGTACTGGTCCGGACCTGGCCCGTGTTGGCGGTCGTTACTCCGATGACTGGCAGCGTGCGCACTTGTACAACCCGCGCAACGTAGTGCCCGAATCGAAAATGCCGGCGTACCCGTTCCTCGTGGAAAACAAGCTCGACGGCAAAGACACCGCCAAGAAAATGGAAGTCTTGCGCACCCTCGGCGTGCCCTACACCGACGAAGACATCGCCGGTGCCCAGGCAGCCGTCAAGGGCAAGACCGAAATGGACGCGCTGGTGGCCTACCTGCAAGGCCTGGGCACCATCATCAAAAGCAAACGGTGATCTGAATGGATATCGGGATGATTCGAGGCCTGGGCACCGTTGTCGTGATGGTGGCCTTTATCGGTCTGGCGTTGTGGGTATTCAGCCCCAAGCGCAAGTCTGAACGCGACCTTGCTGCCTTTTGCGGATGATCCCGAAGCCATCAAGCACGTCGAGCAAGCTTCTAGGAGTAACAAAGAATGACTACATTCTGGAGTCTGTACGTCACAGTCCTCAGTCTCGGTACGATCTTTTCCCTGACCTGGCTGCTGCTGTCGACCCGCAAGGGCCAGCGCAGCGAGCAGACAGACGAGACCGTCGGGCACTCCTTCGATGGCATCGAGGAGTACGACAACCCGCTGCCGAAATGGTGGTTCATGCTGTTCGTGGGCACCATCATCTTCGCACTGGGCTACCTGGTGCTGTATCCGGGCCTGGGTAACTGGAAAGGCCTGCTGCCGGGTTATGGCTACCTCGACAACGAGAAGCAGACCCCGTTCGCCAACGGCCAGACCGGCTGGACCGGCGTTCACGAGTGGGAAAAGGAAATGGCCAGGTCGGACGCCAAGTTCGGTCCGATCTTCGCCAAGTTCGCGGCCATGCCAATCGAAGAAGTGGCCAAGGACCCGCAAGCCTTGAAGATGGGCGGCCGCCTGTTCGCCTCCAACTGCTCGGTTTGCCACGGTTCCGACGCCAAGGGCGCCTACGGTTTCCCTAACCTGACCGACGCCGACTGGCGCTGGGGCGGCGACGCGCAAGCCATCAAGACCACCATCATGGGCGGCCGTCACGCGGTGATGCCTGCATGGGCTGAAGTGATCGGCGAGCAAGGCGTGGCCGACGTGTCCGCGTTTGTCCTGACCAACCTCGATGGCCGCAAGCTGCCGGAAGGCGCCAAGGCCGACCCGGTTGCCGGGCAGAAACTGTTCGCCACCAACTGCGTGGCGTGCCATGGTCCGGAAGGCAAGGGTACGCCAGCGATGGGAGCACCTGACCTGACTCACCCGGCAGCGTTCATCTACGGCTCGAGCTTCGCTCAACCCGTTACGGCCGTCAGGGCCAGATGCCTGCGCAAGAGGCAATGCAGGGTAACGACAAGGTTCACCTGCTGGCCGCTTACGTCTACAGCCTGTCTCACGGAGAGAAGGCAGCGGACGCCGAATAAGGCAAACGCTTGAAGCAACAAAAAACGGCCCCGCCAATGTGAATTGGCGGGGCCGTTTTCATTTCAAGTCTACGCACGCTTATTTGCGCATAGTTCCGTGGACTTGCTGGCGAGCCATCCGGGTTATTATTTTTCACGCATTCTTCTATCAACCAATGTAAAACGGCTTCGCCATTTTTAGTTGGTGAAACCGTTTAAGACGCTCATGAACCCACTTCGTGCTCATGCGTATTGGTTGTAATCAAGGAATGTTACCGCCACCCAGACTGTCCAGACCGCCAGTCCCTTTCTTGTTGCCTGAAGAGCGATTTTCTTGAACTTTTTGCGCCGTCGGCGCCACCATATCCACAGTCGTGGCTGGTGCCGGAATCGTGCAGTCTGTACCAGGCTCATGAGCTTCGACAGTGACTGGTCCAACAGACTGAGTTGCCCAAGTGCAATCTTTATCATTAATAGACATTTTTACTTATCCTTAAGTAAATTTTTAAATATACGACGCGCAACACTACAATCAAATCTTATTGCTTTCGCAGTGACAACTTATTAAATCAAGAACCAAACATCCATCGACCAACAATCACAAAGTATGACCAAAGTAAAAAACATATTCTTTATACAGCAGACTTTTGATATCGCTTTCCACCCAGGCACCCGTCGACGCTCGACGGAGAAAAAGATAAATCGTCTATAGTCAATTGACCTGCATCATGTTTTGTTACATCCGCTACACCCAACGCGACCAAAGGTCGCACCCGCAGGCTAGAGCGACAGGCGTATCATTGCGCCACTGCAACACCCCTTTTTGACCGCGGTCGGCACGTACTGACCGAGGCATTTTTCCACTGCCGTGGGATGCAATGATGAGCAACCAGATTCCGGTACACGACGTCACTCCACCCACCAAGAACGCGAACGCCAGCGTCGACCTCTACGCCTCCAGGGAAAAAATCTACACCCGCGCCTTCACCGGCCTGTTTCGCAACCTGCGGATGACCGGCGGAGCCCTGTTGTTCCTGCTGTATTTCGGCACGGTGTGGCTGGACTGGGGCGGTCATCAGGCCGTTTGGTGGAACCTGCCGGAGCGCAAGTTCTTCATTTTCGGTGCCACTTTCTGGCCTCAGGACTTCATTCTGCTGTCCGGCATGTTGATCATCGCCGCCTTCGGCCTGTTCTTCATCACCGTGTACGCCGGACGGGTCTGGTGCGGCTATACCTGCCCGCAAAGCGTCTGGACCTGGATTTTCATGTGGTGCGAAAAAGTCACCGAAGGTGACCGCAACCAACGCATCAAGCTCGACAAGGCGCCAATGAGCGCCAACAAGTTCTTGCGCAAGTTCAGCAAGCACACCATGTGGCTGTTGATCGGTTTCGTCACCGGCATGACTTTCGTTGGCTACTTCTCACCGATCCGCGAACTGGTGTTCGACTTTTTCACCGGCCAGGCGGATGGCTGGTCGTACTTCTGGGTCGGTTTCTTCACCCTCGCCACTTACGGCAACGCCGGCTGGTTGCGCGAACAGGTGTGCATCTACATGTGCCCGTACGCACGCTTCCAGAGCGTGATGTTCGACAAGGACACCCTGATCGTTTCCTACGATCCACGCCGTGGCGAAGGCCGTGGACCGCGTAAAAAAGGTATCGACTACAAGGCCCAGGGCCTGGGTGACTGTATCGACTGCACCATGTGCGTCCAGGTCTGCCCGACGGGCATCGACATCCGCGACGGCTTGCAAATCGAATGCATCGGTTGCGCCGCCTGCATCGATGCCTGCGACGCCATCATGGACAAGATGGAATACCCGCGCGGACTGATCAGCTACACCACCGAGCACAACCTGTCCGGACAGAAAACCCATAAACTGCGCCCGCGCCTGATTGGCTATGCCATTGTGCTGCTGGCGATGATCAGCCTGCTGGTGACGGCATTCTTCATGCGTGCGCTGGTGGGTTTCGATGTCAGCAAGGACCGCGTGCTGTACCGCGAGAACGCCGAAGGCCGGATCGAAAACGTCTACAGCCTGAAAATCATGAACAAGGACCAACGCGACCATACCTACCTGCTCGAAGCATCCGGCCTGCCGGATCTCAAATTGCAGGGTCGACGCGAGATCAAGGTCGCGGCCGGCGAGATCGTCAGCCAGCCTGCCGAACTGTCCGTTGCACCGGAAAAACTGCCGTCGAGCACCAACGAGGTGAGATTCATCCTCAAGGACGCCGATGACGACAGCGTCCACATTGAAGCCAAGAGCCGGTTCATCGGCCCACAGAATCGTTGAGAGAACTGAACATGCCCGCAGCAAATGCCGCAAGTCCCTGGTACAAGCACCTCTGGCCGTGGATCATCATCGGGATCCTGGCCTGCTCGGTGGCCCTGACCTTGTCCATGGTGACCATCGCGGTGAAGAACCCGGACAACCTGGTCAACGACAACTACTACGAGGCTGGCAAAGGCATCAACCGCTCCCTCGACCGTGAATTACTGGCCCAGACCCTGAAAATGCGCGCCAGCGTTCATCTCGACGGCATGACTGGCGAGGTTGACCTGCGCCTGAGCGGCGACAGCCAGCCCAAGACCCTGGAGCTGAACCTGATCTCGCCAACCCAGCCGGAAAAGGATCGCAAGATCACCCTGACCCGCAGCGAAACGGAACAGGGCCGCTACATCGGCCAGTTGAGTGACAAGATCGAAGGCCGGCGTTTTGTCGAGTTGCTTGGCACTCAGGACGAGCACATCTGGCGCATGTTCGAAGAGGAACCGGTCAGCCATGACAAGGATCTGCTGCTGGGTGACGAACCGCTGCAAGGTGCTGAAGACCTGAAGAAGTAAAAGCGCGCTTCGCGCATCGCGAGCAAGCTCGCTCCCACAGTTGATCACCGCCGTGCTCAGAACCTGAGTACACCCATGATCCCTGTGGGAGCGAGCTTGCTCGCGATGAGGCCCTATCCGACGATAGAGATTCAGCAGTACTAGTGAATACTCCATGACCACCACCCCACTCCCCTGCTACCACTGCGCCCTGCCCGTCCCGGCCGGCAGCCGCTTCACCGCTGCAGTCCTGGGGCAAACCCGCGAATTCTGCTGCCCAGGTTGCCAAGCCGTGGCCGAGGCCATTGTCGCCGGTGGCCTGGAAAGCTATTACCAGCACCGCAGCGAAGCCTCGGCCAACCCTGAAGCGCTGCCGGTGCAACTGGTGGATGAACTGGCGCTGTACGACCGCGCCGATGTGCAGCAACCCTTTGTCCGCCACGATGGCGAACTCGCCGAAACCACGCTGTTGATGGAAGGTATCAGTTGCGCAGCCTGTGGCTGGCTGATTGAAAAGCACCTGCGCGCCCTGCCGGCCGTGGCCGAAGCGCGCCTGAACCTGTCCAACCATCGCCTGCACGTACGCTGGGCCGATGGGCAGTTACCGCTGAGCCAGGTCCTCAGCGAACTGCGTCACATCGGGTACGCCGCACACCCGTATCAGGCCGACCGGGCCAGCGAACAACTGGCCAGCGAAAACCGCCTGGCCCTGCGCCAGCTCGGCGTGGCCGGGCTGCTGTGGTTCCAGGCGATGATGGCAACCATGGCCACCTGGCCTGAATTCAACATCGACCTCAGCCCCGAACTTCACACCATCCTGCGCTGGGTCGCCCTGTTCCTCACCACCCCGATTGTGTTCTACAGTTGCGCGCCGTTTTTCAAAGGCGCCATGCGCGATCTGCGCACCCGCCACCTGACCATGGACGTTTCGGTGTCGCTGGCCATCGGCAGCGCCTACATCGCCGGGATCTGGACGTCCATCACCGGGGTCGGCGAACTGTATTTCGATGCCGTCGGCATGTTTGCCCTGTTCCTGCTGGCCGGGCGTTATCTGGAACGTCGCGCCCGCGAGCGCACCGCCGCCGCCACCGCGCAGCTTGTGAACCTATTGCCTGCCTCGTGCCTGCGATTGTCAGCCGATGGCCAGAGCGAACGCATTCTGCTCAGTGAACTGCGTGTCGGCGATCAGGTGCTGGTTCATCCGGGCGCCATTCTCCCGGCTGACGGCAAGATCCTCGACGGCCAGTCGAGTGTCGACGAGTCGCTGCTGACCGGCGAATACCTGCCGCAACCACGCACCCTCGGCGACGCCGTCACCGCCGGCACAATGAACGTCGAAGGCGCACTGACCGTCGAGGTCCAGGCCCTGGGCCAGGACACTCGCCTCTCGGCCATCGTGCGCCTGCTCGATCGCGCCCAGGCCGAAAAACCGCGCCTGGCGGAAATTGCCGATCGCGCCGCGCAATGGTTCCTGCTGTTGTCGCTGGTCGCCGCCGCCGCGATTGGCCTGTTGTGGTGGCAGTTGGACGCCTCGCGAGCCTTCTGGATCGTACTGGCGATGCTGGTGGCGACCTGCCCGTGCGCCTTGTCGCTGGCGACGCCAACCGCCCTCACCGCCGCCACGGGCACACTGCACAAGCTCGGTCTGTTGCTGACCCGCGGCCATGTGCTGGAAGGCCTGAACCAGATCGACACGGTGATTTTCGACAAGACCGGCACCCTCACCGAAGGACGCCTGGCGCTGCGCTCGATCCGCCCCCTCGGCGCGCTCGACAGCGATCAATGCCTGAGCCTCGCTGCCGCCCTGGAAAACCGCTCCGAACATCCGATCGCCCGCGCTTTCGGTCGTGCGCCGACGGCTGCCGAGGAAGTCCACAGCACACCAGGTCTTGGCCTGGAGGGGCTGGTTGATGGGCGGCGCCTGCGGATCGGCCAACCGCGTTTTGTCTGCGAACTCAGCGGTGCCATGGTGCCATCGATGCCCGAAGAACCCGGCCAATGGCTGCTACTCGGCGACAGCGAGCGGCCGCTGGCCTGGCTCGTCCTCGATGATCGCTTGCGTGCCGATGCGCCCGCACTGCTCGCCGCGTGCAAGGCCCGCGGCTGGCGCACGCTGTTGCTGTCCGGCGACAGCTCGCCTATGGTCGCCAGCGTGGCGGCGGAACTGGGTATTGATGAAGCCCGCGGCGGCTTGCGTCCGGACGATAAACTGCAGGTCCTGCAACAACTGCACAAGGAAGGTCGCAAGGTGTTGATGCTCGGTGACGGGGTCAATGACGTACCGGTGCTGGCGGCTGCGGATATCAGCGTTGCCATGGGCTCGGCCACCGACCTGGCGAAAACCAATGCCGACGCCGTGCTGCTGTCCAACCGCCTCGACGCGCTGGTGCAAGCCTTCAGTCTGGCGCGGCGCACCCGTCGGGTCATTATCGAGAACCTTCTGTGGGCCGGGTTGTACAATGGCCTCATGTTGCCCTTCGCCGCCCTCGGCTGGATCACTCCGGTATGGGCGGCGGTGGGCATGTCGATCAGTTCGTTGACCGTGGTGTTGAACGCGCTGCGCCTGACTCGCATGCCGAGCGCGCCCGCCCCCGGCACCACGCCAGAAACCCGCCCGCTGCCGGCCTGAGCCGCGCGGGCATGGAGTCCAGATGCCAGCTCTTTACGTGATGATTCCCGCTGCGCTGCTGATCGTGGCCATCGCCGTCTATATCTTCTTCTGGGCGGTGGATAGCGGTCAGTACGACGATCTTGACGGCCCGGCCCACAGCATCCTGTTCGACGACCAGGACCCGAACCACACCGCCGCCGTCGACGAGGCCAGCGGCCAACCTGCCAAAACGGACGACAAGGCCCCGCCCCATGCTTGAATTGACGCCACTGCTGGTGTCTGCGGTGATCCTCGGTTTGCTCGGCGGCGGCCATTGCCTGGGCATGTGCGGCGGCCTGATGGGCGCGCTGACCCTGGCGATTCCCAAGGAGCAACGCAGCCGCCGCTTTCGTCTGCTGCTGGCCTATAACCTGGGCCGGATTCTGAGCTATGCCTGTGCCGGACTGCTGATCGGCCTGGCCGGATGGGCCGTGGCCAGCAGCCCGGCGGCGATGTTCCTGCGCATCCTAGCCGGCTTGCTGCTGATTGCCATGGGCCTGTACCTGGCCGGCTGGTGGAGCGGCCTGACCCGTATCGAAAGCCTCGGTCGAGGCCTGTGGCGGCATATTCAGCCAGTCGCCAACCGGTTGCTGCCGGTGTCGAACGTTCCGCGCGCGCTGCTGCTGGGCGCGCTCTGGGGCTGGCTGCCGTGTGGCCTGGTCTACAGCACCTTGCTATGGTCGGCCAGCCAGGGCAACGCACTGGACAGTGCTTTGTTGATGCTGGCGTTCGGGCTCGGCACCTGGCCGGTGCTGCTGGCGACAGGCCTTGCCGCCGAGCGCATCACCGCGTTGTTGCGCAAGCGCAGCGTGCGGATGGCGGGCGGATTGCTGGTGATACTGTTCGGCATCTGGACCTTGCCGGGGCCGCATCAACATTGGCTCATGGGGCATTAGATCGGCGGCGCGCCCATCGCGAGCAAGCTCGCGATGAGGCCCTCACAAACGACAAAGATTCTGACCTTGATGCAAATCAAGATGCCCCACCCCGCCCTCGCATAAAGTGGCTGACAATGCCAGCCTATCCGGGGAATGCCCGCATGATGCTCGACGCCATTCGTTGGGACACCGATCTGATCCGCCGTTATGACCTGGCGGGACCACGCTACACCTCGTACCCGACCGCCGTGCAATTCAACAGCCAGGTCGGCACCTTCGACCTATTTCATGCCCTGCGCGACAGCCGCAAGGCCCAACGCCCGTTGTCGCTGTACGTACACGTGCCGTTCTGCGCGAACATTTGCTATTACTGCGCCTGCAACAAGGTCATCACCAAGGATCGCGGGCGGGCGCAGCCGTATTTGCAGCGCCTGGAACAGGAAATCCAGTTGATCGCCTGCCACCTCGACCCTACGCAGAAAGTCGAGCAACTGCACTTCGGTGGCGGCACGCCGACCTTTCTCAGCCACGACGAACTACGCCAGTTGATGGCGCATTTGCGCAAACACTTCAATTTGCTGGACGACGACACCGGCGACTACGGCATCGAGATCGACCCGCGCGAGGCCGACTGGTCGACCATGGGTCTGCTGCGCGAACTAGGTTTCAATCGGGTCAGCATCGGCCTGCAAGACCTCGACCCGGCGGTGCAACGTGCAGTCAATCGCCTGCAAAGCCTGGAAGAAACCCGCGCGGTAATCGATGCCGCCCGCACCTTGCAGTTTCGCTCGATCAATATCGACCTGATCTACGGCCTGCCCAGACAGACGCCGGAGAGTTTCGCCCGCACCGTCGAGGAGGTCATCAACCTGCAACCGGACAGGTTATCGGTGTTCAACTACGCCCACTTGCCGGAGCGCTTCATGCCCCAGCGACGCATCAAGAGCGATGAACTGCCGACACCTGCGCAGAAACTGGAAATGCTGCAGCGCACCATTGAGCAACTGATCGCCGCCGGCTACCGCTATATCGGCATGGACCACTTCGCCCTGCGCGATTGCCCAGGAAGAATCGACCCTGCAACGCAATTTCCAGGGCTATACCACCCACGGTCATTGCGATCTGATCGGCCTCGGCGTGTCGGCGATCAGCCAGATCGGCGACCTGTACTGCCAGAACAGCAGCGACCTGAACCAATACCAGAACGCGCTCGCATCCATGCAACTGGCCACCAGCCGCGGCCTGCTGTGCAATGCCGATGACCGGCTGCGGCGTGCGGTCATCCAGCAATTGATCTGCAATTTCAGTCTCGAATACGCTGACATCGAACAGGCCTTCAACATCGACTTCCAAGGCTATTTCGGCGATCTCTGGCCCCAGTTGCAATACATGGCCAAAGACGGGCTGATCGAGCTCGATCGCGACAGGATCACCATTCTGCCCGCCGGGCGACTGTTGGTGCGCTCGGTGTGCATGGTGTTCGACGCGTACCTGGAACAACACAGTCGCCAGCGATTTTCACGGGTAATCTAATTCTGCAAGCTAGCGCCCCAGACTGGCCTCGATATCCTATGGTGAGTTACCCTTACGTCTTATGTGTGAATTCCCACAAGGATTGAAGAAATGTCCGAGCCAGTAAAACTGCGTGCTCATAATCAAGCCCATTGCAAGGATTGCAGCCTGGCCCCTCTTTGCCTGCCACTTTCACTGAATCTGGAAGACATGGAGGCGCTGGACGAAATCGTCAAACGTGGCCGGCCGCTGAAAAAAGGCGAATTTCTGTTCCGCCAGGGCGATACCTTCGATTCTGTCTACGCGGTCCGTTCTGGCGCCCTCAAGACCTTCAGCCTGAGCGACACCGGCGAAGAACAGCTCACCGGCTTCCACCTGCCCAGCGAACTGGTCGGCCTTTCGGGTATGGACACGGAAAAGCACCCTGTGTCGGCACAAGCCCTGGAAACCACCTCGGTGTGTGAAATCCCCTTTGAACGCCTCGACGAACTGGCTCTGCAACTGCCGCAGTTGCGCCGTCAGCTGATGCGGGTGATGAGTCGCGAAATCCGTGACGACCAGCAGATGATGCTGCTGTTGTCGAAAAAGACCGCAGACGAACGCATCGCCACCTTCCTGGTCAACCTTTCGGCACGTTTCCGCGCCCGAGGTTTTTCCGCCAATCAGTTCCGCCTCAGCATGTCGCGTAACGAAATCGGCAACTACCTGGGCCTGGCGGTGGAGACCGTGTCCCGCGTCTTTACCCGCTTCCAGCAAAACGAGCTGATTGCGGCAGAAGGCAAGGAAATCCGGATTATCGACCCGATCCAGCTGTGCGCCCTGGCCGGTGGCTCACTGGAAGGCTGAAACAAAACGTTGCGGCTGAGCGAAACGGTTCAGCCGCCGTTATACTGCGTCGTTTGCAGCCTGCCAGGCTTCGACTCCTTCGACATCAAATCCCTCATCCGCCCTGTCATCGACTTCCCGAAACCGGGTGTGATCTTTCGCGATATCACCCCGCTGTTTCAGTCGCCTACAGCCCTGCGCCTGGTGATGGACAGCTTTGCCCACCGTTATGTCGAAGCTGACTTCACCCACATCGGCGCGATGGACGCCCGTGGCTTCCTGATCGGTTCGGTGCTGGCCTATCAGTTGAACAAGCCGCTGGTGTTGTTCCGCAAGCAAGGCAAGCTGCCAGCCGACGTGCTGGCCGAGGGCTATGCGACCGAATACGGCGAAGCCTTCCTGGAAGTGCACGCCGACAGCTTGTGCGAGGGGGATTCGGTGGTGATGTTCGATGACCTGATCGCCACCGGCGGCACCTTGATTGCCGCCGCCAATCTGATCCGCCGCATGGGCGCCCGGGTGCATGAAGCGGCGGCGATCATCGATCTGCCGGAACTGGGTGGCTCGCAGCGTCTGGAAGATATGGGCATTCCTACGTTCTGCCTGACGCAGTTTGCGTTGAGCGACAAGTAAGCGGCGCCTGTCAGACCGCCATCGCGAGCAGGCTCGCGATGGCGTCAGTCGCCTCACCACATCACTTCAAAGCCCCATCTGCTTGCTGATGATCTCGTTCATCACCTCCCGCGTCCCGCCGCCAATCGACAGGATCCGGTTATCGCGATACACTCTCGCGCATGTAACCCAGCCCACCGAGTATCTGCACCGCATCGTTCACGATCCGGTCCGCAGTATCCGTCGCAAAATTCTTGGCCATGGAAATCTCCTTGATCACACTCTGCCCCGCAGCCATTTTCGCGGCCTGGCGGTATGTGAACTCCCGGGACACCTCCAGCGCGGTCGCCATCTCGGCGAGGCGATGCTTGATCACCTGAAACTTGCCGATCGGTTTGCCAAAGGCTTCGCGCTCGCTCGCCCATTTCAGGCTCTCTTCCAGCGCCAGCTGTGCGGTCATGTTGGCCATCAATGCCAACGCCAGGCGTTCGCTCTGGAAGTTGCCCATGATGCAGGCGAAGCCCATGTTCTCGACGCCGATCAGGTTTCCTGCGGGCACTGGGCAATCATCGAAGAACAGTTCAGCGGTGTCTGACGCCCACCAGCCCATTTTCTTCAGCTGCCGTCCTACGGTGAATCCCGGTGTGCCCTTCTCGATCAGTAACAGGCTGATGCCACCGAAACCCGGTTCGCCCGTTCGCACGGCAACCGTGTAGAAATCCGCGCGCACGCCGCTGGTAATAAAGGTCTTGCTGCCACTGACCCGGTAAAAATCGCCCTCTCGCACCGCGCGGGTTTGCAGATTGGCGACGTCGGAGCCGCCACCGGGCTCGGTGATGGCCAGGGCGCTGATCTTTTCTCCCGACAGAACCTGGGGCAGCACTCGATCCCGCACTTCGGGTCGGGCCCACTTGAGAATGGGCGGCAAGCCGATATCCAGCGACCCCAGGCCGGCGACCAACCCGCCTGAGCCGCAGCGCATCAACTCTTCACTGGCGGCAACCTTGGCGAACAGATCCCCTTCGTGGCTGCCTCCGTAGGCCTCCGGGTACCCGATGCCGAGAATCCCCGCCGCGCCGGCCTTGAGGTAGAGCTCGCGAGGAAAGCTTTCGGCTTCTTCCCACTGCGAGATGTCAGGAAGAATCTCGCGCTCAACGAAACGTCTGACGCTGTCGCGGACCAATTGGTGGCTGGGGTCGAAGTATTCCTGAAAGGCAGACATCGGCGAGCTCCACTGAAGGGGTCAGTGAAGTTAACCGAGCGCTTGCTTGGTTTTCAACAGGATTGTGCCATTCAGACGGGCTGCGTCGCCTGCATCGCGAGCAAGCTCGCTCACAGGGGTTCTGCGGTGCACACAAAACCAATGTGGGAGCGAGCTTGCTCCGGGCGGCGATCCGACGATGGCGTCAGCCCGAACAACACAAATTACAGGGTGATCGGCTTACGCCCGGCAAACGAATGCGCTAGCGTCCCGCCATCCACCAGCTCCAGCTCGCCACCCAGCGGTACGCCATGGGCGATGCGCGAGGCGATCAGGCCTTTGCTGCTGAGCAATTGGGCGATGTAGTGCGCCGTGGCTTCACCTTCCACGGTCGGGTTGGTGGCCAGGATGACTTCGGTGAAGGTGCCGGCCTCTTCGATCCGTGCCATCAACTGCGGAATGCCGATGGCTTCCGGCCCCAAGCCGTCGAGCGGCGACAGATGGCCCTTGAGCACGAAATAGCGCCCGCGAAAACCGGTCTGCTCCACCGCATAGACGTCCATCGGCCCTTCCACCACGCAGAGCAAGGTGTCGTCGCGACGGGTATCGGCGCATTGCGGGCACAGGTCATCTTCCGTCAGCGTACGGCACAAGCGGCAGTGACCGACCCCTTCCATGGCCTGGCTCAGGGCCAGCGCCAGTCGCGAGCCGCCGCTGCGGTCACGCTCGAGCAACTGCAACGCCATGCGCTGGGCGGTTTTCTGACCCACGCCAGGCAAAATTCGCAGGGCGTCGATCAGTTGGCGAATCAAAGGGCTGAAGCTCATGGTGGAAAAGTCCGACAAAACAACGAGACGCGGTTTATACCCGCGCCTCGGTTGAGCGTCAAATTGCAGCGTCAATTACTCAGTCCCGGGAAACCCGAACCACCAATTTTCCGAAATTGCGCCCTTCCAGCAAGCCGATGAACGCATCAGGTGCCTGCTCCAGGCCATCGACCACGTCTTCGCGGAACTTCACCTTGCCATCGCGTACCCAGGGCGCCATGGCACTGAGGAATTCCGGCTGGCGATCACCATAGTCATCGAACACGATGAAGCCCTGGATGCGCACTCGCTTGGTCAACAGGGTGCGCTGCAATAGTGGCAGGCGATCCGGGCCGCTCGGCGCCTCATGGGCGTTATAGGATGCGATCAAACCACACAGCGGAATCCGTGCCTTGGGATTGAGCAATGGCACCACGGCGTCGAACACCTTGCCACCGACGTTTTCATAATAGATGTCGATGCCCTTGGGACAGGCTTGCGCCAGTTCGTCGGCAAAGTCCGGGCTCTTGTGGTCGATGCAGGCGTCGAAACCCAACTCGTCGACCACATAACGGCACTTCTCCGCACCACCGGCCACACCGACCACGCGCAGCCCCTTGATCTTCGCCACTTGGCCGACCACCGAGCCCACTGCCCCGGACGCCGCTGCGACCACCAGGGTTTCGCCGGCCTTCGGCTGGCCGATGTCCATCAGGCCCATGTACGCGGTCATACCCGGCATACCCAGCACCCCGAGGGCCATCGAAGGGCTTGGCAGCGCGGGTATCGGAATGATGCTGCGACCGTCATTGATGCTGTGGCTTTGCCAACCGGTGGCACCGACCACCAGGTCACCTTCCTGAAACTTCGGATTGAGCGACCGCTCGACCCGGCTGACAGCACCCCCGGTCATGACTTCGCCGATTTCCACCGGTGCGGCGTAGGACGGTGCGTCACTCATGCGTCCGCGCATGTAGGGATCCAGCGACAGGAAAACGGTCTTGAGCAGCACCTGACCGTCAGCCAGGTCCGGCAGCGCCACCCGCTCCATACGGAAGTTTTCCGGCGTTGGCGCACCCACCGGGCGAGAAGCCAGGACAATGCGTTGATTGAGGGTCATGGGGTCGGACATGGCAGCGTATCCTGTGATCGATGAGGTTCAGTGATGTAGAGAGCAGACCTTTGTGGCGGTATGGCGTTCGATGTTTATTCAGCAAGACCGAGGCGACTTCACAGGCACCGCATCCCTGTCAGCCAGAAACAAAAATGCCAGGTGCTATGCCTGGCATTTTTGTAACTCATCTGCCGCCTGATGGCGAATCAGAATGGCAGTTTCATGCCCGGCGGCAGTTGCATGCCGGCAGTCATGCTGCCCATTTTGTCCTGGCTGTTGGCTTCGATCTTGCGCACGGCATCGTTGACCGCGGATGCGATGACCGCTTCGAGCATTTCCTTGTCGTCTTCGCTCATGCCTTCGACCAGGCTTGGGTCGATGGTCACGCTCTTGACGTCATGACGACCGGTCATCACCACGGTGACCATATCGCCTGACTTCGGCGTTGGCCAGTTCTTCCTGCATCTTGGCCATTTTTTCCTGCATCTGCTGCGCCTGCTTCATCAGGCCGGCCATGCCACCTTTCATCATGGTAATCACCTCAAAAGTACTTGGATTAAAACAGCGCCCGGCCCATGCGGCCAGGTGCCTTCAGTTATTAGCCCTGAGTGACCAGGGCGTCGACAGGTTCAATAGTATCGTTACGGACCACCGCACCGAACTGCTGCATCATTTGCTGGATGAACGGATCACCGTGGATCGATTCCTCGGCCTCGCGCTGACGGTTGGCACGGCGGCGAGAAGCCGCTTGTGCCGGGGTTTCCTGCTCGGGCTTGATCAGCTCGATGCTCAGGGTCAGCGTGCGCTGGTGATACTGGTTCAGCGCATCGTTGAGGCGACGCTGTTGCGTGGCGTTGAACAAGGCACTGTGGGCCGGGTCCAGGTGCATCAGCCAATTGTCGCCATCGACCGCGATCAACGTGCAATTGGCGGCGATACTGCCGGTCATGCCGGAGATTGGCAATTTCGGGAACAGCTCCAGCCATTGCAGGGCCAGGCCGGTGGCCGGCATCGCCGCGGGCTCAGGCTCGGGCTCCGGAGCCGGGTCGGCGGCATGCTCGCTGGCCAGTTCGTCGAGGTAACTGTAGGCCGAATCCATGTCCGGCTCGATGTAATCCTCATCCAGCGGCGGCTCGTCATCCAGGTCCATGCCCGGCGTCGCGGCATCAACGGCGACCACCGAAGGTTCCGGGATCGGCGCAGCGGCCCACTCCGGGGCATCCGGCACCACGCTGTCCGGCGTCGGCAAAGGCATTGGCGGTAATTCGGGTTGTTCGCTGGCGGTTTCCAACACCGGCTCTGCCGCCGGTTGCTGGACGGGCGCTGGCTCGACCGGGTCATTCCACGGCAGGTCGACAACCTCTTCGACCACGACCGCTTCAACCACAGGCACAAGTTCTGGCACAACGACCGGCGCAACCGGTTCCGGTGCAGGCGCTGGAGCTGCCACTGGCGCAGCCGCTACGCAGCGACTACCGGCGCAACAACCGGCGCGGCAGCCACTGAGTTTGCGGAATCAACTGTGGCCTGGCTGATCCCCACTGGCTTTAGCGGTTGCCTCGGGGCATCCGCAGTGTCTGCGGGCCGGAACGCCAGCATCCGCAGCAGCACCATTTCAAAACCGCCCCGGGGATCCGGCGCCAGCGGCAGGTCGCGGCGTCCGATCAGGCCCATCTGGTAGTAGAACTGCACGTCTTCGGCCGGCAACGCCTGGGCCAGTGCCAGCACGCGATCACGGTCGCCATGACCGTTATCGACACCTTCCGGCAAGGCCTGGGCGATGGCAACGCGGTGCAGCACATTGAGAATTTCCGAAAGCACGCCGTTCCAGTCCGGGCCTTGTTCGGCCAGGTGGCGGACAGCTTCGAGCAACGCCTTGGCATCGCCTTCGATCAGAGCATGCAGGACGTCGTAGACCTGCCCGTGATCGAGGGTCCCAAGCATCGCCCGCACGTCGGCGGCCATGACCTTGCCTTCACCGAAGGCAATCGCCTGGTCGGTCAGGCTCATGGCATCACGCATCGACCCGTCGGCGGCACGGCCCAGCAACCACAGCGCATCGTCTTCGAACGGTACGTTCTCGACACCCAGTACGTGGGTCAGGTGCTCGACAACGCGTTCCGGCGTCATGTTCTTCAGGGAGAACTGCAGGCACCGCGACAGAATCGTTGCAGGAAGTTTCTGCGGGTCAGTGGTCGCCAGGATGAACTTGACGTAGGGTGGCGGCTCTTCAAGGGTTTTGAGCAGTGCGTTGAAGGAATGGCTTGAGAGCATGTGCACTTCGTCGATCAGATAGACCTTGAAGCGCCCGCGGCTCGGGGCGTACTGCACGTTGTCGAGCAATTCGCGAGTATCTTCGACCTTGGTGCGGCTAGCGGCGTCGATCTCGATCAGGTCGACAAAGCGTCCTTCGTCGATTTCGCGACACACCGAGCATTCGCCACAAGGGGTCGAAGTGATACCTGTCTCGCAGTTAAGGCATTTGGCAATGATCCGCGCGATGGTGGTCTTGCCGACCCCGCGGGTACCGGTAAAGAGGTAGGCGTGGTGCAGCCGCTGGCTGTCCAAGGCATTGATCAGAGCCTTGAGCACATGGGTCTGGCCGACCATTTCGCGGAACGAGCGCGGACGCCAT
>LNAP01003030.1_pt1 | contig 16801 bp, 12 predicted proteins | sample 602601 | NCBI WGS metagenome assembly LNAP01 (sample SAMN02440304, study PRJNA202911) | soil metagenome | biome: Subtropical and temperate rainforests or woodlands; isolation source: soil samples (1 kg each in a 20% v/v slurry with milli Q water) were... ... | reverse complement strand
AACCAAGCTGCCCGCTGAGTTGTCGGCTTAATGTATTTCGCGGGTTTCGAGGAAAACAATGTCTGGATACTTTTCTTTTGTCATGTTCAGGTTCACGCGGTTCGGCGCGAGATACACATAATCACCCGCCCCATCGAGCGCCACATTGACGCCGGACTTTTCGGCGAGTTGCTGGATCATCGCCGCATCCCCTCGCAGCCAGCGCGCGGTGGAGACGTTGTAAGGTTCAAAAAAGCAATCGACCCCGTATTCAAATTCCAGCCGGTGCGCAACCACATCGAATTGCAGCGTGCCGACCGCACCCAGAATCAGATCATTGCTGTGGATCGGGCGGAAAAGCTGGGTCGCGCCTTCTTCGGCCAGTTGCTGCAGGCCTTTTTGCAATTGCTTCATTTTCATCGGGTTACGAATCTGGGCGCGGCGGAAGTATTCCGGCGCAAAGCAGGGGATGCCGGTGAATTGCAGGTCCTCGCCTTCGCTGAAAGCATCGCCCAGCACCACCGTGCCGTGGTTCGTCGCCGGGCCAGGCTTCGTCCGTGGTGTTGCGGTCTTGCGCCATGAAGGTGATGGCGTTGTTGATGGCCAGCGTCTTGCCGGTGGCGCGTTGTTTTAACTTGATGCCGCGCTCGAACTTGCCCGAGCACACGCGCAAAAAAGCGATGCGGTCGCGGTGCTTGGGGTCCATGTTGGCCTGGATCTTGAAGATGAAGCCGGAGAATTTTTCCTCATCCGGTTGGACCAGACGTTCCACCTTGTCGGCGGCAGGGATAGCCGCGCCGCCGACAATCGCCGCGCGCGGCTGTGGCGGCGGCGAGAGATCAACCACGGCGTCGAGCAGGGATTGCACGCCAAAGTTATTCACCGCCGAGCCGAAAAACACGGGGGTTTGCTTGCCCGCCAGATAGGCTGCACGATCAAAGGTGTGCGAAGCGCCACGCACAAGTTCGACTTCGCTGCGCATTTCATCCACTTGATCGGGGATGAGTTCATCCAGGCGCGGGTTGTCGATGCCTTGGATAATCTCCGAGGTGCCTTTTTCCGCTTGCGGATCGAAGAAGGCGATGCTGTCGTTATACAGGTGATACACGCCGCGAAAACGCTTGCCCATGCTGATCGGCCAGGTCATCGGCGCGCACTGGATTTTGAGCACGTCTTCGATCTCATCCAGCAGTTCAATCGGCGGGCGGCCTTCGCGGTCGAGCTTGTTGATGAAGGTGAGAATCGGCGTGTCGCGCAGGCGGCACACGCCGAGCAGTTTGATGGTCTGGGCTTCGACGCCGTTCACCGAGTCGATCACCATGACGGCCGAATCAACGGCGGTGAGCGTGCGGTAGGTGTCTTCGGAAAAATCCTCGTGTCCCGGGGTGTCGAGCAGATTGACCATGCACTCGCGGTAGGGGAATTGCATCACCGAGCTGGTGACCGAGATGCCGCGCTGCTTTTCCAGCTCCATCCAGTCGGAGGTGGCATGGCGGGCGGCCTTCCTGGCGCGGACTTCACCAGCGACCTGGATCGCGCCACCGAACCACAGCAGTTTTTCAGTCAGCGTGGTCTTACCGGCATCGGGGTGGGAAATGATGGCGAAGGTACGGCGGCGGGCGATTTGGTCTTTGAGTTCTTGATTCGAGCGGGACACGGTGGGTAATGAAGACAGAAGAAAAGAGCGCGATTATCCCGCAAAAATTACGCATGCGATGAAAAATCGGCGCTGATGAAGCAACTGATGAACCACCTGCACAGCAAGAAGGGGCAGGACAGAACCCTGTCCTCTTCGCTGTGGATGCGCTACAAGGCGGTCGAGCAAAAAAACGCTCAGCTTTGCAGACCTGGGACTCCGCTTTGCGGGCAGGTCTCCTCGCCGTAACGGATGGCGGGACGGCAATCGCCCGATAAATTGGACGATTGGGCGCGTTATTGCGCCAGCATGCTCACCGCTTTTGCCAGCTTTACCAGTTCATCGCCATTTTCCAGTCCGTCGATGAAGCGTTGCGGTATGCCTGCCAGGCCAAGCTGCGCCCCAACCAGCGCGCCGGTGAGCATCGCCCGTGACATGTTTTGCCCGCCGCCGTTGATGGCCGCCAGCACGGCGCCTGCAAAGTCATCGGCAAAGCGGGTGGCGAGGTAATACGCAGCGGGCAGCAGATGATAAATCGCGCAGGGCAGGCCATAAACCGTGGCGATTTTGGCTGCGGGTTCGATGCGGATGTTCGGGTCGAGTGCGGCTTGCGCGGCGTAAGTTGGCGTGAGCAGCGCGTCAGGCGACGAGAAATTGCCTGCCTGCGGCATGTCGGCCTGGCCGACTTGCGGCGCGCCGTAGTTTTTGCTGGTGACTGAATGAAAGGGTAGCTCGCCGGACTTGACGAGGTTCATCAGTGTCATGGAAATATCCGGGCCCATTTTTTCACCTTTGACGAGCTGGCCGAGCACGGCGGCATAAGCCAATGACATCGCCATGATGGCCGGGTCATTCTGCGTGAGATGGCCGTTGGTCACCACGCTTTGCGCCAGCTTGTCGGGCTGTTGCGCATACAGCGCCGCCAGGACAATCGCCCGTTCGGCGGATTCGGAAGTGTCCGCCGCGCCGCCGGTCTGCGACCACGGCTTTTTTTGTTCCACGCGGCAGCGCCAGGCTTCGCGCATCGACTGGTTGGTGTAGCCGCCCGGGCCATGCATCGGCGTGCCGTCGAGCTGGGGGAAGAGTTCTTCATCAAGGCGGCGGGTGAAGTCATCAAGCACATAATCACCACACGCGAGGATGGATTGCATCAGCATCACCTGGATCAAGCCGGCCTGGGAGAGCTGGCCGGCTCGCATGCCGGCGTGATAACGGCCCGCCTTGGGTGTGGTGTAGCCGGTCACGGCGCCGTAATCGCGGCGCAACTCGTCGAGGTCGTAATACCAGTGGCAACCTAAGCCTAAAGCGTCACCAATGAGCGCGCCGATCAGGGCGCCTGCTACGCGGTCTGTGTCCATGGGTTTCTTTTGCGGGAGTGGAAAAGTCGGCGCTGGCAGGACGGCGGATGATGATCCTACGCGCTGGTTCTCGCCAGCACGAAGGCCTTGAATTCGTCGGCCGGCAGGGGTTTGCTGAAGTAGTAGCCCTGCGCTTCGTGGCAGCCATGTTTACGCAGGAAAGCCAGTTGTTCGGCAGTTTCGACACCTTCGGCAATGGTGGAAAAACCCAGGCTGTGGGCCATGGTGATGATGGCGTCGACGATCGCGCGGTCGTTCGGGTCGCTGGCGATGTCGCGCACAAAGGACTGGTCGATCTTGAGTTTGGAAATGCGAAACCGCTTGAGGTAGGCGAGCGAGGAATAGCCCGTGCCGAAATCGTCGATGGAAATGGCGATGCCTGTCGCCTGCAGGGCGTCGATGGTTTTGATGGCGGCCTGGGGGTCTTCCATCGCCAGGCTTTCGGTGAGCTCCAGTTCCAGATAGCGGGCATCCAGTCCGGTTTCGCTGAGTATCGTGGTTGCCTGTTGCACCAGGTTGGTCTGGCGGAATTGCGCAGCGGAGAGATTGACGGCAATGCTGATCGGGGGCAAGCCTTCGTCCTGCCATGCCTTGGCCTGGCGGGTTGCCTGACGCATGACCCATGCGCCCAGCTGGAGAATCTGCCCGCTGAGTTCGGCGATAATGATGAACTCCCCGGGTGCAATAAGCCCCAGCGTCGGATGCCGCCAGCGCACCAGCGCCTCGGCGCCGGTCAGGCAGCCATCTTCAATGGCGAACTGGGGTTGGTAGTGCAGAAAGAATTCGCCGTTTTTCAGCGCGCCGCGCAAGGCGCTTTCCAGTTCCAGAAAGCGTTGCGAGCGGGCCTGCATGGCGGGGGTGAAGAAACGGAAGGTGTTGCGTCCTTCCTGTTTGGCGCGATACATCGCCGCGTCGGCTGCCTGGGCCAGGGATTCAAAGTCCTTGCCGTCTGCCGGATACAGGGCAATCCCGATGGAAGGCGTACTGTTCAGTTCATGCTTTCCGGCCTGATAGGGCGTGGCGAAAGATGCCAGTAGTTTTTCGGCGACACGGGTGGCGCCTTCGGCCGTGCAATCAGACAGTAGCAGGATGAATTCATCGCCGCCCCAGCGTGATACGGTGTCTTGTTCGCGTACCTCGCCGAGCAGCCGCTTGGCGACATCGCGCAGCAGGTCGTCACCGATGCTGTGGCCGAGCGAATCATTGACAGTCTTGAAGTGGTCAAGATCAAGGAATATCAGCGCCAGGCTTTGCCCGACACGGCTGGCCGAGGCGATGGCCTGTTGCACGCGGTCGCGTAACAGCACGCGGTTGGGCAGGCCGGTCAGCGGGTCGTAATTTGCCAGACGCTCAATCATCGCCGCTGATTCTTGTCGCGATTTTTCGTGCGCGAAACTTTGCAACGCAAAGCTGATATCCATCGCCATTTCAATCAGCAGGTTCTGCGCCTCTTTATCGAGCGGATGAACGGTTCCGCCATACAGCGAAAATGTACCGACTACCTCGCCATTGCACGTGAGCGGCAAAGAAGCAGAAATATGCCAGCCAAACTTCTTGCTGCGTTCATGCCAGGGGGCAGTCAGCGGGTCATTCTGGAAATCATGGCACCAGTAGGGCCTGTTTTCACGCACGGCCCTGCCTGTCGGGCCTTGCCCGCGCGGATCATCCGCGCGTGTGGAGATTTCAATGCCCTGCAGATAGTTCTCGCCATCACCATAGCTTGCCACGGGGACTACGCGCTCCTGCGCAGCATCCACCCGGCCGATCCAGGCCATTTTGAAACCGCCAAAACTGACGGCGTCACGGCAGATGATCGGGAACAGCTCTTCTTCACTCCGGCAGCGGACGATCGCCTGGTTGCACTGGCTCAAGGCGGCATAGAGTTGCATCATGCGCAGAAGTTTTTGCTCGCTGATTTTTTGTGCGGTGATATCCCTTGCCAGAGCAATATAACGAGGTGCTTTACCAGCGACGATTTTTTTAGCCATCGACAGGGCAAACCATGTTTCTCCCTGAGGCAGGTTCAGTGCATATTCTTTAATAGAGGAAAAACCGTCGGCTTCGGCCTCTTGAATGGCGTCAAGAGCCAGTTGCGCAATATCCCTGGGGAGCACGTCGGTCACGGCTTTACCCAGAAAATGTTCGGGCGGAGCGGCGAGCAAGTGGTTGTGCGGGGAGTGATAGTCAAGATAGTGACCTTGGCCGTCGAACTCGAACAAAAGGTCGGGCAAGGCATTCAAAGTGGCCTGCAAATGTGCTTGCGTTACTGTGAGCTGGGCTGTGCGCGTCTTTACCATGCGCTGCAAAAGAAAGATAAAGACCGCGAGAAGAAAAACGAGGAAAATCGAAATAAAAAAAACATAGCGAAGTGGGCGGCTGACGGCATACGGTATCGGCTCGCCCACCCATTTTTGACGAATTTTTTTGTATTCACTGCCGCTGATGGCAGCAAAGCCACGCTCAACTTGCGCCAGGGTCGCCACATTGCCTTTGCTCACCGCGCGGTGAAACTGTCCGGTGTTGAGAGTGAAGGCTTGGCGAAAATTCCCGTCCGCATCCAGCCGCTGGAGCAGGTAATTCGCTGGGGATTCATCCATGCAGAAGATGCGCACCTGGCCGGCTAGCGCAGCCTCAATGACGGATTCGTAGTTAGGATAAGTTTTGACCGTGGTAATCCCTGCGCGGGCTAATTCTTCGATGCAGGCGTCCTGGGCTTTGACGCCGATCTGAAAACCGGACAGGCTGGCTGGATTATGGATGCCATTAATGTTGATGTGGTGGAAAATGCCTACCGGTAAATCTTCATAGGCACGGCCAAAATCATAGAGTGATTCCCGCGCCGGGGTGCGGAAGATCGTGTCGATGACATCAGCATTACCTGCCTGCATGCTTTGTTGCGCTTTTTCCCAGTCGGTGGCGATAATCTCCACGGGGATGCCGGTTTTTTCTTCCCACAGCCGCCATTCATCAATCAGCAGCCCTTCAATCTGCCCTTCGACGGTGCGCATGACATAGGGCGGGTAGTTGTCATCCATGATGACGCGCAACGCTTTGGGCTGAGCGCCTTGTGCTTGCGAGGGAAGGGGCGATCCAACAAGCAAGCCAATGGCTATCAAGATGGAAAAGACCCGCTTGCAGGCAATCAACCTGTAGGCAGTCATTTGCTGAAGAACGCTTTCCAATACCAAAGTCATAGAGGCTTCTTGTGGGCGGTTGATTTTCTTAGGTGTCCAGATTAACGCATTTTGATTTTTATGGCGATTGCAAGGCAAAAAAGTTGGCCCCAAGGGTACTTTCCAAAGATGGACTCAAGCCTGCCGGGCGCGCTGGTGAGATAGCTACGCAACAGGGCAAGCGGGCAAACGCAATGTTGCTGTGCCCTGGTTGTCAAGACGGCGAACTATATAAGCGCACCATTGTGGTGCCATAAGCCGATGATGGTGCATAGGGTGGTTTATGCACCTTAAATATTGGGTCTGGAATGCTGCGATCTTGAACTCATGATCATTTATGAGTTTTGGCATGTAGTTTGCTTATGGATTTATTTTGTCATCTGGAACGACTTTAATAGAGCAGGTTTTCTGCTTATTTCTCCCTCTTTTATGCTCAGCAAGCCTAATCCACCTTACACAACCTTTAGTCTGGTCAATATGTTTTTTGCCAACGCGCATGACAAACTTCCAATAGATCCAAGTCGGGTGCTCGACACCTTGATGACCAATCTTGATGGTATGGCATATCGCTGCCGCATGGATGTTGAATGGACGATGTTGTTTGTCAGTCGCGGCTGCTTTGATTTAACTGGTTATCTGCCCGCTGCGTTGATTGATAACCAGCAGTTATCGTGGGAGGAAATTACGCTGGCAGAAGATAGGCCACGGGTACGCAGCGAAATTTTACTGGCGGTTGAGCTTAACCGCCGTTTTGCTGTGGAATACCGCATTCTGACGGCCTTCGGTGAGGAAAAATGGGTGCTCGAACGAGGCATTGCGGTTCTTGACGAGCGCAATGAAAGGGTGCTGGAAGGTTTCGTTGAGGACATTAGTGAACGGCGAAACTCGTTAATTGCTGTGGCACAAGCCGAACTGCGCTATCGACATATTTTTGAGCATGCTTCGGAAGGGATTTTTCAAACCACGCCAGATGGTCATTATCTGGCGGCCAACATAGCCCTGGCTCGCTTGTATGGTTATGATTCGCCGGATGAATTGATGGCTGATTTGGCAGACATTGATCGGCGTCTCTACGTTGATCCGGGACAGCGTGAAAAATTTCGCCGGTTGATGGCGAATTATGGCGAGGTGGCAAACTTTGAATCCGAGGTTTATCGCCGGGACGGCTCGAAGATATGGATCTCGGAAAATGCCCATATGGTGCGTGGCTTACAAGGCGAACTGATTTGCTATGAAGGCACGGTGCAGGACATCACGGAACGCAGGAATTATCAGGCACAGCTGGAGCATCAAGCCAATTTTGATCAATTGACAGGTTTGCCTAACCGTAATTTGTTGAACGATCGTCTGGATCAGGCTATTTTCCAGGCGCAACGGCACAGCTATTACTTGGCCTTGGTTTTTATTGACCTGGATAATTTCAAGTTTATCAATGACAGTCTGGGGCATGTGGCAGGAGATGCGCTGCTGGTCGAAGTGGCTCAACGTTTACGGCGCTGTTTGCGTACGGCAGATACGGTGGCAAGGCAGGGAGGCGATGAGTTTGTGCTGGTGCTGAACGACCACTATCAGATTGCGTCGATTATTTCTTTACTTAAGCGCGTGTTGCAGGAAGTCAGTCAGCCTATCCAGCTCATGGGGCGTGACTGGCAGGTGGGTGCAAGCATGGGCATTGCACTGTATCCATCGGATGGCGAGGATAAGCAAACCCTGCTCAAGCATGCCGATGTGGCCATGTATGCGGCCAAAGCCCAGGGGCGTAATAATTTCCAGTTTTTTACTCAGGAAATGAATCGCATTTCGGACGAGCGGCTCCAGTTAGAAGCCGCGATGCGCCAGGCAATTGAGCGTGAAGAGTTCTCCGTTGCCTTTCAGCCCAAGGTTGACCAGCAACGCCGCATTATCGGTGCAGAAGCCTTGGCTCGCTGGCATACCAAAGACTTTGGCACGGTAGCCCCGGATCGGTTTATTCCGATTGCTGAAGAAACCGGACTGATTGTGCCGTTGACGGATATTATTTTGCGCAAGGCATTTCTTGCTGCGAGTCGTTGGCGGCAGATATCGGGCCACGCTTTGAGCGTAGCGGTGAATCTTTCACCACGTTTGTTTAATGACGAAAAGATTGTTGCGCACATGGGCGAACTCATCAAGGAAGCAGGTTTGCCGCCAGAGCTGGTGGATCTGGAAATTACGGAAAGCATCTTCCTTGGTGATAGTGGGCACGCGCTGGCGCTGTTGCAAGGGCTCAAAGGACTCGGTGTCAGCCTGGTGATGGATGATTTTGGTACAGGCTATTCTTCCTTATCCTACATTCGCCAATTTCCTCTTGATATCATCAAAATTGATCGATCTCTGGTCACCGGGATCGAGCATGAAAATGACGGTGCGATGATTGCCAGCGCCATCATTTCGATGTGTCATAGCCTGCGCAAAAAAGTCGTGGCTGAAGGGGTGGAGAATCAGGCGCAGTTTGACTTTCTGCGTGGGCAGGCATGCGATGAGTTTCAAGGCTATCTGCTGGCCAAGCCGCTATCTGAAACAGCGTTTCTGGAACTGCTGGTGACAGGCGGTGGGCAGCTGTAGGGGCTACTTTTACGTTTTTACGCCGCATCAAAGTGTTCTAGCAGTAGCTGCACGGTTTGATTGCCATTCCATTCATTGATGTCCAAACGAAAGGCGGCGTGAATCCGGTTGGGTGCGCTGCCGACAAAGTTGAACTGTATGGCGTCAAACTGGGTTTGACCTTTTTTTAGCCGTAGTTTCAAGTGCTGGTCTTTCAACAGTTTCTGATGAGTCACGTCAAACGTGTCGTCAAACAGCGGGGCTGGAAAGGCTTGCCCCCATACGGCTTGCTGCATCAGTCGAACAGCGTCCAGCGAAAAATAACCGCTTTCTAGCACGCCATCCGTCTCCAAGGTTCGCGTGAGGTCAGCCGGCGAGAGCAGCTCCTGGCAGATGGCTTCAAACAGATCTTCAAATTCGGTGAGGCGATCTTCTTCCAGCGTGAGCCCGGCCGCAGCGGCATGGCCGCCAAAGCGCAACAGCAGGCCAGGTGCGCGTTTGCTGACTAAATCGAGCGCATCGCGCAGGTGCAGGCCGGGGATCGAGCGGCCGGAGGCTTTCACTTCGCCATTTTCGCCGCGCGCAAAAGCAAAGGTGGGACGATGAAACTTTTCCTTTACGCGGCCAGCCAGAATGCCAATCACGCCTTGATGCCAGTCCGGATCGAACAAAACGAGACTCGCGCGATCGTTCGGATCCAGTGTGGCTAGAATCATTTCGGCATCTTCTTTCATGCCGGTCTCGATCACGCGCCGCTCGCGGTTGATGGCATCGAGTTGCTGCGCGATATTCAAGGCGCGGGCGGTGTCATTCGTAGTCAAGCATTCAATGCCCAGCGACATATCGGCCAGCCGGCCCGCAGCATTGAGCCGTGGGCCGAGCGTGAAGCCCAAATCAAACGTGGCAGCACGCGTGGCGTCGCGCCCGGCCAGGGTGAATAAGGCGGCGACACCCGCTTGCATGTGGCCAGCGCGCATGCGCGTGAGGCCCTGGGTGACCAGAATGCGATTATTGCGATCCAGCGGCACGACGTCGGCCACCGTGCCCAGGGCAACGAGGTCGAGCAAGCTGGCAAGGTTGGGTTCCTGACCTGGAGCGAATGCTTGGCGCTTGCGTAATTCAGCGCGCAGCGCCAGGGCGACATAAAACATCACGCCCACGCCGGCCAAGGCCTTGCTCGGAAAGTTGCAGCCTGGCTGATTGGGGTTGACGATCACGTCCGCTGCGGGCAAGGCTTCCCCCGGCAGGTGGTGGTCGGTGATGACAACCTGAATGCCGCGCGCTTTGAGTTCAGCGACGCCTTCGATACTGGCAATGCCGTTATCCACCGTGATCACCACGCCAGGTTGGCGTTCAGCGGCCAATTTGGCCACGTCCACGGACAAGCCATAGCCGAGTTTGAAGCGGTCAGGTACCAGATAATCAACGGTCGCGCCCATCATGCGCAGCGCGCGCAGGCCAACAGCGCAGGCGGTTGCGCCATCGCAATCATAATCGGCCACGATCAGCAGGCGTTTTTTTGCAGCGATGGCGTCGGCCAGCAAACTTGCGGCCTCCAGGGCCCCCTTGAGTTGATCAGGCGGCAAGAGCGCTGCGCTACGGGTGTCAAGCTCGTCCATCGCGCGTACGCCGCGCGCGGCATAGAGGCGCGCTAAGAGCGGGTGTACGCCCGCTTCCTGCAAAGTCCAGGTGGCGCGTGGTGGCACGTCACGCGGGCTGATACGAATGTCTGAGATGGGTTCGGTCATGTTTTAGCGGTTGGATAAATGACGGGGCAGAGCGGCCAACGCAGTGAGCGGGGCAGGGGGGCGCCAGAATTGCCATAGATGATAACGATGAAAAGTGACCTCAACGCTGGCCGTATCCCCCGGCGCGATCAGGCGTAGCGCAGGAATCCGGCCACGGCGCAGGGCATCCACCAGTGGCTTGAAATAGTCGTTTTCCAGTCGCAAAAGATTGATTCGCCAGGCGTTGGCGTCGCCTGTGCGTGTCGGCAGATCGAGCAGGTCGAGCACATAAAGTGCGTTGTTTTCAATGTGGGCAGAAAAATTCGACGGTGTTGGAAAAGAGGCTGTCTGTTGGCTTAAAGCAGCCCCTTGGATGACTGGATCATCGCTATAAATGGCTGCAAATTTTGTTTTTTGGAGCGTAGCTTGTTCTGGCAAGTTGCCTGCCCCCCAGGGCCACAGGCTATTGATCGTGGGTTTGCTTTGCCCGGCACGGGCGAGATTTACCGGATGGCTGTGCAGCAGGATGTTGGCTTCATTGATTGCTTTTCGCCATGGGGCAGCATCAGGCGTGGCGGGTAAGGGTGGCGCTGCTCGGCCAATACACTCTGGCAGTGAGGGTGCTAAAGGTGCATTGAATGCGGGGGTGCAGGCGTGAAGGCAGAGGTTCCAGGCGCTGGGCGCAAGTACGTTGAGTGTGCCTAAGCTTGAAAAAGTCGGCGCTAGCGAGGCGGCGATGGCGTGGGCTTCATCCATCGTGAGCGCAAGGTTTTGCGGGGGATCGACACGTAGGCGTGTTTGTTCAATCGCGAGATGTACCGGATCCAGGCACAGGCAGGGTGTCTTGTCCTGCAGGTGGCTTGTTGTGCCGAGGGTCAATGCTCTTAATGCTGCGGCTGGCAAGCCGAATCCTGCAGGTATCTGTAAACTCAGCAGTTGAGCGATGGCTTGGGGAACTGTGATGGGTGTTTGCCGAAGCATCTTGCCTCGGCCAAGGAAGATGCCCATGCCCGACAGGGTTAAGGCAGAGGATGCGTTACCTGAGCCCGCAGACGAGAGGCCACCTGTCATATCCAGCAGCGCCTGATAAGGCCAAATCAGGCCGGGAACAATGAGCGTAAGCATCCTGGCATGCTAACACGGGCTGTTCGTCGCCGTCTGATAAGTTGCCATCTCAAGGCTTAAGGCGTTGCCATATCCTTTATTTATTGCGGATATTTTGCCTTTATGGGCAAGCGCTGATAAGTACAGGATGCTTTCTTGCCCTGCCCTACCCTTGCCGGTTGAAGCAAATTTTTTTGGGTACTGATAAACTATTAGTGCAATGCAGCATTATTTGATTTAAATCAAATAACGCTTACACTTTTACCAAGTAAGCTGCGATCATTATGGTGGCTGGTGGTGTTTGAGCATGGAATCATTGGTCACCGTAGCGCGAGCAAAAATTTATATCTTTCAGAGGTAAGCATATGACGCAATCGCCAGCTGTGTACAACTACAAAGTTGTGCGCCAATTTAGTGTGATGACTGTGATCTGGGGTGTGGTGGGGATGCTGGTCGGCGTCATCATTGCGGCTCAGTTAGTGTGGCCTGAACTGAGTCTTAATGAATATTTGAGTTACGGGCGTCTGCGGCCCTTGCACACAAATGCCGTGATTTTTGCCTTTGGTGGCTGCGCGCTGTTTGCAACCTCTTATTTTGTCGTTCAGCGCACCTGTCATGCCACCTTATTTGCGCCCCGTTTAGCAGCGTTTACGTTCTGGGGTTGGCAACTGGTCATCGTGTTAGCCGCGATTACCTTGCCCATGGGCATGACGCAAGCCAAGGAATATGCTGAGCTCGAGTGGCCAATCGATATTCTGATTACGCTGGTGTGGGTCTCTTATGCGATTGTCTTTTTCGGCACAATTGCGAAACGGACGGTTTCGCACATTTATGTGGCTAACTGGTTTTATGGTGCGTTTATCCTGGCAGTGGCTTTATTGCATGTGGTCAATAGCGCGGCGGTTCCGGTCAGTTTCTTGCCGATGAAGTCTTATTCTGCCTATGCCGGCGTGCAGGATGCGATGGTGCAATGGTGGTACGGGCACAATGCCGTGGGCTTTTTTCTGACGGCTGGATTTTTGGGCATGATGTACTACTTTGTGCCCAAGCAAGCGGAGCGCCCCGTATATTCGTATCGCTTGTCGGTGGTGCACTTTTGGGCCTTGATTTTTACCTATATGTGGGCGGGTCCCCATCATCTGCATTACACCGCCCTGCCAGACTGGACGCAGAGTGTAGGCATGGTATTTTCCCTGATTCTTCTCGCGCCCTCATGGGGGGGGATGATCAATGGCATCATGACGCTCTCAGGTGCATGGCATAAGTTGCGTGATGATGCCATTTTGAAATTTTTGATTACCTCGTTGTCGTTTTATGGCATGTCGACATTTGAAGGGCCGATGATGTCGATCAAGACAGTCAATGCGCTATCGCACTATACCGACTGGACTATCGGTCATGTGCATAGCGGCGCTTTGGGTTGGGTGGCCATGATTTCGATTGGCTCGATTTACTACTTGTTGCCACGTCTCTATGGCAAAACCCAAATGCATAGTATGAAGGCGGTTGAAATCCATTTCTGGATCGCAACAGTCGGGATTGTGCTTTACATCGCGTCCATGTGGATTGCTGGGGTGATGCAAGGTTTGATGTGGCGTGCAACCAATGCTGATGGCACGCTGACTTACTCGTTTGTCGAGTCAGTCAAGGCTAACTATCCCTTCTGGACGATACGTTTGTTGGGTGGTGCGTTGTTCTTGTCTGGCATGTTCCTTATGACTTGGAATATGTTCAAAACCATGGCTGGTGGGCAAGCCGTGGATGCCCCGGTACTCAAAGCTGCTGCAGCGCATTAGCTAGCCGCACTAGCACCCCACTAGCACCCCACGAGTTTATTGTTAACTGCGGAATAACACAGGAGTTCTCAGCGATGCTGACGCATGACAAGATTGAAAGAAATGTTGGATTGTTGATTGTGCTAACGATTCTCACCATCAGCGTGGCAGGGTTGTTGGAGATCGTGCCATTGTTTTTTCAGAAGTCCACGACGTCACCTGCCAATGCACTGGTCAAACCTTATCCGCCTTTGCAGCTTTCAGGACGGGATATTTACATTCGTGAGGGTTGCTATAACTGCCACTCACAGATGATTCGCCCATTCCGTGCCGAAACTGAGCGCTATGGCCATTATTCTGTGGCGGGCGAGTTTGTTTATGACCATCCTTTCCAGTGGGGATCAAAGCGCACAGGGCCGGATTTGGCGCGTGTGGGTGGGCGATATTCCGATTTGTGGCACAGAACTCACCTGATGAATCCACGGGACGTGGTGCCTGAGTCAAACATGCCTGCCTATGCCTGGCTGGATCGACCATTAAAGGTGAGCGGCATCAAAGACAAAATGACCGCACTGCGTGCTGTAGGTGTGCCCTATACCGATATTGAGATTGCAGCCGCACCTGCAGCACTCGAAGGAAAGTCGGAGCTAGATGCCTTGATTGCCTATCTCCAGGGCATGGGCACGGCAATTAAGCAGATTCGCTGAGGCGAGAACAGTCATGGATATTAATGACATGCGCTCTGCAGTAACGGTAGTGTCTTTTCTTGTTTTTATCGGGATTATTTGGTGGGCTTATTCTGATCGACGCCAAGCGTCCTACGACGAAGCAGCCAGAATTCCTTTGGATGACGACGGGGCTTTGCTTGCCAATGAAATTTTGGCTGTGCAGGAAAATGTGAAACAGCCACATGTACAACAGCAAAAGGGAGCATCATGAGCGATTTTTTTAGTGGTTTCTGGAGCATTTACATCACGGTAGTCACCTTGGTGAGTATCGTTGGTTGTGCCGTTTTACTGTGGCTGCAAAGCTCAGCCAAGCCTGTTCCTGGCATGACCACGGGGCATGTATGGGATGAAACTCTGGAAGAGTTTAGTAATCCACTGCCTAACTGGTGGCGCTGGTTGTTTTATTTCACTATCATATTTGCCTTGTTTTATTTGGCCATGTATCCCGGCTTAGGTAGTTTCAAAGGCCAGTACCAGTGGACGTCGGCCGATCAGTATGGCAAGGAAATGAAAAAAGCGGACGATCAGTATGGCCCGATTTTTCAGAAATACTTGAATCAGGATGTACGCACAGTCGCCATGAACCCGGAAGCGAAGGAAATGGGGCAGCGCCTTTTTTTGACCTACTGTTCCCAGTGTCATGGCTCGGATGCGAAAGGTGCCAAAGGCTTTCCAAATCTTACCGATAATGACTGGTTATTCGGTGGCTCTCCGGAGGAAATTAAGGCGTCTATCAGCCAGGGCAGAGTGGCGATGATGCCAGCCAAAGGCGTGAAACCTGATCTGAGCGGTGAAGATATTAAGGATATTGCGGGTTATGTCCGATCCCTGTCGGGTCTGGCTGCAGACTCGATCAGAATCCATCGCGGTAAGCCTTTGTTTGGGGCGGCTTGTGCAGCGTGCCACGGTGCGGAAGGCAAGGGGAATGTCGGCGTTGCGCCCAACCTGACCGATAACACCTGGCTTTACGGTCGTTCAGAAGATACAGTGATTGAGACGATTACGCATGGGCGCGTCAATCAAATGCCGGCTTTTGGTGAGTTCTTAGGAGATGCAAAAGTTCATCTATTGACAGCCTATGTGTATGGGTTGTCTGCTGAACATGCCGAGACTAAAGAAATGGAAACGGCAAAAATAGAAAAGTAATGGATCCCTGCGCTGGATAACCCGCGGTAAGAAAACATACAAATTTTATCAAGTGTAGTTTTTCTTACCGCATTCTCGTTTGCCATATTGGCGAAATTAACTGTCTAAAGAATTCCCTGCCATGGCTATATCGCCGCCTCCTGTTGCCAAACCTGTTGTCTTCGTAGAGCAAAGTCTCTATGAAGTTCACAAAAAAGTGTATCCACGCTCTGTGACAGGTATTTACGCCAATGCACGTTGGCTGATGGTATGGTTCACCCAGTTGCTTTTCTATGGCCTGTGCTGGTTGCCTTGGCATGGTCGGCAAGCGGTTCTGTTTGATTTGGTCGCGCGAAAGTTTTATGTGTTCGGCTTGGTTTTTTGGCCGCAAGATGTTATTTATCTTGCGGTTTTGCTTATTATTTCGGCCTATTCACTGTTTCTTTTTACGGCTGTCGGTGGCAGGCTTTGGTGTGGTTATGCTTGTCCTCAAACCGTCTATACCGAAATATTTTTATGGATAGAACGCAAAATAGAAGGTGATCGGGCCGCACGCATCAAACTGGATGCGGCTACCATGTCCTCAAGAAAAGTCCTGCTGCGGGCGACAAAATATGGTGCGTGGGCTCTTTTGGCGTTGTGGACTGGGTTTACTTTTGTGGGTTATTTCACCCCCATCAAAACCTTGTGGTCGTCGGTTTTTAGCTTCTCGCTAGGGCCGTGGGAGATGTTCTGGATTCTTTTTTATGGCACGTTTACCTATATTTTTGCAGGACATTTACGTGAGCAGGTCTGTAAATACATGTGTCCGTATGCCCGCTTTCAAGGCGTGATGTTTGACCCTGATACGCTAACGATTACCTATGACGAAACCCGAGGTGAGCCGCGTGGTGCGCACAAAAAGGGAGATGACTACAAGACTGAAGGTAAGGGTGATTGTGTTGATTGCGGCATCTGTGTGCAGGTGTGCCCAACAGGTATTGATATACGCAAAGGCCTGCAATATGAATGTATTGGATGTGCAGCCTGCATTGATGCGTGCGATCAGGTGATGGAAAAAATGGGTACTCCAAAGGGCTTGATTCGCTATTCGACAGAGCATGCCATTGCCTCTCACTGGGGTTGGCGGGAGATTATTCAGCATATCATTCGGCCGCGCGTGCTTTTGTACGCCGCTGTGTTATGGGCGATTATTTTTGCCTTTATCTGGGGTATTGCCACCAAGTCCACGTTGCGGGTCGATGTGATTCGTGACCGGGCAGTGTTGGCCAGAGAAGTTGACAACGGCATGATTGAGAACATTTATCGCTTGCACTTGATGAATGTGTCAGAGCATACGAGGCAATATCAAATAACTGTCCGGGGTTTGCCTGGTATCCAAATAATTGGGCAGACTGTGCTTGAGTTGCCTATGGAAGCGGATAGAACGCTGATGGTGCAAGTGCAAGTGCCGCCAGAAAGTGGAAAAAAGGGGTCACGCGAAATTCACTTTGACTTTAAGGACGTTTCTGGTGAAACGCCCTTAGTCAGTGAGGAAGCCAAGTTTTTCCTGCCATGAACGGCTTGATCAGTGCTGACCGCCATCCATGGTACAAAGAGCCTTGGCCATGGCTCCTTATGTTAGGCCCTTTTGT
>LNAP01002875.1_pt1 | contig 16809 bp, 16 predicted proteins | sample 602601 | NCBI WGS metagenome assembly LNAP01 (sample SAMN02440304, study PRJNA202911) | soil metagenome | biome: Subtropical and temperate rainforests or woodlands; isolation source: soil samples (1 kg each in a 20% v/v slurry with milli Q water) were... ... | reverse complement strand
CGCCGAGATCGTAATAGGCATTGAATGGAAACGGCTTCGTGATCGCGCTCTCGGGAAAGGTCGGCGCCAGCGCATCGGGATTGAAGATGAAGGCCTGCACCGCGTCGTTGAATTTCGAGATCTGGGCCAGCATATTTTCAGCCGAGGACGAATCGACCACGTCGCAGCCGGTGAGCAGCGTCAGCGCGCCCAGGCTGGCGCCGCCCGCGATGAAGCGGCGGCGGGTCCAGGCGGGCCTGGTCTTGCTGGGGTCCTTGATCAGGAGCCGCTTGTCGACGCCGGGGATCAGGAATGAACGCTTTGCCATGACTTGCTCCCTTAACGGCCGATGATCATGGCGCGCAGGCTCTTCGGCACCAGCAGCGCGAGCAGGACGTGAACGACGAGAAAGGCGCAGATCGCGGCCATGCAGAAGAAGTGGACATAGCGTGCGGTCGGATAGTCGCCGAACAGCATCACCAGCCAATGCAGTTGCACCGGTTTCCACATCCCGAGGCCCGACAGCACGATCAGCACGCCGACCACGATGATGCCGGCATAGAGCAAGCGCTGCACGTAATTGTAGACGGTGAGGTCGTCATGGCCGAGCTTGAAGGTCAGCGCAGCCCTGACGTCGTGAAGCACGCCCGACGCGGTGATTGGAAACAGCTTCTTGCGGAAGCGGCCGGTGGCGAATCCGGTGACGAGATAGGCGAGGCCGTTGATCATCAACAGCCACATCGCCGCGAAGTGCCAGAGCAGCCCGCCGCCGAGCCAGCCGCCGAGCGTGTACTCGCGCGGGAAGCTGAAGCCGAACAGCGGCGAGGCGTTGTAGATCTGCCAGCCCGACAGGATCATCAGGATCATGGCCAACGCATTGACCCAGTGCATGACGCGGACCCAGGCCGGCTGGATCACTTTGGCCGGGGCGGCACTGACCTGCTCGTCGGAAACTGTGAGGCTCGCCATGATGGTTCCGTCCTGGGGATCGTGTGTTGGCAATTATACGCCGGGCCACCGGCTTTCGTTACGCCCTTATCAGCCATTGAACCGATGCCGTCAGGCTATGGTGGTCACAAAACGGCGAGCCGGGCATCCCCGGCTCGCCGTTTCGAAGCATCCCGTCGGGATGAAACAGGAGCGTGCGGTGTTACGACGCCGGCATCAGCACGGTGTCGACCACGTGGATGACGCCGTTCGACTGGTTGACGTTGGGGATCGTCACCATCGAGGTGCCGCCCTTGGCATCGACGATCCAGACCTTGCCGTCCTGCTTCTTCACCGTCAGTTCCTCGCCTTCGGCGGTCTTCAGCTTCTTGCCGTCGGTGAGGTCGGAGGCCTCCAGCTTGCCGGGGACGACATGGTAGGTGAGGATCTTGGTCAACGTCGCCTTGTTCTCGGGCTTGACCAGATTGTCGACGGTGCCGGCCGGCAATTTGCCGAAGGCGGCGTTGGTCGGCGCGAACACGGTGAACGGACCCTTGCCTTCCAGCGTCGGCACCAGGCCGGCCGCCTTCACCGCCGCCACCAGCGTGGTGTGGTCCTTCGAATTGACCGCGTTCTGCACGATGTTCTTGGACGGGAACATCGCGGCGCCGCCGACCATGACGGTCTTCTCCTCGGCGCGGGCAGGCGCGACGACGGTCGCGGTGATGGCCATGGCGCTGAAGGCGGCGGCAGCGAGATAGGCAATGCGCTTCGACATGGAAGGTCTCCCGATTGAATTGTAACCGGCGATGGCCGGTCTTGAGTTGGGGCAACAACGGCGCCTGCGACAGTTTGACGTGAAGCAACAGCGCGTCGTTGACCGAACTACGGGAGGGGTCGCGAAGTGGTTTCGGACAAAAATTCTTTGTGATGCGTGAAACTATGGGTGGGGACGTTCGTGTGCGAGCACGCGCTCCGCGCTCGGCTCAGTAGGGTGGGCAAAGGCGCGGAGCGCCGTGCCCACCATCCTTCCGCGATTGAGGACGCGTGGTGGGCACGCTTCGCTTTGCCCACCCTACAGGCCTCAGTCCCTGTTGTTCGGCGTCTGAATGAATCCGCGATTATGCGTGGGACTGATCAGCACCTCGTTGATGCAAACTCTGGCCGGCATGCTCGCGATGAACGCGATGGTGCGGCCGAGGTCTTCGGATTGCAGCATCTTCGCCTGCTCCTCCTCGCTCGGCACCACCGGGCGCAGCTTCAAGATGGGCGTCGCCACCTCGCCCGGCATCAGGCAGCAGGCGCGCAGGCCGTTGACGCATTCGTCCATATTGAAGGAATGGGTCAACGCCAGCACCGCATGTTTGGTGGTGGTGTAGGCCGGGCCCGGCATCTTCGAGACGTGGCGCCCGGCCCAGGACGAGACGTTGATGATCGCGCCGTCCTGCTGCTTGCGCATCGTCGGCAGCACCGCGCGCATGCAATAGAGCACGCCGTTGAGATTGACCTGGACCAGTTGGTCCCAGCCTTCCAGTTCCATGTCCTTCCAACTGCGCTTGGGGACATTGATACCGGCATTGTTGACCAGAAGGTCGATGCGGCCGTGCTTTGCGACGATCTGGTCGGCCGCCTTTTGGGCTTCGGCGGCATTGGACACGTCGAGGGCGATGGCCTCCGCCGACCCGCCGGCCCCGGTAATCTTCGCCACGACGGCATCCAGGGCGTCCTTCCGCCGGCCCGACACCACCACCGTCCAGCCGTCGGCAGCCAGCGCCTCGGCGCCGGCCTCCCCGATCCCGCTGCCGCCACCCGTGACCCAGGCCACGCGTTTCCCGTTTTTTGACATGCAAACTGTCTCCGTTGCTTCATCGGGGCGGTTTTTGCTAATCCAGCCCTCGGTTTGACCGGCCTTCGCCGGTGAGGAATGTTGCATGAACCCAGCTGCCAACGCCAATTTGTTTTCCCGCCTGTTCGACGGCCTCGACAACCCTGCGCGCCTTGCTATCGAGACGCATGATGGCGGCCATATCAGCTATGGCGATCTGATCGCGCGGGCCGGGCAGATGGCGAATGTGCTGGTCGCGCGCGGCGTGAAGCCGGGCGACCGCGTCGCGGTGCAGGTCGAAAAGTCCGTCGCCAATATCGTGCTGTATCTCGGCACTGTGAGGGCCGGCGCGGTCTATCTGCCGCTCAACACCGCCTATACGCTCAACGAGCTCGACTACTTCATCGGCGACGCCGAGCCCTCGCTGGTGGTGTGCGATCCCTCCAAGGCCGAGGGCCTCGCCCCGATCGCCGCCAAGGTGAAAGCCAAGATCGAGACGCTCGGAGCTGACGGCAAAGGCTCGCTGACCGAGGCTGCCGACAAGACGAGTAGCGACTTCACGACGGTGCCTCGCGAAAACGGCGATCTCGCCGCGATCCTCTACACGTCGGGCACCACCGGCCGTTCGAAGGGCGCGATGCTGACGCATGATAATCTGGCGTCGAACTCGCTCTCGCTCGTCGGCTACTGGCGCTTTACCGACAAGGACGTGCTGATCCACGCGCTGCCGATCTACCATACGCACGGCCTGTTCGTGGCCACCAACGTGACGCTGTTCGCACGCGCCTCGATGATCTTCCTGCCGAAACTCGACCCGGATTTGATCATCAAGCTGATGGCGCGGGCCACGGTGTTGATGGGCGTGCCAACCTTCTACACGCGGCTTCTGCAGAATTCCGCGCTATCGCGCGACACCACGAAGCACATGCGGCTGTTCATCTCGGGTTCGGCGCCGCTGCTGGCGGAGACCCATCGCGAATGGTCGGCGCGGACGGGCCACGCCGTACTCGAGCGCTACGGCATGACCGAGACCAACATGAACACGTCGAACCCCTATGACGGCGAGCGCGTGCCCGGCGCAGTCGGCTTTCCCTTGCCCGGCGTCTCCGTGCGCGTGACCGAGCCCGAGACCGGCAAGGAGCTGCCGCGCGAGGAGATCGGCATGATCGAGGTCAAGGGCCCGAACGTCTTCAAGGGCTATTGGCGCATGCCGGAGAAGACCAAGTCCGAATTCCGCGACGACGGCTTCTTCATCACCGGCGACCTCGGCAAGATCGACGGCAAGGGCTACGTCCACATTCTCGGCCGCGGCAAGGATCTGGTCATCTCGGGCGGCTTCAACGTCTACCCCAAGGAGATCGAGAGCGAGATCGACGCCATGCCGGGCGTGGTGGAATCCGCGGTGATCGGCGTGCCGCATGCCGATTTTGGCGAAGGCGTTACGGCGGTGCTGGTCTGCAACAAGGGCGCCGATGTCACTGAAGCCGCCGTGCTGCACGCGCTCGACGGACGGATCGCGAAGTTCAAGATGCCCAAGCGCGTCTTCGTCGTCGACGAGCTGCCGCGCAACACCATGGGCAAGGTGCAGAAGAACGTGCTGCGCGATACGTACAAGGATATCTACGCGAAGAAGTGAGGGGTACCACGCTCCCTCGCCTCGTCATTGCGAGGGGCCCTTGCAACGAAGCAATCCAGCGTGCCTCAACAGAGAGACTCTGGATTGCTTCGCTTCGCTCGCAATGACGGATTCTGTGGCCGGCTATTGCCCGCCCACCAGGCTGATCACAAACCGGCTGCCGACGATAAACAGATAGCACCCGAACGCGACTTCCAGCGTGCGCTTCGACATCGCATGCGCGGCTCTCACGCCTAAAGGCGCGGTGACGAGGCTCATCGGCATCACCAGCACGGCGCCGATCAACGAGACGTAGCCTAGCGCGAACGGCACTTGCAGCGCTGCGACGGCGGGATAGTTCGCCGCCGCCGGCCAGCCGGCATAGATGTAGCCGAGCGCGCCCGGGATCGAGATCAGCACCGCGAGCGCCGATGAGGTCGCGACTGCCTGATGGATCGGGCGGCCGTAGAATGTCATCAACAAATTCGAGAATAGGCCGCCACCGATGCCCATCAGCGTCGAGAGAATGCCGACGCAGAAGCCGTAGGAGCGCATCAACGGGCCTTTCGGCAGGTCGTCGCCGAACTTCCAGCCCTCGCGCGCGAAGATGAGTCGCGCCGCCGCGGACCAGGCGACGCAGACGAACACGATCTTGAACAGCCGCTCCGGCGCGTAGCGCGCGACCACGCTGCCGGCGACGACGCCGATCACGATCGGCAGCCACCAGACCCGCAGGATCGATATGTCGACGGCGCCGCGCTTGTAATGCGCCTGGAACGAACGGATCGAGGTCGGGATGATCACCGCGAGCGAAGTGCCGATGCAAAGCGGCATGCGCACCTCCAGCGGCACGCCGGCGATGCGAAAGCATTCGTAGAACACCGGCACGAGAATCGCGCCGCCGCCGATGCCGAACACGCCGGCCAGGAATCCCGAAAGCGCGCCGGTTGCGATCAGCAACAGCGCGAGCTCGACGATGTCCTTGATAGCAAGTCCTGCAATCACCCCTAACCTGCCCCGGCGCCCGGTCGCAACTTCTCCGAGACGCGGTTCGAAGATGGCTGCGTTCGCAGCTTTAGGCGATCTGATTGGTCCGGTCGACGCTCGGAGCGTTCCGGCTGGGGTGGAATGCGGGCCGCGCATATCCGCGGCCGCAGCGGGCAGAGCCGGCGTGCGGGGACCGGGTCACCTCGGGTCCCCGCGGGGCTGACTGGGGCCGCATGGACCAATTGGAGCGAGCGGCAAGCTCCAGACGGCGGGCTAGAGGCGTTCCAATAGTGATTTCAATGCCCCTGGCACGCAGCACAAAATAATGAATCTTGACTCGCAATTTGGCTGGCGGACCGATGCCCTGGTATACCAAGCCCCTGATTGGCCTTGTTTCATCAAGGCCCTAGAGCTGAACCACCGTTCGATTTATGTCAATTTGGAGATTGCGCAGGCCAAATCGACTCCGTAAATAGAGCCGACCTTTCCGATCCCCGCGCGCCCCTGCCGGGCCGCCATAAAACATCAAAGCCAATGACCGCACGGATCGAACGACCACTTTCGCCGCACATGCAAGTGTACCGCTGGACGCTGACGATGGCCCTGTCCATCATCCATCGCGCCACCGGTATTGCCCTCTATTTCGGAACCCTCCTGCTGGTCTGGTGGCTGGTTGCCGCGGCTTCCGGCCCTACCGCCTACGCGCACGTCCAGGCCTTCGCCGGCAGCATCATCGGGCGGCTGATCGTGTTCGGCTACACTTGGGCGCTGATGCACCATATGCTCAGCGGCATCCGGCATTTCATCTGGGACCTCGGCTACGGCTTCAAGGCCAATGAGCGGGAAGCGCTGACCTGGGGCGCCCTGATCGGCGGCATCGCGCTGACGGTGCTGATCTGGATCGTCGCCTATGCGAACGGAGGTGGCCGATGAGCGCATCCGATACGCCGAAGCGCAGCCTGCGCACCCCGCTCGGCCGCGTCCGCAATCTCGGCGCCGCGCATTCCGGCACGTCCGATTTCTGGCGCCAGCGCATCACCGGCGTCGCCATGACGCTGCTGATGATCCCGGCGCTGGTGATCATCGTGATGCTGCTCGGCCGCAACCAGGTCTACGTTGCGCAGACGCTGAGCTCCATTCCCGTCGCGGTGATCCTGCTCCTCTTCATCTTCGCCAGCGCCTGGCACATGAAGATCGGCATGCAAGTGGTGATCGAGGACTACGTCCATAACGAGAAGCTGAAGCTCGTCTCGGTCATGCTCAACAATTTCTTCTCGGTCGCCGTGGCGCTCGCCTCGACCTACGCGATCCTGAAACTTTCCTCCGGAGTGTAACCCATGGCCACCGAGACCAATGGCAAGGGCAACGGCGCTCCCGCCACGAACGGAAAAGCCTATCCGATCGAAGACCACACCTATGATGTCGTCGTGGTCGGTGCCGGCGGCGCGGGACTGCGCGCCGTGGTCGGCTGCAGCGAAGCGGGCCTGAAGACAGCCTGCATCACCAAGGTGTTTCCGACCCGCTCGCACACGGTCGCGGCACAGGGCGGCATCTCCGCCTCGCTCGGCAACATGCACAAGGACGACTGGCGCTGGCATATGTACGACACCGTGAAGGGGTCGGACTGGCTCGGCGACCAGGACGCGATCGAATACATGGTGCGCAACGCGCCCGACGCGGTCTACGAGCTCGAGCATTGGGGCGTTCCGTTTTCGCGCACCGAGGACGGCAAGATCTACCAGCGCCCGTTCGGCGGCATGACCATGGACTTCGGCAAGGGCCAGGCGCAGCGCACCTGCGCCGCCGCCGACCGCACGGGTCACGCCATGCTGCACACGATGTACGGCCAGTCGCTGCGCCACGCCGCCGAATTCTTCATCGAGTTCTTCGCCATCGACCTGATCATGGACGACCAGGGCACTTGCCGCGGCGTCATCGCGCTCAAGCTCGACGACGGCACGCTGCACCGCTTCCGCGCCCAGACCGTGATCCTGGCGACCGGCGGCTACGGCCGCGCTTACGCTTCCTGCACCTCGGCCCATACCTGCACCGGCGACGGCGGCGGCATGGTGCTGCGCGCCGGCCTGCCGATGCAGGACATGGAGTTCGTGCAGTTCCACCCGACCGGCATCTACGGCTCGGGCTGTCTCGTCACCGAGGGCGCGCGCGGCGAAGGCGGCTATCTCGTCAACTCCGAAGGCGAGCGCTTCATGGAGCGCTATGCGCCGTCGGCCAAGGACCTCGCCTCGCGTGACGTCGTCTCGCGCGCGATGACCATCGAGATCCGCGAGGGACGCGGCGTCGGCAAGAAGAAGGATCACATCTTCCTGCATCTGGATCATCTCGATCCCGCGGTGCTGGCCGAGCGGCTGCCGGGCATCTCCGAATCCGCAAAGATCTTCGCCAATGTCGACGTGACGCGCGAGCCGATCCCGATCGTGCCGACCGTGCACTACAACATGGGCGGTATCCCGACCAACTATCACGGCGAAGTGCTGACCAAGAAGGACGGTGACGACAACGCCGTCATCCCCGGCCTGATGGCGATCGGCGAAGCCGCCTGCGTCTCGGTGCACGGCGCCAATCGCCTCGGCTCCAACTCGCTAATCGATCTCGTCGTGTTCGGCCGCGCCGCGGCGCTCCGTCTCGCCGAGAAGCTGACGCCGAACGCCAAGCAGCCCGAGCTGCCGGCGAACTCGTCGGATCTCGCGCTGGGTCGCCTCGACCATTACCGCTACGCTTCCGGCGGTACGCCGACCGCGAAGCTGCGCGAAGGCATGCAGAACGTGATGCAGACCAATTGCGCGGTGTTCCGCACTGGTGAAGTCCTGAGCGAAGGTCAGAACCTGATCGCGAAGGTCCACAGCGGCATCACCGACATCGCCGTGTCCGACCGCTCGCTGGTGTGGAATTCCGACCTCGTCGAAACGCTGGAATTCGACAATCTGATCTCGCAGGCGGTGGTGACGATGAACTCGGCCGCCAACCGCACCGAGAGCCGCGGCGCGCATGCACGCGAGGACTTCTCCGACCGCGACGACAAGAACTGGATGAAGCACACGCTGGCCTGGCTGGAGGACTCCGGCAAGGTCAAGATCGAGTATCGCCCAGTTCACGACTACACCATGACCAACGACGTGCAGTACATCCCGCCCAAGGCGCGCGTTTACTAAGTGATGCGCGTGTACTGATCGAACAGCGAAGGCCTTATCGAGATGGTTGAATTCGCACTTCCTAAGAACTCCAAGATCACCGGCGGCAAGACCTGGCCGAAGCCCGCGGGCGCGACCGAGACCCGCGAGTTTCGCGTCTATCGCTGGAATCCGGACGACGGCAAGAATCCGAGCGTCGACACCTATTACGTCGACACCAATGATTGCGGTCCGATGGTGCTGGACGGCCTGATCTGGATCAAGAACCACATCGACCCGTCGCTGACCTTCCGCCGCTCCTGCCGCGAAGGCGTCTGCGGCTCCTGCGCCATGAACATCGACGGCCAGAACACGCTGGCCTGCACCCGCTCGATGCACGACGTGAAGGACGGCGCGGTGAAGATCAATCCGCTGCCGCACCAGCCGGTGGTGAAGGACCTCGTCCCCGACCTCACCAATTTCTACGCGCAATATGCCTCGATCGAGCCGTGGCTGAAGACGACCTCGCCGACGCCGCAGAAGGAATGGCGCCAGACCCACGAGGATCGCGAGAAGCTCGACGGCCTCTACGAGTGCATCCTGTGCGCCTGCTGCTCGACCTCGTGCCCGAGCTATTGGTGGAACAGCGAACGTTATCTCGGTCCCGCCGCGCTGCTCCAGGCCAACCGCTGGGTGTCCGATTCGCGCGACGAGGCGACCGGCGAGCGGCTCGACAATCTCGAGGATCCGTTCCGCCTCTACCGCTGCCACACCATCATGAACTGCACCAAGGCGTGCCCGAAGGGACTGAACCCGGCCGAAGCCATCGCCGAGCTCAAGCTCAAGATGGTCGAACGCCAGATCTGATCAGCGTTGCGTGACACTCACCTCGTGTCACGCGCTGCCCTGCCGATGCTCGGCGTCGGCTTGTTGTCGGACCGGGCTGGCGCCGCGGCCAAGCTTCCCCTTGAAGTCCCGTGCTCGACCGCCCGGCGCAATTGGCGGTCGGTGACGCGCAGCTTGATCTCGTCCGACGCGAGCGCAGCGAGACTGGCGAGGATCTGCTTCTGGGTATCGTCGAGCGTGCGGGGCCTTGTGTCGATCACGCAGAGCGAACCGAGCGTGAAGCCGTCGGGATCGACCACCGGGCAGCCGGCGTAGAACCGAAACCCCAGTTCTCCCGACACGGCCGGATTCTCCACGAAGCGCTCGTCGGTCGCGAGGTTCTCCGCGACCATGATATCCTTCTGTAGAATTGTGTAATTGCAGAACGCCCAGCCGCGCGGCGTATCGGCCATATCGAGCCCGTAGCGCGACTTGAACCATTGCCGGGTCGGGGTGAGCAGCGTCAGCAGTGCGACGGGAGCATCGAGGCTGCGCGCTGCCAACCACGTCAGACGATCGAAGGCATCCTCCGGCGGCGTGTCGACGAGGCCGGAGCGTTCGAGCGCAAGAAGCCGCTGGCCCTCGTTGGCCGGAAACGGAAAAGATGGTGGCGTCTCGAACGGAGCGGGAGGCTCGACGGCACCCCGGATCGCGGTCTCGACTGCCTCGGGTAGCGCGGGCAATCCATCGATGAACCGCGTCATCCCGATGTCTGCCGCCGAACGGCCGACAACCAGGATCTGGGTGCTTCCAAGCGCCGGATCGGAGCGCAAGCTCTCCAGCACGGCCAACCTGGCGGCGTCCGATGGTTCGGCTTCGATGACGACCGCCGCCGGCAGCCGGGAGCCGATCGCGAGCAGCGCCGCATAAACGTCGGTGTAGCGCTCGACGACGCAATATTTGACCTTGGCCAGAGCCGCTTCGTAATCGGCCATGCGTTCGGGGCGTGCAATGACGATCACCCGCGCGGAAGCAGCCATTGCCGTCTGAGCGGGCCCGGTGATCTGCGCGAGAACGTCGCGGCGGTAGACCCGTCGATGGCCGCCTGGAGTTTTCCAGGAGGTGATCGAGCCGCCTTCGATCAGAAGCTGTGCCGTGCGGACCGAGACTCCCAAAATCTTGGCAGCCTCCGCCGTGGTCAGAATGTCCTTGTCCATAGAGCCCATCTTTGCCCCGGCCGTTCGGCAGCCGGGCCCCTCCCCGACCTCACAATGTCGTGCTCCCACCCCCGTTGACAAGGGGAGGCTCGTCCTATTTTGATAAATTTGATGATAGTGATAGATTTGATAAATATGATAGGCTGGTTGCGCACTGCCTGGCAGATGCGACGGGCCAAGGCCCATCCCTTGCGAAGGAGGAAACCATGGCCTGACGGCCCAAGCCCCGATGCTCTCCGCCCACCCGGGGAGCAGTCCTCGCACGAGCATAGGCGCGCCTCGGTCAAGCAGCCCGCGGGATCCCAGCTGCAGGAACGGCGCAAGCCGTGACACCCGCTCTATCAGCCGGAGCCGCACCGCCGACGGCGGTCCTCCTCCTCTTCTCACCCTCCTCCGCCCGGAACGTCCCGTTCCGGCAGCGCCCCCTTGCCTGGAGCAATCTCATGAACGACGTCCTGCCTTCCGATCTTCCAGAGTTTGCTGATCGCGTTGCTGCCAATCAGCGCCAGCTCAGCGAAAACCCTCGCGGCAGCTACGATTTCATCGTCTGCGGCGCCGGCAGCTCAGGTTCGGTCGTCGCACGGCGTCTTGCCGAGAATCCCTCTGTCGCTGTCCTGCTGATCGAAGCCGGTGGCAGCGACGATGTGCCGACCGTGATGGAGCCGGCGGCATGGCCGGGCAACCTCGGCAGCGCCACCGATTGGGGCTTTATCGCGGAGCCCAATCCGCATCTGAACGGGCGCGCGCTTCCGATGTCGATGGGCAAGGTTCTCGGCGGCGGGTCGAGCATCAACGTGATGCTGTGGGCGCGCGGCCACCGCAGCGACTGGGACCTCTTCGCCGAGCAAAGCGGCGATGAATCCTGGGGCTACGACGCGGTCTCGACGATTTTCCGGGAGATCGAGAACTGGCAGGGCGCGCCCGATCCGCGTCATCGCGGCACCGGCGGCCCGGTCTTCGTGCAGCCGTCACCTGATCCCGGGCCGGCCGCATTGGCGATGCTGGGCGCGGCGAAGGAGATCGGCATTCCGACTTTCGAAAGTCCCAACGGTGAGATGATGGAGGGCGATGGCGGCTGCGCCATCACGGACATCCTCGTCCGCAACGGCAGGCGCAACTCCATCTTCCGCGCCTTCACCTATCCCTATCTCGATCGACCCAATCTCACTCTGCTGACCGGCACGCAGGTCTCTCGCATCCTGATCGAGCGCGGAAGAGCCGTCGGCGTCGAGGCGATCCGTGACGGCCGGACCGTGCGAATCAGCGCGGCACAGGAAGTTGTGCTCGCGCTCGGGGCGATCCAGACGCCGTCCGTGCTGATGCGCTCCGGTATCGGCGATGAGAACGAGCTTCGAGCGCTCGACATACCCGTGGTCCAGCACCTGCCCGGTGTCGGTCAAAATCTGCAGGACCATGTCTCGTTCGGATGCATCTGGGAGTATCGCGAGCCGATCGCGCCGCGCAACACCGGCAATGCAGCAACGCTGTACTGGAAATCTGATTCCGCGCTCAAATCTCCCGACCTGCTGTTCTGCCAGGTCGAATTTCCCGTGCCGAGCCCCGAGACGGCAAGCCGGGCCCCCGCTCAAGGCTGGACGATGTTCGCTGGTCTCGCTTTGCCGAAGAGCCGGGGCCGGGTCAGACTCCGAAACGCCGAGCAGCTTGCAGCTCCGCGCATCGAAGCCAACATGTTGTCGCATCCTGACGATGTGAAGACGGCGATCGCTTGCGTCGACCTCTGTCGTGCGCTCGGCAATACCCGCGCCTTCGCGCCATTGGTGACGCGCGAATCGTTGCCCGGGCCTCTCGACGCCGCCGGGATGGAACGCTTCGTGCGCGACTCCGCGGTGACCTACTGGCACCAGACATGCTCGGCGAAGATGGGACGCGATGCAATGTCCGTGGTCGACAGCAAGCTCAAGGTCTATGGGGTCGACCGGCTTCGCATCGCCGACGGCTCCGTGATGCCGCGGATCACGACCGGCAACACGATGGCGCCATGCGTCATCATTGGTGAGAAGGCGGCGCGCGCAATGCGGGACCAGCACGACATCTGACGCCGCCCGCCCCCGGGAACCCAGTGGAACTCGCCGGGTTCCATCGCGTTGTCCGCGCATGGACAAGCTGGCTAGTAGGCGTGAGCGGGGCAAGAAGCCGCCCATCGTCAAGATCAAAGGCGAGAGCGGCGACGAAGTTAGTCCCCCTCCGCCCGAATTGGTCGAGCCTGATCCCCAGCTCTCACCCGAAGAAGCCGAGCAGGCCCGCAAGGATTACCTGCTGACGCGGTTCTGGATCAGCGCGCGCGGCTTCTGGGGAGGCAACGGCGATCGCCTGGCCTGGCCGTTCTCGCTCGGACTCGGTTTGCTGATTGTCCTGACCGTCGCCTTCCAGTACGGCATCAATGTCTGGAATCGCGCGATCTTCGATGCGATCGAGAAGCGCGATGCCAGCACCGTTTTCCATCTCACGGCAGCATTCTTTCCGCTCGCGATCGGCAGCATAGTGCTCGGCGTGGCGCAGGTGTTCGCACGGATGGGCATCCAGCGGCGCTGGCGCGCCTGGTTGACCAACAGCGTGCTCACGCGTTGGCTCAAGAACGGTCGCTACTACCAGCTCAACCTTGTCGGTGGCGACCACAAGAATCCGGAATACCGGATCGCCGAGGATCTGCGCATCGCGACCGATTCGCCGGTCGATTTCCTCGCCGGCGTGACATCCGCGATGCTGTCGGCCGCGACCTTCATCGTCGTGCTCTGGACCATCGGCGGTGCGCTCACCGTCACGCTCGGCGGCTCGACGCTCACCATTCCCGGCTTCCTCGTGATCGCCGCGATGCTTTATGCTGCAATCGCGTCCGGCTCGATCCTGGTGATCGGCCGCCAGTTCGTCCAGGTCTCCGAGGGCAAGAACCAGGCCGAGGCCGATTTCCGCTATACCCTGACCCGCGTGCGCGAGAACGGCGAGAGCATCGCACTGCTCGGCGGCGAGGAGGAAGAGCGCGACGGCATCGACCGCAACTTCACCAACGTATTGCGGCAGTGGGCGCGGCTTGCCGGCCAGCACATGCGCACCACGCTGGTGTCGCAGGGATCGAGCCTGGTTGCACCCGTGGTCCCCCTGTTGCTCTGCGCGCCGAAATTCCTCGATGGTTCGATGACCCTGGGGCAGGTGATGCAGGCCGCCTCCGCTTTCACCATCGTGCAGAGCGCGTTCGGCTGGCTGGTCGACAATTATCCGCGGCTGGCCGACTGGAACGCCTGCGCGCGCCGCATTGCCTCCCTGATGATGTCGCTCGATGGTCTTGAGCGCGCCGAGCAGGGCGACGGCCTCGGCCGCATCAAGCGCGGCGAGACCAGCAATGACGCCATGCTGGAGATGAAGGATCTTTCGGTGACGTTAGATGACGGCACCGCCGTGGTCGGCGAGACCGAAGTGGTGATCGAGCCCGGCGAACGTCTGCTGGTCGCCGGTGAATCCGGCACCGGCAAGAGCACGCTGGTGCGTGCCATCGCCGGCCTCTGGCCCTGGGGCGGCGGCAGCGTCAATTTCCATGCCGACCGCCGCCTGTTCATGCTGCCGCAGCGACCTTACGTGCCGTCCGGATCCTTGCGCCGCGCCGTCGCCTATCCCGGAGCCGAAGACGACTGGACCGTCGAGGAAATCGGCGAGGCCCTGCACAAGGTCGGGTTAGATCATCTCAAGGAGAAGATCGAGGAAGAGGGTCCGTGGGACCAGACGCTGTCAGGCGGCGAGAAACAGCGCCTCGCCTTCGCGCGGCTGCTGCTGCACAACCCCGACATCATCGTGCTCGACGAGGCGACCTCGGCGCTCGACGAGAAGAGCCAGGACAAGATGATGAAGATGGTCACCGACGAACTACCGAAGGCGACGATCGTCAGCGTCGCGCATCGCGTCGAGCTGGAAGCCTTCCACAGCCGCAAGATCGTGCTGGAGCGCCGCAAGGGCGGCGCCAAGCTCGTCAGCGACATCGAGCTGATCCCGCGCAAGGGCAAGCGCAGGCTGCTCGGGCGATTTCTGCGGCAGCGGAAGGCACCGAAGAAGGCGGCGTGAAGTCCGTAGCCCGGATTTCGCTGCGCTCCGTCCGGGCTTACATTCTTTTCCCATAGCGTTGGAGTCCTCCGCAAAACCGGCTATGCATGCGCCGCTTGTAACGAGGACCGCCTGCTTGACGACCGACAACGCCCCTTCGTCCGCGCCGTTCGGCGCGTTTGCGCCCAATGCGGCGCAGGCTGCGATCATTAGCCTCGCACAGCAGTCGGGGTTGAAGCGCGGCGCGTTCCGGCCCTGGATGTCGCGGCTGGTCAACCTGCTTGGCGGCGGCCCGCTCGACGTGCAATATCAGGGCGCATCGTTCCGCTTTTATCACCAGGGCAGCGCGACCGAGCGCGGCGCGCTGTTCAATCCCGACTACAATCTCGACGAGCTCGAATTTTTGCGCCGGCACACCCCGGCGGGCGGCGTGTTCGTCGACGTCGGCGCCAATGTCGGCACGTTTGCCCTGGTGATGGCGCGGCAGGTCGGCACCACGGGCAAGGTGGTCGCGATCGAGCCGCATCCGCTGACGTTTGGACGGCTTTCATTCAATCACGCCGCGTCGAAGACGACGCAGGTGCGCCTGGTGCAGGCTGCGGCCGGCGACAGCGACGGCGAGCTGATGATCGAGAGCGGCGGCGGCAATCTTGGCGCCACTCACGTCGTCACCGGCACGGCGAGCGCCGAGGCCATCAAGGTACCGTCGCTGCGGCTGACACGCATTCTCGACGAGGCCGGCGTCCGCCAAGTCGATTCGCTGAAGATCGACGTCGAGGGTTTCGAGGACCGCGTGCTGATCGGCTTCTTCCGCGATGCGCCGCCCGCGCTATGGCCGCGCGCAGTCGTCATCGAGCATCTGTCACAAAACGAATGGCAGCAGGATTGTATTGCCGACATGGTCGCACGCGGATTCGCGATCGCGCGCAGGACACGAAGCAATACGTTCCTCTCGCGCTGACAAGGACGAAGGAGGTTGCGATGATCGACCATCTGGGATTCTCCGTCTCCGATTATGAGCGCGCCAAGGCCTTCTACACCGAGGCTCTGGCACCGCTCGGCTACGGCCTGATCATGGAGGTCACGGCGGAGCAGACCGGCCACGCGGCCGCCGCAGGCTTCGGCGCCGACGGCAAGCCGGACTTCTGGATCAGCGGCGAAGGCGCCATGAACAAGCCGGTGCATGTCGCGATCGCGGCCAAAGACCGCGCCACCGTCGATGCCTTCTACAAGGCGGCCATCGCAGCCGGTGGCCGGGACAACGGTCCGCCCGGCATCCGCCCGCATTACCATGCAAACTATTACGGCGCTTTCGTGCTCGATCCCGATGGCCACAATATCGAGGCCGTGTGCCACGCACCGGAATAAGGCCGGAGTTCCGGCAGGAACATCGTTCCCCGCAGGTCGTTATCGTTCCTTGCAGAAGGAGCACGATATGGTCAACGACAATACTGGCGATGTGGACCGCGCCTGGGATCTGATGAAGAAGATCGGCTTCGCGATGCTGGTGACGCGCGACGGCGACAAGCTGCGCGCCCGTCCGATGAGCGCTTTTCTCGATCGCGACGCCAACACGATCTTCTTCCTGACTGACGCGCGGCGCCACAAGGATGAGGAGATCGCACGCCATCCCTCCGTCAACCTGTCGTTCGCCGATGCCAGCAGTCAGAAATATGTTTCGCTGACAGGTAGCGCTGTCGTCTCCAACGACCGCGCCAAGATCAAGGAGCTGTTCTCGACGCCGGCAAAGGCATGGTGGGACAGCGCTGAAGACCCCAACATTCGCGTGCTCAAGATCACGCCGGATGATGCCGAATTCTGGGATTCGCCGGGCACGGTGATCTCCTATGTGAAGATGGCTGCGGCAGCGGTGACGAACACGCGGCCCGACCTTGGCGAGAACCGCAAGGTCTCGCTGTGATGCCGATCGAGCCGCCCGAGATTCCGCCTTCGACACCGGGCACGCCGACCGAGCCGCCGCCGGGAATTCCGCCCGGCAGTCCGCAGCCCGAAATCGCACCGCCGGTGCGCGGGCCCGGCGAATCGCCGCAACCCGACGAATTGCCGGGCCGCACGCCGGAAGAGATTCCATCACGCGGGCCGAACGGACCGCTGGCGCCGAATCCAGCGACGGATGCATATCCGCCGCAGGATCGCGCATGAAGCGGCCGATGACATGTGGGGCAATTGCAACCAGCGTCTGAATGCGCAATGAACGTTGCTTTAGTGACGTGATTCCCGTGCAGAAATAAA
>LNAP01003752.1_pt1 | contig 16810 bp, 13 predicted proteins | sample 602601 | NCBI WGS metagenome assembly LNAP01 (sample SAMN02440304, study PRJNA202911) | soil metagenome | biome: Subtropical and temperate rainforests or woodlands; isolation source: soil samples (1 kg each in a 20% v/v slurry with milli Q water) were... ... | reverse complement strand
GCCTTGAGCAGGACCTCTTGAACAAGGCCAATGAACTGTTAAAAAAAGGCCTGGGCGTCGATCTGCAGCTCCTGTCCAACCGGGAGAAGACACTGCTGACTGACGCCCTCAAGGAGCACTATGACTTGCCTGAGCTCCTTGCACAGTTGGGCCTTGCACGTAGCTCGTACTTCTACCATCGCACCCGTGCAGCGGTGGGTGACAAGTACCTCTCTGCGCGTCGTGCGATCACCGACATCTTTGAGTCAAACCACCGCTGCTACGGCTACCGCAGGCTACAAGCCTCGCTGACCAAGCAGGACATGACCATCTCCGAAAAGGTGGTGCAGCGCTTGATGAAGCAAGAGAGCTTGGTCGTTGCAAAGCCCAAGCGGCGGCGGTATGCGTCTTACCTTGGCGAGATCAGCCCGGCACCGGAGAACATCATCAACCGTGACTTCCAGGCTGCAGCGCCCAACGAGAAATGGCTGACGGACATCACGGAGTTCCAGATCCCAGCAGGCAAGGTCTACCTATCACCGATCATCGACTGCTTCGACGGGATGGTGGTGAGCTGGACCATTGGCACGAGCCCTGACGCTGAGCTGGTCAACACCATGCTGGATGCAGCCATCGAGACTGTGACGGACACAGCTGACCGACCAGTGGTCCACTCAGACCGCGGTGGGCACTACCGCTGGCCTGGCTGGCTATCGAGAATGAGCGAGGCGAACCTTACCCGCTCCATGTCCCGCAAGGCCTGTTCTCCGGACAATGCGGCTTGCGAAGGCTTCTTCGGTCGCCTCAAGAACGAACTGTTCTATCCTCGGAACTGGAAGGGCACGACCATCGAGCAGTTCATTGAAGTGGTCGACTCGTACATCCGCTGGTACAACGAGAAGCGGATCAAGATCTCCCTGGGGGCCCTCAGTCCGATCGAATACAGGGTGAGTCTTGGACTTGCGGCATAAAACCAGTCCAAGTTTTTATCCGCACCCCCTGCTGATCACGATTGCACTGGCGCTAACACGCGTAGTACGTGGGTATCTACGGCGATGGTGTCTTGGCCAAAGATGAAGTTCATCATGATGTCGGCCACCTTACGACCAACGCCTTGCAGCTTCATCAGGTCCTCGTGGGTATCAGGGATACGGCCACCAAAATCCCGAAGGATCTGTTGGCACATGATCTTCAGATTCGTTGTCTTGCGGTTGTAGTGCGCTACCGGCTTGATGATGGTTCGTAGGGCTTCGTCATCCAAAGCCAACAGTTCCTCGAAGCTGGACACACGCTCGAAAAGTGGTACGCAGGCATTGACCACTCGGGGTGTGACGGTCATGGTCGATAGGCAGACAGAAACCAGGCACCGAAACGGTGTGCTGGACAGACCGTTGGTCATCCAGGGGTCGTCGGTCTGATCAAAGGTCGAATAGTTACGGCTTAGCTGCGCGTAAATCAGGTCCAGCCGCTGCACCCTGTTTGAGCTGTTCTGAATGTGCTTCTGGTCCTGCATCACTACAGCCGTGAGCCGGGAAATGTGGCGCACATGAGGGTCTCCGTTGACAAAAAGAACCCCAAGTCTAACAACAATGGACGATATCGTCCTTTAATTCTGCGTTTACTCCCAACCTGTCATTGCGATTTTCTTGTGCAACAGCTCGACGGCGTCATGCACGCAAACCGACGCGCGTAGTCGCAGTAGAGAAGCATCCACCCCGAAAGCTGCTTGAAAGGACACCGGCTGGACCGTTACCTCAACAAAGCGCTGAGCCAGTGCCGTCAGCCCCGGGCTGGCAGCGCCAAGGTCGGTTTCCCCAATTCCCATCAATACGTAAGCGACGGCGCCATCAAAGCTGTCTTGGTACGCAGTCAGGGCCAAGTCGGGGAAGTTGCCTGCCTCTGCAGCGGTGATGCGCATGAACGCCACACAGCGCGGATGCAACATGCCTTCGATCAGTGCCTCGCCGACCGCCTGCAAGCGTTGCACAAGACTCAGCCCCTGCGGCACGGGTGCCAAGTGGTCAAACATGGTCTGGATCGATCGGCTGACCACTGCTGCAAATAAGGCGCCCTTGCTTGGATAGCGGGCGTAGAGGCTGGACTTGCCAACTTCGGCATGTTGTGCCACTAAATCCAAGGTGGTGCGACCAAAGCCCCGACCCAGGAACAAAGACGTTGCCACCTCGAGGATGCGTTCATCAAACTGACCGGCTTGCGAGGCAGGCGGCCGACCACGTCGACGGTTGGACTTCTCAGGACAAGCAGCGGGCATTTAAGAGGTTTCACGAAGAAAGTTCGAGGGGCAAGAGGCATCCCAGAAAAAACATTTAAACACCGCCCATTGCGAAATGGTTACCGCTGGATGTTAGATCCACGGTCCCGTACGTACTTCAAGATGGTGTTCAAAACTTTGCCATACTATTGATCCGGCGGGAATTATTCATGAGGCCGCATAGGCGACATGCTTGTCGCCAAAGTACTTCCGGACCCGCTCTGGCGTGTTCTCCAACATCGTCATGTGTTCTGTCGCCGCCGCGCGCAGCTTGGCCTTGGTTCGCACCGGAACCTTGCTGCCAATCGCATGCTTCAAATCGGCATTGAGCCGCTCCTCTGGGTTGAGTTCGGGGCTATAGCTGGGCAGGTAGAACAACTCAATGTCCTCTTTGCGCTGGGCCGACCACTCCTTGACAGGCTTGCTGTGGTGCACCCTCAGGTTGTCCAGAATCAGGAATATCTTCTTGCCCTGTGACTCCTTGATCAAGGCCTGCATGAACTCGATCAGTTTGTCTGAATTGAACGCCTCGTCAATGATCATCCAGCGCGTTTTGCCCTGGTTTGTGACGGTGGCAATCATGGAGAGTTTTTGCCGTGTGCCACCCACTGCCCGCGTCACCGGCGTCTGGCCTGCTGGTGCATAACTTCTGCCACGCACATCTGTGTTGACCAAGGCCGTTTCATCACCCCAATGGATCTCTGCGCCTTCACGCTTGGCCCTGGCCTCGATGGCGGGGTATTCATCTTCGAGCCAGGCCTGGACGGCCTCAGGCCTCTGCTCGTAGGCTTTTTTGATCGGCTTTTGCGGCGTAAAACCCCAGCGCGCCAGATAGTCGCCCACCGCCCGCACGGATAGCTTGAGCCCCAGGTCGCGTTCGATGAGTTCGCGCACTGCGGGCCGACTCCAAAGGGCGAACTCCATCTTGATCTGCTCTGGGCGCTTGTCGATGATGGTCATTCGAATGACGCGCTCTTGCTCAGCGCTCAGGCTGCGTCCACTGCCCAGCTTCTTTCCCCTGGCGTTAGGCTTGAGTGCAGCCGCCCCGCCTTGCTCGAACAGGCGCAGTGCAGTGTTGACCCCAGACCAACTGAGCCCAGTTTGCTCAACGATCTGCATCACGCCAACACCTTTTCGATGCAAGCGGATGACCTGCTTGCGACGCTCATGCAGTACTTCCCGCGACTGCTTGCGTGCATCTTCTTTTTCCATGAACTTTGGAGTCATGAAATCAATACAAGTTCATGAATAAATCATGCCTGGTCTATAGTGATGCACTTCGTCCTGTTACCGATGTTTTGACATTGCCAAGCGATCACCAGATGGACACCGTAGGTGGTGATAGCGACGATCATTTTCTGGTCCTGGGTTTCCATGGTGAGCATTACATTTTTTATCACAAGGTAAGACGCCAGGTGATTACTCGCACCCGCAGGGATTTCAGCAAAGTCGGGCTGTTTGAGCTTGCACCAATCAACTGGTGGGAAAGCTATTTCCCAAACAGAAATGGGTTAGACATAGGCCGGGCGGCCGAGTGGATCTTCGAGGTTGCAAACCGCAGGGGACCGTTTGATATTCAGGATCGATTGCGCGGCCGCGGCGCGTGGATAGATGACAACCGCATCGTTTTCCACCATGGAGACCGCTTGACGGTCGACGGCGTGAGTCTGAACCTTCATGCGATCCTCAGCCACTATGTCTATGAGGCATCCGATCCGCTGCCCGACCTAGGCGGACCCGCGACGAATGACGATGGCCGTCATTTGATTAATGTTGCTCAAATGGCGAGCTGGAAAAACCCGTCGTCTGCGATGCTCCTCGCTGGCTGGGTCTTCCTGGCGCCGATCTGCGGGGTCCTGAACTGGCGTCCGCATATTTGGGTGTCTGGCCCTGCCGGCTCTGGCAAGTCGTCCATCCTTGAGCGATATGTCGGCTCACTCCTTGGGCGTTTCAAAGTGCAAGTTGATGGAGGTGACTCCTCAGCAGCCGGAATTCGACAGACGCTGCGGTGCGATGCGCGCCCCGTCATCCTCGATGAGGCGGAGTCCAACACCGATCAAGGCAGGAACCGAATTCGCGAAATATTGACGCTGGCGCGGGGAGCATCCAGCGCTGGTGACACCTCAGTAGTCAAGGGTACTGTGGGCGGCAAGGCCATGGAATTTCGTGTTCGGAGCATGTTTTGCTTCGGCAGCATTGGAACCGTCTTGGCCGGCAGGGCGTCAGACGCCTCGCGCTTTTCCCTTCTGGAGCTGATAAGTCGGAGGAGCGATGAGAAAAATTGCGATAACTGGCCTGAAATGAACCGCGCCTTGAACGCCATTGCGGCTGATAAAAGGTGGCAGGAACGCCTGCTGGCCAGGGCCCTCCACATGACACCACTAGTCAAAGAATGCATCAATATTTTTAGCGCTGCCGTGGCAGACAAACTGGACGGAAGTCGCCGCCATGGTGATCAATATGGCACTTTGCTGGCAGGCTATTGGTGTCTGTACAACACCGAGGCCGTGTCCCCCGAAATGGCACGGGAAATTGTTGATCGCATCCGCTTAGATGACTTCGTGGAGCGTAGCGCGGCGCCCGACGCGTCCCGCTGCCTGGATCAACTGCTGGATGCCACCATCGTCGAGAAGGGCTCGTCGATTGCTGTTCGCACGCTTGTCGCACTGGCCGCGGGCTACCAGCGCTCAGTCTTAGACGTCGGGGCCGATCGCGCTAAGCAGATGCTCCAGGAGCGTGGCATGACTGTCACCAAACTGGGTAACAAGGGACAGTTTTTTGCCGTGATCCGAGATGGTTCGTCGATTGGCACCCTTTTGCGGGGCACCCCCTTCGAATCTGACTGGCAGAGCCATCTGCCGCGGGTTGAGGGCTATGAAGCGCTGCCGGCAACCAGTTTCGGGCGGGGGAGCAAGAATAGGGCGCATGGATTTCCGCTGAATCAAATGGTCTCCGTTCCCGACGATGAACGCCCTATCTGACGCACGGACCGGCAAGCCGGATGCGGTTCATCAGGCACCCTGTGGGTGCCTTTTTCATTTGAATAATCAGTGGGACTCTGTGCGGGACCTTCTCTGCTGTTGCTCCCGCGGAAGTATGGGAGGGCGGCGTCAGCGGCCTCAACGTCGAAGCTGAGGCTGAATCGGCCAGCGGGACGGTCGCAGGTGTCTTTGGGCGCCACCAACACCATGAAAGCGGGCCGACAGCTACGTCCACAGGCCATTCACATGGTTTTCAACGGATTGCCGTGAGTGAAATGTGTTGTGAGACAAAGAGCCTTTAACTCGATCTACCCTTCTACCCAGTTTTTCGACTCATAACTTTTCATCCTGCTAGAGCGGAGAAGCACCAGTAAAAATGTTGGTGCAAACACGCCGATCCCTCTCTAGTTAAACATCCCATGTAAAAGAGTAGAAAGAGTAGAAAACGGTCGGAAAGCACTGCTGAACAAAGGCTTTTTGGTTCTACAAAGTTGGGCCACGCAGCGAGAACGATGTAGAAAGTACATCAATCATCAGGTTGCCTGCCTAGCCGTTGTTTGACGCAATGATGAGCGGTCTGTCTCCAGTTTGTGTCTTCCCCTCAAAACGCCCGCGCTCGCGCGCGAGACCTGTCGATTTCTGCCCGTGCTGCGGGGGGCTCGCCGGATGCTGGCTTGTGCCCTGGGGTCTGATGCCGGGTGCCTTCCGGCACGATTGTCAATGCATGCTACGCTTGCGGCCGTTTGCTGGCTCATGAGCCGCCTCAGGTTGAATCGCTGGCCAGGCGTGTCTGAATGATTTGTACAGTCTGCTCGGATACCGGCAGCCGATTGAGTGCCAGCTGAACCTTTGCGCGCTGTCCGTGCGTTAACCGGCTCAACATAACGAGCACCGCTCAAAGTCGCGTGTGTCCATCGCCTTCTCCCGGATGTCTTACGCTTTGAATCCGGTCAGTCCACTGAAGCTTTGACGTTGACGTTGGCGAGTTCCAGCCCCCGCTTAAAGTCGACGATGTGTTTTTGCATCCATGTTTCGGCTGCGGCGCCGTCTCTCTGGATTAGCGAGTCCAGGATGGCTTTGTGAGCCCCGATCAGTCGTTGACCCGCAACTGGCACGTTCACCATGACGCGTTGGAACGACGGGTAAAAAAGCCGACTGATCGGTTCCCGCGCAAGGTTGAGAGCCCGGTTTGCGCACATTTGAGCGATCAACCCATGGAACTCGATGTCTAGGCTGACGAGTGATTCGCCTCGCGAAAGTGCTTTCTCAGTGGCGTTGATGTTTTGGGTTAATTTTTCAATCAGTTCGGGTTGAGGTTGTTGTGAGGCCAGCCTTGCCATTTGCGGCTCCAGCAGGTGCATGGCTTCCCAGAGTTCGTCGAAAGTGATTTCATGCAGCAACAGTGCACGTTCGAGTTGTGCGCCGATTTCCTGATGCGAAGGTTTACTGATCAGTAGTTTTCTGGCGTGTTCCCGCCGTATCAGGTTGGCTTCCTCCAGAACCCGGATGCCTTCCCTGACAGTTGAGCGATTGACGCCGAACATCTCGCACAACTGTGATTCGGTCGGCACCTGTGCGCCCTCCTGCAATCGTCCGTCGAGTATCTGCTCGGTCACGGCTTCGGCCAGCGCCCTGTAGGCGGGGACCTTTTTGATTTTTTCGAACGTTGCTTTCATCTCCTAATGCCTATGCTTATTGTCGTATCAGGCAAGAATTCGTTGCACAAATTCTTCCGTTCAACGGGACGCGTCTTGAGACGCGAATGTCTGACTATCCTACATTGAAATCTGAGGAGAACGATTAGAGTTTCGGAAAAAAATTCAGATACACCACTGAAGAAGCTTCGTCAAGTGTGGTTTTCATCATTGAAGTAATTGTCTCCTAAAACAATGATTGTCTGACAGTCATACTTTGAGGCATGGGGCCTTAAAAATATGACCCCAACGGAGACACCAAAAAATGCAGAAAAATATCAAGTTCGCTCACTTGCTTGGTGCAGGTGCGATCGTGCTATCTATGGGGGCTAACGCACAGCCGCTTCGGCTAAGTGACAACGAAGTAAAAATCGGGGTGCTCACCGACATGTCTGGGATCTTCGCCGATCTGTCGGGCCGGGGTTCGGTGCTGGCAGCTGAACTGGCGATCGAGGATTTCAAGAAAATCACAAAGACCACTTTCCCGATAAAACTTGTCTTTGGCGATCACCAGAACAAGGCCGACGTGGCTTCCTCAAGGGCGCGTCAATGGTTTGACGCTGACGGTGTAGACATGATTGCGGACGTCCCTTCTTCAGCCGCTGCACTGGCAGTCCTTAATATCGCCAGGGAAAAAAGCAAGTTCGCGATTTTTTCCGGTGCTGCCAGCACTCGGATTACTAACGAAGAGTGCACGCCTTCCGCTCTTCACTGGGCATATGACACTTTCGCGCTGGCCGCAGGCACAGCGCGCGCGGTCGTGAAGCAGGGCGGTGACACCTGGTTTTTCGTGACAGCAGACTACGCGGGCGGTCACGCGCTAGAGAAAGATGCTGCGGACGTGGTGAAAGCGGCCGGAGGCAAGGTTTTGGGCAGCATCAGGCACCCGTTCTCTGCACCGGAGTTTTCTTCTTACATGCTGAAGGCTCAAGGATCGAAAGCAAAAGTCATCGCTTTGGCGAACGCCGGCAACGATACGACTAACGCCATCAAGCAGGCCGTGGAGTTCGGCATTACCAAACAGCAGACCCTGGCCGCCACGTTGATGTTCATAACCGACGTGCATGGTCTCGGTCTGAGCAAGGCGCAGGACATGTACCTTACGGAGGCCTTCTATTGGGATTTCGACGAGAAGACACGGGCTTGGTCCAAACGTTTTTTCGAAAAGCACAAACGGATGCCGACCATGGTCCAAGCATCTGTTTACTCATCAGTCCTTCACTACCTCAAGAGCGTTAGCGCTGCGGGCACCGACGAGATGACTCCTGTCCTAATGAAAATGCGGGAATCACCGGTCGAAGACATGTTCTCGCGCAATGGCAAGCTGCGCGAGGACGGACGAATGGTGCATGACATGTACCTGCTGCAGGTCAAGAAGCCGGCAGAGTCCAAATATCCCTGGGATTACTACCACGTCCGCCAGATTACGCCCGGCGATCAGGCTTTCATTCCGCTGGACCAGTCCACCTGCGCATCGCTGAAGAAATAAGCACATCCGGCCGTAAGTCACCGATGACCGCGTCGATATCCGGTGCTGGCACGGTACCACGTACGGCTGCCGGCAGTGGCGGTTTCGCCGCGACATTTGCCTTGATGAGCGCCTATAAAAACAAAAGATGAACAGCACTTTTATCCACCGACCATCCGACAGCCATGATCAGGCAAAAGCGCAAGTAAATTCACCTGCGACCGGTCAGGAAGATGCGCGGCCTAATTTGCTGGAATCGGGCGATACCGTGGCCTTGCCATGGGACAGCGTCGACCGATATTTGTCAGGGCAGGGCATGCACATCAACCTGGAGCGCCCCCCGCGACAGTTCGCTGGCGGTTTAGCGAACCTGAATTACCTGATTGAGATCGATGGCCATGAGTATGTCTTGCGCCGCCCCCCTCAGGGTGATGTGTTGCCGGGCGCCAACGACATGGCGCGCGAACATCGTGTGCTTCACGCGCTGGCACCGCATTACCCCTACGCCCCGCGTGCCGTACTGTACTGTGAAGATGCAGGCGTGATTGGTGCGCACTTCCAGATTATGGAATACCGGGCGGGTCGAGTCATTAGCGGCGCGGTTATACCGCCAGATATTGCTGTCCAAGAAATCGGACAAAAACTGGCCGGTGCGATGGTTGACATGCTCGTGCAACTGCATTCGCTCGATCCCCTGGTCGTAGGCCTAGGAGACCTTGGTAAACCGGAGGGTTTTCTGTCACGCGCAGTGACCGGTTGGGCCCGCCGTGCAGCACTCGCATCTAGCAACCAGCCGCACAAGGCGATACATGTCATTTCTGAATGGCTTGAAAAAAACATGCCACCCGAGCTGCAGCCGACCCTCCTGCACGCAGACTTCAAACTGGATAACTTAGTCCTACATCATCAGACCCTCAAGCCTGTGGCCCTGCTCGACTGGGACATGTCGACCCGGGGCGATCCCCTGTTCGACCTGGCCACGCTGCTGAGTTACTGGACTGAGGCCGGCGACCCGCCAGCTATGCACGACCTGGGACAAATGCCGACCGCGGGATACGGTTTCCCGAGTCGCGATGAGGTGGTGCAGGCATACGCCAGCGCCACTGGACGTGATGTTTCGAACTTCGCGTTCTACCGCGTGTTGTGCATGTTCAAGCTGAGCGTGGTGTTCATGCAGCTCCATGCCCGCTACCGCAGCGGGGCGACCACCGACCCGCGTTACAGCCGCTTCGGCGAGCTCTCCCGAGGGCTGCTGGAATTCACACACGATCTGGCGCAAGGACGCCATGCCTGATTCACCTCACTGAATACACAGAACCAACTTCATGATCGATTTTTCATTGCCTCCAGAACTGTTGGATCTCCAGCAGCGAACCGCCACCTTTGTCCGCACGGTGGTCGTCCCTTACGAGTCCGACCCACGTCAGGACAGCCATGGGCCCTCCGATGCGCTGCGCCTGGAGCTGGTCGGGCTCGCTCGCCAAGCGGGCCTGCTCGCGCCGCATGTGGCCGCGAAATGGGGCGGGCTGGGGCTATCGCACCTGGGGCGGGCCGTTGTCTTTGCGCAGGCCGGCTATTCGATGCTCGGCCCCCTCGCGCTGAACTGCGCGGCGCCGGACGAGGGCAACATGCACTTGCTGGAAGAAGTGGCTTCAGAGGAGCAAAAGCAACGGTGGCTCAGACCACTGGCCAGCGGCGATGTGCGTTCCTGTTTCTGCATGACCGAGCCCCATCCCGGCGCCGGTTCCGACCCCAGCCTGCTGGCGACCACTGCCGATCCCGACGGAGGCGATTACCTCATCAACGGGCGCAAATGGCTGATCACAGGCGCGAACGGCGCCGCCTTTGCGATCGTGATGGCGAAAGCCACTGGTCCGGGCGGCGGTCCAACCATGTTCCTGACTGACATGAACGTGCCCGGCATCCACATCATCCGGAACATCGACAGTATCGACTCAAGCTTCACCGGCGGACATGCCGAGGTCGAGTTCCGGGACTGCCGCGTTCCATCCAGCCACATCCTGGGCGAACTGGGGCAGGGGTTGCAATACGCGCAGGTGCGGCTTGCGCCAGCAAGGTTGACGCACTGCATGCGCTGGCTGGGGGTGGCCCGCCGCGCCAACGAGATCGCCATCGACTATGCAAAACGCCGGCAGGCCTTCGGCAAGCCGCTCGCCGAACATGAAGGCATTGGCTTCATGCTCGCCGACAACGAAATCGATCTGCATGTGTGCCAACTTGCGATCTGGCACACCGCCTGGACGCTGGATCAGGGCAAACAGGGACGTCACGAGTCCAGCATGGCCAAGGTACTGGTTTCGGAGGCGCTGTTCCGCGTCGCTGACAGGTGCGTGCAGATCCTGGGCGGCCTGGGCGTAACCCGGGACACCATCGTCGAGCGGGCTTTCCGCGAGCTGCGGGCCTTCCGTATTTACGACGGCCCTTCCGAGGTGCACCGCTGGGCCATCAGCCGCCGCGTGACGCGCCAGGAGAAAGCGCTGTGAACAGTTTCGACCTGACCGGAAAAGTCGCCCTGGTGACGGGCGGTGGCCGTGGTATCGGGCGAGCCATCTCGGAAGCCTTGGCAACCCACGGCGCCACCGTGCTGATCTGCGGCCGCAACACGGCGCCAATGCAGGAGACCGTCGATGTAATCACGCAACGCGGCGAGCGCGCTGGTTTCATGCTGGCCGATGTGTCCGACGAAGCCGATGTCGTCCAGCTGCGCGATCAGGTGACCGCGCAATACGGCGGGCTGGACATCCTGGTCAACAACGCGGGAATCGACCCGCACTACGCCTCCATGGAAAAAACCGATCGCGCCGATTGGGACCGGATCATCGGCGTAAACCTGACCGGTGTCTTCAATTGCTGTCGTCACTTGGGATCCTTGATGATTGCGCGCAAGGGCGGATCCATCATTAACATCAGCTCCATTGCTGGGCATATCGGCTTGAAGCGGCAGGTTCCGTATGGCGCATCAAAAGGCGGGGTCGAGCAGCTCACGAAATCACTGGCCCACGACTGGGCCGAGCACGGCATCCGTGTGAACGCCATCGCCTATGGCTTTGTGGAGACCGACCTCACTGCGGGCATGGTCGCCCATCCACATATCGCACCGCGGCTTCTGGCGCGAATTCCCATGGGTCGATTCGGCCGCGCCGAGGAGGTCCACGGCGCCGCGGTGTTTCTTGCATCATCTGCATCGTCGTATGTCACAGGCCACAGCCTGACGGTCGACGGCGGCTGGACGGCGACCTGACATGGACAACACCTCGAAACCCGACAAGCAGCGCGCCCTGGCCGGCATCCAGGTTCTGGACCTCACGCGCCTGCTGCCCGGCGCCTTTTGCACCCAGATGCTGGCCGACTACGGCGCCGACGTGCTGAAGGTCGAGCATCCGGTCGGCGGCGATTACAACCGCACCTTCGAGCCGCTTTGCAAGGAAGAATCCGGCTCATTCCTGCTGCTCAACCGGAACAAGCGCAGCCTCACACTGGACCTCAAGACCGAAGAGGGCAAGGAGGTCTTCCGGCGTCTGGCGTCCAACGCCGATGTGATCGTCGAAGGCTTCCGTCCGGGTGTGATGGAACGGCTGGGACTGGATTACGAATCGCTGCGCAAGGCCAATCCCGGCCTGGTCTATTGCGCCATCACCGGCTATGGGCAGGACGGCCCCTATGCGAAGGTGGCGGGTCATGACCTCAACTACCTTGCGCTTGCCGGGGGCTTGCATCTGTTCGGCACGCCCGCGAGCGGCCCTATCGTGCCGGGTCTTTCCATTGCCGACGTCGGAGGCGGCTCGCTGATGGCCGCTTTCGGAATACTGGCAGCCCTGCAGGCTCGCCAGGCCGACGGTCAGGGGCAGTTCGTTGACATTTCGATGACCGACGGACTCGTGCCCTGGCTGGCCTATCACGCGGCGGACTATCTCTTCGCCGGGCTAGAGCCCAAAGGCGGTGAACGGCCCTTCCTGGGTGCGGCTCCCTGCTACAACGTCTACCGTTGCGGCGATGGACGCCACATGACTCTGGGCGCCATCGAGGCGCATTTCTGGGCTGCTTTTTGCGACCTGGTCGGCCACCCCGAACTCAAGGCCGACCAGTGGCCGGAAGGCGAGATTTGCGAGCGCCAGTTCGCGGTGATGCGCGCACTGTTCCTCACGGCAACGGCCAAGGAATGGTTCGAGCGGTTGAAGGCGGCAGACATTCCGGCCACACCTGCAAACACCATGGAGGAGGCATTTGCCGATCCGCACATGCAGCATCGTCAAATGCTTTTTCACATCGACCACCCGCGCGAAGGCCGCATTCCGCAACTTGGTTTTCCAATCAAGTTTTCCAGGACCCCCGCAAGCGTCAGGCTGGTCCCGCCTCTGCTGGGCGAACACAGTGAAGAAGCGCTGCTGGGAGCAGGCTACACCGGGCAGGAAATTGCGTCGTTCAGGGAGCGCAACGTCATCTGATCCTCGGGATCCGCTGACCACGCCGGCCCACGCAGGACACAGCGATCCCCCGATAACCTACAGCTACCGCGAGGAGACAAAAAATGGACATCAAGCACGACGGATATCTGGCTACGTACAAAGCCTTCCGCTGGCAATTGCCCGGAACCTTTAACTTCGGCCGCGATGTCGTCGACGCCTGGGCGGCTAAAACGCCTGACCGCGTAGCGCTGATCTGGTGCGACGATTCCGGAAAAGAAGAGCGTTACACCTTTGGAGATATCAGCCGGCTATCAAACCGGGCAGCCAACGTTCTGCGCGCATGCGGCGTAAAAAAGGGCGACCGCGTGATCGTCATGCTGCCGCGTATCCCGCAATGGCAACTCGTCATGGTCGCCTGCACAAAGCTCGGCGCCATACCGATCCCGTGCATCGACATGCTCACCGAAAAGGACGTCACCTACCGCGCCCGGCACGCCGGCGCCACGGCTGCGGTCACGACGTCCGCTAATACGGGCAAGTTCGCCGGTTCGGGCATTCAGGCCTGCCTGGCCGTCGGCGTTCCTGCCGACATCGAGTCCCGTTGGGTGGATTTCACTGCAGAACTGGATCGTGCGAGTGCCGACTTCAACTGCGAAGACACCGCCCTCGATGACCCGGCGGTGATCTACTACACGTCCGGTTCCACCGGCCTGCCCAAGGGCGTCGTACATGCGTCACGCGCCATTTTTTCCTGGCGCATATCTGCACAGTTCTGGCAGGAACTGACCGACCACGACCTCATCTGGTGCACGGCGGACACGGGCTGGAGCAAGGCAGGCACCAGCATTCTCTGGGGCCCCTGGTCTTGTGGCAGCGCAGTGCTGTTTTATAACGGCCGCTTTGATCCTGCAGACCGCCTGCTCAAGATCCGGACCTACGGCGTGAGCGTGTTCTGCGGCTCGGCCACGGAGTTTCGGCATCTCATCAACGAGCCAGGTGTTCGTGAAAGCCTCGGGCGACTCCGACTTGCCGTCTCGGCAGGAGAGTCGGTCAATCCGGAGGTAGTGCGTCGCTGGATTGAACAGACCGGTATACCGCTTGTTGAGGCATATGGCCAGACTGAAACCCTGATGACTGTCGCGAACCAGGCGGCGTCCGTTCAGAAACCCGGCTCGATGGGGCGTGCGCTGCCTGGCAGCGAGATGGTCGCCGTGGATGAACAGGGCACAATCGTCCCCCATTGCACCGCCGGCCAACTAGCGCTTCGTCTGCCGAACCCGCAGTTGATGCTTGGCTACTGGAACGATCCCGAGCTGACCCGCAAGACTCGCATTACCTGCGGATCGCAAGAGTATTTCCTGACGGGCGACATGGCCGTCATCGATGAAGAGGGCTACATTTTCTATCAGGGACGCACGGACGACATCATCAGCTCGGCCGGTTACCGCATCGGTCCGATGGAGGTGGAGAACGCTCTCATGGAGCATCCGGCGGTGCTTGAGTGCGCGGTGGTCGGCAGCCCGGATCCTGAACGGGGCGAGGTTGTGAAGGCCTTCGTGAAACTCCGCGGTGGGGTCCTGACCGATGACGCGCTGGCTCAGGAGCTCCAGGAGCATGTCAGGAAAATCACGGCGCCGTACAAATATCCGCGGCTTGTCGAGTTCGTCGAAGACATCCCCAAGACACCCACCGGAAAACTGCTGCGCCGCGAACTCCGTGCAAAAGAGTACCAGCGGCACAGCGACCGCATACCTGTCTGATCGGCCCCTCGCATTCCCCTCTTTGTCATACGCGGGAAGTCGCCATATTCGAGACCTCAACATCTTCGAAGCATGCAGTGTATGGACAGGAAGACACGCACATGATTAAAGCCGGCCGCTATGATTTTCTCGCCCAGGACGGCGTGCTATTCGGCACACCTTGCGTCCAGGCCGTGATGCAAACCGTCGAAGAACTGGGTGCCCGGCGGGTATTCCTGGTATCGAGCCGCTCGCTGATCCAGAAGACAGAAGTAGTGACCGGCATCGCGGCCGCGCTGGGCGAGCGCTGCTGCGGCCTGTTCGACGAATGCGTCGCCCACGTGCCGCGTGAAAGCGTCTTTCGTGCGCTTGAAGCGATCCGCGCCGCGCAGCCCGACCTGATCGTGACGATAGGCGGCGGCACGCCGATCGACACTGTCAAGATGCTGCTGATCTGCCTCGCGGAAGATTTGCATTCGCCGGCACAGCTCGACGTATTCGCCATTCGCGTGCTGGCAGACGGCAATAAGCACGTGCCCGCCATCAGGAATCCGCCCGTCCGCCAAATCGTCATACCGACGACGCTGTCGGGCGCAGAGTTCAGCAACCTGGCCGGATGCACCGACAGCAAGCGGCGAGTCAAGGACTTGTTCACCGGCAGGGAAATCGGCGCACAACGTGTCATCCTTGACCCGGCGATCACAGTGCATACGCCCGACTGGCTGTGGATTTCAACCGGCATGCGCGCCATCGATCATGCGGCTGAAACCATTTGCTCGCGCAATCCCCAGCCCTTCACCGACGCGACATGCCTTCATGGGTTGGCGATGCTTGCGGATTCTCTGCGCGAGACGAAAAGCGATCCGCGCCAGATGGAAGCGAGGCTGAACAGCCAACTGGCCGTATGGCTCTGTTGCACCGGGTTGAACCGCATCGAATGGGGCGCAAGTCACGGGATAGGGCACCAGTTGGGCGCTGTGGCGGACGTACCCCACGGCCATACCTCCTGCGTGATGCTGCACAACGTCCTCCGGTACAACCGCGTGGCTAACAAGGAACGCCAGGTTCTGATCAGTCAGGCCATGCGGCGACCCGACACCGATGCCGGTGACCTCATCGAAGAACTGGTCGCCGATCTGGGCATGCCGACCCGGCTGCGAGACGTCGGGGTGCGCCGCGACCAGTTCGCTGCCATCGCGGCCGCAAGCATGCAAAGCATGATGGTGAAAACAAATCCACGACCCATAACTGGTCCCGAGCAGATTCTTGAGATCCTGGAGGAGGCGTGGTAATCTGCTTCGCCGTTGAGAACGGCGGCAACAAGTGGGGTCCAGTCCGCAAGCGTCAGGACCGCAGAGGCCGGATTCCGATATAGGGAACATCCATGCGCCCGCCCCAGATAGGGAACGTCGGGCGATCTCCCACTCCATGGATCGGATGGGCCATAGGGATTGAGGTTCGGGCTGCGTTTATGCGCGCCCGGTTTCAGTCTGACGCGCGGCTGTCAGCTCAACTCGTTTGGGAGCCCCTCACGCGCATGACCGTTGCTCGCGAGGTCTTTAGCGCCCGGGCCACCGCTGCCACGGCCTCACCGTCGGCAAGTCGCTGCAGCGCATCCGCCTCCTGCGCGTCGGTCAGCGCGCGAGGTCTCCCCAACACCTTGCCCTCGCTTTTGGCGCGCGCCAAGCCGGCCTGAGTCCGCTCAATCAGGAGGTCACGCTCAAACTCGGCCACCGCACTGATAACGGCCATGGTCATCTTTCCGGCAGGGCTGGTGAGATCAACGCCGCCCAAGGCCAGGCAGTGCACCTTCACGCCGAGGTGGGCGAGAGCCTCCACTGTCTGGCGCACGTCCATGGCGTTGCGGCCCAGGCGATCAAGTTTGGTGACGATCAGTACATCGCCGGCTTCGAGTTTCTCCTGCAACTTGCGGAAGCCAGGCCGCTCGCTGGCGGCGACGCTGCCGGAAATGGTTTCGGTTACGGCCCGCATTGGCATGACATGAAAGCCGGCCGCAGCGATTTCCTGGATCTGGTTGTCGGTAGTCTGGCCGGAGGTCGAAACGCGGCAGTAGGCAAAAACTCTGGTCATGATCCTGTTGGGTGTCGGAAAAGGGTGACCAAACCATAAAGGTGTTCAAAATTAATATCTACTATTGATCCGGCGGGAATTATTCATGAGGCCGCATAGGCGACATGCTTGTCGCCAAAGTACTTCCGGACCCGCTCTGGCGTGTTCTCCAACATCGTC
>LNAP01014243.1_pt1 | contig 16811 bp, 14 predicted proteins | sample 602601 | NCBI WGS metagenome assembly LNAP01 (sample SAMN02440304, study PRJNA202911) | soil metagenome | biome: Subtropical and temperate rainforests or woodlands; isolation source: soil samples (1 kg each in a 20% v/v slurry with milli Q water) were... ... | reverse complement strand
CGTCTGCATCATGCAAGGGCAAATCGGAGGCGTCAACGGTTTTGTAGTGAATATTTTTAGTCACTACATATTGTCGGACAAAGCTGTTGGGAATTAGCGGGTGGAGTCGAAGGTGTGTAGGTCAGGACGACAAAGGCGGACACTCAAAGCGGTAAAAAGTGCAGGGATAGCGGTCAACCACCTGCTGGTGCAAGGTGAGCCCGGCAACGTTGAGCCCCGGCATCACGGCGGCCCAGAACAGGCGCGCCGGCTGATTCGCCTCGATGTGGAAAATCTGCCATTGACCGGGGAACCGACTCAAGAGGGTGGAAACGACAAATCGCGCGACACCCCGGCCACGAAAGCGTCGACTGACAAACAGGTAGCCGATGTTGTAGTCGGCGCCGGGTAGATGGACCTGGTTATCCACGGTCACGAAGCCAGCCAATTCACCGTCGACCTCGATCAGGAAGGGGCGGGTAGCCGGGTTTCGCCAGTAGTCGGGCATGGGCAGGATGTTGAAGAAACCGTATTCGCCGAGTTTCAGCGGTAACCATTCGCTGAAGTCGTAGGTGTAGAACTGCATCAGGTTCTCGATGGTTTCCAGTTCATCGCGTTGGGCGGCGTGCAGTTCTATCGAAGGCATACGGGTTGGCTCCAGTTACGCCGGGGCAGGTACACCCTTGATTATGGTTGGCCACAAGGTTCGGTGTCGGGTTCAGGTTTTGCTTGCCGGCTTTGCCCCGCGCCTGGTGCCACTCGATGGTTTGCGCGGGGCGCTCTTGCGCTTTTTCTTCCATGGAGTTGCGGCGCGCCCGCCGGGCGGTGGACCGCTGATGACCAGGCTCAGGCCGGCACAGCGACTGACCTGCTTGCTCATCCACGCCGCCTGTTTGGTGACGAACTCCTCCAGGCTCATTTCCCCGCTTTGCACCATGTCCAGCGCCTGCTCCCAGATCGCCGTGGTGCCCGGATCGGCGATGGCCCGGGGTACGGCGTCGATCAGGCTGAACGCGGCCGGTGTGGCGGCCAGGGCTTTGCCGTTCTTGACCAGATAACCACGGTCGAGCAGGCCCTGAATGATCGACGCACGCGTCGCTTCGGTGCCGATGCCGGTGGTGTCCTTGAGCTTTTGCTTGAGCAGCGGGTCTTGCACCAGTTTGGCGACATTCTTCATGGCCTTGATCAGGTCGCCTTCCGTAAACGGCTTTGGCGGTTGCGTCCAGAGGTCCTTGAATTGCACGCCGGCCACTGCGCAGTCGATGCCTTCGGCCAGGTTGGGCAGAGTCTGCGGTGCCGGGGCTTCGCGCCCTTTGGCCGGAGCCAGTGCTTCGGGCAGGGCGCGTTTCCAGCCCGGCTCGATGATCTGCTTGCCCACTGCGCGCAGGGCTTCGCCGGCGCAATCGAAGTCGGCCTGGGTGCGGTCGTATTCGTGATTGGGCAGGAACTGCGCCAGATAGCGGGCGCGGATCAGGGTGTAGACCGCACGCTGTTTACCCGCCAGCTTGTCGAGGTTCTTCGCCGCAGCCGTGGGGATGATGCCGTGGTGAGCGCTGACTTTTGCATCGTTCCAGGCCCGTGAGCGCCGTTGCGGATCAAGGTGGTCGTGCAAGGCGTTCAACGCCGGATCGGCCTGGCGCAAAGCCGCCAGAATGGCCGGCGCCTCGCTGTGCTGACTCAGGGGCAAGTAGCCGCAATCACTGCGCGGATAGGTAATGACTTTGTGGGTCTCGTACAGCGCCTGGGCAATGTCGAGGGTTTCCTGGGCGCCGAGGCCGAGTTTCTTTGAGCAGACCTCCTGCAGGGTACCCAGGTCGAACGGCAGTGGGGCCACTTCGCGCATCCGTTCGGTGCGCAGTTTGATCACCCGCGCACTGTCCGCGCCGCTCATGGCGGCCGCAGCTTGTTGCGCCAATGCCTGATTCAGACAGCGGTCCTGGTCGTCGCAAAGCTCGGATGCCGCGCGCCATTGCGCCGTGAACGCGGTGCCGTTGTGCAACAGTTGCACGTCGATGGCCCAATAGGGGACGGGCACAAAGTCGGCGATGCTGCGATCGCGATCCACCACCAGGCGCAAGGTCGGCGTTTGCACCCGGCCGACCGGCAACACGCCTTGATAGCCAGACTGGCGCCCCAGCAGGGTGAACAGCCGACTCATGTTCATGCCGATCAGCCAGTCCCCCAGGGCCGAGTGATAGAGGCTGAAGGTCTCGTTCCCCGGTTTGAGGGCCGCGAGGGCCTTGCGGATGGACGCATCGTCCAGCGCCGACAACCAGAGGCGGCGGATCGGCCCGCGGTATCGGCAATGCTCCACCAGTTCCCGGGCGATCATCTCGCCCTCGCGGTCGGCGTCCGTGGCAATGACCAGTTCGGACGCTTCACCGAGCAGGCGCTTGACCGCCTTGTACTGGCTGGCGGTGCGCGGCTTGACGGTCATTTTCCACTTTTCCGGAATGATCGGCAGGTCGGCCAGTACCCAGCGCTTGTAGCGTGCGTCATAGGCATCCGGCGGTGCGGTTTCCAGCAAGTGGCCGATGCACCAGGTCACCGTGACGTCTGTTCCCAGCCAGCAGCCATCGCCCCGGCGTTTGGCGCCGAGGACCGCCGCAATGTCTTTGGCCTGGGAAGGTTTTTCACAGAGGTACAGCCGCATAACCACCATCGTCGATCTATGTGCCAGAGGTGCACAGAATGGCGGTTGATGGACGATCGGGCAATCATTATCTGTATGGATGTACAGTTTTGTGTGTCGCTCCCGTTCGGCTGCGAAGCAGCCGCGAGGGTAAAACTTGGGTTATACCTGATAAATCGTGGTTTCAGGTTTTGGGGGGCTGTTTCGCAGCCCATCGCGGGCAAGCCACGCTGCCACTTCGATTTGCAGGTCCATTACCGTCATGAGGAATGTTTTCCATGAAAAGCTCCGGTCCTAGCCCTGTCATCACCATCGCCGAGCAGCCTGGCTGTCTGTTGGTAAAATTTCACGGCATTCAAGTGGCCGCCTCGGCGCGGGCCCTGGTGCTGCTGGAGGCCAACTACCCGCCGGTGTACTACGTGCCGCGAGAGGACATCGACGAGAAGTATTTCGCTCGCACCGACCACACCAGTTATTGCCCCTACAAGGGCGATGCCAGCTATTTCAGCCTGCAGGTGCCGGGGCATGAAAGCGCCAACGCGGTGTGGAGTTACGAAAACCCCAAGATATCTGTCGAACAGATTCGAGAGTACGTGGCGTTCTACCCGGATCAAGTGAAGTTCGAGCTGCTTGATGCCGAGGTTTGATTGTCGTTTTCAAGCGATAAGACAGTCACGATTCAACGGTTATCCCCCAGATCGGCAAATTCCGGAATGTCCTTCTGCTCACTTGGACATTCTGGATTGCCCCCCATGGCTATTGCCAATCAGCGGTTACAAATATGACAATGCGAGTCATTATCACTCGCGAATTATTCCACTCTCATGTCCGCCAACGATTTATCCCTGCGCAGCGCCGTCAACGACCTGTATTGCGACCATCACGGTTGGCTCCATGGCTGGCTGCGCAAGCGTCTGGGGAACGCGTTCGATGCCGCGGACCTGGCGCAGGACACCTTTGTCCGGGTGATCAAGGCACGCAGCGCACTGGAGATCCGCGAGCCGCGGCCTTATCTGTCGATGATCGCCAAGGGGCTGTTGATTGATCTGTTTCGCCGCCGCTCGCTGGAGCAATCCTATCTTGAAGCGTTGGCCGCCACTCCCGAACGGCAACAGCCATCGCTGGAGGAACAGGCGATTTTGCTGCAAGCACTGATGGAGATTGATCGGTTGCTGCAAGGACTGGGGCCGAAGATCAAGCAGAGTTTCATCCTCTCGCAGTTCGATGGCCTTACCTACCCACAGATCGCCGAGCGCCTGGGCGTCAGCGTGCGTACGGTAAACAACCACATGGCGAAGGCCATGGAGCATTGCTGTCTGATGCAAATCCAGTTGCAGCTCGCATGAGCCTGTCGCCCGCCGAACTGCAAGCGATCAGCAGCGCCGCGCAGTGGTACGCGCGGCTTCACTCCGGTGTTGCAACGGATGCCGATCAGGTGGCCTGGCGCGCCTGGCTGACGGCTGATCCTGGGCATCACCAGGCCTGGCAGCGCATGACCGAGGTCGGTGAGCAGATGGCTCGGGTTCCGGGTGCACTGGCTGCGCCGGCCTTGCGCGGAGCCGATCGATCCCGTCGCCAAGTGCTGCGCAGCGTGCTGGTGCTGGCCTCGGCGGGCTCCCTCGGGTGGTTGGGCTGGCGCAGTGAGGTAACCCGGGACCTGTTCGCCGATTACCGCACGGTAGTGGGCGAGCGTCGGGAATATCGCCTGGCCGATGGCAGCTCGCTGCTGCTCAACACCCAGACGTCGGTCAACCTGCGTTTCGATGGCCGGCAGCGGGTGCTGGAGTTGCTGGCGGGGGAAATTCTCGTTTCGACCGCCGTCGACCCTGCGCAGCGGCCGTTCAAGGTTGTCACTCGAGATGGCGAGGTCCGGGCGTTGGGCACTCGGTTTATCGTCCGCTCCCTGGGACGCGGCAGCGAAGTGGCGGTGCTGGAAAAGGCCGTAGAGGTGAGCGTGTCACCATCGAAGGCACGGCTGGAGGCTGGTCAACGCATGGCCTTCGGTCCTGTCGGGTTGGGTGCAATGCAATCGAGCGATGCCTCGGTCGGGGCGTGGCGCCAGGGCAGCATTATTGCGATCAACCGCCCCTTGGCCGAGTTGCTGGCTGATCTTTCGCGCTATCGCAGGGGTGTTCTGCGCTGCGATTCGAGCATCGCCGATCTGAAGGTTTCCGGTTCTTTTCCGATTGACGACACAGACGTGGCACTGGCAGCGCTGGAGGGTGGTTTGTCGTTGCGTGTCACCCGCTACAGCCGCTATTGGGTCAATGTTTCCGGTGGTGCAACGGGCTAATCCGCGACACCGATAAAAATAATTTCTGCTCCATTGCACTATTCATGCGCATCGTTCGGCTCATCCCCCAATGAGTTTTTATTGATCGTTTGGGGGAGGGTAAGCATGTCTCGGGTGTACCAGCCAGGTCGTCTGGCGACCGCAGTGAAGTTCGGATTATTGGCGGCTACGACAACCGGTTTATGGCCTGCTGCAACGTACGCCGCGCCGGTGCCGACGCAGCAACAGCGTTCGGTTCAAACCTTCGATATCGACGGCGGCAGCCTGACTGAAGTGCTCAGTCGTTTTGCCAGCGCGGCAGGCGCGGCCATTTCGTTCGATGCGCGGCAAACCGACGGTTTCAGTTCCCCCGGGCTGAAAGGCTCTTTCGGTGTCAGTGAAGGCTTTGCACGCATACTCGGTGGCAGTGGCCTGCAAGCCGAACCCCAAGGCAACGGTACTTACATCCTGCGGGCAGCACCTGCGTCCGGTTCGGTGCTGGAACTGGGTGCCACCAACATCAATGGGCAGGAACTGGGCGCGACGACCGAGTACAGCGGGTCCTACACCACCGGGGCGATCACCATCGGCAAAGGCGAACACTCCCTGCGGGAAACACCGCAATCGGTGACGGTGATGACCCGCAAGATGCTCGATGACCAGAACCTCAACACCATCGATCAAGTGATGGAGAAGACCCCGGGCATCACCGTCTACGACTCGACCATGGGCGGCAAATACTTTTACTCGCGCGGTTTCCGCATGTCCGGCCAGTACCAGTACGACGGCGTGCCACTGGATATGGGCAACCTCTACGTTCAGGCCGACAGTTTCAGCGGGGACATGGCGTATTACGACCGGGTAGAAATCCTGCGCGGTGCCGCCGGCATGATGAAAGGCGCGGGCGGCACCGCGGGCGGGGTGAACTTCGTGCGCAAACGCGGGCAAGCGACGCCTCACACCGAGATCACCTTGTCGGGTGGCAGTTACGACAACTATCGCGCACAGGTCGACACCGGCGGCCCACTGAACGATTCGGGCACCCTGCGCGGCCGCGCCGTGATTGCTGAGCAGAGCCGGCATTACTTTGTTGACGATGCCAGTCGCAAGGACCAGGTGTATTACGGCGCGCTCGATGTCGACTTGAGCCCGGACACTACGCTCGGACTGGGCCTGGCCTATGAAGATGTCGACGCCAACCCGTGCTGGGGCGGGTTGCCGCGCTACAAGGATGGCAGCGACCTCAAGCTCAGTCGTTCAACCTGCCTCGATCCGTCGTGGAACACCTGGCGCAGTAAACGCACCACGGTCTTCAGCGATCTCAAACACCAGATCAACGAAGACTGGGCATTGAAAGTCGCCAGCGTTTACACAAAAAACACCCAGGACATCAAATACGCGTTCGCCTCCGGGGCGGTAACGCCTGGCGTGGATACCACCGGTGTGCTGGGCAGCATGTACGACTACGATCAAGTCGACTACGGACTCGATGCCTACGTGGATGGCAAGTTCGATGGGTTCGGCCTGCAACACGAACTGGTGGTGGGTTTCAATGCCAGTCGTTCGAACAAGGACGACTTCTACTCGGTGGCGTTTCTGCCGCAACGGCAAAATGTGTTCAATCCCGACAAACATATTCCGGAGCCGGACGACAGTTTCTTCATCGACAACTCGTCCCGTGGCGGTCCGGTCGATAGCGTGACCAAACAGAAGGGGGCTTACTCGACCTTGCGCCTGAAACTGGCGGAACCGTTGACCTTCGTCGTTGGCAGCCGCGTCAGTTGGTACAGCTCCGATACCGATTCGGTGTTCATCAGGTCGGGTACGTCCGAACACGCCAGCACCAAGGAAACGGGGCAGGTCACACCTTTTGCCGGGCTGTTGCTTGATCTCAATGAAAACCTCACGGCCTATACCAGCTATGCGGAAATCTTCACGCCCCAGGGTAACTTGCGGGCCGAAGACGGCTCGACCCTCAAGCCCCTGGTGGGCCAGAGCTACGAACTGGGGATCAAGGGGGCGTGGTTCGACGGTCGCTTGAACAGCTCTTTCAATCTGTTTCGCACGATCCAGAAAGACCAGGCGCAAACCGACTACAACTCGTCTTGCCCATCCTCTGACGGCTATTGCTACGTCAATGCCGGCAAGGTCCGGGCCCAGGGCTTCGAGGCGGAAATCAGCGGTGAACTCATTGAGCGATTGCAATTGCTGGCGGGTTACACATACACCCAGACCAAGACCCTGGATGACATCGACACAAGTCTGAACGGCGCTGCGTTCAACAGCTATGTGCCTCGGCATGTATTGCGCATGTGGGGCGACTACGCCCTGAGCGGGTCTCTGGAAAGGTTCAGCATTGGTGCCGGCGTCAACGCGCAGAGCGATAACTTCCGAGTTTCACCCAACAGTGCAAAAAAGATCAGCCAGTCGGGTTATGCCGTCTGGAACGGTCGCATAGGCTATCGCATCGACGACACCTGGTCTGTTGCGCTCAACGGCAACAACCTGTTCGACAAGCGTTACTACGCCACCATTGGTACCGAGACGTTTGGTAATTACTACGGTGATCCACGCAACTTCATGGTATCGGTCAAGGCCCGTTTCTGACGCTGCAAAACCCCTGCAGAAGCGAACCTGCTCGCAATGGTCGTTAACGAAAACGCGTATTTAGTGGTTAAACGCGGCGCTTTCGAGTCCATCGCGAGCAGGCTCGCTCCTACAATGACAGGTCAGGTCAGTTTTTATCGAGATCGACGTTGCGCGTCTCACGCAGGCAAATCATCCCCACCACCAGGCTCACCCCGGTGATTACCACCGGATACCACATCCCCGGTGTACACCACCAACGCGAACGACACGGTCGGCAGGAAGCCGCCGAACCAGCCGTTGCCGATGTGGTAGGGCAGGGACATCGAGGTGTAGCGGATGCGGGTCGGGAACAGTTCGACCATCAACGCCGCCAGCGGGCCGTAGCACATCGCGGAGATGATGATCAGCGCGACGATCAGCGCCACGATCATCGGCTTGTTGATCTGCTGCATGTCCGCCTGTTGCGGGTAACCGGCGAGGGTCACGGCACCGCGCAGAGCCGCTTCGTCGAACCCGTCGATCTTCACGTCACCGACGCTCACCTGCACGTCACTGCCGGCTGGTGCGACAGCACTCTGGTACGGCAGGCCCTGCTTGACCAGGAAGGTCTTGACCTTGTCGCACGGGCTGTCGAATTTCGCTTTGCCCACCGGGTCGAACTGGAAGGTGCAGGTGGCCGGGTCGGCCATCACGGTGATCGGTGCCTGGCGGCTGGCTTGGTCGATGGCCGGGTTGGCGTAGTGGGCCAGGGTCTTGAAGATCGGGAAGTACAGGGCGGTGGCCAGCAGCAGGCCGATCATCAGCACCGGTTTGCGCCCGACCTTGTCCGACAGCCAGCCAAAGAAAATGAAGAAGGGAGCGCCGATGGTCACGCTGACGATCAGCAAACCGTTGGCCACCGCCGGGTCCATTTTCAGAAACTGGGTGAGGAAGAACAGCACATAGAATTGCGCGGCGTAGAAGGTCACCGCTTGCCCGGCATTGATGCTGAACAGCGCGATCAACACCACTTTGAGGTTTTCCCATTTACCGAAGGAGTCGCGAATCGGCTGTTTGCACAGCTTGCCTTCTTCTTTCATTTTCACGAAGGCCGGCGATTCATGCAGGCTCAGGCGAATCCAGGTCGAGATGCCCAGCAGCACGATGGAAAACAGGAACGGAATGCGCCAACCCCAGACTTCGAACTGATCGCCGGTGAAGTAACGGCAGCCCAGCACCACCAGCAGCGACAGCAACAGGCCCAGGGTCGCGGTGGATTGAATCCAGCTGGTGTGGAAGCCGCGCTTGCCGATGGGCGCGTGCTCGGCGACGTAGGTCGCGGCGCCGCCGTATTCACCGCCCAAGGCCAGACCCTGGAGCATGCGCAGCACCACCAGGATGATCGGCGCGGCGATGCCGATGCTGGCGTAGGTCGGCAGCAGCCCGACGCAGAACGTCGCCAGGCCCATGAGGACGATGGTGGCGAGGAAGGTGTACTTGCGCCCGATCATGTCCCCCAACCGACCGAACACCAGCGCGCCGAACGGCCGCACGATGAAGCCGGCGGCGAAGGCCATCAGCGCAAAGATAAACGCCGTGGTGTCGTTGACCCCGGCGAAAAACTGCTTGCTGATCACCGCCGCGAGGGCGCCATAGAGGAAAAAGTCGTACCACTCGAAGACTGTCCCGAGGGACGAGGCAAAGATGACTTTCTGGGTTTCCTGGCTGGTGCCCGCGCTACGCACGGCTTCCAGGGTTTGAACGTTCTCTGACATACCGGTATCCCTCACAGTGATTGTTTTTGTTGTTCCACTGCCGGCACCGGCCTTGTGGGCGGGTGCCGCTACTGCGATGTATCGGGTGTATCCGCTACTTGTATGTAGGAGCGAGCTTGCTCGCGATGAACCTGAGCGCGCACGTGGGTGTCAGGTTTGCAGCGTTATCGTTGACGACCATCGCGAGCGAGCTCGCTCCTACAGGGGGGGCGTAAGGATTCAGGGGTGTGCGATCAGTTCCATTGTCGGTGTGATGCTCCTAGTGGCAGGGTTGAGGATCAATTGTGCAGCCTTCTCGGCGATCATCAGCGTCGGCGAGCAGGTGTTGCCCGAGGTGATGCGCGGCATGATCGAGGCATCGGCAATGCGCAGACCGGGGATGCCATGGACCTTGAGTTGCGCATCGACCACGGCGTCGGCGTCATTGCCCATGCGGCAGGTGCCCACCGGATGGAAAATCGTGGTGCCGATCCGCGCGGCGGCTTCGTGCAGCTGTTCTTCGCTTTGCAGGCTGTCGCCGGGCAGGTACTCCACCGGATTGAAGGCACGCAGGGCCGGGGCGGCGACGATGCGCCGGGTCAGGCGAATGGCGTCGGCGGCGACCCGCAGGTCTTGCGGGTGGCTCAGGTAATTGGGTTGGATCAGCGGGGCTTCTTGCGGATCGGCCGAGCGGATTTCCACCCGGCCACGGCTTTGCGGACGTAGATCACAGACCGACGCGGTGAACGCCGGGAAGGCATGCAAAGGTTCGCCAAAGCGCTCCAGCGACAGCGGCTGCACGTGGTATTCGAGGTTGGCTGAAGTCTGCTCCGGCCCCGAGCGGGCAAAGGCGCCCAACTGGCTCGGCGCCATGGACAGCGGGCCGCTGCGGTCATACAGGTAGCGCAGGCCCATGCCCAGCTTGCCCCACAGGCTGCCGGCGATCTGGTTCAGGGTGCGGGCATTTTCCAGCTTGTAGATCAGCCGCAGTTGCAGGTGATCTTGCAGGTTGCCACCGACGCCGGGTAACTCATGGGCGACGCCAATCCCCAGCCGCTCAAGCAGTGGTCGCGGGCCGATGCCGGAGCGTTGCAGGATGCTGGGCGAACCGACCGAGCCGGCACACAGGACGATCTCCTTGCGCGCCTTGAAGGTTTTTGCCTGGCCTTGCCAGCGGGCGCTGACCGCCGATGCGCGGCCATTGTCCAGCAACACGCGGTCGACTTCGACACCGGTCAGCACGGTGAGATTGGGACGTTGGCCAATGGGTTTGAGAAAGGCCTTGGACGCATTCCAGCGGATGCCGGCCTTCTGATTGACCTGGAAATAACCGCAACCTTCGTTATCGCCCTGGTTGAAGTCATCGATGCTGGCGATGCCGCTTTGCTCGGCGGCACTGCGGAACGCATCGAGAATCGGCCATGACAGGCGCTGGCGTTCGACCCGCCATTCGCCCGCGGCGCCGTGAAATTCGGCGGCACCGGCAAAGTGATTTTCACTCTGCTTGAACAGTGGCAATACGTCTCGCCAGCTCCAGCCAGGATTGCCGGCGGCGGCCCAGCCGTCGTAGTCGCCGGCCTGGCCGCGCATGTAGATCATGCCATTGATCGAGGAGCAGCCCCCCAGCACCTTGCCGCGCGGGTAGCTCAGGGCGCGGCCTTGCAGGCCCGGTTGCGCTTCGGTCTTGAAGCACCAGTCGGTGCGCGGGTTGCTGATGCAGAACAGGTAACCCACGGGGATGTGAATCCACGCATAGTTGTCGCGGCCGCCGGCCTCGAGCAGCAACACGCGATGTTGCGCATCGGCCGACAGTCGGTTGGCCAGCAGACACCCGGCCGGCCCGGCCCCGACCACGATGTAATCGAATTCATCTAGGGAAGCCTGCATCCCTGACCTCGTGTTGTTGTTCTTGTTGTCTGTCATCCTAGTTGTTAGCTTTCGTCAAAAGAATGTTAGTTTTTGCGCAGCTGCTGTGCGTTTTTAAACAGCATCCCGAACGGCAACGAACAAGGACGATTCATGTTCGACTGGAATGACCTGCGGTTTTTTCTCGAATTGCAGCGCAGCGGGCGTTTGCTCACGGCAGCCCGTCGCTTGAACACCACCCATGCCACCGTGGCGCGGCACATCGAGGCCATCGAAAAAAGCCTCGGTACGGCGTTATTCGTCCAGCATGCCCAGGGTTACGAGATGACCCCGGCCGGCGAGGCGTTGCTTAAACACGCCGAAGCGATGGAGAACGTGGCGCTGCTGGCCCAGGAGGAGATCACCCAATCCACCGCGCCGCTGGGCAAGATCCGCGTCGGCGTGACGGAAGGGCTGGGCATCATGTTCCTGGCCAGTCGCATGAACGGTTTGTTCGAGCGCTATCCGGGGCTGGAGGTGGAACTGGTGGCGGTGCCGCGTTTTGTCAGCATCCTCAACCGCGAGGCGGAAATCAGCATCCACCTTGAGCGCCCGGCCGCGGACATGCTGGTCACCCGCAAACTCACCGACTATCGCCTGGCGCTGTATGCCAGCCAGGACTATCTCGATCGCTCACCGCCGTTGCGCAGTCGGGAGGACCTGGGGCGTCATGCGTGGATTGGCTATGTCGATGATTTGCTGTTCAGCCAGGAACTGATGTTCCTCAACAGCTTCTGCCGCAACCCGCGGGTGGTGTTTCACAGCACCAGCGTGATCGCCCAGCAACAGGCGGCGCGCTCAGGCTTGGGGATCGCCGTGCTGCCGTGCTACATGGCCAGCGCTGATCCCGGTCTGGTGCCGCTGCTGCCGGACGAAAGCATCCAGCGCAGCTACTGGATCAGCACCCGCCGGGAACTGCACAAATCGGTGCGGCTGCGGGTTCTTTGGGATTATGTGGTGGAGTTGTGTGAGCGGGAGCAAGGGTTGTTGCTCGGGCCAACCTCCTACGGTGCCTGAACGGACGCCATCGCGAGCACATCCAATATCCATCTTGAGGCTCAAGCAAGAATCTCGAACGCCGTGCTGGCCAGCCGTTCACCATTGACCATGATGTGCACCGCATGGCGCCCCGCATAATGCCGGCGGGTGGTGAGTTCCTTGATCTGCTGACCACGGCTGACGGCCTCGCTGGCATTGCCCGGCAGCGTCAGCGCCTTGAGCTTGAACACCTTCGCCGAGGTGCTGCCGTTGGCCTTGACGTAATCGATGGCGTAGTCGATCACCAGGCGCTGGCTGCTTTGAACGGTGGATTTGACCGCAAACGACAGGGTGATTTTTTCTCCGAGGCCAATCACCGGCGGTTCGACTTTTACATCAATGATCTCGACTTCACGCCGATGATCGCCAGTGCCCGCCGGTTGCCCTGTTTGATCAGGCTGCGCAGGGCGTGTTTGGCGATCCATGCGGTGTGCCGGTTGTCCAGCGACCAGCCCTCGATCAGGTCCAGCACCCAGTCGGGATGATCCTTGGTGATGTCGTTGAGGTGGTTGGCCACGGATTTGCGTACGTACAGGCTCGTGTCGGCCTTGAGGTTGTCGAGGATGTTCGCCGCCAGTGTCGGGTCGGCCTGGATGGGCTCCAGCCGGAATGACCAGGGCAGGCGTGGCCGGCATCCTTCGCTGGCCAGGCGCCGCACATGCTCGTTGTCATCCAGCGACCAGGCATGCATCAGCTTGAGCGAGCGCTCGAGGTCACTGCGCAGAAAGTGACGGATTGCGAACTCCGAAGAGCCAAAAGCGGTGAAATACTTCAGCGCGTCCATCGACTGATCGAACGCATGGGCGCCGTAGCTGGCGACATAGTGCGGCAGGCACATACTGACGAAGCCGCTGTTCAGACGCGGGGCGAGGGCGCGCAGCACCTGCAGCGACGCTTCATAGTCCAGCGGCAACACCGCGTGCAGGCATTCACTGACCCGGGCCATGCGTTGCATGACACTGAGCTCTGCCAGGCCGGATCGGGCCAGCTTCAGGAAGCGTCTGGCCTCGAATTCCGGATATACCGCCGTTATTTCGGTGGCGATGTGCTGGAGACGCTCGGTGTTGAAGATTTCCTTGAGGGCGGGGGCAGGTTGGTCAGTCATGGTGGCTCCTTGGCAATTGTTGTTGATCCATCACACCGCGTTATCGTTCATCGCGAGCAGGCCCGAATAGTCACCTCAATTCTTGTCCGCTTGCTCTTGCAGTTGATCCGACTCGAATAACCTGGCCAGTTCCGCCCGCGCTTCCTGCGCCGTCTGCATCACTTTCACCGCGTCGTCATACACCGCATGTTGGGCCTCGAGCACCACTTCGTCGTGCTGCTTGAAGCGCTTGATCCGCGCATCCGCCTGAGCCTGGGTCAATCCCAGCCCGATCAGGGTTTGCCGGCTCATTTCCAGGCCCGAATAAAAGGTTTCGCGCACGGCGTGTGCGCCGACGTCCATCAGCCGGTGCACATGCTGGCGGTTACGGGCGCGGGCGATGATTTTCATATGCGGATAGAGCTTGCGCACCAGTTCGGCGGTCTTGATGTTGGTGTCCGGGTCGTCAGTGGCGATCACGAAGTACTCGGCCTCCCCGACCTTGGCCGCGTTGAGGATTTCCGGGCGCATCGGGTCGCCGTAGAACACCGGCACGCCACCAAAACTGCGGGACAGTTCAATGGTTTCCACCGAGGTGTCGAGGGCCACGAACTTGATGTTCTGTGCACGCAAAATCCGCGCGACGATCTGACCCATGCGACCCATGCCGGCGATCACCACCCTTGGCGCGTCGGCGTCGATTTCGCGAAACTTCTCCGGCACTTCCACCGGTTGCACTTTCGGGCTGACCAACCGTGCGCAGAGCAGCAGCAACAACGGTGTCACGGCCATGGAAAGGGTGATGGTCAGCACCAGCAAGTCATACAGTTCTGCCGCAAACAGCCCGTGATCTCTCCCGATCTTGAACACCACAAAGGCAAATTCACCACCGGCCGCCAGCACGATACCCAGGCGGATCGCGCTGACGTTCTTCAAGCCACCTGCCAATCGACCGACAATAAACAGCAGCGGCAGTTTGATCGCGATCAGCAACAGGGTCAGACCCAGCACCGCCACCGGCATGCTCAGCAGCAGACTCAGGTTCGCACCCATGCCGACACTGATGAAAAACAGCCCGAGTAACAGGCCCTTGAACGGTTCGATCTGGGCTTCCAGTTCATGGCGATACTCGGAGTCCGCCAGCAACAGGCCGGCGAGGAAGGCGCCCAGGGCCATGGAAATCCCGACCAGTTCCATCAGCCATGCTGTGCCAATCACCACCAGCAACGCCGTAGCGGTGGAGACCTCTGGCAACGCGGTTTTGGTCACCGCGCGAAACACCGGTCGCAGCAGATAACGCCCGCCGATCACCACGACGGCGATGCTGGCCAGCACTTGCAGGCCGTGGTTCAGGTTTTCGCTGGCGGTGATGCTGCGATCGCCACCGGCCAGCAACGGCACCATGGCGATCAAGGGAATCGCGGCGATGTCCTGAAACAACAGAATCGCGAACGCCAGCCGCCCGTGGAGGCTGGTCAGTTCCTTGCGTTCAGCCAGGCTTTGCAGGCCGAACGCCGTGGACGACAGCGCCAGGCCCAGGCCCAGGACAATCGCGGTGTTCAACGGCTGGCCAAACAGCCACAGCGCCACCACGCCGATCACCGAACCCGTCAGCAACACTTGGGCCAAGCCCACGCCGAACACTGATTTGCGCATCACCCACAAGCGTCGCGGTGACAGTTCCAGGCCGATGATGAACAGCAGTAACACCACGCCGAGTTCGGAAATGTTCGCGACGCTTTGCGGGTTGTCGATCAGGCCCAGCACCGACGGGCCGATGATCACCCCGGCAAACAGATAACCCAGAACCGCCCCCAGTTGCAGGCGTTTGGCTAATGGAACGATGAGTACGGCCGCCATCAGAAACACGACAGCGGCTTGTAGCAGGTTGCCTTCATGGGGCATGGGCGAAACTCCAGGACTCGGGACAGCGGGGGGCGTCAAGGATAAAGGCTGGGTTCCGTGAAGATCCACTGCGGCAGTGGTCTGTTACGCATATTGATGGCGAATCTTGCCGGCCTCGCAGGAGATGGGGGGATAGATCGGGTTTTCGATCAATCTGGAAGAAATCGGCTCAGTCGACTGTGGAAAGCCCATGCTTGTGTGCGTAGGCGTACAGATCTACGCGGTTCGTCAGGCCCAGCTTGCTGTAGATCGATGTCAAATGGTTGCGCAGCGTGTGCTCGCTGATGTGCAGTTTCTCGGCCACCAACTTGCCAGGGGCGGAGGGGTCGCGGGCCAGCGATGCAATGGTTTGCTGCTCGCGGCGCGTTAGCTTGGCGATTTTTTGTTGCTCCGGGTCTGTGTCGCGCTCGACTTTCTTGCGCGCCAGTTCAAGGAAGATACGGCTGGTCGCATTGCGGTCAATCCAGAGCTCGCCGTCATGCACTTTTTCTATGGCTTTGAGCAATGTTGATGCGGATGCCGACTCCCGCTTATCCACCACGCCACGTGCGCCTGCCAGCACCGCACTGTCATGCAGCGCCACGTCGCTCGACCCTGTCACGACCAGAATCTTGGCTTTGGTCTGTCTGTGCAAGTCGGCCAGTGACTCGATACAGCCCTCGCTGTCCAGGTCCAGCACTACCACATCCGGCGCGTACTGGTGCAGCGAAAGCAGGTATTGCGCCACCGACGCCACCGAACCCGCCAGCGCCAACCTTGGCTGAGCGCTTTCCACCAGGCGCTCAAGGCCCCAGGCCACGAGCGGTAGAGCTACTAACAGGACTTGAATTGGCATTCGGGTCGCTGCCTCTTTAGACGGGTTGTGTTAGCTGATCATGATAGCAATCGTTGCAGTCTGTAGCTTTTTTCTATAGCGCTGCAACCCCCCCCTCCCATGACATTTGTCCCGTAAAACACTGTTTTCATGGGTGATTGACTCCCAGAAAAAAAGGGATAGCGCACTCATGTAATAAACAGCGGCCGTTTTTAGACTGCAGTCATGAGAGACACACACCGAATTGAGCCCCGTGAGCAAGTCACCCTGTCGCTGCAACTGATCGGCGGGGGCAAGGGTGTCACCCGTGACATCAGCGCCTCCGGTTTGTATTTCGAAACCGATAGCGAGCAGCAGGTGGGTAGCTTGATTGACTTCGAGATTGAACTCGACACGCCCGGCGGCCCCATGAAGTTCAAGGCGCAAGGACAAATCGTGCGCATTGAGCCGCTGGGAGACAGGGCCGGGGTGGGCGTGAAGCTACTGGCCAGTCGGCTGGTACCGGTGGAGTGAAGTGTTCGTGGGTTGAGGAAGAATCGGCTGCGCCTGTTGGTAGGCCCACAGCGGTTTTTTTGCTCTGAGTGACATCCTTGGGAGAAAGACATGGCTAGCACCACCACTACCAGCGGCGGAACCATTACCTCGTTTTCCAACACGCCGCAGGCGAAGGATGACGTCTATACCACCACTGAAAATCTGCTGGGGGTCGTGTATTGGGACGTCATGTCCAATGACCTCGGCGGTAGCGCGAAGACACTCTGGTCACTCGACAACGCGGACAGTCTTTCTACTGCCACCAAGACGTATGCGCCGGCCGACCTCCTGACCCAGGATACGGCGAGGGCTGAGGCGACGAGTTC
>LNAP01003554.1_pt1 | contig 16811 bp, 21 predicted proteins | sample 602601 | NCBI WGS metagenome assembly LNAP01 (sample SAMN02440304, study PRJNA202911) | soil metagenome | biome: Subtropical and temperate rainforests or woodlands; isolation source: soil samples (1 kg each in a 20% v/v slurry with milli Q water) were... ... | reverse complement strand
TGTTGAAACAGGAAATGACTCTTATCGCTTTAAAAATAGGTCTTAAACTGGTGCACTTTTGCACGCAAACTGTGGTGCACTTCTAAACAAGCATTGACATTGTATTCATTGTATCGAAGCGACTGTTGGGCTTAAATGTCGCTTTCATCAGGTTCAGTTCCTCGTGCATGGTGAGGGCGCATACCAAATGTTTTATGCGGGTTAGATGGATCGGCTTGAAGTTGTCTGCGTTGTCCCTTAAACGATTGGCTCGATGGGCCTTCTAGTATGCGTGCTGACCAAGTTTTGCTCATTGATTCTGGTGCTTTCGAAAGGTCGATTTTTTCCATAAATGTTTTTGCATCATCGTAGCCTTTATTAGCTAGGTCTTGAATGACTGCCACTCGATCCCACCAGGATTTACTTCCTTTTTTTAATTTCAAGATTTCAGCCAATAAGCGGGTAAATATTTCTGCCGCTAACTTTGTTTCTTTTACATCTAGCTCCATGTGCTGTTTCTCCAGTAAAACAATGTGACTGTGGCCACAACGTCCTGCTTAATATCCACACAGCGCATTATGACCATGGCAAGACTTACAAAGACAATAACTTTTTTATTTGATAATTACAACTGGTAACTATTTAGTAATTAAGGGTGTTTCTTGTGACTGATTTTAAGTAGTCTTTTTTCTAAGAATATAACCTGAATTGCCAATGATGATTAATATTAAACTTTTTTCTCAGTTCGAAAAACTAAGTCTATGAGCGTATCAATTGTGAATTTATCCACTCGCTGATAAAGAATGTTTGCAATAGTTTTACGATTAATAACCAGTTTTACTCCAATTTGCTCTGTGCTTAGATTGTTATCATTGATCCACTGTTGCAATTCATTTAGTAGTTGAATTTTTATGGCAAGTTTCATTAAGGCTCCATCTTCTAACTCATCCAGCTTTTCAGGCTCGTTGTTAAAATTGTTGTTAATCCAGATGAATGTGGGCGCGAGAATTAAAATTACAGCAACAATAAATGCAATTGCAAATAAAAGCCTATCCATATTAATTCCTCTGAATTTTCATAAAATAATTTTTCATAAGCTGTAGGGTAACAATCTATTTTAAATATACTTTCTTGACATAGGCGCCACGACCATCGCCATGTCCAAGATCCATTGATGTCATTGCAAGACTTTCATGGACGGTGAATCCCTGCTTTAAGTAAGTGTTATATCTGTCACGAGCATAAGCATATCTCATGCAGTGGGGACTATATTGTCCAGTGAAGCCGTTAGACCTCAATATATAGCTGTAATGATTCATAGCTGTCTTTAAATCAGGCCGGTCTATCAACCATCCTCCGTTTTTCTTTGTGCGTTCTATGGCTAGAAGAATAGCTTCTTTAGCGCGACCGACATGCACTACGTGCGTGTCGCGTGGTCTGCCACCTTTGGTGCCGTAAATTACCCTAATTTTGTCACCATGCTCTAAATCCTTAACCCAAGTTTCGAGGCTTTTGACAGACTGAACTGCTTCTTCACCTCTAAGTCCCAATAATCGTTCAAGCATCATGCATGAGCCAACGCCGCTATTGATGTTGTCTATAAACGAAAGTCTTTCACGAAACATTTCATTCGGCATAGCCGTCTTTGTACCTTCACGACTGGCACCGCCAATATCTAGTGAACTATTGGATAGTCTGTCGCTATCAGCTAGTTTATTATGGCCAGCCTCTCTTAGTACGGCCCTTATACACGCCATTTCGTTGAGGGCTGTACGCTTTCCTATTCCGTCATCGGTCAAACGCGATTGGATATAGATTTCTATATGCTTCGACTTTAAAAATTTAATATCTTTTATTTGGATATTACTGCATTGCAATTGGCTAGCAAGGCGTTTCACTACTACTTCTCTGTCGTGGATTGTCTTGGCGGCACCGCCAACTTTGTATGCTAGTTTTTGTACTTGGTCTTTGAAACTCATGGCTTGTCCTTAATTACTTTCAATAATGCTAATCGCTGGCTGTAGTCACTAGGCTTTTCCTAGTCTCGTTAGGACGTGCGATAGCATTGAATGAATGTAGTTGAGGTGTAGGGAACACTTGGAATGTAAACATTCGGTGCCTCTTACGAGGTATCTCCCAGTCCATTGCGGACTCCATTCGTCCTAGACGAGGGTGCACGATTTCAGCTTGAAAAAGTGCTTTTTGAGGAGTGTCAGATTGTAAAAACAATCCAACACGCTTTTATTTTGAGGTTCACGCGGGCTTTTTTACCCGCGTCACTTTGTAATTCTTTGAATAAACAAAGTGACGCGGGGTAGCCTGTGATCATCAAAGTTTTGAATGCAGCAGCAAATTTAGATTGTCATAAGTCAGGCGGTCCCAATCTTTTGACGGTAATTTACATGCTGATTTATATGAGCTCGGATGCTATGAGCAATTTTGAAATGAGTGTTTTTGAACACTCCAGTTGGCTTTCACCAAAAAAACTTACGCATGAAAACAATGCGTAAATTCTCTCCCGATGTCGTGTAAAGACATGCGTGGTGATGTTATTTTTTGAAAAAAGTAAGCCTAGCGGCCATTTCTGTGCTAGATGAAGGTACTAATTTTGAGTTGATGCATGAAATGCTTTACTTTTTACGTGTCTAAGCTAACACACTTGTAATACTCCTACGATTTTTTATAATCGTCAACATTTTTTTATATCAGATGCTTTATGCGACAAAGTTTCCGTTGGATTTATCACTGGTTCCAAATTGGAGCTCCTGGGCCAGTTGTTCCCGGAAATTGCCACCCCATATGGGTGACTGTATTTACTACTGCACAAATGAGGATTGCAGTATGCCTTTGAGTTTGATCCAACCAGGACTTGTTGATTGACATATCGAACTTTTCATTATGTTTGTTTATAAAAAATGGGAGAGAGGCACCATCTGAATTGGGAGCGCGCCACGATCCATGGCATAAGACGTTTCTGACCTTCGATGCTGAACGCAAGTCTTGAATTAACTCATCTAGGTTCTTAATCGATGTATTAGGATGCTCGCGCACTACTTTACTAAATGTATCAATTAGTCCACCCAGCTGATCAGATAGCGCTTTCTGGAGTTGTGGGAGCCACTTATCATAGGCTTCACCAATTTCAGATTCACTGTAAGACTTAGTTGCAGTGAAGGCGAATATTGCTTTACACAACACATCTTCTAGGAATCCGAAAGTAGCTACAGTACGACCTAAGCTTTCCCAAAAGTCAGCGGTGTGCAAATGCGTAGGAAAGGTTAGGGGAAGTTTTTTTGAATCAACGATAAAACGATCTATTTTTTTCATTTGATTTACTACTGCCTAATGATTAAGACTAATACTATTTGAGGTGCAGCCTGCATTTGGTAAGACGATGAGTCCAGTCTCCGTTGCGACGATTTGCTGGGTTTCAGCATGCCGGAGTTATTCCTAGCGATGAGAGAAGCAACTTCGCTACAAATTCTTCTGCTTCATTCGCTGCTTGAAGCATATCTATATCTTGTGGAGGGGCTCCGTTGTGAAGTATTTCGCTTCGAAGGGTGTAGCACTTTTTGAAGAATTTTTCAGCATCCATTCCTTGGAACTGAGTGCTAGGAAGGAGGCATTTGACGAGCTCTCGACCCGCGAGACTTATTGACTGGTACCGAAGTCTTTCTAGGCTCCCTCTAACTGACGCGGTTACTTCATCTGGGAGCGAAAGTAGTGTTAGCGAGTTTTTGGCTGAACGTACCCATTCAGTAACCTCTGAAGTGTGCTCATGCTGTTCAATCAATGCCTCAATTGCTGTCACTAGTGTGATGAATCGGCTTCGATAGCTAACATCAAACCATGAACTGGCGTAGAGCTCGCATGCCAACTCCTGTTTCGGTGTGATCGACCTTTCAACATTGATCTCATCATGGAAAATTTTAACGAGACTCTCCGGATGTTTTTGCATCGCAGCCTGCATATCAACATGTATGAATTTCAAATTTTCTACGTGTTCAAAAACATCAATACCATGAATGTCGTTTTTAATTGGGCAACCATGCTCCATCTCTAAGAACGCGAGACCTGCTTTAGTGAAACTATTGCGCTGACGTCCATCACCTAAATCAATTCCATGTCGATACTTTACGGACCATACAAGCAAAATCTGCTTAACTTTCTCAGCAATTACTTGAGCCTCCTCAAATGTACTAAATCCATTGCCAGTAACTACTGCTCTAGGGCACTCCTTAATCGAAACACCGGTCTGGCCAGATGCAAGAGTTAGCTTGATTTCAGAGTTAAGGCGAATAAGCTCGATCTTTTCGTCGTCCGAGTCGATTCTGAAACCGTTAGGGAGGTTAAATCGAAAACGGAAATTGAAACCGCTCATTCAGAGGCACTTCGGAAATTATAGTGACTTACGGGTTGGACAATGATTGATTGATATTTTATGTTGCATGGTTGGAACTCCTCATTTTTCTTTGTATTATTATTTCTCGGTCTCTGTATTTAGAGATAGCATGATTGAATTGATTGTAATTAAATTTTTGTTGTGGGTGTAGATTTATTATCAGACCACTTAACGCCAGAGCTGACGCTATTAGTGTTTTTTGCCTAGGCTGGGTAAGCCCCCTTGGACGGCGAATCCATTTAATTCACTATAGTTGGTTTTTTTAAATCCTGCAGCAAATTTACGGGTATCTATATCATGTTGTTTTAAAGCTCTGAATAGATTTATCGCGTGTAGGCCCATACCAAAATTTGAAACTTCATGATTCTGCTGGTGGTTAGTATTAGGGCTATTTATTATAGAGAATTTGCTTTTTGGACTTGGAAAGTAAGGGATCTCAATAAAATAGCCCTTCGAAACACAGACAAGATCAAACTTCTTTAAATATCCCTTCCAATGTGTTACCCGCCTGTGTTTTAAATCTTCCGGATTTAAAACATTAAGTGTTCCAATTTCAGGTAGCCATACTTGTGTGGCGTCTGCTTTAATTGTGCAGTTATCTTCAAAACTTAACCGGGTAATGTTTTTTTTAGAGCTAAGCCAATATGTTATAAATTGTTCAATAGCAGAATAAACTGATTCAATGTTCTGGTTGAATTCAATGGAGCTTTTAATTTTACTTAAATTCTTTAAAAGATAAATTTTGGCGGAAAATAAGTCATTTATTTCTGTGGGTGAGGATTGAAGTATGTCCACAAGGGTTCTTGGAAGTGAAAAGTAAGAATCAATTTTTGCTGAAGTCCTTGGATCCTTTGCAAGTGCGATTCTTTCAATATTAAACTTTTGTGATGTTGTTGTATGAATAATCGCCAATTCAATTCCTTAAAATTTTTGTTTTTATGTAATTGGATGCTTTAATTTACACCAAAGGTTAGTCTGTAATATCCTAGTACTCTCTTGTATATTGAATTCCAATTCTTATGTTGCTAATCGACTTCATTGTGGGGATTGTTGAAATGTGAGATACAACACATTATGAATTGACCATAAAATTGTTATGTTTAATCAGTTAACGGATCAGGATTGACTAGTACGCAGCCGCCATCTAAACCATAACACTTCCATAAAGTACCATTGCGAGTGTCAACACGCCACAAGTTTCCACTAGCCTCGGCAATTTGATACCGCCCATTGCCTGATATATCGCAACCTGCGAGCAAAATACAAATTAAAAAAGCGCCATTTACAAGCTTCATTATCAATCTCCTAATAGAGGTCTTTCCAAAAGTGTAACAAATAGGTGAATAACGGTGCTGATTTTTTGTTTTTACTCGGTTGGTGAAAGCTGAAGCTTGTTTTTTTGACAGTATCATTAACTACAGGGTTAGCCCATGTTTTTCACAAACTGAATTTTATTGACGAATTCAGGATCTGTACTGCCTTCAATCTCAAATAACTGATCTGGGATGAGACTGGAGTGGTGCCTCATCCATTCGGCACGAAGTGCTTGGCGAAAATCTACTCTGACAGGCTCTCTATTAGGAATGAGTGCATCTATCCAAAACAGACTAGGCATCAGGATACCAGGAACTTCCGAGAGTTCGTTAACAGAGAAGTAAATTACTGAATTGATGCTCGAATGCTGCTCCTTTAATATCCTTGCCAGCATGTGCGCCATCATGTTTGGTGGAAGCATGTAGTTGCCATCATTAACAAGAAGTAGCAAACCTTTAGCATTTGGTGACTTAAAGTACTTTTTTGTCTCCTTTATTTGTTGATTTGCCTTTTTTATAGTGCTAGCCTCAATTCGTTTTTTTATAGGATCTAAGAACTCTCGAGCGCACTTTTGAGGGATATCCTGAAGATTTAGACTAACAGGTTTCCCTAACTGGTTAGGGATTAAGCCACGTTTTACCCAAGAGGCATACATCGATGCCACAGAAGCATTGAATTCCGACTTGCTTGAGAGGTCTTCCGTCAGACATTTGAGCTCTGCTACTACATCATCACATTTGAACCAATAATCAGCATTTGCAAAATTAGGTTGTTCTAAAACCTCATCAAGCACAACACCGCCTAGTCGCTTCACGCAAACAGCCATTTCCTTTGCAATGTTGATTCGCATAAGTCTTGTCTCTGGCAAAAAGTTAATTTAGAGATGGAACAATCTGATTCCCATTCTAATTGAAATCAGTAATTGATTATGATTTTGTGAAAGGCGGATTTATCATTAGACCGTTAAATGATCATTGTAGAAATTTAACTATAATGATTTAAATGCCGCAGACTTATCTAAGCTTCAAACAGTGTTTAAGTAAGCGAGGCCATTAGATTTCTCGCCTGGCTGATTTTTTAGGCTTGCCAGCCATATACAACAAACAGAATGAAAGTGCCAGTCGTGTAAAGTGAGTTGAATATCCAACCATGCACACGTTCGGGAAGGCTTTTTCCACCATAGCTTTGGACATCCCGTGTCAATTGCCAAAGAGTTGCCCATAGGATAATGCCTACAGAGATAGCTTGAAGAATGTTACTGAAAAAAGTATCTAAAGGACCAATTTTATTTTGGAATAACACTCCTGCAAGTACTCCGAATATTGCGGCCAATAAAACGACTAGCCCTGATTGAAATAACGAGGCACGAAGCAGGGATGCCCTTTTTTTTGCATTATCTTCATACTCTTCAGTGTTTAGTTGATATTCACCATTTTGATACTTAGCAAGTAAATCAGGGCTGGTAGATAAAATCCAAGCCATGTCATGTTTTGCAGCGTACTTTTTAAAATGTTTTGGAGAAAAAAAGAAAAGCAGAAGCGCTTTGAAGCGGGAGACTTTTTTATATGGCTGTTCGAATGATTCCATAAACGATAGAGCCTATTTAGAAATGTAGAGAGTTTTATTTCAAATTTGAAATGAACAAATTCTAGTCTTGACGGGCTGTATTTAGCAACTGAAGTAAAGCTTGGTCAATTTGGTTTGAAGGGAGCTTAGAGATGTCATATATTTGTTCGTTTGTCAGTCTAAGTAATGGTTTACCAAAGGTGCTTAGACTTCCTTTTACTTGGGCTAAGTGAAGTTTCTGCAACTGTGCCGAGAGGATCGAATGCCATATGTATATGTCCTATATATAATGTTTTGAGTGAAGTCCAATGATCGTCAGGGCACCAGCTTTCAACGTGATGTTAGGCTGCATCTGAGGATGCGTATTAATATTCCCAATAAGCGGAATTAAATTTACAACCACGACTGAGAAAACTCTTTCATCACGTGTTAGCTAGAAATTTTACTAAATTACACTGCCGATTTGTTTATCGCTAGAACAAGCAATATTAATCTACCGACTTTAATGCAAAGTGTTAAGGATGATTAAGTCTGCTGATATTTTTTGTAATTTGCAATTTTTTTGGTTTTCTTTTATTTGCTACCCAACCTAATTGTTTGGGCCAATCTAATTTTAAAAATGCTTCGTGTGAAATTAGACTTATGGGAGCAGCTTCCAAAACATCAATTCCCCAGTTTTTATAGACAAACAGTCCTGAGGGAGATTTTGCGAGTTTTGCCAGCCATCTTGCCTTTGTCATTAAATAATTTTCTTGATCTGCTGTCGGCAAGGATTTTACATACTCAGTTATAAATTTTTTACATACCTCAACGGCAAGCCTAGCTTGTGAAACACCATTTCCATTTCGTTTGGAAGGTAGAACCTCTAGGTTAGCAATTCTACTTTTTAGCACCAGTCGAGGATGTAAAATGTTAATTACTCCAATGTCCTTATATTTCAATGTGACAGCAGTCTTATTTATTTCATCATTATCTAATCCAACTAGACCGCCCATAAAATCAATGAGGAGCTTCCGGCCATCTTGTGCATTGTAAATAACTATAGCCGTATTGGGAGTGTTGTCTGAGATATCTGCAATTTTAACTTTGCCGCCAAGTAAATTTGCAACAACTTGAGCGTCTCCTACAGAGCCCAATATGTCGGCGTCTTGAGTTAAATAAGGGGTGGTTATGTGTGGAATTGGTATTGAGTAATAATCAATCCAAAAAGTTAAGGATTGACCTCCAACTAGAACTGGGTTCCCATTGGTCTTATTGAGTGCATCTATCAGGAAGGGTATGTCTTCAGGATGAAACCAATCAAATTCTTCTGTCAACTCACCCAACCATATGAATAATTTGGAAATCGGCTCGATTGAAGTTTTGAAATAATTTGGCTTTATTAACTGCGTCTTTAACAGACATGCCTTTTGAGGACTCAATGAAAGCAGCCTGTCTCACAGCCTTCTTTTCCTGATTCCTGATTAATTCAAATTTTATTGATTTGGAATTTTTCATAGTTTGTTATACCTAAAAATATAATTAAGTATCCTTAACAAATGTGACTATACGCTTTGATTTAGGTTCGTGTCAAAAAAGAATCTTTCCTTTAGGAAATTTTCTTGGAACTTTTATTAAACCTTTTTAGCTGTAATTTGTATCAAGTGATATTTTTTAAAATTTATTGCAACCCTGAAAATGACAAGTTATTCATTTTAGAAACAAGCTCTTCATGCGTCATATTGTAATAGCGAGAGACAGTTTTTGGGTCGCTGTGACCAGTAATTTTGCTTAATTCGATAATGTTATGCATTACAGTAGCTAATCTGCTGGTTGCTTCATGTCTTAAGTCGTGAAACCTTAAGTCAATTAAAAAGTCTTTATCAGGATCCATTCCATTGCTAACGCATTCTTGTTCATAATGCTTGCGAGCACGTTTCCTGGCTCTTTCAAAGGCTTGACTAATTCCTGACGCTGATAAAGCAAAAACATATACGTCGTTTTCATTTTTCACGGGCTTACCGTCAATCTTACTCTTTTGAAGACGGCGTTTTTTTGTTGAGTTTACTAGGAGATCTCTGATGAGTTCTAAGGCAAGAGACGCTAGGGGTATAGTTCTGTTTTCGGAATTATTTTTTGTATTAACAAATGTAACATTGGGTATCTTAAGATTTACATCAGACTTTTTTAAATTAGCTATTTCACCGCGTCTTGCAGCAGTAAATAAAGCGAATTTAACTATAGGTATAAGCTCCTTGGTTTGTCCAACATGCTTTAATATTGCAAGGATTTCATCGTCAGTAATTCTTCTAGATCGAGAGTCGTCAATTTTAAGTTTCTTAACTTTAGGAACACCGTTGGGAAGGATAATATTGCATGCATCGTTTGCATATGCCAATAAACTTTTTAGCGTTGAAACTTCACGATTAACGCTGTTGTCTGCCAGGGTTTTAGAACGATCATTTCTAAATTTAATGATTTCATCTGCTGTAATTTTGACCAAAAACCTGTCACCAAGTTTTTCTTCTATTATTCGGAGCCTTGATAGTTGTTGACTTTTTGCTTTGAGTGTTGGTAGTACTGAAACCTTATATTTATTAATGATTTCACTTAAAGTAGTTCTCGTAGCCTCAATGCTGTTTATTTTTTTTCCGGCTAACATTTCACCAACGGTTATCTTTGCAAACTTATCTGCCTCTGCCTTATTGTTGAAGGTCCTGTACACAGGTGTATCACCTTTGATTCTTATTGAGACTTGCCATTTGTCCTTTCCTCGCCGGGTTACATATTTATTTTTATTCATAATTTATTGATTGTGTTTAAATTGTGTTAATAAATAGTATTTAATTATATTTACATATATAAATCAATAACTAATATTTATTAAAATTTCCCCCTCCTAAGGGGAGGGTCACACGTTCGATTCGTGTCGGGGGCACCAATAAAATCAATGGCTTACAGGTTTTTTGACTTGTATGCCTTTTTAATTTATGGTCCATGTAGGGGTTGTGTAGGATTTTTCCGTCAATACACAATAAAAAACCTGCCGAAGCAGGTCATTTGTTTTTAATGATTCTCTTTGCCAATTTAGGTAACAAAAATGCAAACACTTAACTACATGTCAAAATAAGACTTATAGTTTTTTACCCCGTTACCCTTAAGGTTTTTTTCAGGAGTAACGGGAGAGTAACAATAATCTTAAAATGATAAGCAATGATTCACAAAAGCGTTACCTAGTCACATTTTCCAATCTAAAGTAATCTCGATTTTCTATTAAGCTGGCGCAATAATCACGCATTGTTTTTAACTTGGGCTTACCTATTCCATTAATATCCATTAACGTACTATTGTTGGTGGCCTCAAGTTTATTTGCAGTATCAATTCCTAATTTATATAACTCATCAATAGTAGTTTTATTCAGCTTAGGAATGGTGTCTATAAACCGTGGGAAAAATTGATTGATTATTTCATCTATCCCACCATGCTTTGCAATGTAAGTTTTCCAGCTTCCTATCATAGGCTTATTGCGGAGCATATTTATGTGGCTATCTATTGATTCGTTTTTCTCCACTATTTCTCTTACTGATATTAAGAATGGCAAATAATCTGATGCTTTAATATGTCCTATATTAGATGCCATTGTCCCTTCGTCTGCTGGGTCGTCTTCATCTATTCCCAATTCTCGCCATGTAGCCATTTTAGGGCACCAAATGCCTTCCCACTCTTCCTTGGCTATTTGTTCAGGCTTTGCATTTATATCAGAATGAATTTCACCATGCCTTTTTAATACTCGTAGAGGTGTTCTAAGTTGCATAGTTGCGCAAAATTGCAGTCCGTTGATCAAGTCTGAATTTTCGATCCATGCCTTCTTTGGATTGTTTGATCTAAGCTCAAATTGTCTGCTAGGTTCAGTATTATTAATAGATGACTTAGTTTGAGTATTGCCAAAAATAACTTTTGCTATTGATTCAAAGAGTCCCATAATCTCACCTTAAACACTGCCAACTTGCTATATAAGTCTTAATTTTGTTGGTGTCTATCAGACAATAAAAAACCCACGTCTTAGGTGGGCTTCTGTTCAATTATGATTAACTATCATCACGCGTAATTAAAACTACATTCTGTCCTTGTTTTTCTGCTTCGGCAATTTCTAACTTTTGGCTGTCTGTAAGTTCATCAATAACAGTAACCGCATGATGGGCATGCCCTAGCTTCAGTTGATACATCCTTCCCACATTCCTCACATTTGATAATCATTAAATTTACCCATTTATATTTAATTAATCTTGTATTTCCAAATATGCTTTAACTTGTTTTTTTGCCCAGCGACTATTATCAACATCCGTGCCAAACCGATACTGATTGTCTGTCAGGAACCCGTTCAATATTGTGACATAGTGGCCTGTGATGTAAACGATATAACGTACATTTCGTTTAAGCGTAGTGAACACTAGGTTGGACAGGGGGGCGTTCGGTGCACATGGTCTTATCAAAACGGACATTCTATTTATGCTTTGTTAGCGAAGTACTTCAAATACAAATACTAATTTTTTATATTGCAAATTATATATTTTATGGGATTAATTCACAATTAATTATAATATTATCAAGATAAATTGGTGGGATTAAATACCATTTATTGAGTAATGATATCACCGTACCATGCAGCGCTAATACAAATTTTTAGCTTTGGGTGAAAATTTATTATTGAATTGGTGACGCGTGACTGTGGATAAGATTGTTTGAATTTTTATAGCTATTTAAATTGCTAATAAAGTGTGAGGTAGGGGGTAGGTATGTTTTGTGAGATTAGGCAATAAATTTTGTTAATATCATGTATCGGTTACTTGAAAGCGGGTTAAGATCAGGCGCAATATCAATGTCTTAAAAATATTACTTACATTTTTATCTTTAGCTTTTTCAAATTACGCGCGAGCACATGGCAGTTCGTGGGGCGTACTCGCTTGCACTGCGCCCCGTGCAAACTGATTAAATTAAATAATCGTATGTTAGGGGCTTGCAAGAGGCTTTATGCTGCGGCAATGCTTCTTTCTATCACCTCTGAAACCCAAGTGTTAAGGCTTTTACCTTTAGTTTCGGCGGCTATTGCTGCTCTTGCGTGTAGCTCTGGCTTTAAGCGCAATCTGAATTGTCCTGAATAGGGGTGGTTTGGCTCACGGCCTAACTTCTCGCATGTTGTTAAATAATCATCCACTGCATCAGTAAAAGCCGCGCGCAATTCTGTAACGCTTTCACCATGAAAGCCAACTGCATCACGAATGCCTGCGATGTGTCCAATAAAGCATTCATCATCTTCGCTATATTCAACGCGGGCAGCGTAGCCCTTATGGGTCATTGTATTCATGGTTTTACTCCTAAACTCTCTATAAATTGTCTTGCATCACGCACTTGGTAGGGCTTCGCTTCCTTGGCTGGGTGCGGTCTGTGAAAGGTTGCAATCAATCCATTCTTTTCAAACCTCACTCTTGAACCATTACCTTCAATCAGTTGGCAACCAATAGTCACTAACAGTGCTTCGATACGCCGCCATTCAAGGGACTTTGAAACTGGATTAGTGAAAATTGCCTCTAAAGTTTTGGTATGTGTTGCATTCATGTTTGTTATGGTATCATAAAATGGAACCTTGTCAACGGTGTTAAATCGCTCAAAAGTGTTATGCTGTTGCCACCACAAAGGCTTTTCTTTTGGGGTTTGCGTAGAAAAAAGCCATTGCTATATATGCTATGGCTATTGGCAATAGGAAAGTTGGTATATTCATTTTTAAGTTCTTATTAGTTTTTTAAAAAGAATATCACTTAACCTGAAACATTGCATTTGCTATGGCGTTATGTGTTTATTTAGGCCAACAATCACAGCAGCTTTTACAAAATTCACCAGATCATCATCGGCAGGCTGACAACACTAGGTGAAATATTTTCATCTACATAATAATTCTTTACTGTTGTACTAAAGAATTTGTACTATACTGTACTTAATGAAACTAAATTTACTTTAATGAAACTAATGGTGCTATTTTAAAGTTGGTTACGTTGTTGTTGCGAACATAATTAAGGTGATCATTATGCCAAATGTGCTAATAATTTCTGATAGCTTAAATATAACTGGCCTGATTAGTGCTGGATTTTTAGCGGCTGGCTGTACAACACAAAGTATGGATGTATTGAAATTTATTGATGATGGAAATGAAGTGCTAAAGAATTCTTTGTGTGCTTTGTTATTTATTGATAGTGATTTTATAAAACGTTCTGCTAGTGTGATTGATGAGATTGATCAAAAAATCAAAAATTGTGCTTCTCGAATGCCGATCTATCTCATGTTTGAGGATGATTATGACCCTTGTTTTGCAACCTGGCGGTTAAAAGCAAGGCGTTTATATGAATCTATTAACCAGAATCAAAGAGTTCAAGAGGTAGTTAAAGAGATTACAAAATTAGAATCTAATATGAACTCCAGGTATTCATACTGTTCACCAATGGATTCATGTTAATACTCAAAATCAACTCTCCGTCACATTAACAGCAAGGCAGGTTCTATATAGAGCCTGCCTTAGTTTTGTTATTACTCTTCAAAATGGTCTTTATCTGGTGAATCGTAATGAATAATGGCCAGAAATTTTATTGGTGTTTCGATTAGCGCTTCTGGGCGATGCGGAATTTCACCTTGAAAGGTGAGTGAGTCGCCGCTGGTTAGCACAAAAGTATCTTTACCTACTCTGTACTCCAATTTCCCCTCAAGCATATAAAGAAATTCAGTACCTGGATGCTCAAAAGCAGGGAACTCTTCACATGAATCTTCTAATGAAATCAAGAAAGGCTCAATTGTTTTATGTGGGCCTTGATCATAGGCAAGCAGTTGGTAGGTGTGGCCAACACGGGTGCCTCTTCTGACCACTTCCATGCCTTCGCCTTTTTTAACCAGCTGGGCTGCGCCGCGCGGTAAATTATAATTCTGGAAAAGTTTGGATAGAGTCACGCCTAGTGCATTGGCGAGTTGTTCAAGCGTTTCAAGGCTGGTAGAGGCGAGGTTGTTTTCAATTTTACTTAGCATGCCACGGCTGATGCCGGCTCTTTCGGCAACATCTGCAATTGTTAAGTTATGCTCTAGCCGCAGCTGGCGAATAGTGGTTCCTAAATGTCGGCCTAGTGATCTATTTTGATCATCTACTTTAATAGGTTCGATTTCTTTTTCTTTTGCTGCTGCCATGACAATACCTGCAATAAAATATAGGGAAATATTACTAGAGAGCGGACTATCGGTAAAACGCTAATTGATTCATTTTGAAATAGCCCCTTAATTAATAGTATCTGTATTAATTCTTATAATGACGGCAATCATACGCCTATTAACAGCATGGGCGCTATGCAAACGTAGAAGACGTTTTGCATTCAACTATTTATCACTCAGTATATTGATAAAAAATTTGCATAGAAACTATATTAGCTTGACCAACCCTGCTGGCAGAGTTTGATGCCAGTGAAGCAAATTTAATTAACCTTAATTTGTTGGAAATATAAGTAACAATAGTTAATATATAATAAAATTATAGGTTAATTATATTAAAATATATACAATAATTTACTGATAAAAATTTATTGATAAATATATTTTTGAAATCTCATTTAAATCATTAGGAGAGTATTTTGAGCGAGCGGATTGTAATGCGTACGGGTGAAGCTTTAGTAGCTGGAGGTCCTCCAGGTACAGCGGCTGAGCCAGAAGTAATTATTGGAGAGTTGGATGGGCCTGTTGGCACTGCAATTGCGACGCTAACTGGTGATCAGGTAGCAGGGCATACTCGCGTATTCGCTTTGCTGAATACTGATATTCAGGTCAGACCTGTGACTTTGATGGTGAGTAAAGTGACTGTTAAAGATACTAAGTACACTAATATTTTGATGGGTACCGTGCAGGCAGCTATTGCAAACGGCGTGCTGGATGCAGTCCGTGCCGGTGACCTACCTAAAGAAAAAGCGAATGATCTGGGCATTATCGTTTCAGTCTGGCTTAACCCGATGGTGACTAAAGACGACAAGCTGGATCATAAGGTATTGTTTGATATTCATCGCAAGGCTACAGCATTGGCCATCCACAAAGCGATGACCAATAAACCTGATATTGACTGGTTACTCGAAAATCAAGACAAAATTACCCATAAGTACTATCAATTGGGTTTGGACGGAAAACTATAGTTTAAAAAGGTAACACTTCCAGGCTCTGCCGGGGGGCTCCAAAAGGTTTGATCGTTGCGGCGGCCACCAAAAGTTAAAGTCCAAACTTGGTAACTTCATCATTCCCTCCCCTTGTAGGGGGAGGGTTAGGGTGGGGGTAGAAAGCTTCTTGAATAATTTATTTTTGTCACCCCATCCCAACCTTTCTCGCATGAGCCAGTTTTTGGCTTCCCCAATTTACTAAGCCAATAAATTGGCAAGTGAAGTGTGAAATAATCTGCTTTTCGCACCAATCTTGTTGCTTTAGCAACTTTAGATTGGTGGTGATGACCTTTACGGCTAAGCAGATATATTCTGCGGTGATGCCAAGTACTGGTACCCCCTGATTGGGGAAGGAGTGAAACTCCGCCGTCCTGGGCGGCTTAAGGGTTTAACGCTCCTTTATGGCTGCTTGCCCATGTCACACATGTTTCAAGCAAGTCTCCAATCAATAGCTGAGCATCTTTAGCCAGTGCCGGGTCATACCGGTACGGCAATTTCTCTTCCATATAAATGCACTGGCTCAACTCCAGCTGCACCGCATGTATGTTTTGTGCGGGCATTCCATATTGCCTGGTGATGTAGCCACCCTTAAATCTGCCATTAAAAACATGACTGAATTTGCTTGCATGTAGAGAGCTTTGCATTGTTTCAGCAAATGCATCTTGCAGAGATGCATCACATGACTGTAAATCGGCAGTTCCAAAATTAAAGTCCGGTAATTGGCCGGTAAAAAAACGCGGCACATGTGATGCAATTGAATGCGCATCCCACAATACTGCTATGCCATGAATTGCATGAATGCGTTTAATTTCGCTACTTAATTTGTCATGGTATGGCTGCCAATATTGCTTGATTCTGGCTTTTATCTCAGCTTCATCCGGCTGCATTCCTGCTTTATATATAGCCTGCTTGCTGAACGTATCTATCGGGCACAGGCCTGTGGTATCTTGCCCCGGGTACAGTGACGTATCGCTGGGTGACCGATTCAAGTCAATGACATAGCGCATGTACTCTGCCGATATCACTGTAGCGTCATAATTTTTAGCCATCTCATACAGCTGCGGTATATGCCAGTCTACATCCGGCATTTCCAGCGCCGCGGGCGTCATTGCAGATGCAATCTCGTCAGGTATTGTGGTGCCCGCGTGTGGCATTGAGATGATTAACGGTGAGTTGCCGCTTAAAAAATTATAGTTTCTGTTCATATATATCAGTATCCGAATCTGGTTAGTCTATCCGTACCAAGTAAAAATTCCATTACCACTTTAGTAGTAATACTTAGTTTCTAAGCATGCTAAGTCTTTAATACATAAAATGATTTCGTAGTTACTTTATCACAT
>LNAP01002874.1_pt1 | contig 16811 bp, 13 predicted proteins | sample 602601 | NCBI WGS metagenome assembly LNAP01 (sample SAMN02440304, study PRJNA202911) | soil metagenome | biome: Subtropical and temperate rainforests or woodlands; isolation source: soil samples (1 kg each in a 20% v/v slurry with milli Q water) were... ... | reverse complement strand
GCCGTATTCGACCGCGCCGAAGCCGAGGCCATGCATGAGAGCGCCAGCGCAGCGCTCGACGAACTGCCGCCGTCGGGCGATGCCGAGGCGCAGCTTGCCGCCGTGCGCGGCGAGATCGAGGGCCATCGCCGGCTCGCAGCACAGGTGCGCGCCGAAGCCCAGGCGCTGGCCCGCGACGCCGAACTCGCCGACCGCCGCGTCCAGGCCATCATCGCCGAGCGCAGCGAATGGCAGAACCGCCAGCGCAGCGCCGTCTCGCAGGTCGAGACCGTGGCGTCGCGCGTTGCCGAAGTCACCGCCGAGCGCGCCGAGCTGGAAGATGCCCCTTCGCTCTACGCGCAGAAGCGCCGCGCGCTGATCACCGAGGTCGAGACCGCCGAGCAGGAGCGCCAGCTCGCCGCCGACGCCTTGCAGACCGCGGAAAACGCTATGAAGGAGACCGACCGCGACGCCAAGGCCTCCCTCGAAGCGTTGTCCAGCGCCCGCGAGGCCTGCGCCCGCGCCGACGAGCGCATGGAAGGCACGCGCCGCCGCCTCGAGGACATCGAGCGGGAAATCCGCGACATGCTGGAAGTGGAGCCGGAAGGCGTCGCCGCCATGGCCGAACTCAAGCCCGGCGACGAGCTGCCCAACCTGCACGAGGTCGAGGCCGACCTGGAAAAGATGCGCCGCGACCGCGAGCGGCTCGGCGCCGTCAATCTTCGCGCCGAGGAAGAGCTCAACGAGGTGGAAGGTTCGCACAACAGCCTCGCCACCGAACGCGACGACCTGGTCGAGGCCATCAAGCGGCTGCGCCAGGGCATCCAGAGCCTCAACAAGGAAGCGCGCGAGCGGCTGCTGACCTCGTTCGACATCGTCAACGGCCACTTCAAGCGGCTGTTCGTCGAACTGTTCGGCGGCGGCGAGGCGGAACTGAAGCTGATCGAGAGCGACGATCCGCTCGAAGCCGGTCTCGAGATCATCGCCAAGCCGCCCGGCAAGAAGCCGCAGACCCTGTCGCTGCTGTCCGGCGGCGAGCAGGCGCTGACCGCCATGGCGCTGATCTTCGCCGTGTTCCTCACCAACCCGTCGCCGATCTGCGTGCTCGACGAAGTCGACGCGCCGCTCGACGACCACAACGTCGAACGGTTCTGCAACCTGCTCAACGAGATGACTTCGTCGACCGACACCCGCTTCATCGTGATCACCCACAACCCGATCACCATGGCGCGCATGAACCGGTTGTACGGCGTCACCATGGCCGAACGCGGCGTGTCGCAGCTGGTCTCGGTCGATCTCGAAAACGCGGTCAAGATCCTCGACCAGGCCGTGGCGTAACGCTGGCTTTCTTCCTTCTCCCCCGCCCGAAGCGAAGCTTCGCTAGGTGGGAGAAGGTGGCACGGCCGAAGGCCGTGCCGGATGAGGGGGAAGACAGGCTCCGAGTTTGTGGCACCCCTCACCCGTCTCGAACGCGCTCCGCGCGTTCGATCCACCCTCTCCCACAAGGGGAGAGGGGGAAGAAGAGAGGGGCACGCTTTCATCATGACCGCCCCCGACCTGCCCGCCGAACTCACCGCCGCTCTCAATACAAAACTGCACGGCCTGTCGCGCAGCGATGCCGCGGCGCGCTCGGATGCCATCTCGAAGACATACCGATCCGGCGGCGGCTCGACCGCAATCCGTTCCGAGACCGACGCGCTCGCCTATGCGCTGGCGCGGATGCCGGCGACATTCGCGGCCGTCATCGCCAGCCTCAATGCGCTCAGCGAAGTGCGCCCGGACTTCGCGCCGCGCGCGCTGCTGGATTGCGGCGCCGGGCCGGGCACCGCGACATGGGCGGCGGCCGAGGCATTCGGCTCCCTGACAACCTTCGCGCTGCTCGATGCCAATCCGGCGTTGCGTGCGCTGGCGCTGGATCTCGTCCAACACAGCCATCGCCTCGCTGCAATGAACTACACACTCGGCGATGCCGTCGCCAAACTCGACGAAGCAGCGCCGGCCGAGCTGGTGATCGCCAGCTATGTGATCAACGAGCTGACCGACGCGCAGCGCGCCATATTCATCGACCGCGCATGGACGAAGACATCGGATACGCTGGTCATCGTCGAGCCCGGCACACCGGCCGGCTGGCAGCGCATCCTCGATGCGCGCGCCCGGCTGATCGCGGAAGGTGCGCACGTCGTCGCGCCCTGCCCGCACGACCAGGCCTGTCCGCTGCACCAGCCAGACTGGTGCCATTTCACCCAGCGGCTGCAGCGCTCGCGCGTACATAAACAACTCAAGTCCGCAGAACTTCCCTACGAGGACGAGAAATTTATCTATGTCGCGCTGTCGCGCGCACCGGCGGTGAGGCGGCCGTCGCGCGTGCTGGCGCAGCCGGTCATGACCAAGGTCGCGATCACGGCAAAACTCTGCACACCCGGCGGTCTCGAGATCGCCACCGCGCCCCGCCGCGACAAGGCAGCCTACGCCAAATTCCGCAAGATCGACTGGGGCGATGCGGTGTTCGAGTAACTCAAACTCGGTTGTCGTCCCCGCGCATGCGGGGACCCAGTAACCGACATCGCCGCGGCTCCATCACTCCTGCCCGCGTTTACTGGATCGCCCGGTCCCAGCGCGCAAGAGCGCGCCGGGCCGGGCGATGACAGCCGAGTGTTTGGCGAGCGATGGAATAATCCCCCCGCCCCGGCGTTTGTTCTCGTGACGCATCCGCGTCCTCATCAATTCCCATCAGGAGTACGTTGCCATGTCCAGGACATTCGCCGCGATCGCAGCTCTGACTCTCATGCTCAGCGCATCCGCCGCCTCGGCGCAGATGCTGAAGACCGCCGACACCGCCAAGGGCAAGACCTTCGTCGATGCCAAGGGCATGACGCTCTACACCTTCGACAAGGACGCCGGCGGCAAGTCGGCGTGCAACGGGCCGTGCGCGGAAAACTGGCCGCCGCTGATGGCCGCCGACGACGCCAAGCCGACCGCCGACATGACCGTCGTGGTGCGCGACGACGGCAAGAAGATGTGGGCCTACAAGGGCAAGCCGCTCTACACCTTCAAGAGGGACGCGGCCCCCGGCGACATCAATGGCGACGGGTTCCTGAACGGCACCTGGCACATGGCGAAGCCGTAGGTTCTTCTTTCTTCCCCTCTCCCCCAGGCGCAGCGAAGCTGCGCTAGGTGGGAGAGGGAAGGACGCTCAGAACGAATGCTTCAGCCGCGCTGTGAACTGATGCGCCAGTGAATCGTCGCTGCCGATCACCGCATCGTAGCCGATCGATACCACGGTGAGCGGCGCCAGCCTGCCGGACAGGCCGGTGCCGATCACGCCGCGGTCGCGCAGGCCGCTGCCGGTGGCGGACACGAAGCTGCCCGGCAGGGTGATGTCGGCGAAGCTGGCATTGATGCCGCGCACGCCGTCGCGGAATTCGTGCAGCCAGGCGAGACGAAACTCCGGCGTCAGCACGCCGCCATTGAGCGCGATATCATGGGCGAAGCGCGCGCCGAGGCTGGAACGCAGCGATTCCGATGCATCGGCGGCAACGTTGAGGGCGGCGCTGCCGCCGGTTTCCGTGAACGCGTCGGTGCGCGCCCGGGTATATTGCAACCCCGCCTCCGGCGTGACGATCCAGCCCGCCAGCCAAAGGTCGGTACCGACCGTGCCGCGCAGGGTGTAATGCGAGCCGTTGAAGGCCGAAGCGTTGATGGTGTTGAGTGCGACGCGGCTGTTGTCGTAGTCGCTCCAGCCATAGAGGCCCATCGCCGTGGCAAACCAGCCGGGCGCCTGATAGCTGGCGTAGCCGCCGACGCTGCGGGTCGCGATGCGCGTGGTGCTGCCGATCGTGTCGAGATCGCCACGGGTATAGGCATAGCCGCCGAACACGCCGACCAGCGCGCTGTCGGTGACGCGCCAGTCGGCGCCGGCCACCACATTCGCGGTGTTGTAGCGGATCGCCGGCGCGTCGCCGCGCGCGCCTTCGCGGGCAAAGTTCAGGCTGCTGGTGACGAATACGCCATGTTCGGCATCGGGCGCCGCGCTACGCTGACGCGGCAGTGCCTTGGTCGGCGCGTAGGCCATCGCATCATGGGCGTCGCTCTGGCGGTTCAGCCAGTTGGTCTCGTTGAGCGCGTTGACCTGGTTGACGGGGAAGCCGGTGATGGCCGCCAGCGCGCGGTCGGGCGCAGAACCGTATTTGTCGAACAACCCGCCGTCGGCCATCGCCAGCGCCTGGCTGGCGCCTGCGAGATCGTTGCCGGTGCTGCCGAACCGGCTCTGGGTCAGGCGCTGGCCGACCAGCGACGCGGTCTGGGACGCCGAGTCCATGGTCATCCGGCCGAGGCCCTGATAGGCGACGGGCGACAGCTGGCTCAGGGCCGCGCCGACGTCGGCCGCGCTGGCGACGGCATCGATCAGCGTCATCGCGGCGCTGCTCGTTGCCACCGTGACGGGCAGGTTGTCGAACACCGTGGCGACGCCGAGACCACCCGCCGTGGCGAAGGATGAGAACGACTGCGAGGTGCCCGTGATGACCTCGAACGAGGTGTAGAGCGTGCCGCCGATGTTGACGGTCTGCCCGGCCAGCAGCGCGGCGCGCTTGGCTTCGGTGAGGCCGACCTTGTTGTAGCTCAGCGTGTCGGTGCCGACGCCGCCGTCGACCAGGCCGACGATGCGCGAGCCGGCCATGATATTGACGGTGTCGTTGCCGCCTTCCATGTTCACCGCGCGGCCGCTGTTCCCGATGATGGTGCCGTAGTTGGTGAGAACGTCGGCACCCTCGCCCATCTGGATCGCCGAGCCGTCGCCGCGGATGAAGCGCGCCGAGCCGGTGCCGGTGTAGGTCACGCCGTTCAGCGTGCCGACCGAGTTGGCGTCGACCGCGCCAGATCCGAGCAGCACCACACCATTGGGATCGGGAATCGCGCCGTTGCCGATGATGGTGCCGCGGTTGACGATGGTGTCGTTGTCGGCAGCAGTGCCGGTCTTGTTCTCGAGCCGGATCGCAAAGCCGTTCTGGCCGACGATCAGGCCGCCGGCATTGTTGGTGATGGTGGTGGCCGCGACGCCGCTGCGCGAGCCGTCGGCGTTGGAATCGTTGTTGACCACGATGCCGTAGGAGGCGCCGCTGATGGTGCCCCAGTTGGCGACGCTGCCGCCGCCGATCGAGATGCCTTCGCTGTTGTTGAGGCGGTCGCCGCTGTCGTAGCCGCCGGCGCCGGTGCCTTCGATGATCCCGTAGTTGACGATGGTGGCGGCAAGATCGATGTCGACGCCATCGCCGTCGCCGTTGATCGAGGCGACCCCGGCACTGGTGAAGATGTTGCCGACGCCGGCATAGGCGCCGGTGATGCGGCCGTAGTTGGTGACCGTTCCGGTGCCGTCGGAGCCGACGCCGGAACCGTTGCGGCCGAGGATGGTGCCGCCGGCCTCGTTGGTCACCGTGATGTTGGTATCCGCGGTGATGCCGTGCCGCGCGCCGGAGATCAGGCCGCCGGCGCGGTTGTTGATCACGGCGCCGGTGTTGCCACCGGCATCGATGCCGTCGGAGGAGCCGCTGGACGTGTTGGTGCCGAAGCTGCGGATGATGCCGTAGTTCTCGACCACGGTGGTCTGCCCGGTGCGGATGGCGTCATCGCTGAGGGCTTCGATGATGCCGGTGGCGCGGTTGATGATGGTCATGCTCGCGGCGCCGGTCATGCCGCGCACGTCGATGGCCTGGCCAAGTCCGGAGGTGTAGCCGCTGCCGCCGGCCTGGATCAGCCCGGCATTGTCGATCACGATGGTGCCCGACGTCAGCGCCAGATTGATGCGGAACACATCGTTCTGCGCGGAGCGGACGATGGCGCCGATATTGTTGAGGAAGGTGAAGGTCCGGTTGGCCAGCGCACCGGTGGCATCCACGACCCGACCGCTGCCGGTGTTCTCGATGGTCCCGGAATTGGTGATGACGACGCCGGTGGAGGCGCCGTTCCAGGTCAGCGGCACGGTGCCGCTGGTGGAGCGCAGCGTAGCGTTGGCCTCGACCGTGCCGGTGTTGGTTCCGCTGACCGACTGTGCCGTGGTGTTGGTGGTGCCGCTCGTGATCGTAAACGATGCCGCCTCGGCCGTCATCGGCGCTGCCAGCGCCGCCAGACCGATCACCATCGCCATCCGGCTCACGCCGCTACGCCACTTCACCATCGCAACAAACCCCCGGCAGAAAATAATTAAGGCTTCATTAGGTTTGTGGGATGACGGCTGGATGACGGAGAAGCGAAGGCGCCAGCCCGCATGCGGAATGCGGGGTATTGGTGCATGGCAGCAACGATGCCGTGTCGCTCCGCAGCGAGCGCTGCCGCACCGATTGAACTTGTCCGGCGTCGCCGCCGACCAATGCTCGCTGCATTCCTGCGGCCCCTGCCCCGTGCCGCAATTATCGGCTAGGCTGCGGCATTGATCTCTATCGGGAGTTGCCACATGTCGACCGGCTGGATTGTCCTTGGCGTCCTCGTTGTCCTCGTCTTCTTCGCCTTTGCCGCCTACAACCGGCTGGTGGCGCTGAGCCAGCGCGTCAATCAGTCGTTTGCCGACATCGACGTGCAGCTCAAGCAGCGCCACGACCTGATCCCCAACCTGATCGAGACCGTGAAGGGCTATGCCGCGCATGAGCGCGGCACGCTCGACGACGTCATCAAGGCGCGCAACGCCGCCATGTCGGCGCAGGGCCCGGCGCAGATCGGCGCCGCCGAGAACCAGCTGTCCGGCGCGCTCGGCCGGCTGATCGCACTGTCGGAGGCCTATCCCGACCTCAAGGCCAACGCCAACTTCCAGCAGCTGCAGTCCGAGCTCTCCGACATCGAGAACAAGATCGCCGCCAGCCGCCGCTTCTTCAACAACGCGGTCCAGGAATACAACACCGGCATCCAGCAGATGCCCGCGGCCTTGTTCGCCGGCACCTTCGGCTTCACGGCCAAGGAGTTCTTCGACCTCGGCGAGAGCCGCACGCAGGTCGAGCAGGTGCCGCAGGTGAAGTTCTAGTTTAGCAAAATTGCCGATGGCTGCCCTCCCCCTTGCGGGGAGGGTCGGCCGAACGAGACGATGCGCAGCATCGTCGAAGTGGAGGCCGGGGTGGGGGTGCCACCAACGCGACTGTAGCGATTGTGGACCCCCACCCCCGGCCCCTCCCCGCCTAGCGAAGCTTCGCTTCGCGCGGGGGGAGGGGAGCGACAGCGTTTCATCCAAGTGGAAATCTCATGGCCGCCTACGGTCTCTACACCCACATCGCCGCGAACAAGACCCGTTCGATGCTGCTGCTCGGCGGGCTGTTCCTGCTGATCTATGTGATGGTGTTCGCCGGCGCGCTGATCGCCGAGGTGCTGATCAACGGCGACGGCTCGGTGGCCTATTATCTCGATGCCGCGACGCGCGACCTGGTCAGGGCGTTCCCCTACGCCACCATCGGCGCCGCGCTGTGGATCGTGATCGCCTATTTCTTCCACCAGAACATGATCGACGCCATCACCGGCGGCGCGGCGGTCAGCCGCCAGCAGCAGCCGCGGCTGTACAATCTGCTGGAGAACCTGTGCATCTCGCGCGGCATTCCGACGCCGAAGCTGAAGATCGTGGACTCCGAGGCGCGCAACGCCTTCGCCACCGGGCTCAATCCCCGGCAATATTCCATCACCGTCACCACCGGCCTCTTGGCCGCGCTGGACGACCACGAGGTCGAGGCGGTGCTCGGCCACGAGCTGACCCATATCCGCAACGGTGACGTGCAGATGATGGTGGTGGCGGTGATCATCGCCGGCGTGGTCGGCTTCACCGCCGAACTGTTCTTCCGGCTGTTCTTCAACTCAGGCATGAATTTCGGCGGCTTCCGCTCGTCGCGTTCGTCATCATCGTCGTCCGACAACAACAGCAAAGGCTCCGGCGGCGGTGCCGTCTTCGTCATCATCCTGGCGGTGGTGCTGATCGCGCTGGCCTGGGCGCTGTCGCTGGTGGTGCGGCTGGCGCTGTCACGCTCGCGCGAGTTTCTGGCCGATGCCGGCTCGGTGGAACTGACCAAGAACCCCGATGCCATGATCAGCGCCTTGCGAAAGATCGAGAACCGCGGCGAGCTGCCGGGCGCCACCTCGGCGGTGATGGAAATGTGCGTCGACAACCCCCGCGAGGGCTTTGCCGACCTGTTCGCCACCCACCCGTCGGTGGATGCCCGGGTCGCCGCCTTGGTGAAATTCGCCGGGGGGCACGACCCCGGCCGGCTGCCGCTGCCGTCGGACACCATGGATCCCGGCGGCGACGCCCCGGCACTGCCGGATGACCCGGCCCCGGAGCAGCCGCGGCCGGGCCCGTGGAGCGATGCGGAGGCGCAGCAGGGGCCGCTTCGGGGACCGTGGGGCCGGCACAGGTGAGGCAGGAGGCCAGCCCGGCGTAAAGGCTGTCATCGCCCGCGAAAGCGGGCGACCCAGTATACGCAGATGGGAGTGTACTGGGTCGCCCGGTCCTGGCGCGCAATTGCACGCGGGCCGGGCGATAACAGCCGAGTGGGAGGAGATGACGCCCCACGCCACAATTCCCGGGGGACCTGGCCCGTCCGCAATTGAAATCTCCCTTGTTTCTGCCATGTTCGCGCCCAAAGCAGGCATGGGCTAGTGTCGGACGGTCGAGTCGCGCAGGACCGTTGGCGCGCTCCCATCAATTCGGTCGTAGGGGATTTCATGGCTAAGCCAGCAGTGATTGTGGTCGGCGCGGACAAGGGCGGCGTGGGCAAGACCACGGTGTCGCGGACGGTGCTGGATTATTTCAGCGCCAACAACGTGCCGACCCGGGCGTTCGACACCGAGTCGCCGCGCGGCACCCTGAAGCGCTTCCATCCCGACATCACCGAGATCGTCGACATGACGACCACGGCCGACCAGATGAAGATCTTCGATACGCTCAACTCGTCGGCCCCCTCGGTCACCGTGATCGACGTCCGCGCCGGCCTGCTGTCCACGGCGCTCGCCAACCTGCGCGACATCGGCTTTCTCGATGCCGCAAAATCCGGCCAGATTACCTTCGCCGTATTCCATATCCTCGGCCCGTCGATCGCGTCCCTGGACGAGATCGCCGAGACCGCCGCCTTCATGAACGGCGCAAAGTACTTCCTGGTGAAGAACTTCATCAACAACACCAGCTTCTTCGAATGGGACCAGGCGACCTACAACTCCTACTTCCACCGCATCAAGGACGCCGTCGAGATCACCATCCCGAAGCTCAACGAAATGGCCTATGAGCAGGTCGAGGTCTCCAGCGTGCCGTTCCTGAAATTCGTCGCCAACAAGGGCGTGCATGACGAGGCGGCGAACTATTCCTTCGTGCTGCGCGGTTATGTGCGGCACTGGCTGGCCAATGTCTGGAGCGAGTTCGACCGCATCAAGCTGACCGACCTCGTCAACGACAAGCCGGGCGCCGGCCGCCCCGGCGAGAAGTAAGGGCGGATTTTTCACCTCTCCCCGCTTGCGGGGAGAGGTCGGAGCCTGAGCGCAGCGAAGGCTCCGGGTGAGGGGAAGCCAGAGTTCAACTCGCTGGCTCCCCCTCACCCGGCTCGAACGCGCTTCGCGCCTTCGAGCTACCTCTCCCCGCCTAGCGAAGCTTCGCTTCGCCGGGCGGGGCGAGGGCAGCAAGGCCCAGCCTGCAAAAATTAGACAGCAATCCCTCGTCGTCCCCTATATTGCCTCCATGCGCCGAACGCCCGTCTACATCATCTGCTCTCCGCGCCCGATCGTCGGCAAGACGCTCTTGGCGCGACTGCTGAGCGAATTCCTGCTGCTGCAGCGGGGCGGCGTGACGGCGTTCGACGTCAACCTGAAAGAGCCGTCGCTGCTCGACTATCTGCCGAAGCTGACCGAGACCGCGGAGGTTGACGACACCTTCGGCAAGATGGCGCTGATGGACCGGCTGATCGTCAATGACGACATCGCCAAGGTGATCGACCTTGGCTACCACGCCTTTGACGAGTTCTTCCGCATGACCGCCGAGATCGGCTTCATGAAGGAGGCGGCGCGCCGCGGCGTTAGCCCGATCATCCTGTTCGTCGCCGACACCGACCGCACCTCGGCGCGCGGCTACGCCATGCTGCAGGAGCAAATCCCGCCGGCCGCCCTGATCACCATCGACAACGAACACGTGCTGCGCGGCGAGCTGCCCGCCACCTATGCGCAGGGCCGCGTGCTGCGCATCGCCGCGCTGCCGGTGTTCCTGAAGACCTATATCGACCGGCTGACATTCTCATTCACCGGCTATCTGCGTTCGGAGCAGGATTCCTCCACCGAACTGCACCAGTGGATCCGCGCCAACTATTTCAGCTTCCGCGAGATCGAACTGCGACTGCTGCTGCAGAGTTCTTAAACTTGCAGCAATCACGTCAACCGTCACCCTGAGGTGCTCGCCCCAGGCGGAGCCCTTGCTCCGCCGACTTGGCGAGCCTCGAAGGATGCGGCGACGGGCGCAAGCGGCCCATCCTTCGAGGCCGTCGCAAGTGCGACGGCGCCTCAGGATGGCGGCGGAGTGTGTGACGCCGCGAACGTCAATGCCCGTCAAAGGCCATCAGGGTGCGCACCGGGACGCCCATCGCGCGCAACTTGGCCGCGCCGCCGATATCCGGCAGGTCGATGATGAAGCACGCCGCGATCACCTCGGCGCCGATCTGGCGGATCAGCTTCACCGCGCCCTCCGCGGTGCCGCCGGTGGCGATCAGGTCGTCGACCAGGATGACGCGCTCGCCGGGCTTGATGGCGTCGACATGGATTTCCATCTCGTCGAGGCCGTATTCCAGCGAATAGGCGATCCGCGCGGTGGTGTGCGGCAGCTTGCCCTTCTTGCGGATCGGCACGAAGCCGGCCGACAGCTGGTGCGCGATGGCGCCGCCGATGATGAAGCCGCGCGCCTCGATGCCCGCCACCTTGTCGATCTTCAGCCCGGCCCACGGCTGCACCAGCTCGTCCACCGCGCGCCGGAACGAGCGCGGATCGCCCAGCAGCGTGGTGATGTCGCGGAACAGGATGCCCGGCTTGGGATAGTCCGGGATGGTGCGGACCGAGGCTTTGAGATCGTGTTCGAGTTCGGGTGTCATCGAGGTCTTTCGGTGGATGGAAGGTTAGTTGGATTTCTGGCCGAGCCGGAAGGCGTTTTCGACGATGCGCAGGCCGACCTCGCCGCCCAGCGACATCAGCGATTCCGGATGAAACTGGACGCCGCCGACCGGCAGCGTCTTGTGCTCGAGCGCCATGGCGACGCCGTCGTCGGTGGTGGCGGTGACGGTGAGCACCGCGGGCATGCTGTCCTGCTCGACGAACAGCGAGTGGTAGCGGCCGATCACGATCTCATTGGGCAGGCCGTGCATCAGCCGGCCGCCGCGCAGCTGGATACGCGACGGCCGGCCGTGCGCCGGCTGCGCCAGCTGGCCCAGCACGCCGCCGAAGTATTCGCCGATCGCCTGCACGCCGAGGCAGACGCCGAACACCGGCAGGTCTTTTTTCAGCGCGGTGTCGATGGTGGCCTTGATGCCGAAATCCTCGGGCCGGCCCGGCCCCGGCGACAGCACCAGCAGGTCGAATTTTTCGCGCGCCAGCACGGTCTGCGCATGCACGTAGCGCACCACCGTCACGGCGGCGCCGACCTGGCGGAAATAGTCCGCCAGCATGTGGACAAAGCTGTCATCGTGGTCGATCAGCAGCACCTTCTTGCCGGAGCCCGACGCATCCGGCGCGAACGACGACAAAGGTTTTGGCGCGTCGCCGCGCAAGGCCTGAAACAAGGCCGCGGCCTTGGTCTGGCATTCCTTCTCTTCGGCGACGGGATCGCTGTCGAACAACAATGTCGCGCCGACGCGAACCTCGGCAAGGCCATCCTTCATGCGGATGGTGCGGATGGTGATGCCGGTGTTGATGCCGCCGTCGAACATCACAGCGCCGATGGCGCCGGCGTACCAGCGCCTTGACGAGCGCTCGTTGTCCTCGACGAACTGCATCGCCCACTTCTTCGGCGCGCCGGTCACCGTCACCGCCCAGGCGTGGGTCAGAAACGCATCCAGCGCATCGAAGCCGGGCCGCAGCACGCCTTCGACGTGGTCGACGGTATGAAACAGCTTTGAATAGGTCTCGATCTGCCGCCGCGCCAGCACCTTGATGGTGCCGGGGACGCAGACCCGCGCCTTGTCGTTGCGGTCGACGTCGGTGCACATGTTGAGCTCGAATTCGTCCTTCTCCGAATTCAGCAATTGCCGGATCTGCTCGGCGTCGCCGATGGCGTCGACGCCCCTGGCGATGGTGCCGGAGATCGGGCAGGTCTCGATGCGGCGGCCGTCGGAGCGCACGAACATCTCCGGCGAGGCGGCAACGAGAAATTCGCCGTCGCCGAGATTCATCAGCGCGCCATAGGGCGACGGGTTGATGACGCAGAGCCGCTGGAACACCTCTGCCGGGGAGCGCTCGCAGGGCTCGGCGAACAACTGCCCGGGCACCGCTTCGAACAGGTCGCCGCGGGCAAAGGCGGCGCGCGCGGTTTCCACCGTGCGCTGATAGTCGCCGGGCGCGTGGTCGGAAAAGCCCTGGCGCGGCTGCTTGTTGTAGCCGCTGTCCGCCGTGTCGCGCGGCAGGTCGCGGGTCGAGCGATCCTTCCAGGTGAAATCGTAGCTCAGCGTCACGCCGCGGCCGGTGGCGCGGTCATAGGCCAGCAACTGGTCCGGCAGATACAGCACGATGTCGCGCTGGTCGGCTTCGCGGGCGCGCTTCTGCGTGAGGTCTTCCATCTGGAACACGAGGTCATAGGCGAAGGCGCCGTACAGGCCGAGCATCGGATCGGCCGACGAGAACAGCTGCGCCACCATCTCGCGGACCAGCGACATCACGCTGGCGCGGCGGGTGCGCTGGTCCTCGTCGACCGGGGCCTCGCCGCGGACGATATGGCCCTTGAGCCGGACCGCAGTGCGTTCGGTGACCACCAGGCAGGGCTCGCGCAGGCTGTCGCCGAGGAAGGCGATCAGCACCTGGCCGCGCTTGTTCAGCGCGGTGATGGTGAAATCGGCCCCGGTGGTTTCCAGCAGCAGCGGTGGATCGGCAAAGCCAAGGTCGAAACTCTCGTAGCGCCCGGGCACGGTGGTGCCCGAGGACAGCACCACGCCGCGGCGGCGGTCCAAGAGCTCGATCAGGTCGTCGAGCGCCGCGCCGCCGGTAAAGGAGGCCACGTGGCGCGCCACCTTGAGGCCGCCGGCGGTCTGGTACTGGCTATCGGCGGGAAGGGAAAAAACCGTCCTGTTCATGGGGTCCTCTTAGGAGACTTGAGCGAGGAGCGCCACACAGGACAAACGAACAAAGGGCCGTCGCACTGCGATGGCGGCCCCCGACGATTGAAAAAACGAAAATCGCACCGGCCACCTCTTCAGGAGGTGCGCCACCAAAGACGGGTGTTGCGGACGACGGTGTTCATGGCCGGCAAAACACCATGGCGGGAGGGGCGGTGTCAAGGCGACCGGAGCGGGTTTTGTGGGGTGCCCGGCGCGCCCATGACCTGCCCCCTGAAGAACACCGTAAGCCTGAGATCCCCGACGTCGTCCTCGATCGGGGTCCAGCCGAGCCTTTCGTAGAAAACCCGGCGCGGCTTGGCGGCGCAGAGGTAAACGCGCGGGAAACCGGCGGCAAACCCCTCGGCGGTGGCCCGCGCGATCAGTGCCGGACCGACACCCTGGCCGCGAAATTCCGGCTCGGTCCAGACCGCGGCCACCCAGGGCGTATAGGCCGGCCGCTCGTCGAGATCAGAGGCGATCAGCGACGCGGTGCCGGCAAATTGTCCTGCGCGATGCGCGACCAGCGCTAGCGGCAACCCCCGTCCTGTCATGTTTTCGCTCAACCGCCCGACGATATAGGCCAGCGGCACGCCGTGGCGCTTCCACCACGCCTGCCAGATGCGGTCGGCCACGGTGTCGAAGAATTCAGGGCAGTCGCGCAGGTCGGAGATGAAGAGATCAAGCGGCATCGGGGATCGATTCAAAAAGATGAGTATTGGTATTCATTGCCTTTCAACGAGCCGCTTCAACATCGGATACGACCCTGTGGTGCCGAACTTTCCCTGTGGCACACCCACCTCGTCGTAGCCGCACGCGCGATAGAAGCGGCGCGCGGTCTCGGTGCTGATCAGGTTGCAGGATGCGTTGCCAAGCTCTTGTGCGATGGCCTCCAGCCGCGCCAGCATGGCCTTGCTGACACCCCTGAAGCGAGCATCGGGCGAGACGTAGTTGCACGTAATCTCGCCATCGTGTCTGACGATGCCGACGGCGAGCACTGTTTTTTCCTCGACTGCGACGAGAACGAAATTGTCCGGATTGGCAATCCAGCTCCCGACCACCGCCGGCGTCTTGTTGGCCAGCCAGCGCCGCAGGATCGCCGGATCATCGTGGTGATCGGCGCCGCACAGTTCGGCAATGGAGCGGCGCATCGCCTCGCATGCCGAGGCCGCGTCCTCGATACGGGCCCGGCGGATCAGCATGCGATGGCGCGGCTCCCTTTAAGCCAGATGCTTCTTGAAGAACGCCGTGGCGCGGCCCCAGGCCAGTTCCGCGGCCTCGCGGTCATGCACGCTGGCGCGCTGTTCGTTGACGAAGGCGTGGTCGGCCTCGTAGCGGAAGAACTCGGCGGTCTTGCCGGCAGCCTTGAGGCCCTTCTCGAAGCCGTCGACCACCGCCGGCGTGCACCAGTCGTCGCGGCTGGCGAAATGGCCCTGCAGCGGCACCTTGATGTCCGAGGGTTTCGCGGCCTGCTCCGGCGGGATGCCGTAGAACGCCACCGCAGCGCCCAGTTCGGGAATCTTCGCCGCACCGATGATGGTCACCGCGCCGCCGAGGCAGAAGCCGGTGAGGCCGACCTTGGCGCCGTTGCGCGCCAGATACTGCGCCGCACCGCGCACGGTCTGGGTGGTGGCGTCGATGAAATCCAGCGAGCCCATTTCCTTGTTGGCCGCGTCCGTGTCGTGATAGGGCACCACCACGCCGTTGTAGAGATCGGGCGCCAGCGCGTCGAAGCCGGCCAGCGCGAAGCGGTCGGCGAGGCCCTTGATCTGCTCCGACAGGCCCCACCATTCCTGGATCACCACCACGCCCGGGGCGTTGCCGGTGGCGGCATTGGCGAGATAGCCGCGGGCTTCCTTGCCGTCCGGCCGCTTGAAACTGATGGATGTGCCCATGGTGTCCTCCGCTAATGATTGGTCGGCAAACTTATAGGCGCTCTCCGTGTCAACTCAACCGGGCGAGCAGGCGCTGCAGGTCGCGCTTGTAGGTCAGGAAATCCACGAACAGGCCGTGCGCACCGCCGTCGGATGCCGCCGGTCGCTGGAACCAGCCGGCGATGTCCTGGCGCAGCGCAGCAGCGGCTTCGGGCCGCGCCGTCCGGGCGCCGAGATAGGCCGCGATCACCCGCGCCTGCAGCGCGCGCCCTTCCCAGCCGACGCCGGCGCCTTCCAGCAGGCCGGCGACGAACAGGCCGTTATCCTCACGCGGAAAGATGTTCATGAACAGTTTTGGCGCGCCCGCCGCATCCTGCCAGTCGAGCGGACGGAGATCGTCAAGAAATGGAAAGGTGATTCGATAGCCGGTCGCCAGCAGCACCAGGTCGACCTCGTCGGAGCGGCCGTCGGCGAACATCACCGAGCGGCCGTTCAAGGCGCGGATCGGCGGTCGCAGCTTGACGTCGCCCTGGCCGAGATGCTGCAGCACCAGCGAATTGACGATCGGGGTGCGGTCGTACAGCCGGTGCGCCGGCTTCGGCAGTCCGAAGCGTTCAGGCGGCCCGACGACGAAGCGCAGGATCGGCTCGTGCAGTCGCGCGCGCAGCCATTTCGGAATGATGAAACGGCGTGGCTTGTGGTTGCCCTCGTCGGCCGGCCTGCCGGCGAGAAATTTCGGCACGAAATGATTGCCGCCGCGCACGCTCCAAAACACCTGCTTTGCCCGATGCACGGCATCCACCACGATGTCGCAGCCGGTGTTGCCCATGCCGACCACCAGCACGCGCTTGCCCTCGAAGATGTCAGCGGTCTTGTAGTCCTTGGCGTGCATCACCGGCCCGTCGAATGCGCCGGCGGTGGCCGGGATCAGGGGATCGCTGAGGTGGCCGTTGGCGATGATGACGCCGGCATAGTCGGCGCTGCTGCCGTCGCTGAAGGCGGCGCGCCAGCCGGCGCCTTGGCGCGTCAGCGCGCGCAGGCCGGTGTTGAAGCGGATATGCGGATAGAGTTCGAAATGCCGGGCATAGGCACGCAGATAGTCCAGCACCTGGGCATGGTTGGGATAGGCCGGCCAGTCCTCCGGCATCGGAAAATCGGCAAACGCCGTGGTGCGCTTGGAGGAGATCAGATGGGTCGAGGCATAGACCGCGCTGGGCGCCGCGCCGTACAGCCACTGGCCGCCGACGTCGGCGTTCTGCTCCACGGCCTGCACTGCGAGGCCGGCGTCCTTCAGGCTGCGCACTGCGGCGAGACCCGCCGGTCCGGCGCCGATGACCAGATAGCTCATGAGGATCGCTCCCGGCGGCCGTCGCGATAGCGCAGGAACACGGCGCGGGCGTCGAAGCGCGGCGTGTAGCCGAACTCGCTCTTCAGCCTGCTGTTGTCGAGCACCGGCCGGTACTGGATGAACTTGACATTGCCCGGACCGAGCTTGCTCAGCCGCAGCGTCTGCAGCAGCCACAGCACGCCCTTCAGCACGGCCGGCGGGATCGGAAGATACGGCTTGCCGTTGAGGCGGGCGATCTCGCGCAGGCTGAGCGTGCCATCGCCGGCCAGATTGTAGACGCCGGCGCGGCCGGCGCGCACCGCCTGCGCCAGCGCCGCC
>LNAP01003687.1_pt1 | contig 16814 bp, 16 predicted proteins | sample 602601 | NCBI WGS metagenome assembly LNAP01 (sample SAMN02440304, study PRJNA202911) | soil metagenome | biome: Subtropical and temperate rainforests or woodlands; isolation source: soil samples (1 kg each in a 20% v/v slurry with milli Q water) were... ... | reverse complement strand
GGAGTTGGCTACCCGTCTGGGTAAGACTCTGGGCAAGCGCGGCACGGCCAGTGTGATGCTGGTCGACGCGAACCTGACCCACATCTGGAAACCGCTGTTGCACGAAGTCGCGGCCGGTTCCCTTAACTCTTCCGAAGACGAACTCAACTATGTCGCCCAGGCAAAATGGAACCACTTCGAGTTCCAGCTGGGGCGCATGAGCGGGCTTGATCGCGCACAGAAGAAAATCCAGCTGGCGGCCACTTACGATGAGGCCGGCCTGGAATTGGTGCCGGCGCGTGAAGTGCCTTACGACTCGCTGGTGATCGCCGTCGGCAGCACCACCAACGATTTCGGCACCCAGGGCGCGGCGCAACATTGCCTGTTCCTCGACACCCGCAAACAGGCCGAGCGCTTCCACCAGCAACTGTTGAACCATTATTTGCGCGCCCACGCCGGGCAGACGGATGTGGTGCAGCAGATCAGCGTGGCAATCGTCGGCGCCGGCGCCACGGGCGTCGAACTGGCGGCCGAACTGCACAACGCCGCACATGAACTGGCGGCGTACGGCCTGGACCGGATCAAACCGGAAAACATGCACATCACCCTGATCGAGGCCGGTCCACGGGTACTGCCAGCATTGCCGGAACGGATCGGCGGCCCTGTGCATAAAACCCTGGAGAAACTCGGGGTCAACGTCATGACCAATGCGGCCGTCAGTGAAGTGACCGCCGATAGCCTGATCACCGCCGATGGCAAAGTGATCAACGCCAGCCTCAAGGTCTGGGCCGCGGGCATTCGTGCGCCAGGTTTCCTCAAGGACATCGACGGTCTGGAAACCAATCGGATCAACCAGCTGCAAGTGCTGCCGACGCTGCAAACCACCCGCGACGAGAACATCTTCGCTTTCGGTGACTGCGCCGCCTGTCCGCAGCCGGGCACCGATCGCAACGTGCCGCCGCGCGCCCAGGCTGCGCATCAACAGGCGTCGTTGCTGGCCAAGTCGTTGAAGCTACGGATCGAAGGCAAGCCGTTGCCTGTGTACAAGTACACCGACTACGGCTCGTTGATTTCGCTGTCGCGTTTTTCGGCTGTGGGTAACTTGATGGGCAACCTGACGGGTAGCGTGATGCTTGAGGGCTGGCTGGCGCGGATGTTTTATGTGTCGCTGTACCGCATGCATCAAATGGCGCTGTATGGCGCGTTCCGCACGGCGATGTTGATGTTGGGCAGCAAGATCGGGCGCGGAACAGAGCCGCGTCTAAAATTGCACTGATATAACTGCTCTTAGAGCAAGCTTACTCACAAACAATACTGGCGGAACGCCCCCCCCGACTCCCAGAACTAATTGGATCGGGGGAGGCATGTATCACACTCAGAACCAAAAAACCTTCTCGTTGCGGGCTCAATGTACTTGAGACACAGGCCATAAGTACTTATGCATAGCGCTGAAACGCATTAACATGATATTACCCAACCGACTTCACAAGCACGTCCAAAATAAACTTTAAAAAAATGGACTGCCTATTGTGCAAGCCAGCAGAGCTTCAATTTTTTATTGCCGCGGACAAAGTCTCCACAACTCGATCTTGCTGCTCATTACTTATATTTACCCACAACGGCAAACGCATAATTCGAGAAGACACATCATTCGTAACGTGCATACTTCCATGCACCCGCCCATACTTCATTCCTCCGGGAGAGGAATGCAAAGGGACATAATGAAATACCGCCGATATTGAATGATCTTTTAAATTTTCAATTACAGCCTGTCGATTGATATCAGAGTGCAGCAGTATGTAATACATATGAGCATTATGCCCACACTCTTTCGGAACGATAGGCCGCCTTACCAAGCCTTCAGCCTCAAGGGCTGCCAAGCGTTCATGATAATAATTCCAAGCTGCCAAGCGGACATCGGTGATCATCGTCGCATGTTCCAACTGCGCCCATAAAAACGCCGCTGTGAGTTCACCTGGCAAAAATGAAGACCCCACTTCTTGCCATGTGTACTTATCTACTTGTCCACGAAAAAAACGACTTCGATCAGTGCCTTTCTCTCGAATCACTTCAGCCCGCGCGCTTAGGTGCCCATCATTAACTAATAGAGCTCCGCCTTCGCCAGATATGACATTCTTGGTTTCATGAAAGCTATATGCGCCCAAATCACCGATACTGCCAAGCACACGCCCTTTGTAAGTAGCCATTACTCCTTGAGCAGCATCCTCAACGACCATCAGACCATGACGTTTAGCGATAGCTAACAAACTGTCCATTTCGCAAGCTACACCTGCATAATGTACAGGGATGATAGCTCTGGTTCGTGGTGTTATCGCGGCCTCCACCAGATTCTCATCGAGGTTGAGTGTATCGGGACGAACGTCCACAAATACCGGAACAGCACCTCTTAACACGAACGCATTTGCTGTAGAGACAAAAGTGAAAGACGGCATAATAACTTCATCGCCAGGCTGAATATTCAACAACAGCGCAGCCATCTCCAATGCCGCCGTGCAAGAGTGAGTCAGTAATGCAGTTTTAACACTAGCCGTCTCCTCAATCCAGCGATGACAACGTTTTGTGAAGGGGCCGTCACCTGCTAGCATATTTCCAAATTTTGCTTCAGCGATATAATACAACTCTTTACCGGTCATGTATGGTCGGTTAAATTCGATCTTATCTTCGCTCATTATAATTTTCTCAGCTATAAATTAGCTGCTGTCAAACTTTAAAATCAACACAGCCTGACAACACAATACACTTAAACCCTTACAAACAACCAAACTAGGATCTAACGGGAAACACGAAAACCTTAAATATAACAAACAAATACATAGCGACTACCACCGTCGCACCTGCTTGAACCCATTGATGTGGCCAAGCCAGATGGTCGTGAAAAAAAAGTAGCAGGCTCAAGTTTATGCCATACCCCCCCAAATGCGCAATAACGTAGCGCACCGCCGCCGTACCATGCGATCCCTGGTGTTTAAACGCGAGATTCCTCGAGCCAAAAAAACTGAGAGTTACAGCAATACAGTATAGGCAACTCATTGTCAGGATTGGGTTAAGACCAAACCAAGTCAATAATAGATAAATAACAAACCCCGTGCTATTTATAACCACGCCTACTATCGCATAACGAATCAACTGCCCAATAAGTTCGCTGCGCCAATATTTTCTGAATAGCCCGATCATCCCCTCGATACCGCCAACCCAAAGCCTGTTTTACCGTAACCATTACCGTTATAGAGCATATATATCTGATCCTTATGTCTAAAAACAAAAGGATACTCCACCATTTCGCTATCCCAGCCTGTATCGGATACATCGATGGAGAGGCTGTGGAGCTCTAACTCCCACTGACCATCCATCGCACTAATAGCGTGACCAATTCGATACGATTGGCCCGTTCCTGCGCGATAAGAGAACCACATATGAAGGTTGCCATCCTCTAATTGCAAAACAGTTGGCCGCGAAAACGCCTGAGCGACGCCCAATGCGTAAGGAACTACCGCACCGTGCCTGGACCACCTTTTTCCATCGGTTGACGTTGCGTGCTTTACGACCGCGAGCATTTCACCATTCCCCGCCTCCCAAGACACAACAGACGGATACCACATTTCGAAACCGCCCTGTTCACGGGGAGCAACCCAAGGGTACGCGAGGCTGATAGGGTCTTCGGGATCCATTCCCATTAAAAACTGCTCTGAATCGGGGACGATGGTTAAATCGCGCATCTCTACGCACCCGATATCTCCGCGCCAATGCCCTTGCGTCGGCGACTGCCAGCCCATGAAAGTCATGTAAGTGCGCCCGGCAACCTCGTAGCAATTGCCGATGCTCACACCATCAGCATGGAAGCTCCCCGAACGGCCGTGCACAAAGAAAGGAGCATAATGTTCTTCAACAACCTCACGTCTGACAATGTCGACATCCACAGCGCCTACGGATGAACGATTTTCATCATCTCTACCACAATAAAATACCCGATAAACATCACCGGCTATATGAAGAGGTAACGGGTTGGCTGCATGGGTTAACAACTTCGGATGCCGGCCTTTTGAACGAGGGCAGTAAATAAGCCCAAGTTTTTCCCACCCTCGACTCATAAATTTTTCAACCGAGAACTGGGTATTTTTGATCTTGCGGAGGCTGTTCCAATGTAAACACCGCCAGCTTCTGCATTTGCTAAAATTAGCGTACCAGCACCCAGCACGCAACGTTCGCCAATCGTTATGTGATCCCTTAATGTCGCGTTAACACCGATAAAACAATACTCACCGACGCTAACGCCTCCGGATATAACAACATGCGAAGCGATAAAACAGTGGTTAGCCACCGTACTGTGATGACCAATATGATTTCCGCTCCACATCGTAACATTGTCACCGATGGACACGAATGGCTGGACAGTATTATCTTCCAGAATAAAACAGTTTTGACCTGGAGGCGTGGTACTCAGATAGGTAGCCCTGGTACTTATATAAGTGGCCAAGGTATAACCCAACTCTTTCGCGGCAGAAAATTTTTCCGCTCGATTTGAATTTTGCTTAGAATAGCTTAAAGCAACAAACATCTCGTGATCGCCTGCAGGATATAGATCGGCCACACGATCGAAAGAAACGACAGGAAGTCCGAACAGTATAGCTTCAGTCAGGAATTCCGGGTCAACTGTAAAGGCTACTACGTCATAGCAAGAGTCAGTCGAGAAGTAAAAATGGGCTAACTGGGCAATCTGCCCGCCGCCGAATATCACCAGTTTCTTTTTCAAACCACTTTCCTCACCAAGATAGTAAACTCGTACAGATTATAATCATGCAACAATGTCACATTTCGAGAATACTTCCGCTTGCAGATATCAAAAAGCCAACAAGGATCCGCATAGTAAAGATTCTGACGCTTAAGGGGCTCATCTGAATAACTAGTCAAGCAATTAAATGCAAACCCAATTTTACTCGACCTATCAAGCACATCGAGAGTGCTAAGCAGGTACTCTGACCACTCTTCCTCCGATCGGTCCAAACGTACATTAAATATACCGCTCGCCACGCAATAGTCGACTGCTCGATAAGGACTACTGGATGCACAAAACTCGGTTTTATCTCTACCCTTGAAACGTTCTTTGGCTGATTCGATCATCGCTTCCGATACGTCTACTCCAAAATAGGAAACGTTTTCATAGCGGTCATCGAGATACTCAAGTAACGCACCATAACCGCAACCCAAATCAGTAATAGAAAAGTTTGGATCCTGAATCACCTTACACAACTGCTCAAATCTTATGGTCTGACTTTCAACCCCGTTCCAATCCACACCCTTTGCAGTTTGCCCATGCTCTGCAAGCTTCTGACTGTAATAGTCAGACACTTCAGTCAATATATCTTTTTCTTTCACTACTGCTTCCTCACTCATAGCCTGTGGGTCAGCTGACTTCATTTTCTGGCATCTAACTGCATGCGTAGTGCGTCTTCAATCCATTGGCTTGCACTTTCCCCAGCGCCGGCACTCGCTTCTTGCACACGACGTTTGAGGTCGGGATCAACGCCCTCTAGCTGTCCAAAATAGCGAGTCCGCATCGATCCACCTCTGGCCCCTTTATGTTTCAAATCTATGTCCATATATGGAAGAGTGTCTGAAACGGTAAAATCAATGATGTAAAAGCAATTACCTAAAACCCAAGACAGATTTACATCACGCGAATATTCAGGAACATACCGCAAAGGTGGATCTGAAGCCCACAAAGGGATATTGCGAATTGCGATCTTGCCAAATTCTTTATCTTTCAACCAAGGCGCCACACCCTCGTCACCTAGCAGTACTCGACCGCCAACTTTGGTAACCCTGGCCATCTCAGAAATCGCAGACGGAATATCAGAGAACAGATTGATTCCACCAAAATGGTAAGCTGCATCAAAGTATCCATCAGGAAAAGGTAATGCTGAAGCATTTGATACAGAAAGGTGTAAATTATCACTATTTGGAAACATTTCCTTCATTCGCCGCGATGCTGCAGCAACCATCAAATCAGATAAATCTTGCGCATACAATTCGCCCTGTTCTTGCAATATCGGGTACAGATACTTCAGATCATCACCAAGACCACATCCCGTCACTAATACTTTATGATCTGAATTAATACCTAAGCGCTCAATAAGACTAAGCCTGAACTTCCGCTCATCCTGATCAAACGTAGAAAACAACCAACTTAGAAAGTTATCATATGACTCTTCGGCGTCGTCTTTTGCATACATCGCATTGGATATTACATCCCCACCGGTTAGCTGGTCCGCCGATATAAACACCGGAATATCATTACCGGCAGCTGATGAAAAAAGCTTATAGGAAACACCATGATCAGTTAAAAAAGCGTCGCCATCTTTCCGAAGCGGCATCTTTGTGATTGGGCAGCAGTAAACCAAACCTGACATAAAACCTTCCTTATTTCTTTAACTTATTTTCAGACCAAAAAATTAAAAAAAATTAAAAAAAATTAAAAATTTTTAATTGCCCTACCGCTTAAATAGCCACCTACTGAGGGTGGTATTTGATAATCAAAACCGAGAAAAGCCTTCTGTTCAACTGTCAGCACTCTTCCCGACATCGCCATGGGCAAATTGATCTGCTGCTTAATATATGGCACCGTAAAAAGATGATTTATTGCGCGACGAGGAGACAAGGTATTATTGTAGCCACCACAATGAAAAAGCATGCAATCCAAAACAATATACGATCCAGCTTTCGCTGCTATTTGAACAGCGTTTCGGCGAATATAACCCTCACTGGGAAACTGCTCCATTTTATGTGAAGCAGGTAGAACGAAAGTCCCACCATTATCGATGGTAAAATCATCAACACAGTATAGTGCATTTAATGCCAAAGGCCTGGAAGATACAAAGTGCTGATATGGAAGATCGCGGTGCCATGCTGATTGGCTATACTGCTTTCGTGGAGGGTTCGTAATACCATTTTGTTGATTTAAAATATATTTCCCTAGTATAAGCTCATCAACTACATTTTTTAACGCCGCATTCATTGCAATCTGCAAAAAAATCTCATCACTCTGCGTCAAAATCGCTCGAATCGTATCGACTTCATTGATCGACGCTAGTGCAGATCTTCCATGCTCGCTGATGTAGGCATCGGAAGTTCGTGCAAACCGATCTCCAATATCAACAATTTCACTCTGAGTATAACCCGAGTCAATTACAGCATAGCCAATGGTCCTTAATTGCTCAACGGCCGGGTTAACTGACTCCGGCGCCCTGAAGCCCTCTAAAACGCCATAGGCAGCCAACGGCAATTCTGAATTAATCATTTCGAAGCCCCCTCGCGTTCCGCACGGTAAATCGAGCGAATAATCGTATATGGGCGACGCTTTACCTCGGTAAATATCTTTGAAATATAAATACCCTGAACGCCAATAAAGAAAATAATAAGACCTGAGAAAAGCCATATAGAAGCGACAATAGACGTATAGCCCATTGGTGGCGCAGCCCCAAGGAAATAACGTATCACCAGATAGGCTATAAATAATAATGCCGTTATCGAAACAATTCCGCCTACATAAAACGTGAACACCAGGGGCAAACTGCTGAACGAGGTGACCGCGTTAACAAAATGGCTCAGCTTACCGCGCAATGAATAAGTAGTCGGACTGGTTGCTTTTTTGACAATTGAAAGCGCACGCTGATTAAATCCCGTTATCAGCCAAAGCCCTCCAATATTTAACTCTCTTTCTTCGTGCCTTATTAACTCTGTTACGTATTGATTCGTCATCAATCGTGCGGTAACGATGTTGTCGGGTTGTGAAATCCCCGTCAGCAATCGAAATGCTCGATAAAAGAGCGGACCGCTCATCCGTTCAACCCAGCCGCCTTTACGCGCCCCCTGTACACCATAAACCACATCGCATTGATGTACCGCCATACACTCGTCGAATAAGTTCAGCCACTCAGGTTCTTCTTCCAAATCGCTATCGATAAGGAAGACCCGCTCACCGGTCGCCTGTTGCAAACCCGTCATCATCGCCTTGTGATGACCAAAATTCTTCGATAAGTCGACAACGCAGACATGTAAGTCTGAGTTAGCAATGTTCTTCGCCACACTTAAACTTTCATCCGGCGAGCCATCGTTTACTAAGATGATTTCATAATCGTCACCAACCAGCTTCGTTGCCGCCACACCGGCGCGGTAGCAAAATTCTTCTATGTACCGGGCAGACTTATATAAGGTTGCGACAATGGATAACTTCATTTTACGAACCTCATCGAGTTCTTTGCCGATCTTCCACAATTCATCAACAAGTCTAAAATACTCACTCCATGCTCAAACCCCCCCCACAACTGAGGATATTCGGGATAACCCTTGTAATCAAACCAAGTGAGTGTGACATTTGCTGCTGAAAAAAACTCAGGCTCTATGTAGTCTTTCGCCGAAGGACCAGAAATGTATTCCGAGGCGCCTGCCTGTAAGCACAGTCCAACCAATCGCTCTGTTTTCCCATCCAGCAACTGATAATCGGAAGAACACGTGATCTTCGTAGAAATTCCAAGATAATTGCAAACGGCCAAAATAAACTTACGATTAAGCGATGACAAATCAGGGGCAATCTCAAGACTGTAAATAGGGATCAGCCATTCCATGACCTCGTCAAAAAAAGGTGCCCGTGAGTAGTTAAGTGTCAACGCCTTAAGATGCTCTGCCGCCCATTTATCTCCTGAAATTTGGGTTTCACGAATCGATTGATGGTATTTACCCTTCACCTCAACCGGCACTGTCAACCATTTCAGCCCTTGCGGGGTCTTTATTTGATTACGATTACGCCAGTCCCGTCGCGTATACTGCATATCGTCATACAGGATAAACTCATCAACAGCCGCAATGAGATCGAAGTATCCTTTCCACGGGATGTAGTTAGATTGTAAAATTGCGACTTTTTTCATTCGAAATACACCTTGCTCCTGCAATCATTTAAGCCCACTCTTCGGTTCTGAGCAGACGAAACTCGTATTCGATTTCAGACGCCGGTCTCGAATATAGATCGTACGCCTCCGAACCAGTAGATCTGGGGCTCACTCTTCCATTTCTTACGGAAAACCACGTAGGAAAAAATTGGATCTTGCGCGTTACTCGTCGCTCAGTCAACTTCCCCCCCTCCCAAATTTCGGGCTATTCAACGGTTCGCCGATACATCTACCGAGCCAAAGGCGTCATCTATTGAGCCAGTCCGTCACCGCCAAGGCGGATCGCTGCCTCCACCGCGTATTAGAGGAAGGGGTACGACACCCATCGTCGATTTGCTATGCGACGAATCCGCGATCCTCTGACTTGGTTTTGTACGGTTCGCGGGCTTACTTTAGCTGTTCGATAGCCCCCCCCTGAGGCAGATCCACGCCCCTTTACTGGTAAAATTACGCTATTTCAGGTATTAAGCTGTACCAAACCAAAATTTGGTGGCCATGCTTCATTCACGTTCAATTTCATTACAGGTACTACCAAGGATGACCTCCACTCGGCAACCATTCCCATCAGAATCGTTTGAGCTTCTCGCCGCGGAAGAAGACAAGCATTGGTGGTTTCGTGCCAGAAACAGAGTGATTTTGTGGGCTTTGAAAAAACACGTCCGCCATTTCAACCGTTTTCTTGAGGTAGGCTGCGGAACAGCATTTGTTCTGGACGGAGTAAATAAAGCCTATCCTAACTCCAAACTCTACGGATCCGAATATTTTGAAGAGGGTCTAGTACATGCTAGAAAGAGAATACCCAATGCGACGTTTCTTCAGATAGATGCAACTGCAATGAAGGATGTAGCTCAATATGATGTCATTGGTGCGTTTGACGTTATAGAGCATATCGAACAAGACCAGCTTGCTCTCGACAACTTAGCACGCGCTTTAGAAAAGAACGGAACATTATTGGTAACTGTTCCACAGCATCAGTGGTTATGGTCCGAAGTAGATGAATTTGCTTGCCACGTTCGTCGCTATACACGCACCGATCTTATTCAGAAGGTCGAGACCGCAGGGCTTTCGGTAAAGTACACATCGTCTTTTGTAAGCTTTTTAGTTCCACTAATGTGGTTATCTAGAATTCGCTCTTCCAAGGGCGACTACGACCCAATGACCGAGTTTCATATCCCAAAATTCATTAATAGGGTTCTGGAGTTGGTGATGAGGCTTGAGTTGTCCCTAATGAAATTGGGCATTCGACTTCCCGTAGGCGGCTCTCTTCTTTTGGTTGCTACAAAGTGATGAGCCAGGTGATCAGTCATAATCGGATGGAATCGCTGGAAAAACAACAGGGCTCACCCGCCATTATTTCAGGTTTACTTGATAGCTATGCTTAAGGCAGCGTTCTGCAGGTAACCGGATGGTGGGGACGGAAAACAAGAGACCATGCCAAGTACTGTCCCCCATCATACTCTTGATGACGCTGCGCACACCGCATATGCGGGTGGCCCCAGTAGACTCACTGCGATCCCCATTTACCCCGCCAGAATAGACTTGATGATTGCGAATTTTGTTGAAAATAAAAGCAGTATTTCCAGACTCACCCTTATTAGCGAGCATATGAATGCCCTACTATTTCATTAAAATGGACTCCTAAATTGATAAGCATTGCGGTGATAAGTAAATTTTTAGCGGGCAAAGCAATTGTTGCAGTCATGCTTGGAAACAGCGTCGGCATGGGCTATTACTCTACAGATTACGAGGTAATACCGGCGCTTTCAGATACAAGTAAATCCTTTACAATTGATTCAAGAACTAGCGACCTACCGGGTGGCCAGGCACGCTTGCTTAGAAGCTTTCTTAGGAACAAAAATGAATCTTCTCAATTGATAAACCTGAGCGGAGATGGTTGGGATACCAATGATCAATTGGGTATCTCCCTTCCTTCCAGCAGCGCACCAAAGCATAGAAGTTCTGTTGAAGTTATTTTGGAGATGCGACCAAAACCAGATGTTGTGTTTATTCCCCTCCAGATAAACGATGCGAACCACAAGATACCACTCACTGTCTTTTACAAGAACACGATAAAGATCGTAGACTCCTTACAGGCTGAGGGCATCGACACGGTATTGGTTAAAGAAAATTACACACACCTTGATGGCTACAGTGCTTATATCGATATGGTAGATATAATTGCCGGAGAAAAAAATGTTCCCGTGATTGACACATATACCCCGTCATTAGGCAAGCCAGACTTATTGTTTGACGCCTTGCATCCAAACGACAAAGGACACGAGCTAATATTTAACCAATACCGAAATTGGTTCTTGTCATCTGCAGCGTTTGAGCCATCAAAATAAGCTTGCCGTAAACGCAATGCTGGTCAGTTAAACGTTCCTGACCGTTGACCGCAACGGATAGAATTCGCCTTCCTCCATTTGTATTGGATTTTTATTCATTTCGTACGCGCACTGAAAATCCCATAACACGCTCTCCTCACAGCCATTCAAGGAATTTATGATTTATTCTTTCATTGGCTTACTGAGCAGGTGCTTGCACAATCCGATGTGGCAACCACTTGCAAACAACGCTTGTCCCGAGCACTCCATGCCCCTTTAAAAAATAGGGATCCATGAAGCGCTTGGGGTTGCTCCTCTCCGATTCTCATTGTTACCCATGCATACTTATCTCTCGCTCGGCGCTAAGGCCAAGTAGGAGTAGTATATGGTTATGGCAGATACAAATCTGAGCACGGCGCAGTAGGTTACTGCTACTCCTATCTTGGACAATACATTTATCAGTCGCGGCAATCGGATCAAACTACCCTTGTCCACGGAATAAAATTTTCCACCATATTGGGATCATCGTCACTCGCGCTGTAACTTTTCACTAACAGTCATTTTTGCCCATTCTTCCGGACTGAGAAGACGAGATTCATATTCTATTTCCGGCATTAGCCGCAAGCTTAGGCCCATCCCACCTTGAGCCTTTAAATTCAGCTTAACTACGGCAACGGACTGTTTTACACTACGTACATGCTCGCCAGCCTTGTATAAACTATGAAAAAACTTATCGAATTCACCTTTTGCGTACCCGTCAATATCCTTTGGCTCCAAAGCAAATCGAAGTTCATCGCCCAACGCAAGCACTAAAATGCCATTCCACTCGTAAAAACGATAAGTACGTCCGATAGCGTCAAGTTCCTTAGCACGATCTTCTATTATTAAAAATCTTGCCTCAGCAACTACCGGATCACGCTTTAGCTTTTCGATGACAAATAACTGCTTTTGCCAATCAACATAAAAATTAAAATAACTCACTAGACCATAACTCAAACATGCGGCCACAATAACAACAAGCGAGACGGCCCTAACCTTACCGGGAATGAGCAGCAGTGCGCTAGAAATCACTATCGCGCTTCCCAAGGGCATCAATAATTGATGCCTTGACGTCCACTCCATGAAAGTAGGTATATAACTCAAAATCCAGTATGGAAACCCACCTACAAAAATCACCACAGCACCTAAGACCATCAAAGACCAGGGGCTAATAATATTGTCTTCACACTTTTGAGAATATAATATCTTCTTTATCGGAAAATAGATAATAGGCACCAGCCCCAACAACACGAAAAAATTGAATTTTAGATTAGCCAGATCCTTAACCTGATCTACCATCGCGAGGGGAATCGCTAGCAAACTGTAGTGCTGGTTGTACCCTGCATAAAACCCCGTCGGCTTGAAGAAACATAACTTTATACCGTAATATAAAAACGGAAGAACAAAAAAATACCAACGAGCCACGGCAAACCTAATTAACGCAAAGTCGAAGCGCCGCTCGGAAGAGCGATACAACATGTCAAATATTGGAAGCGCATAAAACACTAATAGCGAGTTCGTATTAAAGCTCAAAAAAAACAAGATCGCAGCCAAAATTCGGTGCCGATCCATTAACAACCAACCACCAAAAAATAATGCATAACAGAGTACATAAGGAAAATCTATTATTGCGACCCGTGCCATATTAAATGGGAGCAACATAAACAGCAGTACAATACTCCAACGTAGCTGATCACCGAACGCACCATTCCTCCTAAGGATCGCATTAAGAAAATAGCCGGACGCTCCCATCAACAAAAACGTAAAAACCTTATAACTCCATATTCCAATGGAGCTCATTCCAATATGCATATAGGCAACAAGATTAAACATGGCCCCTGCTTCTTTATAGGTCTCCAGGATCATGTCACTTGAAGCACCAACAGTTACCCAATCATCCCAAAATATCGCAAAGGGAATAAAAAGAATGCCTGCATGCATAACAGTATAGAGAATAGCGGCAAGCGCTATGAATTTCTGTTCCCGTCCACAATGGAAAGTTTCAAAAAATGCCAAGATAGTTCCTTTTTATTAAATCGGTATATTATTGGGCGCTCCGTTAATCATACTTTCAAATATGACCACTGCCTCGGCCTAAACTAGGACTACAAGCCCCCTTTATCTAGCGGATGAAACGCATCAAGATATATCTTGCTCGTTAATAGCCCTTCAGTCAACGTAGTCTCACTGCCACAAGGGGCGGCGCGATACTTTCCCCCTACACAAATACGCAGCTCTATGCATCGACTGCAGTGGGTTAGGCCATAGTCTGAATGGCAGTAGTTGTAACTAGATTCGAAGACAATCACCCACGGGCGCCGACGGAGCACATTGGCGGAACTGTGCGCAAACCCAAACATGACCGCCGATAGCCTGATCACCGCCGATGGCAAAGTGATCAATGCCAGCCTCAAGGTCTGGGCCGCCGGCATTCGTGCGCCGGGTTTCCTCAAGGACATCGATGGTCTGGAAACCAACCGCATCAACCAGTTGCAAGTGCTGCCGACGCTGCAAACCACCCGCGACGAAAACATCTTCGCCTTCGGTGACTGCGCGGCCTGCCCGCAGCCGGGCACCGATCGCAATGTGCCGCCGCGCGCCCAGGCTGCGCATCAACAGGCGTCGTTGCTGGCCAAGTCGTTGAAGCTGCGGATCGAAGGCAAACCGTTGCCTGTGTACAAGTACACCGACTACGGATCGCTGATTTCGCTGTCACGTTTTTCGGCTGTGGGTAACTTGATGGGCAACCTGACCGGCAGCGTGATGCTCGAGGGTTGGCTGGCGCGGATGTTTTATGTGTCGCTGTACCGCATGCACCAGATGGCGCTGTATGGCGCATTCCGCACGGCAATGTTGATGCTGGGCAGCAAAATCGGGCGCGGGACTGAGCCACGGCTGAAGCTGCACTGACACACATCCCTTGTGGGAGCGAGCCTGCTCGCGATAGCGGAGTGTCAATCGCCACATGAGTTGGCTGATACACCGCTTCGCGAGCAGGCTCGCTCCCACATTTTTCAATCACAACCTTGAGATCTGTGTCTCACTGTATCTCTCCCCGCAATTTCGCCCCTTCGGTTACAAACTCCCCCCTTGCGCGACACAGTAGCGATACACCTCGCCCGCTAAATGGCCACATCCGAGCCAGCTACGGTGATCGCCGCACTTACGTGGCGTCTTTTATCGAATGGTTGTGTCGTGCAACCCTGGAGAATTGAAATGTCCCGTACCACCAAAAACACTATCGGTTTGCTCGGTGCAGTCCTCGCTGGCGGCATGATGTTGACCGGCTCCGCTTTTGCTTCGCAGCCTTTGACTCAGGGCTACCTGCTGGCCTCGGCCGAACAGGTGGTGAAAACCCCTGAAGGCAAATGTGGCGAAGGCAAGTGCGGCGATGCATCGATGGCAAAAACCGACACCGACGGTGACGGCAAGGTGTCCCGCGCCGAATTCCAGAAAGTTGCGCCTAAGTCCAACTTCGACAAGATCGACACCAACCACGACGGCTTCATCGACGAGCAAGAGGCTTACGACAACGTCAAAGCCAACTTCGAAGCCAACGGCAAGAAAATGCCAAAAGGCCTGTTTGAGCACTTGAAGGACCAGGACGGCGCTTAAGCCTCCCAGAAAAAAAGCCGCGTTTCTCGATCGAGAAACGCGGCTTTTTTGTCTGGCGGATTTACACCCGAAAGCGCTGCACCATGCCCTGCAGAGCATTGGCCAACTTCGACAACTCATGACTGGAAGCACTGGTCTGATCCGCACCGGAGGCGGAACGCACCGACAGATCACGGATATTCACCAGATTGCGATCCACTTCCCGAGCCACTTGAGCCTGTTCTTCCGCAGCACTGGCGATCACCAGATTGCGCTCGTGAATCTCGTGGACCGAGGCCGTGATGGTCTGCAATGCGTCACCGGCCCGTTCAGCCAACACCAGCGTACTCGTGGCACGGGAAGCACTGGCATTCATGGAGTCCAGCGCCAGGTTGGAACCGTTGCGCATGCCCTGAACCATTTGCTCGATTTCCTGAGTCGATTGCTGCGTACGATGCGCCAATGCACGCACTTCATCGGCTACCACCGCAAAACCGCGCCCACTTTCACCCGCGCGCGCCGCTTCAATGGCGGCGTTGAGCGCCAACAGATTGGTTTGCTCGGCGATGGCCCGAATGACATCCAGCACTTTGCCAATGTCCTGGGACTGATTGGCCAGCGACTGCACCAACTCACCGGTGTGCTGCACATCCTTGGCCAAGTCGCTGATCGCGCTGGCGGTTTCGCTGACCCGCTCCTGCCCCAATTGCGCCGACTCGCTGGATTGGCGGGTAGCATCAGAAGTCGACACGGCGTTGCGCGCCACTTCTTCCACGGCCGAGGTCATTTCGTTGACCGCCGTGGCGGCCTGCTCAATTTCGTTGTTCTGCTGTTGCAGGCCTTGGGTGCTGTCGAGAGTGACAGCATTCAATTCATCCGCCGCCGTGGCCAGCTGAGTCGCTGAACCGCTGATGGCTTGCAAGGTTTCTCGCAGGTTCTGCTGCATGGTCGCCAGTGCCTTGAGCAAACGAGTCACTTCGTCGTTGCCATGGGTTGCTATCGGCCGGGTCAGATCGCCCTGCGCCACGCTCTCCGCAGCCGTCAGGGCTTCGTTCAGGGGGCGGACGATGCTGCGGGTCAGCAACATGGCCAGGCCGACAGTGGCCAGCGCCGCGAGGGCGATGAACAGGCTGACGATGGTCCGCGACGTTTCGTAGTGCGCTGCGGATTTCTGGCTCTCAGCGGCGACCTGTTTGGCGAACAGGTCCGCCAGATCACTGAGTTGTTTGCCGGAGCCATCGACCACGGTTTTCATGTCAACCAGCAGCAGCCTGGTCAATTCGTCACGACGCCCCTGCTCTGCGAGAGTGAACGACTGGGCAATGCCGGTACGATAGGCGGCAAAGGTGGTTTTGAACTGGTCATACAAGGCCTGGCCTTCGGCGGTGTTGACCAACTGGTCATAGACCGCGATCTTCTCGCTCAATTCCATGTCGCGAGTGTCCATCTGACCGCGGTAGGTCGGAATGTTCTTTGGGTCCTGATCCAGCGCCATGCGCAAGGAAATGGTGCGGATACGCAACATCAGTTCGCGAATCTCGTCACCCCCGCGAATGCTGGGGAGCCACTGCTTCTCCACGGCCACCTCGCTCTCGCGAATGCTCGCCATTTGCCCCAGGGCAAACACCCCGAGCAACGCCACCAACACAGCGATCAAGGCAAAACCCAGCGCGGCACGGGGGGCAATATTCAGCTGACGAAGAAACATAACGAGCGCCTTACTTGTTGTTGGCTTGAATGGAGGGCCGCGTTTGCGCCCCGACAGCTCGTTATCGGCTAGTTGTACGACGACTTGATAGGATTCGGCTTTTTCGAAGACAAAAAAAATCCCCGTATCTTTCGATACGAGGATTTTTAATATGGTCGGGGTAAGGGGATTCGAACTCCTGACATCCTGCTCCCAAAGCAGGCGCGC
>LNAP01007345.1_pt1 | contig 16816 bp, 18 predicted proteins | sample 602601 | NCBI WGS metagenome assembly LNAP01 (sample SAMN02440304, study PRJNA202911) | soil metagenome | biome: Subtropical and temperate rainforests or woodlands; isolation source: soil samples (1 kg each in a 20% v/v slurry with milli Q water) were... ... | reverse complement strand
CGCGGCCGCGCGGCGAGCGCCTGCTGTCCTGGCCGCTGCTGGCGCGCGCCTACCTGTTCCTCGGCCCGCTGGAGGCGCTGGCCGGCATGAGCCTGTTCTTCCTGGTGCTGGCCTGGGGCGGCTGGGACTATGGCACGCCGTTGCCGCGCCTCGACCCGCTGTACCTGCAGGCCACCGGCGCCTGCCTGGCCGCCATCGTGGTGATGCAGGTGGCCAACGTGCTGGCCTGCCGCAGCCCCACCGAGTCGCTGCTCACCACCGGGGTGCGCGGCAACCGGCTGCTGCTGTGGGGGATCGCCTTCGAACTGCTGCTGATCGGCACGATCATCTACACGCCCTGGGGGCAGATCCTGCTCGGCACCGCGGCGCTGCCCGCCGCGGCCTGGCTGGCCATGCTGCCGTTCGCCCTGGGGCTGCTGGTGCTGGAAGAGGCGCGCAAGGGCTGGATGCGCCGGCATGGGACGCACGCGACGGAAACCTCGACGGAAGAGCAGCGCTGAGGGCCATCGCCAGCTGGCCATCCGCCCAGCCGGCGCCAGCACGTACGGCCTGCAACAAACCCCGCCTACCTGTAGCGTCTGCAACATAAAAACTGGCCGCTAGCGCCCAGCCAACGCCACCGGCTTCGCCCGGGCAGGCGACCAAGCCCCGCCGCGAGCCTCCCAGGCTATGGCATCGAAGCCGGGCCAGCTCCCGTTGACCGGACTGCACTCCGTCCTGGCACACCTGTTGCTCCATTCACACGCTATATCCGCCCGTACATAGATGCCGAGTTTGGCAAGGAGCGAGGCAGAACATGTATACACAGGCTCGTCGGCGTCAGGGTTTCGTGGCCGGCTCGCTGATCGGCACCCTCGGCGGTCTGATTGGTCTCGGCGGGGCCGAGTTTCGCTTGCCGGTACTGGTCGGCCTGTTCCGTCTGGAAACCCTGGAGGCGGTGATCTTCAACAAGGCGATGAGCCTGGTGGTGGTCGCCGCCGCACTGCTGTTTCGCGCCGGGGAGATCCCGCTGGGGCAACTGGCCCAGCATCTCGATATCGCCGTCAACCTGCTGGCCGGCAGCCTGGTCGGCGCATGGTGGGCGGCGGGCCGCGCATTGGCCATGTCGCGCCTCTGGCTCAACCGCATCATCATGGCGCTGCTGGCGGGCCTGGCGCTGCTGATGCTCGGCGAAGCCGGGTTCGGCCTGCACCACGGCACCGCGCCGCTGTTCGAACACGGCGCCCTGCAACTGCTGGCCGGGCTGCTCGCCGGCCTCGGCATCGGCATGGTTGCCGCACTGCTCGGGGTGGCCGGCGGCGAACTGCTGATCCCGACCATCGTGCTGCTCTACGGCCAGGACATCAAGCTGGCCGGCAGCCTGTCGCTGATGGTCAGCCTGCCGACCATGCTGGTCGGCTTCGCCCGCTACACCGGAGCCAACGCCTTCGCCGTGCTGCGCCAGGAGCGCCCGCTGTTCAGCTGGATGGTGGCCGGCTCGATCCTCGGCGCGGGGCTCGGCAGCCTGCTGCTCGGCCTGGTACCGACCCGGCTGCTGGTGGGCATGCTCGGCGTCATCCTGTTGGTGTCCGCGGTAAAGACCTTTCGCCACGCCCATTGAGCACGGCATGTGCCTTGCACAGGGTCTGCCCCTTCCTCCGTGAAAAGGACCAGCACCATGCCGACCAGCAGCGAAATGCTCGAGCAGTTCGAGGCCACCTACGCCATGGGCGACGCGTCGATCGACCACACCCACCGCGAATTCCTCGAACTCTGCGTCGCCGCCGCACAGGCCCAGGGGGCGGCGTTCGCCGAGCGGTTCGCCGCCCTGTTCGCCCACACTCAGGCCCATTTCGCCGACGAAGAGGCCCGGATGCAGGCGAGCGCCTACCCCGCTTTCGGCGAGCATCGCGCCCACCACCAGAACCTGCTCGGCGACATGGACCGCTTCTGCCAGCGCACTGGCGCCGGGCGCAGCGCCATGGCCCGCGCCTGGCTGAACGACAGCCTGCCGCAGTGGTTCGACCTGCACGCCAGGACCATGGACAGCGCCCTGGCTGTGCATCTGCGACAACAGGGCTGACAATGGCCGACCTGCGACGCCGGCGCAGGGGTGCCGGCGACTGACGGAGCCCCCACCGTGCACCTGCCATCTCTGCTCGTCCTGCCGCTGCTCGCCAGCGTCCTGCTCCTCTCCGGCTGCCGCGACGAACCGCTGGCCGCCCTGGAGAGAGCCGCCGACCAGTTGCAGGCCAACCTCGACGACAAGGCCACCGTCTCCGCGCTGGAGCAGTTGCACCTGCAGTTCCGCGCTCGCGACAACCTCGACCGCGACTGGGCCGCGCGCACTATGGCCCTGCTGTTCCTGCGCCACCGTCAGGTCGAGGTCGTCGTCATGGCCCGGCACTGCGAACTGGACAGCACCTACCGCGAGCGCGGCCACTGCCGCGCCCAGGTGGCACTGGCCGGCGCGGAGAACCTGCTCCCCGACAGCGCCCGTCTGTACAACGTGCGCAGCGAGTGGTGGCTAGAGGGCGGCGACTGGCAGCTGGCACGACTGGACTGGGAATAGTGGCGCTACACTGATGCCTATCCCGCGAAGGGAGAGCGCCCCGCATGAGCCCGAGCATCCCCGTGCAGCGCCAGCTGCGGCTGATCGTCGTCCTGCTCCTGCTGGTCTGGCTGTGGGCGGCCATCGCGCCGCTGAGCCGCTCGGACTGGCTGCTGGAAAACCTGCTGGTGTTCTTCTACGCCGCCTTGCTGGCGATCACCTATCGGCGCTTCGCCTTCTCCCCCGGCGCCTACTGGCTGTTCGCCCTGTTCATGGCCCTGCACCTGTATGGCTCCCACTACACCTACGCGGAGACGCCGCTGGGTTATTGGGCCAAGGATGCGCTGGGGTTGGCACGCAACCACTACGACCGCCTGGTCCACTTCGCCTTCGGCCTGCTGCTGGTCTGCCCGCTGCGTGAGCTGCTGCAGCGTCGCGCGGCCCTCGGCGGGCGCTGGCTGGAGATCCTCAGCCTCAGCGTGGTCATGGCGATGAGCGCGTTCTACGAACAGCTGGAAATGCTCGCGGCGCTGCTGGTCAGCCCGGAGCTGGGCTCGGCCTTCCTCGGCACCCAGGGCGACGAGTGGGATGCGCAGAAGGACGCCGGGCTGGCCATGCTCGGCGCAATCCTGGCGCTGCTGATACGCCCCTTGCTCGCCCCGCGGCTGCAGTAGCCAACGGCATGGCTGCCGGACGTTCCCGGCGGCTCCCGCGCAGGGCACGGGCAGCCAGCGGGAGCGCGGCATTCAACGCGCGGCGTCGATGAACGGCACGCTGTTGTTGGGCAGCACGGTGGTCGGTAGCACGCCATTCCAGCGCTCGGCCTTGGTCAGCTCGACCAGGTTCTGGTTGCTGGCCAAAGCCTCGGCGCGGGCACGGATGGCCGAGGCCTCGGCCTCGCCGCGCAGGCGGGTGGCTTCGGCGTCGGCCTTGGCCTGGGCGATCTTGGCAGCGGCCTCGGCCTGGGCCTGGGTCACGCGGATTTCCGCCTGCACCTTCTCGGTGGCCAGCATCTGCTCGCGGGTCTTTACCTGCACCTCGGCCTTCATGCGCTCCTCGATGGAGCGCTCGTAGGCGTCGCTGAAGTCGATGTTCTCGATCTGCACGCCATCGATGACCACCGGCCCCTTGACCGCCGCCTTGATCGCCGCGGCGACATCGGCGACGAACTGGCCGCGGTTCTGCACCGCGTTGATCGCGGTGTAGCGACCAAACACGTTTTCCACCTGGGTCGGCACCTGGCGGCTGATCAGCCGCGACACCATGGTTTCCAGGTCGCCGTAGCCGCGATAGAGGTCGGCGACCTGCCCCGGCTCGACGTGCCAGGACACCGAGACATTGAGGCCGGCGGCCTGCTGGTCCTTGCTGTAGGCCTGCAACTGCTCGTAGCGCGTGGTGTTGTTCTGCACGCTGATGAACTTGACCTTCTCGAAGATCGGCAGCTTGAAGGCCAGGCCAGGCTCGGCCACGGCGACGAAGGCGCCATTGCGCAGGACGACGCCGCGCTCCTTTTCATCGACGGTATAGAAACTGCCGAGCACCACGCTGGCCAGGGCGAGGCCGCCGACGATGAGCCCCAGACGCGAGCTGCCGATACTGATCATGTTGCGCACTCCTTGCATGGTTGAGCGTTCCCTTGTCCACGCCAGCCAGCCGATGGCCGGCGCCGGAGGCGCGATGCTGCCACGGCGACGCGGCTGGCGACAACGCTCAGAGCAGCTCGATGCCGAACCGCCGGACCAGCAGGGCGAACACCGCGAAGCAGACGATGGTGATGACCACGCAGGCCAGCAGCGTCGGCCAGAAGCCGATGCGCGACAGCAGTGCCGGGAAGGCCAGGAACATCGGCAGCGTCGGCACCACGTACCAGAAGGTGTACCAGGCATGATTGGCGATCTTTTCCGCCGACTGCCGCTCCACGTACAGCCAGATGAGGCTGAGGATGGTGATCATCGGCAGGGCCGCCACCAGGCCGCCCAGCTTGTCGCTGCGCTTGGCCACTTCCGAGACGAGCACCACGACCGCAGCAGTCAGAGCATATTTGGCGATGATCCAGTACATGTGAACTCCACGGGGTCGAGCGCCGGCCGGCTGCCGGCGCCTGTTGCTGACTGTGAAGCTCTCACGGCCGGCCGAGGCACAGAACCCGCTGCCCGCGGCCGGCCGCGATGCTGCCAGCGGCCGAGCCTCAGCTGCCGATCACCCCGCCATCATCGCGGGTCACCAGCACCGTGGTCGAGCGCGCGCGGGTCTGGCCGTCGCTGGCCGGGTAGCTCAGCTGCGGGTGCTGCACGTTGATCCACATCGCCCGGTAATCCGGGCTCCAGGTGATGCCGGTGATCTCGCAGCCGCGCGGGCCAACCAGGAAGCGGCGCACCTCGCGGCTGAGCGGATCGGCGCACAACAGCTGGTTGCAGCCCATGGCCTGCATGGCCGGCTCGGCGTCGCCGTAGTCGGTCTGGATCCACAGGCGCCCGGCGCCGTCGAAGGCCAGGCCGTCCGGCGAGGAGAAGATGTCGCCGTTGATGGTGCCGCTGAGGTTGGCCGGCACCGGCTTGCCCTCCTGGTCCTTCGCCCCCGGCTGCTCGCCGGCGAGGAGGAACAGCTCCCAGCGGAACTCGCTGGCGGTGGGGTCGCCGTCCTTTTCGTTCCAGCGCAGGATCTGCCCATGCAGGTTGTGCGGGCGCGGATTGGCCTGGTCGATGGCGTGCTTGTCGCCGCGGGCGTCGTTGTTGGTCAGGGTGACGTAGACCTCGCGGCTGACCGGGTGCACGGCCACCCACTCCGGGCGGTCCATCGGCGTGGCGCCGAGCCGGTCGGCAGCGGCACGGGCGTTGACCAGCACCTCGGCCTGGCTGGCGAAGCCGTTCTCGGCGGTCAGCCCGTGCTGCCCGTGCACCAGCGGCAGCCAGCGCCCGCTGCCGTTGCTCTCGAAGCGGGCGACGTACAGGGTGCCTTCGTCCAGCAGGTCGCGGTTGGCCTGGGGGTTGACGGCATCGAAGCGCCCGGCCGGGACGAACTTGTAGACGTACTCGTCCTTGGCGTCGTCGCCGGAGTAGAAGGCCATGTGCCCGTCGGCGCCCAGCGACAGCACCGCGCACTCGCGGCCGATGCGGCCGAAGGCGGTGCGCTTGACCGGCTGGCTGTCCGGATCGAAGGGGTCGATCTCCACCACCCAGCCGAAGCGGTTGGGCTCGTTGACCTGGCCGCCGTGGGGCTGGCTGGCGTCCGGAGTGGCGTCGAAGCGCGGGTCGGCGGTTTCCCAGGCGTAGTACTTGCTCCGCCCGCCACTGCCGATGCCGTAGCGCTGGTGCGCCACGCGCCCGGCGAAGTCGGCCGCGTCGCGGTTGACGAAGTAGTGGGGCCAGTTCTCCTCGCAGGCCAGGTAGGTGCCCCAGGGGGTGACGCCCATCGAGCAGTTGTTGAAGGTGCCGAGCACCTCGCGCCCGGCCGGGTCGCTGGCGGTCTGCATCAGCGCGTGGCCGGCCAGCGGGCCGCCGATGGCCATCGGAGTCAGCGCCGAGATCCGCCGGTTGTAGCGCGAGGGCATGACCCGCTGCCAGTGGCCGGCGCCATCCTTGCGCACCTCGATGATGCTGACGCCGTGCGCCGCCTGCTCCTTCTGCACCTCGGCCAGCGGGCGCTTGCCAGCGACGAAGCTCATGCCGTGCGGGTGCAGGGTCGGGTTGACGTACTCGTGGTTGATCGCCAGCAGGCCATGGCTGTCCGGCGCCTCGGCGAAGGGGAAGAAGTGCATGCCGTCGTGGTTGTCGCCGGCCTGCTTGAGCTGGGCCTGCCAGTCGTCGCTGGCGTCCGCCTGCCAGGTGGGCGCGTCGGCGAGCACCGCATCGCCCCAGGAGAAGAACGGCCGCGCCGTGTAGCCCGGCGGCACCAGCACCCGGTCGAAGTCCGCCGCCATCTGCACCGGCACGCCCGCGAAGCCGAGCAGCGGCGGCTGGGCGAGCAGCTCGCGGCTGCCGAACACGCCGCCGAACAGGCTCAGTGCCGCGAGACCGAGGCCCCCCTTGAGCAGGTTGCGCCGGCCGCGGTCGACCAGCTGATCGAGGCTCGGGTTGCCGCTGGGGTTGACCGAGATGTCGTCGTGGGCGGCCAGGCTGGCGTGGTACTGCTGGAAGTCCGGGGGCATGGCGAATCCTAGCTGATCGATACGAGCGCACGCAGGCGCAAATCCCTGTTTGTAGAGGGCGAGCATGACAGAACGGTGAACACCGCCGCGGCGCCTCGACCGCCACGCCGGCCTGGATTGACGCCGGCGCGGCGCTGCGTCACCGTGCAGACAACGGGCGCTGTCGCCGTGTGCCGAGGCGTGCCCTGGCAAGGAACTTGCTGCATGAGCCTGCCACACCCGTCGACTCGGGCAGGCAGACCAAGAAACCGGAGGAAGCATGAAGACCGTTGCGCAAATGCTCCGCGCCAAACCGAACCAGGACATCTACACCATCGCCCCCACGGCCACGGTGTTGCAGGCCCTGCAACTGATGGCGGAGAAGAATATCGGTGCCCTGATAGTCACCGAAGGGAACCAGGTGGTCGGTCTCGTCAGCGAGCGCGACTACTCACGCAAGATGATCTTGAAGGGGCGCTCCTCGGTGGCCACACCGGTCAGCGCGATCATGGCCTCGCCGGTGATCAGCGTGACCTCCGCACAGGACACCCGCGATTGCCTGAAACTGATGGGCAAAGGCCACTTGCGCCACCTGCCGGTGATCGACGACGGCAAGCTGGTCGGCCTGCTGTCGGTGAGCAACCTGGTCAAGGCGGTCCTCGCCGACCAGGACGAAATGATCCAGCAGCTCGAGCAGTACATCCGCGGCCAGTAGGCCGGGCCAGCGGCACGGCCCGGGCTCTGCCGCCGCGGCTTACTTGAGGCCCTTGCCGGAGAACAGCAGCACCTGATCGTCGGCGAACTGGATGCTGATGAAGGCGGCCTGCTCGTTGCCCCAGCTGCAGCTGCTGAAGCCCAGCGCCCCGGCGCACTCGGTCGGCGCGCCGAGCAGCTGCTCGACCTCGGCCTTGCTCATGCCTGGAGAAGTTTTCCTGGTTGACCTTGTTGCAGGCGACCAGCAGCAGGCAGCAGGCGACCAGGGCGAGGGAACGCAGCGACATCGGGGGAACTCCTGAAAATGGAATGCGGCAAGCATGGCACAGGCGCCGACTGCCAACGTTGCGTTGGACGGCAAAAGCGCCGGCGCGTTCCCCGCAAAGCACGACGCCGGCCACAAGGGCCGGCGTCAGGGGACGGAGCGCGCGCTCCGTCCATGGCCGTGAGGCGAGGATCAGGCGTTCTGGTGATAGCCGCTGATGCGCTCGACCTCTTCCTTGGAGCCGAGGAACACCGGCACGCGCTGGTGCAGCGAGGTCGGCTGGATATCGAGGATGCGCTGGGTGCCGGTGGTGGCGGCGCCGCCGGCCTGCTCGACGATCATCGACATCGGGTTGGCCTCGTACATCAGGCGCAGCTTGCCGGGCATCGACGGATCGCGGCCGTCGCGCGGGTACATGAACACGCCGCCGCGGGTGAGGATGCGATGCACGTCGGCCACCATCGAGGCGATCCAGCGCATGTTGTAGTTCTTGCCCAGCGGGCCTTCCTTGCCGGCCAGCAGCTCGTCCACGTAGCGCTTGACCGGGGCTTCCCAGTGGCGCTGGTTGGACATGTTGATGGCGAACTCGGCGGTGCTTTCCGGCACGTGCATGTTGTCGTGGGTCAGCTCGAAGGAGCCCAGCTCGCGGTCGAGGGTGAAGCCCTTGACGCCGTTGCCGAGGGTCAGCACCAGCATGGTCTGCGGGCCGTAGATGGCATAGCCGGCGGCCACCTGGCGGGTACCCGGCTGGAGGAAGGCGTGCTCGCCGAGGTCGCAGCTGCTGTCGCAGTCGTCCGGGCAGCGCAGCACGGAGAAGATGGTGCCGACCGAGACGTTGACGTCGATGTTGGAAGAGCCGTCCAGCGGATCGAACACCAGCAGGTAGGCGCCCTTCGGGTACTGGCCGGGAATCTGGTAGGCCTGCTCCATTTCCTCGGAAGCCATGCCGGCCAGGTGGCCGCCCCACTCGTTGGCTTCCAGCAGGATATCGTTGGACAGCACGTCGAGTTTCTTCTGCACCTCGCCCTGCACGTTCTCGGTGCCCATGCTGCCCAGCACGCCGCCCAGCGCGCCCTTGGACACCGCATGGCTGATCTCCTTGCAGGCGCGCGCCACCACTTCGATGAGGAAGCGCAGATCGGCCGGGGTGTGGTTGCTGCGGGTCTCTTCGATCAGATAGCGACTGAGGGTAACGCGGGACATGGGCGGCTCCGGAGGGGGGCAGGAAAAAATCTGCGGCATTTTAACCCGAGTTGCAGCGCGCCGCCTCCTGCCGCGCATCAATAGCTCGGCATTCGGCCGACCGGTTGCCGGCAAAAACTGCTGCGCAACGGGCGCCGCTTGCTTATCATCGCGCGCCTTCCGCCCTTCACCCTGCGAACCCCGATGACCAAACACCTGCTGGTCGGCGCCGATCCCGAGCGCCTGGAAACCTGGATCAAGTTCCCCGGCAACAGCCTGTGCCGCGACTGCCGCGCCACCTGCTGCAGCCTGCCGGTGGAGGTGCGCCTCAAGGACCTGATCCGCCTCGGCGTGATCGACGAGTTCGAGGCCGGCGAGCCGCCCAAGCAGATCGCCAAGCGGCTGATGAAGGAAGGCACCGTCGGCCACTTCAACCAGAAGTCCGGCATCTTCACCCTGCAGCACCACTCCAGCGGCGACTGCCTGTACCTGGACCAGAAGACCCGTCTGTGCACGGTCTACGCCAACCGCCCGGACACCTGCCGCAACCATCCGCAGATCGGCCCGAAGCCCGGCTACTGCGCCTTCCAGCCCAAGCCCGGCCGCCGCTGAAGCGCCGGCACACCCGGCGCCGAAGCTCAGGCCCAGTAGGCCGGATTGTCGAGATCCTTGGCGTCGCGCTCGAGGATGCGCGGCAGCTCGGCCTTGATGAACTCGACCCAGGTCTTGATCTTGGCATCGAGGAAGCGCCGCGACGAATACAGCGCGTAGATGTTGCGCTCGTGCAGCTGCCAGGCAGGCAGCAGGCGCACCAGGCTGCCCTCGCGCAGCGCCCGGGCGGCGACGAAGTTGGGCAGCAGACAGACGCCCATGCCGGCCGCGGCAGCCTCCACCATCGCCTCGGAGACGTTGACCTGGAAGCTCTGCCCGGGGTTGATCACCTGCATCGCGCCGAGGCGCTCGAACACCCAGTCGCCCGGATACACCGGATCGAGCAGGCGCAGGCAGCGGTGCTCGCGCAGCTCTTCGGGCGTCTGCGGCGTGCCGTACTGCTGCAGATAGGCCGGCGCGGCGCACACCACGCTGTACATGCAGCCGAGACGTTGGGCGATCAGGTCCGAATCGGGCAGTTCGCGGGAGTGGGTGATCACCACGTCGTGCCCTTCCTCGAGCAGGTCGGGCGTACGCTGCGACAGGGACAGATCCAGACTGACGTCCGGATACTGCTCGGCATAGCGCGCCGCCAGGGGCACCAGGTACTGGATGCCCACGCCGGTGAAGGAGTGCACGCGCAGGCGTCCGCTGGGGGTGAGATGGGCCCCACTGGCCTCGGCAGTGGCCTCGTCGACCTCGGCAAGGATCTGCCGGCAGCGCTGCAGATAGCGCTCGCCCACCTCGGTCAGGCGCAGGCGCCGGGTGGTGCGATGCAGCAGGCGGGCGCTCAGGCTGCCTTCCAGCTCGGACACCAGCCGCGACACCTGGGCAGTGGACAGCTCGAGGAGCTGGGCCGCGGCGGTGAAGCTGCCGCAGTCGACGACCCGGGCGAAGACGCGCATTGCCTGCAGGATATCCATCGCGAACCTTGCCTCCAGAGCGGCATGCCATCCAGCCGCATACCGACCGGAAAAGTCCGCGCCAATATACGTCAGCAGCGGCGCATGACCAAAACGGCAGGCGTGCCCGGCGGCAGGACTGGCCGACGACGGCCACAGGATTGCCGCGTTGCTGGGCGACAAGACGCCACGCAGCCGCACAGGGCTGCCATGCGTTGCCGCAGCAGTCGCTAGAGAAGGGGGAACCGCGGAGTCGTGCGGCGGAAGGGGCGGCCCTGACGGTCGATCAGGCCTGTTGTTGCGGGTCGGACGCAGCAGGAAGGACGATGTCGTCGTGCGGACGCAGCAACAACGTCCGCAGGCGCCGGCCACCGAAGCGGTAGCGCCGGCCGGGAGGACTCAGTAGCAGCCGACGTCCTGGCTCTGCTTGACGTAGCTGACCGTGTGGGTCTGCCCCTTGGAGTCGCGATAGGTCATCTTGCTGGTGACCGGCTCGCAAAGAGCGTGCGGCGCCTCTTCGATGGCCACGACCTCGGCAACATCCAGGTTCATGCCGTAGGCATATTCGCTGGCTTTTTCGCTCTGGGCCGAAGCATCGGCGGCGAAGACACTGGCCGAAGCCAGCATGGCCGCCAGGAACAGGGCTTTGGTTTGCATGGCAACTCGATCTCCTGCGTGGAAAGGAATTACCCGATGGGGTGATCGGCTTCGGGCGTGCCGTTATTGTCAGGCAGCCGGGCCGCCGGAAAAACCGCGGTGTGAACAAGCCAGTCTTACGCAGGATGCAATAATCGCACGACGCAAAGAGACTCCCGCTGGCAGGAGCGGCGGAGCATTCTGGTTTAGCTCAACGCAAGACTCAGAGTTTGCCGACAGTGGCAAAACGCCGCCTCAACCAGTAATCTCCGCTGAAAAGTGGACATGGTTCTCAGCCAATCCACCAAGCTCCCCATGGATGGAAGGTGCAGTCACGATGTCCGAAAGCAAGGATCTGCTGCTCAGATCGATCACGCTGCTGCAACTGATTCCGCACTGGCCGAAGAGCATCTCGACCCCGGACCTGCTGGATAAACTCAAAGCCGAAGGCTTCCAGATCAATCTCCGCTCCCTGCAGCGCGACCTGCGGGATCTCTCGAGCCGGCTTTCGATCGTCAGCGATGAAGATACGCGCCCCTATCGCTGGAGCATCCGCGAAGGTGCGGATCACGGCCTACCTGCTCAGGACACGCCCTCTTCGGCGCTGGCCCTGTACCTGGCCGAAAGCCATCTGAACCACCTACTGCCGCAAAGCGTGCTGGATCTGCTGCGCCCGCAGTTCAGAAATGCCCGCAACCAGCTGGACGGCATGCAGCACAACCACCTGGCGCACTGGGCGCAGCGGGTGCGCAGCATGCCCAATGGCAAGGCACTGCTGCCGGCCGAGCTGCAGCCTCACGTCTGGACGCAGGTTTCCAGCGCCCTGCTCGAGCGTCGACAGTTGCAGGTCGACTACCTCAGCCGCAGCCAAGGCGCGAGCAAACGCTTTCGCATCCACCCCGCTGGCCTGGTCTCGCGCCACTCGATCAGCTACCTGATCGGCACCGTCAACGACTACGACGACTTGCGCCAGTTCGCCCTGCACCGCGTCCAGTGTGCCGAATTGCTGGACGAGCCGGCCCGCGAGCACGAAGACTTCGACATCGACCGCTACATCGAAGGCGGCGCCTTCGCCTGGCGCCAGTCCCCGCACGAAGTCGAACTGATCGCCGACGTCCACCCGCAGATCGCCTGGCTGCTCGGCGAAACCCCACTCAGCCACACGCAGAACCTCGAGCCGCTGCCTGGCAGCGACTGGCAACGCCTGCGCGCCCGCGTCCCGCTCGACCAGGAAACCCTGTGGTGGATCTTCGGCCTCAACGACCAGATCCGCGTACATGCGCCGCAGGTTTGGGTGGAGGAGATCGGCAGGAAGCTGGAGAGCTTGCGGAAGATGTATGCGGAGACAGTGGAGTGCGACACAGGCTGTCGCGCCGGCATGGAAGACTCAGAGCAGACCAGCAATAGCTCTCCCGAACACACCTTGCAGGAGCACACGACATGCTGAAGAACATCCTCGCCGCCTTTGGCCTCTACTTCGTTGCGAAGAAGGGGTACGAGCATTATCAGGAGTACAGCGAGTTGAAGCGGGAGAAGGAGGAGCGGGAGCAGGGAGCGCAGTCGAGTGGCCAGAGCCAGCAATAACCCGGCGACCAACCGGCCGGCTACACCGCACAGCAGGCTGCCGGCATACACGAAGAGACGACACGATGAGCGATGCCAACAAATCTCTGGTGCCCCTCGACATCCTTGATTGGTAGATCTGGAAAAGTGAAGTAAATAACAGCGATCCAAAGACGTCGGACCGCCTCAGCCAAGCGCATAGGCATGTGACTGCCAGGGATTCGACATATTGGCCCTGGCGACCATGCATGCCGGAAGAACGTCTTAACCAACCAAAAAGGTAAATTGCTATGCCACTCCCCCTGATCCTTGGTGCAGCTGCCCTGGTGACTGCAGCCTACGGAGCCAAGAAAGGCTACGACGGCTACCAGAAGCACTCAGAAGCTGACGACATCGTCAACGCTGCCAAAAATCGTTATGCCAAAAAAAGGGAGGTCTTCGACGCACAAGAAGCAGCCACCACTTCGGCGCTTGAGGTGCTGGGTAAGGAAGAGCTGAGCATCGGTCAGCGTTTTAATGAGTTCAAAACTCTCGCTGATGACCTGCTGCAAAAACTGAACACCGGCCGCCAGGACAAACTGGAAATCAACATTCCCAAACACAAGCTGCAAAGCGTTGAGAGCTACAGCTACACTGCCGTTGGCGTGTTAGGTGCGACAGCCGGGGCAGGCTTCACCGGTGCTGCTGCCGGGTTTGCCGTATACGGCGGTGTAATGGCATTGGGCGCCGCCTCTACCGGTACCGCCATCTCCTCGTTAGCCGGTGTTGCCGCCACCAACGCCACACTGGCAGCTATTGGCGGTGGCTCGCTAGCCACCGGCGGCCTGGGCATGGCCGGCGGCACGGCGATTCTCGGCGCTGCCGTGGCCGGCCCAGTGCTGGCCATCGCCGGCTGGGCATACAACAGTCATGGCGAAGAGGCGTTGAAGAACGCGCGCAAGGCCAACCGCGAAGTAGACAGCGCCGTGGAGAAGCTGGAAAAAGCCCAGCAACAGCTCAGCAAAACTGAGGATTACGCTTTCGATATCCTCGACGTATTGAAGGCCGTTTACGCCCAGTTCGACCAGTACTTCGACATTCTCAGGGCTGTCGCCGGCCAAATCGAAGCCGCCAGGGTGCTCAAGCAGGATCCGCAAGCGGCGCTGGCCCAATCGGGTGACACCATTATGCGTGCGATTAGCAACGGCTTCGCCCTGGCTGCAATCCTCGTCGACCTGATCACCACGCCGCTGTTCAAGGTCAAGAGCGCCAACGGCGAGGTCGTCCAAGACGAAAATGGCGTACCGGTGATGGATACAGACGCAGAAGGCTCGATGATCCTCAATGCCGATCAGATGGATAAACAACTCGGCGACACCAAGGCCAGCGCCGCTCGCATAGAGCCGGCCTGACCCAGATGCGGGGCCAAACGGCCCCGCATCTGTCCTGCACTTTACCCGTTATCCATGGACGCCACTATGCACACCGCAGCGCAAGACTTCCCCTGGGCCGAAGAGCTCGAGAAAACTGTAGTCAATAGCCTGGTGACCAGCTTCAGTCTGGACTTTCTGCTGTTCAAAGACAAGAAAGGCGGCGAAGTGGACACCACTCACAACGTGCGCAACGGTGTGTGGGCTACGGACGCTGAAAAGCAGCGCTATGAGCAACGTGGCGAATACGACTCCACCCCCTACCATCAACATGAGAATTACATCGCCTCAGGCCAGAAAGATAAAACCAGGCACACGGCAGGTACGCTGCATGACCCTTACCGCAATACCGTGTTGGGCGCGCACGAACAGCGCAACTTGGACCATGTGATCAGCGCCAAGGAAATCCATGAAGATGCCGGGCGCGTACTCGCCGGGCTAAGTGGTGTGGAACTGGCCAACCAGATCAGTAACCTGCAATCCACTCACGAAACCGTCAACAAATCGAAGAAGCAAGCGCCCATCAATGAGTACCTGCAGAAGCTGCCAGGCCTGATTACCACGCATGAAACGACGCTCGCCAAAGACCGCGAGCGCTTGGCGGCCCTGCCTCGCGAAACGCCGCAGCAGCAACACAAGGCCCACGAACTGGAAGACAAGATCCGCAAAACCGAAAACAAGATCACCGAGCTGAAAGCCGTAGACCCAGAAGCCATGCGCAAGCGTGATGCCGAAGCACGGGCCCCTTACGAGCAGCAAATCAATCACACCTATTACACCAGCAGCAAGTTCTTGCACCAGACTGCTGGCGCAGCCGGCATGGCAGGGCTAGCCATGGGCACCCGGCAGATGCTCGGGATGGTCATGGCGGAAGTGTGGTTCGAATTGCGCGAGCAGTTGCCCGCATTGCTGGACGAGCTCAAGCGAAATTTCAGCTTCGAGGCATTCGTCGACAGTATCACTAAGTCGCTCAAAGGCATCTGGGAGCGAGTGCAAGCGCGCTTCAGATCTTTTCTAATGGCGTTCAAGGATGGCGTATTTGCGGGCATCCTTGGGAGCCTGACGACAACACTGTTCAACATTCTCGTCACCACCCAAGTGATGGCAATCAAGATCATTCGCGAGGTATGGGGCCAACTGGTCAAGGCTATCAAACTGATGATCTTCAACCCCGACCAGCTAAGCTTCGTTGAGCTCTGCCAAGCAGTGACTTCGTTGTTGTCCGTGGGCGCCGCAACGGTAGTTGGCTCAATGGCCTACGCTCAGCTGCTGCCGATTTGCAGCTTCCCGTTTGGCGCCGAGTTGGCAGCGTTTGCCAGCGCCCTCGTCACTGGCGTGGTCACCCTCGGGCTCAATTACTTCTTGCTGCACAGCGGGGTGGCGCGCAAGCTTTGGGCCTATGTCGAGTCATTGATGCCACACGCTGGAACGATCAAACAGTTCCAGGTCATTAACGCGGAACTGGACCGCTACCTGACAGAGCTGAGCCAGTTGGAATTCAACTTGGACGTGGAGGAACTACAAGCCTTCACGCTAGAGCTGCAGGCTTGCAACGATGAGTTCCAGCGCAGCGCGGTGCTGCAGCAAGCAGTGGAGGCTCGCGGCATCGAACTACCGTTCGAGATGGGGAACGCGGCCAGCACACGTAACTGGTTGGCCTCGCTGGTATGACGCTACCAGAGTTTCCCTGTACGCAATGCGGGTTGTGTTGCCGCAATGTACATCTGGCGGAGCAAACGCGGTATCTGGATCGGGGGGATGGAGCTTGTCGGCACTACAGTGATGCCGATAAGCACTGCCTGATTTATGAGACCCGGCCAGATATCTGCCGGGTGGACCGGCAGTACAAGATGCATTATGCGCAGCGGTACAACTGGGAGGCGTTCATTGAAGCTAATGTCGCGGTTTGTCGAGTACTGCAGAGCCAGGAACTTCCTGCGCCAACTCAATATGAGGATTAGGCGCCTTAAAACCAAGGGAAATCTGAAAAATCTCCTGATCTAGTTGCCTGCCCGATTAGTCCAGCAACTTATTCCTGATTACAGCCAGCTTTGCTCGATGCACGGAACTGATAATCGACCAACAAAAAGCCATCTCATAAATAAAGCCAGCAATGAAACAATAAAGCAAATCAACAAAAAAGTTTGATCCAGACTTCTTTAAAATTCGGAGAAAAGGGGGTTATCAATCTTGGACAGGCCGCCCCAATTCTTGACGGAGTCATTGGAGCAACCTTTGACTCAGTAGCAACCAACACCACTGGCAACATTGCAAGAGACACGTTTATCGTAGTGGATACCGCATAATAATCTAACAAACCATAGGAGCACAGAAAATCATGGGGTTTTTCGACAAGATAAAATCGCTCAACACCTCTGGACTGATGTCATTCAGCCTGACACAAGAGCAACTACAGAAAAAGGTGGAAGCAAAATTCCCAACAACATATGAAAAATACTTCAGTTCACTCACGCTTTCCGATCCGACAGTAACCCTCTGCGAGGAAAGCGATAGAATTGGAGTAGAAATCAAGGCAGCAGCCAAAATACCACTCATTGGCGAGAAGACTGGCGCAGCCACCATAAATGGAAGCCTGTACTTTTGCGCAGAAAACAAGACCGTATATATCACCAGCCCGAAAATCATGCACCTGTCGCTAGAGGGGGTTCCCGGCGAAAACCTAGAGCCGATCAGAATCCTTGTCCAGGCAGCTATCGAGCAGAAACTGGAAAAAATACCAGGCGGCCGCAAAAACTGAGTGCAACACCCGACCATTTCGGTAAGGTGTTGCCCCATGTCCTATCACGAACTCAGCGCCACAGAGCGCGTCACGATCCA
>LNAP01006564.1_pt1 | contig 16820 bp, 11 predicted proteins | sample 602601 | NCBI WGS metagenome assembly LNAP01 (sample SAMN02440304, study PRJNA202911) | soil metagenome | biome: Subtropical and temperate rainforests or woodlands; isolation source: soil samples (1 kg each in a 20% v/v slurry with milli Q water) were... ... | reverse complement strand
AGTGAGCGTGAAGGTGCCGCCCAACAGCGATTGAGCCGGGTTAGCAGTACCAGCAGCTACAGAGATAGCGTCTTTTGCGGACTGTACGCTAGCAGCAGTGTTGGTCACGTTAGCGATAGCTGCTTTGGAAGCGTTGTAGATTGGGTCTGCTTCCAGGCCTGCTTTGCTCGACTGTACGGTCAGCGGGTTCAGGTTCGAAGCAGCTTTCAAAGTCTCAGCGAAGTAGATACCGGTGTTTGCTTTGTTAGTCAGAGTGTCTTGACGAACAGTTGCAGCAGCAGCTTCAGCAGCGGTCAGGGAACCAGCAGCCAGCATAGCCGGAATGTCTACAGTCAGAGCGGCCTGAACGAACAGAGCAGCGACGGCAGCTTTGGATTGGCCAGCGTTCAGCTGTGCAGTCCAGTTAGCGATACCAGCAGCATCACCAGCCGAACCCAGAATGTTGGTGTACAGGGCTGCGACGTAAGCAGTGTTGCTCAGTGCGCCGATCCCAGTGGTGAAAACTTCGTGAGCGGCAAAGCCAGCAGCAACTTGGGCGAAGGTCGACTGACCGGAGGTGATGGCGTTAGTCCAAGCGTTCAGACCAGCTTGGTCCGGTGCACGGTTGAAAACGGCGACATACAACGCGGCAACTGATTGTTGAATAGTTACGACAGCCATTTGAAACTCCTTAAGGATTTAATACAAAGCTTTCGCTTGGCCTGAGTGCGACTCCGGCCGTGCCATTATGGCTATAGGATCGTAGGAAGACAACACGTAGGAAAAATAGAGCTTCAGGGTAGGAAAAATAGAGCTTCAGGGTAGGAAAAAACACGCCCCTGAAATTCTGGCATATCCACATAACGATTGTGTTACCTCTTTGTTAAGTCAACGCCTACCTAGCAGAGCATCTCATTATTTTTAGGAAAATTCCTAGAAAATAAAAGGTTATGGCGTTAAGGATCGTAGGAAAATTCCTACTAACCAGCAAATACGGGGTCTTAGCTACTGCCCCGCATAGTTTTTTTTCGCGCCACAGAGGAGGCATCGGCAGGGCTTGTAGAAAGTTTAAGGCGGAATTTTCGCCACAGTGGGCGCTCAAAGGCGGTATGCGCCACCCAGGCCAGTAAGGCACTTACTAGAAATACTGCCCATGCGGTGGACGGCCCGGAAAACCCGCACATTTCCAGCAGCCATATGCACGGGAAATGCAGCAGGAAAACACCGTAGGACAGCTCACCGGCCCGGCGCTGAAGGCCATGCCAGACGCCTTTGCGGGGAAACTCCATAAAGAGCAACAGCAACGGCAGACCCAATGCAAACCCCAAGGCGACTTCAGTGTTATAGGGCGCATGATGGTCGCTGCTGAACAGCCAACTGACGTATACCGCGCTGGCTAACCAGAGCAGCACCAGACAACCAAGCGACAGCCGGTCACGCTTGCCTAACAAAGTGCCAGCCAAAAAGACGAACCCTACCCCGCCCAGCAAGCGATATCCGAAGATGTCGATGTTGAGTAATCCGCATTGGGCCAGTACAAAAACCGCGCACGAAAGGAGTGCAGCACAGACGGCGAGGCTCGGCCGGCTCAGCAAAAACGGCACCAGCAAATAGAACTGCAGCTCGACCCCCAGCGACCATGTCGGCGGCAGCAAGGTGAAGGCGTCCTGACCGCTGTACATGTAGTAGTTAAGCGGGACGATCAAGAGGTTGGCGAGCCAGTCGGAGAGTTGCGGGGGGCGGGAGATGAAATAGGACTCAGCGCCCAGCCACCACAGAGCAACTGCACAGGCCAGCGCAAACAGGTAGAGCGGCACGATGCGCCAAAGGCGGTCTTGATAGAACCACAGAGCCGAGCCTTGGAGTGGACGGCCAACCCACAGTTGGCTGACAACATGGCCGGCCAGCATGTAGAAAACGATGACGGCGCTGACCCCAGGGTTCAGATCTGCAATGTTGATCCCCATGTGGCTGAGCATGACAAGACTGGCAAGAACAAGACGTAGCAGGCCCATCAGCTGGAAGCGCTTCGGGTCAATGGGAAAGGGGAAGTTACGGGGCGAAACTGACTGAAATTCATGCCGACTGCTTTCGTGTTAAAGCATTGGACAGTACTTATTTTCCGACTCGTAGACAAGATGAACTGACTCTGCATTACGCATTTTCCTACAACCCACAGCTCAATGATAGCTAGCTATATAGCTAGCCAAAATCATATCTAAAGGGGGATGAAAACCACGTATTCACGATAATGCGCGGCCATTGAAAACGTGCCGCAAACAAGGTGGAGTCTCCACCCTCGTATCACGTGATCGCTGTATATTATATGAAGGGCTACGTAAAAGGATGTCAGGTGCAGAATCGCCCAGGCTTTCCCTGAACCAAACTGCGTCCCCACCCATCATGGTAGGGGACGCTGAGTATTTTATTTTGTTTTACGCGCAGGGGCAGGTTCGGTTTTGCTGTTGTTGCTCAGCCACGCATTTACACTTTCAACGCTTTCCGTGGACAATTTTCCCGCCCAACGGTTGAGAGTGAAGAGGTTATTAATGAAGTCGTACTGAGTTTTGAGCAGATCGCGACGAGCTTTGAACTCATTTTGCGTAGCAGTCAAAACATCCACAGCATTCACGACGCCATATTTGAACGCTTTTTCCGAGGCAATACTTGATTGTTCAGCGGAAGACAATGCGTTGCGATTGGCGCGCAATTTCTCAACGCTGGAATCAGCGGTCAGATAGGCATTGGTGATTTCTTTTACAACCTGACGGCGGGTGAACTCCAATTGTTGCTCAGCAGAGACTTGATCCTGGTACAACCCACGAACCCGCGCCGAAGTAGAACCGCCACTATAGATAGGCACTGACAATTGCAGACCCGCCACGTAGCTGTCGGTCCGCGGGGCCAATGCGTTGTTGTAGCCTTCGTTGGTGTTCTGCACGCTCAGGTTTACCCCAAGCGTCGGGTAGTGCCCGCCTTTGCCACCGCGTAAAGCCGCTTCTGCGGCTTCGACAGCGCTTTGGTTAGCTTTGAGCGACGGGTTTTGCGAGACACCCAGATTGACCCAGCTTTCAAGACTTTCAGCAGAAACCTTCAAGTCAACGTCGTTACGGACGCGGCTGAGTTTCTCGGTGACCGGGCGGCCTACAATTTCTGACAACGCTGCGCGGCTCAAGCTGACCTGGTTGCGAGCATCGACTTCCTGGGCGGCCAGGGAATCAACTCGAGCTTTTAGGTCCAGAACATCAGTGACCATGGCGTATTGTTTGTCATAAAGCGCGCTGACCTGATCCAGGTTCTTTTGCGTGGCCCGTCGCTCAGCCTGTACCAGTTCAAGCTCGTCATCGGCAGCCAGAGCCGTGAAATAGCGCTGTGCGAGATCAACGGTGGCTTCTGCCTGGGCTTCCTCAGACTCGGAAATGGACTGTTTCGCCAAGCTTTTGTATTTCTGGAAGTTTTCCCAAGCCGCCTTGTTATAGATGACCTGGCTCAACGTCAGGCTGTAGTTCTGGCTGTTGTAGATCTGATTGATCGATTCGTTGACCTGCTTGATGCGGTTGGCACCTGCGTTGGCCGCGAGCTGGGGCAACAACGAACCAAAAGCTTCGCGCTGATGTTCCTTGCCTGCCTGCTCTCTTGCATAGGCAGCCAGCACTCGCGGGTCTTCGAGGCGTGATTCGCGATAGAGCTGCACCAAGTCGGCCGAATATTCTTTTGCACTTACGCTGGTAGGCGCAGGTTTGGGGGTCGATGGCTCGGCGGTTTTCGGCTCGGCCGCGTTAGCCTGCAGCGCTAGCATTCCCAACATCAGACATGGAAACAGGCGCACGATCATTCCTCGATCATCGATTCAGTAATAGCGTTGCGCGCCGGTTGCAGGATGTACTGCAACATGGTGCGCGAACCGGTGTTGATTTGTATGTCGGCTGGCATACCCGGCTGCAGGCGCTTGTCGCCGAGTCTTTTAAACCCTTCTTCGGTAACCTGGATACGGGCCAGATAATAAGGCGTGCCGGTGCGCTCCTCGGTAAAGCGGTCTGCCGAGATCTGGCTGACGCGGCCTTCAATTTCCGGTGTTGTCACACTGTTGAAGGCGCTGAACCGGATTTTTGCCAGCTTGCCGACGCCGATACGATCGATATCCATGGGTTGCACATGAGCTTCAACTATCAAATCGGAGACCGAAGGCACCACGTCGAGCAGCGGCGTCGCAGCGCGTACCACACCACCGATGGTGTGTACGGTCATGCCAATGACCATGCCGTTATCCGGGGCGCGGATAACCACTCGGCTCAGGCGATCATCAATGGCCGAGGCGCGTTCCTGCAAGTCATAGGCCTTGGTCTGCACTTCGGCCAGTTGCTTGACGACTTCGGAGCTGAAATCCTTGGTCACTTGCAGCAACTGCAGCTGGGTTTCGTTGATCTGCAAGCGGGTCTTGATGATCGAGGAGCGATGATCAGCCACTTCGGACTTGAGCATATCGAATTTGCGCTGCTGATCCAGCAGGCGCTGCTTGTCGACGAAGCCCTGGGCCAGTAATTCATTCAGCTCGCCAATTTCACCGGTATAGGATTTACCCAGGCTGTCCTTGGTGCCGATGATCGCGTCAGTGCCCTTGATCTGTTGGTTAAGCTGACCGATACGTTCTTGCAATACAGCGATCTGGCCCAGGCGAGCGCCCCTGCGAGCGTTGAAGACCTGGACTTCACCGTTGCGTGCTTCCATACCGCGGGGTGTGCTGAGTTCCGGGATATTGTCGAAGTTGATCGACGACAAGCCGTCACGTTCAGCAATCAAGCGCGCTTCGATGGCCTTGGAAGCAATCAGCTGACTCCGGTTAATTTCAAATTCAGCGCGCAGTTGTGAGTCATCAAGAATGATCACCGGATCGCCTTTCTTGACGATATCGCCGTCGTGGACCAGTACATCCTTGACGATGCCACCTTCCAGATGCTGAACGGTCTTGCGATAGGTCTGGACGGTGACTACGCCTTGAGCAGACGCAGCGCTGTCCAGCGGTGCCAGCGCGGCCCAGCCGCCGAACAGGCCGAACACCACGATCACAATTAAAAAGCCAATCCGGCGCGCATGACGGTCGGAAGTCGGTACGTCGTCGAAATGGTCGTCTGGTTTACTGAGGGTCGTACGATTCATCGACATATTCCTGTCAGATGCCGGCCGGAGCCGTACCTGCGCCAACTTGAGATGCTTTTTGAGCATGTTGTTTGCTGAGTTCGGCCATTACTTGCTCGCGCGGGCCGTACATGCTGATCGTGCCGTTGTTCATGACCAGCAGGCGATCGAGCTGGGTCAAGATATTGGTGCGGTGGGTGATCACAAAAATTGTCGAACCAGCTGCCTTGAGCACTTGAATCGCCAAGGCCAGGGCTTTTTCGCCGACTTCGTCCAGGTTCGAGTTAGGCTCGTCGAGGATGATCAGCTTGGGCTGGCCGTAGATGGCCCGGGCCAGACCGATGCGTTGGCGCTGGCCGCCGGACAGGCTCGCGCCATCGCTGCCAATCACGGTGTCATAGCCGTCGGCAAGTTGCAGGATCATTTCGTGCACGCCTGCGGTCTTAGCAGCCAGCACAACCTGCTTGGAATCCACGTCGGAAAAGCGCGCGATGTTTTCGCTGATACTGCCTTCAAACAGTTCGATGTCCTGGGGCAAGTAGCCGATGTGCGGACCGAGCTCGCTTTTGTCCCAGCTGCTGATGTCGGCACCGTCAAGACGCACTACACCGTGCTGCGGCACCCAGATGCCCAGCAGAGCGCGGGCCAGTGTCGATTTACCCGAAGCACTCGGCCCGATTACGCCAACTACAAAACCTGCTGGGACGGCAAAACTGATGCCCTTGATTACCGGTGTGCGCGTGCCGGGAGGGCTGACAATGATGTTTTCGACGTTTATATGGCCTTCCGGCGCAGGCAAGGACATGCGCTCGGGTTCGGCTCTCTGCTTGTCGAGGATTTCGTTGAGGCGGTTGTACTGAGTGCGGGCGCTGATGAAGCCTTTCCAGCTACCGATGATCAAGTCTATCGGCGCCAGGGCGCGCCCCAGCAAGACGGAACCGGCAATCACTAGGCCAGCACTGATTTCGTGGTTGACCGCCAGGTAAGCACCCAGGCCCAAGATCAACGACTGAATCAGCATCCGGAAGGTCTTGGAGATGGCGGCAATAGCGCCGCCTTTATCGCTGGCCACCGATTGCAGCATCAATACGTTTTTCTGACGACCACTCCAGCGGTGGATCAAGGTATTGAGCATGCCCATGGATTCGATGACTTCAGCATTGCGCAGATTTTTGCTGGTGTAGAGATTGGCGCCAAGGTTTTCTTTGTTGGCTTCTGCCAATGCTTTGCCGGTCATTTTCTCGTTGAGAGCTGCAAGGATCAGCAAAATAATCGCACTACCCACGGCCACCCAGCCATACCAAGGGTGGAACATGAACATCACAGCTATATATATAGGCAGCCAAGGGGCATCGAAAAATGCAAACAAACCGTTGCCAGTCATGAATTGACGCAGGCCGGTCAGGTCATTCAGGGACTGTGCCGAGGCATCCATACCGCCGCTGTCCAGCGCCCGCTTGAAGCTGGCTCGGTAGACGCTGCGACTGAGAAGGACATCGAGCTTGGTGCTGACTCGAACCATGATGCGCGAGCGCACTAGTTCCAATGCACCCATGGTCGCGACCAGCAAGGTCATGATGATGGTCAACATCACCAGAGTCGGAATACTCCCGCTGGTCATGACACGTCCGTAGACCTGCAACATATAAAAGGTAGGAACCAGCATCAAAGCATTGACAAAAAAGCTGAAAATACCGACTGATATGAAACTGCCTTTACAAGCTTTCAATGCATGTACGTTGCGCATAATTTCCTAACTGCCACGGGGTATGGAAAAGCGCGCGAGTGTACCATTCAGCTAACGGGTAGGAAATGAAAAAGCATTTAATGCAATCAGACGCTGGGTTTACAGAATGTAGGACATATCGTTGATTTGCTAAGGATTTGTCAGGCACACCGGACAGATACCAATTTTTTTACCGACGATCTGCATGAATCAAAAATGCACTTGATTCAGCTGTGATTCAGCCAAGAGTAACTAATAGGTGACACGGATGACGAACAGCGCAAAGGCCTGCCGCCGGGACCTAACTCTTGAAGGGTTGCATAACGCAAAAAGCCCCTTGCGTTGCGCAAGGGGCTTGGATGCCACACCTGATCAGTTGATTTCGAATATCAACTTGAGGAGTTTTTTGTCGCCAGCGGCTACCGGTTCGGTGCTTTTGATGACCAGGTGATCGTCGCCGTTTATTTGCAGGTAGGTCGTTATCTCATTGGCGCACAGTTCCGCAGTGGCCAAAAAGCACAGGGCAACCGTATCCCCTTGGCCTTTTGTAACCGCCAGGAAATCGCTTTTGAGGACGTGTGCGCGCAAGGCTGCGCCAAATATCGGCAACGAAGGTTGCAGGTGCTTGGCCTCATAGATGGCAGGCCAGACATCCCAGAAAACACCGGTGATGACCCGCGCTTTTTCGTTGACGGCCAGTTTGGCGACTGCTACTGCGTTTGCTCGCCACTGCACGCCAACCAGTTGGTTGTAAGCAGGCCCGAAACCGCCCAGTGAGAAAAATATGCAGTAGACCAATGCTACTCCCGGGAATACCAGCGCATACCGAGACCTGCTCTGCATCAACGCCCGCGTAATCAGGAAGCCCAGGACGCTGGCAATCATCACCATGCTGGTCAGGAAGTAACGCACGTTATAGAGGTTCATCTGAACCCAGAGCGTATTGGCAAGCAGCATAATAAGCCCGATCGCCAGGCACACTACGCCACATAGCGCTAGTGCACCCTTTCTCTCCTTCGAGACGAAGTAGCAGACGACTGCCAGCGCGACAAAGCCCAGGAAAAACGCAGGATGAATATTTTCATAAATAATATGGAAAGCTTCGATGACGCCTTGCCATGAAATCGATAAACCAAACTCGGTTGACACCTCACCATAGGTCTTGCTATGCAAGCGGGCGAGCAGGATAGCCACACCATTGACGACAAAGAACGGGATATACCGTCGAAACTCCGGCCAGCGCAGCACACTCAGCATGGCAATCATGGGTATCGCGTATGTCAGCAACGCGTAGTTGGTGGCATATGCCACGCTCATGATCAACAGCCCTAACATCGCCACCACCAGCATAGGCAGACGTGAATAGGTCAGCGAATAGGCAATGGTCAGCAGGACCAGCGAGGTCCCGAACGTGTTGTGCTGAACATAGAAATTGAACTGTGCATATTGGCTCAGACTGCACATAACGATAACGTTGGTGATCGCCGTCGCCACCAACAGTAACGCTGGGCGCCTTGTGAAGAAGATCAATATGCCCAGTGGCGACAGATAGGCAAACATTGCCCTGAGAAACACCTGAAATCTCAGGTTGTTTTCAACATCGGAAAAGGGCGATGCCAGGGCCGGGATGAAATTCAGGAGACGGTCCTGCCCCCAGAAATACCAGGTCAGTTTTTGCGTGGAGATAAGGGAAGTAAGGATTCCGTCGCCGTCCTGGTAGCCAGCCAGCGCGGAAGTCAACGGCAGAATCGCGCCAGCAATCAGACCCGAAACAATGATCAGCACGATGCCGATCAGCAGCTTCTGAGCATCCGCCTTATTGACCGCGATATCCCTCATGCGGCTGCACCGCTGTCCTTGTTTGCACAGCTCAGGCAGAACATTTCACGAGCGCCTTTCTCGCGTGGTTTTTCAACCTTTATCAACGAGAATTCACAAGCGCACTTGTTGCATTTCAACACTGGATTGTTGATATGCGGCGAGACGCGAGTGAAGTGCCGAATTACCGTCAGCCTGAGCAGATTGGCCATCCCTCGAAAAATTTCCAGTGGTGGGATTTTCGAGACACCGGCGTTGCGCTCATGAAAATGAATTGGACGCTCGGCAATCGTTAAACCATGACGGTGTGCCTGAACAATGACCGCCAGGAAAAATGAATAGCCGCCGACGACCAGGGTGTCAAAATCTATGGCATTCAAACGGCTGACACGAAAGGCCCGAAAGGAGGTTGTAAACTCGGACAACTTGATGCCGAGTAAAAGCCTGGCAGCCTTGTTGGCAGCCTGACTGACGCGCAATCGGTATCCCGTGTAATCGCACTTGCCACCCACGGCATACCGAGAACCAATGGCGAGGTCGGTCTGAGCATCCAAGGCGTTGATCAACTTTGGAATGTCGGCTGGATCATGGGAGTGATCACCGTCCATCGTGACCAGAACGTCATACGAATGAAAGATTGCGTACTTCCAAGCCAACAGATGCGCCGTGCCCAAGCCTAGTTTACCTGGCCGTACAATGACCTTGAGATTGGGCCTTGCCAACGAGGCCAGGATATCCAGAGTCCCGTCTTTGCTGCTGTCATCAACCACCAAAATGTCGGCATCTGGTGCGGCAGCAGTGATCCGCTCAATCATTGACGTAACGTTGCCAGCCTCATTATAGGTGGCAAAAAAAATCAGCTTTTTCATCTATTTAGTCTAATTAGTTTTTAATAGGCTTGGATTTGGGCGAGAGCATCTTCCAAACGAAGTTATAAGACATGAAGTAATTCCAGAGGGAACCCACGACGATGCCTCCCAATGCCGACAACATTGGAAGATGACTGCTGTCGTAGATTTCGCCGGAAATCAGCAAGCTCAAGGCCAGACCGGCCGAGGTAATGGACAAATAAATCGCATAGCCAGCGAAGATCCGACCACCGGACAGGCTGGTCTCTCTGTACGTTGACTTGTTGTTCATCAGGTAATTGAAACTGGCTGCAACGATCATCGCGGCGGCGTTGGCGTAGCGAAAACTATCGGTGGTGGTGAGCATCACTGTCTTGAGCACAGTCATGTGGACCACTACACCGAGTGACCCTACGATCAAAAACGAGATGAGTGAAAGAGGGAAAATTCCTCGGGTCAGTTTGAAAATAAACTCAGCAAGGCGTCGAATTAGATTGGGGATCACTGCCACTCACTACCGTATTAAGAGGGTTTTGACGCTGTGCACGCCCCATCTGTTTCTGATCACGCAAAAATAGGCGCGGATTGTATTGTTTTTAAATGCGTCAAGCAAGCCGAAGCCCGCTTTCACCCTATCACTGGTCAGCGCTGAAAGTGCCTAAAATGATGGTTATTTTCGCCATGTACGGGCGTGTTTATATTTCATATCTCACTGTTTTGTAAGACTTTTAAAAATTTATAACCCGTACATCGACGACACCTTGGCACCCGTTAAGGGCTCCGTGCTAAATGCTATCCTCCGGAAACAGTACGCTTTTGAGCTGCTGCGCACTTTCTTCCCACGTCAGCCACGGCATTGCCATGGACGTGGGGTGTTCGCCAGCGTCAAACAAGCGCAACCAGGCGTTGATAGCCTGCCCAAGGGCCTCAGCAGACAAACCGTTAAAATAGAACGCATGGTCCCCTGCTACTTCGCGAAATACCGCAAGGTCCCTAACAATCATGGGCAAGTGGTGCTGCGCAGCTTCGATCAACGGCAGGCCAAACCCTTCCCCTTCAGACGCGGCAATCAGGCATGCTGACGATGAATAGATTTTTTCCAGGTACTCATCACTGACGCCCTCCAGCCAATAAAGCCGACGATTACGCTCAGGGTGTTTTTCCATCTTTGTGATGAAGTCATTCATAAGCCAACCACGCTTGCCGACGATGACCAGATTGATATCCAGACCTTCTGACCATAACCGCTCGAACGCTTCAAGAGTTTGCGCGTGACCTTTGCGCGGCTCTATGGTGCTGACCATCAGGAAGCTCGGGTGTGCGGCGAACCTGAGCAGCAACTCGGTGGCGCCGTCAGGCAGACCTGCCGAGGGCATGCTGTTATTGATGTCTGCCCCAAGGTGGAAGCTTTCAATGAGCGGCCCGGCCTCGACACGTTTAGGTGGATGCTCATCAATCCACGCTTGCAGCTCATCGGAGACCGCGCCGGAGATACAAATCAGGTGGCTGGCGACTTGAGTGATCTTGTTCAACCAGTTGACGAACAGCTCCGGATTGGGCGCTGGCCACCAATCAGGTCGGTGGACCAGAAGCAGGTCGTAGACGACGTGATTGATCTGCACGCCCATGTTTTTCATTTTGACTAACAGCTGGTTAAGCTCCTCGGCCAAATGCATGTTCAAGTCCAGCGATAGATAGAGATCGTCCTGCCTGTAATCAATTGGTGTGTCTGTGGTCTCGGTGCGCGTCTGATCAATCAGCGCGTTGAATTTGTTGGCGTAGTAGAACCGCCCATTTGCATGGTAGATCGGCCTTACGCTAAAACCTTTTGGTGGCACCTTTATGAACTCGTGCAGCAAGCTGCGAACCACCCGTTGAATACCGGATTTGGCGTCGCTGTGAACGATGCAGGACACGTCCAGGAACAGCTGTTTTTCGTCGAGAACCGAAAAGTTATAAACAATACTTTGCGCCGCACGATGTAGATCGCGATCCGTAGGAACGTCGTCAGACAACACAAGCAACTGTTGATACAGGGCCTCAGTGGAGAAATCCTGATCCTGCGTTTCCTGCTGGATGTCCAGCGCCTGGAGGGCAGCCAGTGCCTTGCGTGCCGACTCATCCCACGAAAAAGCCTTCGCTCGTTCCACGGCATTGGCGATCAGTTGAGCCCTGAACCCCTCGTCTTGCAGTGCCTGTTTGATCTTGGCCGCGATTGCCGGTATAGAAAGGGGGTCGAAAAGCGCCTCTGGAAAACCAATGACTTCCGGCACGCTGCTGCAATTGGAGCCGATTACCGGTGCACCACAGGCCATGGCCTCCAGAACAGGAAGTCCAAAGCCTTCATGCGTGGAGGGGAAGACAAACAGTTTGGCCAGAGAGTACAGCGCAACCAGGTCCTCGTCCTCGACGTATCCGGTGAGCACCAGTTCCGTTGTACGCACACCGTGACGCTTGGCCAGGTTAAGCAATTCAAGGCGTTGTTGAGGATGCAACTTGCTGGCAATCACAAGTGAGTGCTGCGCTTTGAGCTCCGAAGGAAGCGTGCCGTAAGCCTGTAGCAAGCGTTCGAAGTTTTTCCGTGGGTCAAAGCCGCCGGGGGCATACAGGATGAAGTCGCCTTTGATGCCCAGCCTGCGCAGGATTTCCTCGCGCGCTTGCGGCGTCAATTTACGCGAGTAAAACTGATCACCGATGGCGGCAGAAATATTGGTTATCTTCTCCGGGCTTATGTCCAGGTACTGGACAGCTTCCTGGCGAGACGAATCCGATATGGCCAGCAACGCATCGGCGTTCTTCAGCGATTCGATCTTGCGGCAGTAGATATCTTGCTGCTCAGTGGTCGCAAGATAGACATCTTTATTCATCAACGGGATCAGATCGTAGAGGACTGTAGCCGTTTTATACTGCGTCGGGATCGAACCGATGGAGGTCACGGCAGATGACCGATATCCCTCGAACAGACTAGTCACCAGCACCACGTCAGGCTGCAGGGTGGACAGAAAAAACTCGCGGATGACTTCCGAACTGCGAGCCATCCAGGGGCTTGGCGTCGCGCTGGTGGGCACCTCGAAAATCCGGATCCGGTGGTCGGGGATCAGACCTGAAAAAGCCGCGCGTATATCCGCGATGCTCTCCGGCAACTGTGCATTCAGAGCAATCCAGATCTCATGCTCACCTGCATTTTTGGCAATGGCGCGAGCAAGGGAGAGCGAGTAGCGGCCGATTCCCCTGAAGCGGCTATCGGACTGAGCGCCTTGCAGGTCAATAACAATACGCATCAGTGGTTTTCCTTATGCTCGAAGGCTTGCTTGAGCTCTGCATAAACACGCGAAACTCGAACGCTCGAATATTCAACGCCATCTTGATTGTCTTCATTCATAGGCGCGTTTGTATGACTGGCGTCCGCTTCTAATATGCCGCGAGCAATCGCAAACTGCTTAACCCGACTGAACAAGGAAGGGTAAGCCTTGACGACATGGCGAACACGCGAACGCAGGAAAGGACTGTCCATTACAAAACGTATGGAGCCTGTCAATACAGGGCGCGTCACAAATTTAACCACGCGCACTGGTAAGCGAATCACCCCACGGGCAGACTTGCCAGCGTTGCGTAATGGCCAGGTAATCTGCCATGAGGAGCTGTTGAGAAAGGCGCTCACTTGAGCTTCGCTCGCCAGTGCCCTGTTCTCCCATCGCTCTGCACTGCTCATAGCTGCATTCAAGCGATGGGTGAGCTCTTCTATCTGAACTCGATGGGCTTGCATGACATTTTCTTGCAAGTCGATCATTCGCGAATCGGTATGGGCATTGCGCTGGGAAAGGTCCCTTACACTGACTTCCAGTTCCTGACTGTAGTTGCGGTACTCATGCAGTTGTTGCTCCAGCCGGGCGCTGCGCGCCTGGACTCCAGCATCATAGCGCTGGGCCAGAATATCCAGCGCAAGGCCGTACTCTTTGTCGAAAGCCTCGTCAAAACTCTCCAGCTGCTCAGCCGGTGCGTCCTTCTGGGCAACAATTGCATAGTCGGGGCTAGCTCCGCCTAAGACACTCATCAAATCAACGGGGCCGTCGCCAATGAGCGTTGGTGGCTCCTGCATACGCATCAACTTGGAGCGCTTGAAGCCTGAATACTCGGTCAAGAATCCCAGTAATAAGTGAGGAATAGGACGTTCGTGGGTGGGGTCCAGATAGAAGTTCTGGGCGCCCACCACAAGGTTTTCAGCATTAGGCGTTTCCAGGATCAGCAGGCCCGCAGGCTTGAGTACTCGTAGCGACTCGCTCACCAATACTTTCAAGTCTTCGAACGGAATATGTTCGGCAATATGAAAACCGGAAACGACTGTCTGGCTTTCATCCGGCAGGCTTTTGAGTATGCCGAGCGCGTCGCCCAGTTGTACCGGCAGGCCAAGCTCGTGACACGCCTCAAGCATGCCACTGTCCAGATCGACGCCCAGCGGAAGAAAGCCGAACTTGACCAGTATCTCCAGCCATTCGCCCCGACCACATCCGAGATCAAGCGCCCTACGTTCTGGGTAGAGCGATTTAAGCGGTGTAAGAAAAGGCACGTAAATGTGCTGCCGCTCGCGAATCAACTCGCGCGAACCACGATGGCGGTCTTCAAAAGCACGGTAGAAAGGGACGTTCATCGAATGCACTCCACGCTTGGTGGAATCCAGGCTATGCCCACAAAATCACTTTGCGATACGTTGACTACGTTGAACACGAGCGTTAAATCCAACCATTCATAGTTACGTGATAAATGACTATCTGTTGTGTGCAATGCCACAGCGACTGAATACGATCCAACGCCCAGATTGGCTGCAAAGCTGAACGAGTAATTCAGTATTTCCCCCGCCCCCAGGTCACTGACTTTGCAACCAAGGTGATGAGTGTTGGTTCCGAATACCGGCTGCCCCAGCCTATCCTTTATGAGATAGCCTACTACCAGCTCAGGGATTGCACTGTTGATATTGGTATTGATGTGCAGGGATACGGCCTCTCCGACCGAAACGTACTCCACAGGATCACCAGCGGCATTATGCAGACTGACGGACTCGATACTGGCCTCTCCACTGCCTGATCGGGTCTGCACAGACCCATCTTCAAGCTCACGGACCTGGACCGTTGCGTTTTCCTTTTCGGCTATCAATGCATTGTAGAAATCCATGACTTCTTCAGGCTTGCCATCTTTTATGACCGTGCCTTTTTCGAGCAGAATTGCACGGTTACACAACGCCTGAATCGATCCACGGTCATGGGAGACGATTAGCAAGGTGGTGCCTTGCTTCTGAAACTCACGAATACGATCAAAGCTTTTATGCTGAAAATAGCTATCGCCGACAGACAGCGCTTCATCCACGATGAGAATTTCGGGACGGATTGCAGTTGCTACCGCGAACGCAACACGCATTTGCATCCCACTGGAGTAGGTGCGTACCGGCTCATCGAAATACTCACCAATTTCGGCAAAAGCCTCGATGTCATCAATAACCTGGGTGATTTGCTCAGCCTTGAACCCCATCAAACCCGCCGCATGGTATACGTTCTGACGCCCTGTCAGATCAGCGGTGAACCCCATGCCCAACTCAAGGATCGCAGCGATACGACCGTTGACTTCTACGCTGCCCTCGGTGGGCTGCAGCGTGCCGGTGATCATTTTTAGCAGTGTGGATTTACCGGCACCATTCTGACCAACAATCCCGATTGCCTCTCCGGGCGCAATGGCGAAGTTGATGTGTTTAAGGACCCAGTGCTCTTCGCTAGGCTTGGTTGGTAGCCCAAACCAGCGTCCGATACGTTGAAACTCAGACGCATAGGTACGATAGGCCTTCCCCAGGTTGCTTACAGTCAAGAGACTCATAAAACGTCCACCATTTCCGGCGCGGCGCGGCGGAACATAAACAGGCCCAGCAGCAGCAGTCCCAGCGCGATGATGGTGGTTATTGCAATTTGTTCGACATCCGGGGTTTTGGCATAAACCAGAATGTCATGATAAGCACTGACGATTGGAAACATGGGGTTCATGTCCATGAAATGCCTGAACCGCTCAGGAATAATATTCGCGGGATACACCACAGGCGTGAACCAGAACCAGACCTGAAGCAGGATTGGGACCACTTGACCTACGTCCCTTACAAACACATTCAATACACCAATAATCAAGCCAATACCTACAGCCAGAGCGGTCACCGCCACTGTCAACGGAATGAGCCAAAGCATTTGCAGGTGGGGCCATTGCCCCAGCAACGCGAAAACCACCAGGAGCGCGACAAAAAGCAAAGCATAATTGAGCAGGCACGATCCCACGACGATCACCGGCAGGGTGATACGCGGGAAGCGCATTTTTTTCATGAGATTGCCTTGGTCGATAAACAGCGTCAGGCAGCGGCCAATGATCTCCGAAAACAGACTCCAGGCCAGCATTCCGGCCATGAGATAAAGCGCATAGGCGTATTTATTGTCTATACCGGGTAGCTTTGCCGCCAGTACGTTAGAGAGCACCAGAGCGTAAATCGCCACTTGGGCCAGCGGGTTGATGATCATCCACAGACCGCCTAAACGGCTGCGGGCAAAGCGGGCAGAAAATTCATTGCGGATGGATGAAAAAACAAAACCCCGGTATCCCCAAAGGCTTTTGAACAGCTCCAACATTCCTGACTCCTGATAAAAGTGAAGCCAGGTTGCTTCACCTTTTTGCGATTCTGAACCCTGCGATCTACGGTCGAGCTCCGAGGACTTCTTCAGTCAAGACCGTTGAGCATCTATAAGAAGGTGAGCTGCAGCTCAAACCCTGAGTGGATTTCGTTGACGCGCACTATATCGTCTTCGCTAAAATAGTCACCGATTTGTCTACCTATCAGCATGATCTTGCAGATATTGAGCTCCACGAGAAGGCATCCGACAATGCATTCAGTGGCTTAAGCACTCTGCGTGGACAGCATGGAACTAAGATCGTGCAATAGCCATCTGACATTACGTGTAAGCGACCATATACACAGCACGCTTCAGCCAAAGCTGCTTCAATAAATCAGATTGATGGGGGTTCCGGAGAGCCTGTGATCGATCACCTAGCCTCCAGACGGGCTTCTTTTCCCATTTACTCATCGTCCTGTCTGAGGCTGAAGTGTTTAAAATCAGCTCGGAAATTGGCTCTGCACACCTATCTCCCTCAAGCCGACGTTCCTGCGGCGGGTCGTACCCAAGCTTTTTAATCTGGGCGGCCGCAAAAACTGAGTGCAACACCTGACCTTTCCGGTACGGTGCTGCCACTATGTCCTATCACGAACTCAGTATCCCCGAACGTGCGACCCT
>LNAP01002870.1_pt1 | contig 16824 bp, 13 predicted proteins | sample 602601 | NCBI WGS metagenome assembly LNAP01 (sample SAMN02440304, study PRJNA202911) | soil metagenome | biome: Subtropical and temperate rainforests or woodlands; isolation source: soil samples (1 kg each in a 20% v/v slurry with milli Q water) were... ... | reverse complement strand
CGCAGGCGCTGGCCGGCGACGATGCGCCGATGGCGACCCTGGCCACGCCGATCATCGACGCCGAGGAACTGTTCGACCCGAACGTGGTGAAACTGGTGCGTGCCGCCGACGGCCGCGCGCTGTATTTCAGCCGGGCGCCGTTGCCGTGGGCGCGCGATGCGTTCGCCGCCGACCGGCATGCGCTGCCATCCGGATCGCCGTTCCTGCGGCACATCGGCATCTACGCGTACCGGGCTGGCTTCCTGGACCGCTACAGCCGCCTGCCGCGCACGCCGCTGGAACAGACCGAATCGCTGGAGCAGTTGCGCGTGCTGGAGCACGGTCACGCGATCGCGGTGCGGCTGACTCCGGAGCCGTTTCCGCCGGGCATCGACACCGAAGCCGACCTGGAACGCGCGGAGCAGTGGTTGCGCACGCAGCACTGAGCCACCATCTGCATGGGTCATCGCTACTAGAATGATCCCATGCAGTCCGTGCAACCGCCCCCCTTCGATGGCAAGGCCTTCGTCCGTACGCTGACTTCCTCGCCCGGCGTCTATCGTCATTTCGACGCGGCCGGCGAGCTGCTCTACGTGGGCAAGGCCGGCAATCTCAAGAAGCGCGTCGGCAGCTATTTCCTGAAGCCGCGCATGGAGCCGCGCATCGCGGCGATGGTGGCGCAGATCGCCCGCGTCGAGATCACCGTGACGCGCACCGAGGGCGAGGCGCTGCTGCTGGAATCGCAGCTGATCAAGTCGCTGAAGCCGCGCTACAACATCCTGCTGCGCGACGACAAGAGCTACCCGTACATCTACCTGTCCGGCGGCGAGGACTACCCGCGACTGGCCTTCCACCGCGGCGCGAAGAACCTGCCGGGACGCTACTTCGGACCGTATCCGAGCACCTACGCGGTGCGCGAAAGCCTCAGCCTGATGCAGAAGCTGTTCAAGGTGCGCCAGTGCGAGGACAGCTACTTCCGCAACCGCACGCGGCCCTGCCTGCAATACCAGATCGGCCGCTGCAGCGCGCCGTGCGTGCAGCTGATCAGTGTCGAGGATTACCGCAGCGACGTGCGCCATGCCGAGATGTTCCTGGAAGGGCGCAGCAACGCGGTGATCGACGAGCTGGCCGAGGCGATGGAACAGGCCAGCAAGGCGTTGCAGTTCGAACGTGCGGCGAAACTGCGCGATCAGGTGGCCGCCTTGCGCCAGTTGCAGGCGCAGCACCACGTGCAGGGCGCCAGTGCCGACATGGACGTGATCGCCTGCCGCATCGAGGCAGGCATGGCCTGCGTCAGTGTGCTGTTCTTCCGCGACGGCATCAGCCTCGGCACGCGCGACTTCTTCCCGCGCCTGCCGCTGGATGCCGAGCCGGCCGACGTGCTGACCCAGTTCATCGCGCAGTACTACCTGGATCGACCGGTGCCGCGCGAGCTGATCCTGGGCGAGCCGCTGGCCGATCAGGGCATCCTGACCGAGCTGCTGACCCAGCACGCCGGCCGCGCCATCGAATTGAAGTCCAGCGTGCGCGGCGAGCGCGCGCAGTTCCTGCAGATGGCCGAGCGCAACGCGCAAGCCTCGCTGACCGCGCGGCTGGCCAGCCGGCAGACCCTGGGCACGCGTTTCGACGACCTGCAGAAGGTGCTGGGGCTGGCGGCGGCGCCGCGGCGCATCGAGTGCTTCGACATCAGCCACACGATGGGCGAGCTGACTGTCGCCTCGTGCGTGGTGTTCGGGCCGGAAGGTCCGGAGAAATCGCACTACCGCCGCTTCAACATCACCGGGATCACTCCCGGCGACGACTACGCGGCGATGCATCAGGCGCTGACCCGGCGTTTCCGCAAGGTGGCCGAAGGCGAGGGCGCGCGTCCCGACATCCTGCTGATCGACGGCGGCAGCGGTCAGGTGGCACAGGCGCTGGACGTGCTCGGGGAACTCGGCGTCGGCGGTATCGAAGTGGTGGGCGTGGCGAAGGGTCCGGGCCGGCGTGCCGGTGAGGAGACCCTGGTGCTGGCGCGGCTTGAATCAGGAAACCCCGGGCGCGAACTGCATCCGGGCTCGTCGTCGCCGGCCTTGCACCTGGTCGCCGCGGTGCGTGACGAGGCGCATCGCTTCGCGATCAGCGGCCATCGCAAGCGGCGCGAGAAGGCGCGCGAACGCAGCGTGCTGGAGGACGTGCCGGGCATCGGCGCGCGCCGTCGTTCGGCGCTGCTGAAGGCGTTCGGCGGCCTGCAGGGCGTGGAAGGCGCCGGCGTCGAGGAACTGATGCAGGTGAAAGGCATCGACCGTGGCCTGGCCGAGCGCATCTACGCCAGCCTGCATGGCTGAACGTCGGCGAACGCCTTCACTCGGCAGCGGCGTGCCGGCATGCGAAACTGGCGCAAATCACTGGAACGCACCATGCACATCAACCTGCCGACCTGGCTGACCCTCTTTCGCGTTGCCCTGCTGCCGGTCATGGTGGTGGCGTTCTACCTGCCGTTTCCGGGTCACAACATCACCGCGGCGATCGTCTTCCTGCTGGCGGCGTTCACCGACTGGCTGGACGGCTACCTGGCCCGACGCATGAATCTCACCTCGGCGTTCGGTGCGTTCCTCGATCCGGTTGCCGACAAGCTGATGGTCGCGGTGACCTTGTTCCTGCTGGTCGAGTCGCATCGTGGCGGCTGGCCCGGCATCCTGATGGCGGTGACCGCGGCGGTGATCGTGGGGCGCGAGATCAGCGTGTCGGCGCTGCGCGAGTGGATGGCCGAGATCGGCATGCGCGCCACCGTCAAGGTCGCCTTCATCGGCAAGCTGAAGACGGTGATGCAGATGGTCGCGCTGGTGGTGCTGATCGTGCAGCACGAGAAAGCCGCCGAAGCGCTGCGCCTGTACCACATCGGCGAGGCCTTGCTGGTGATCGCCGGCGTGCTCACGATCTGGTCCGGCCTGTACTATCTGCGCGCCGCCTGGCCGATCCTGAGCGGCGATATGTCGGGGCAGTCATCTGCCGATGCTGACGATGGCGATATCTGAGCGTCGGGACGTCGGTTGATCGATACGGGCTTGACGATCCGCATCCACGTATTAGAATGCGCGGCTCCGATGCGGGAATAGCTCAGTTGGTAGAGCACGACCTTGCCAAGGTCGGGGTCGCGAGTTCGAGTCTCGTTTCCCGCTCCAGTTTGCAGACAAGGCCCCGATCCGTTCGGGGCCTTGTCGTTTCAGCGATGCGTCGGGTCGGGGCACGGGGCCGGAGTCCGGGTCGAGAAAACGCTGTCGCAGCTATTCACAAATGACTCCGTTCTGCTATGATTCGCGGCTCCGATGCGGGAATAGCTCAGTTGGTAGAGCACGACCTTGCCAAGGTCGGGGTCGCGAGTTCGAGTCTCGTTTCCCGCTCCAGTTTCAATGCAGAACCTCGGCTTTCCGGGGTTTTGTTTTTTAGAGGCAACCTGCGATCATCATGATCGTGCTTCACGAAGCAATGGCCTGGTGGCAGAGTGGTCATGCAGCGGACTGCAAATCCGCGTACGCCGGTTCGATTCCGACCTAGGCCTCCATTGCGCAACCGGTTGCCAGCCAGCCCCGAAAACCCGCCGACGGCGGGTTTTTTGTTGTCGCTCCATCCAACCGTCGTACACCAGAGCTTTGCGGAGTGGTGAGCACTTCTGTCCGTCTTGCTGAAGATTTTGCGACCGGGAAACATCTTTTGTTGTCCGACCCGTTGGCGGCACCGCTGAATTCCCCTACATTCAGCGTGCCGTGAGGCAATGCAAACAATCCATCACCACGTAGACGAGGGGGAAATTCATGGCAAAGACGCAGAAAGCAACGGCCAAGAGCAAGCCGGCACCCAAGGCCAAGGCCGCATCGGCTGCACCCAAGCCGATCAAGGAAGTCCTGAACAAGTCCAGCCTGGTGGCGCACATCGTGGAAGCCAGTGGCGTGGTCGCCAAAGACGTTCGCGCCGTGCTCGCCGCGCTGGAAGGCGCGGTCGCCGGTTCCGTGCACAAGAAGGGCGCCGGTTCGTTCCAGTTGCCCGGCTTGCTGAAGATCACCGCGGTGAGCGTACCGGCCAAGCCGAAGCGCAAGGGCATCAACCCGTTCACCAAGGAAGAGCAGTGGTTCGCGGCCAAGCCGGCATCGGTCAAGGTCAAGATCCGCCCGCTGAAGAAGCTGAAGGACGCGGCGGCCTGATCCAGGCCAGGCGTCATCGTGGAGTGCGGCGACACTCGCCGCACTCCATCGTTTGATCGGGCGTCAAGCGGTTATTGGTGCCTGGGGCGGGGATCGAACCCGCATGGCCTTGCGGCCGAGGGATTTTAAGTCCCTTGCGTATACCAGTTTCGCCACCCAGGCCGGATATCGAAGCGCGTTTGCAGGGAGCCTGCAGGCGGCGCGCATCGTAGCACGCGCCTTGCTGCCGCTCGGCACGCAGCCGTGGTCAGAACAGGCTCTTGAAGATGTGGATGCCGGCGCTGTACTCGCCGATGATCGTGCCCACGCTGACCAGGAAGAAATTCAGCAAGGTGCGTGCGACGCGGTTCTTCCACCAGCCGCTCCAGTGCACGATGTCGTCGCGCAAGGTGTCGAAATCGACCACCCGCGGGCGGCGCACCCAGGCTTCGGCCATCGCACTGATGCCGCCGGCCGGAATGCCGGGACGGAACGGCTTGATCGGCGCAGCGATGAAGGCGGCGAGGATGCTGAGCGGATGGGCTCCGGCGGCCAGGGCGCCGAGCGCGGCGAAACCACCGGTGAACAGCACCCAGTCGCGCAATGCCTGCGTGCCGAGTGCGGTGTTCTGGTGGAACGCCCAGGCGATCGCGGCGAACACCAACAGCACCAGCGCAACGGCCAACCACTTCGGCCAGCGGGCCTTGGGCGGTGTGGCAGCCAGTTCGGCGATTTTGCCGGCGGGGTCGTCCTGCTGGTCGCGCAGCAGAGCGCACAGACCCTTGAGGTGGCCGGCGCCGATCACCACCAGCACGCGGCGGTTTTCCGTCGTGGCCGAGCGGGCGGATTCCTCGCGCAGGCGCGCGGCCATGAATGCATCGCGCTCGCCGATCAGGCTTTCGTAGAGCGGCTTCGAACCGCTGGCGAATTCGCTGAACGCGCTTTCCAGCAGGTCGCCCTGTTTCAGTTTCTCGATTTCGCCCTGTTCGATGTCCTCGCGGTCGAACACGCTGGCCAGCAGGCCGCCGAGCAGACCGAAGCGCTGCCAAAAACCCACGCTGCGCCAGGCGCGCTTGAGCGTCGTGCCGACTTCGCGGTCGATCAGCCACAGCGGCAGGCCGCGTCGTTCGGCGCCGTCCATCGCCGCCTTCATCTCGGCGCCGGGCTGGATGCCGGACTGGTCGGCCAGGCGTTTCTGGAACGTCGACAGCACCAGACTGGCGGCGACCATGCCGGCCTTGCCCTGGCGGATCACCTTGAACAGGTCCAGCTGCTTGAACGCTTCCGGATCGCGCATGCTCTGCGCGCGGCTGTCGCACAGTTCCACCGCCACCGCGTCGAAGTGCTCGTGGGCCAGCAGCGCCTCGACCGCTTCCATGCTGCTGCGCGAGACGTGAGCGGTACCCAGCACCACGTATTCCACGCCGTCGCGCTGCACGCGCTCGATCGGCTGGCCCTGCAGGGCGGCAGGCAACACGGTGATTTCGGTTTCGGGAACACTCATGCGATCAGCAGGCCGGTCTCGGGGGGAATCCAAGCATGGGGACGACGGCCATGCAGAACAAGCAATGGGGCGAGGCTTCAGTCACGGAAACGCTTGAGCAGGTCGGCATACGCGTCGATGCGCCGGTCGCGCAGGAACGGCCAGATCCGCCGCACATGTTCGCTGCGCGCCAGGTCGACCTCGGCCAGCAGCAGCTCGCGTGCATCGGTGCCGGCCTGGGCCAGGAACTCGCCCTGCGGACCGGCGACGAAGCTCGATCCCCAGAACTGGATGCCGGCGCCCACGCCCGACGGATCGGCCTCGAAGCCGGTGCGGTTGCATGACAGCAAGGGCAGACCGTTGGCTACCGCGTGGCCGCGCTGCACGGTGATCCAGGCGTCGCGCTGGCGATCCTTTTCGGCCTGTCCATCGTTCGGGTCCCAGCCGATCGCGGTGGGGTAGAGCAGCAGCTCGGCACCGGCCAGTGCCATCAGGCGTGCCGCTTCCGGGTACCACTGGTCCCAGCACACCAGCACGCCGAGCCGGCCGACCGAAGTGTCGATCGGTTCGAAGCCGAGGTCGCCCGGAGTGAAGTAAAACTTTTCGTAGAACGCCGGATCGTCCGGGATGTGCATCTTGCGGTAGGTGCCGGCGATGGCTGCCGAGCGGTCGAACACCACCGCGGTGTTGTGGTACAGGCCGGCGGCGCGGCGCTCGAACAGCGAGGCGACGACGACCAGTTTCAACTCCTCGGCCAGCTTGCCGATACGCGCGGTGCCTGGGCCGGGAATGCTCTCGGCCTGGTCGAAGATCTCCACCGACTCGTGCTGGCAGAAATACGGGCCGTTGTGCAATTCCTGCAACAGCACCAGTTCGGCACCGGCCGCGGCGGCTTTGCGCAGACCGGCTTCGATGGCGTCCAGGTTGGCGTCGCGGCTGCCGCGGTCGGTTTCCTGCAGCAGCGCGACTTTCAGGGTTTTGCGGATCATCATGGATTCCTGCCGCCAAGGGCGAATGCGTAGTGTAGCGAAGCTGCAGATACGGGATATCAATCAACGCGCCATGGAGGGAATCGCGGTAGCAGCAGGTCGGCACAGAATGAGCGTGTGCCACGTTCACCTTCAAGTTTGTCAGGGGGCAATATGGGCAAGATTTATCGGGTGTTCGATGACGGCTCCACGGTGCTTGCAGAGCGCAAACGAGCACAACGGGAAGAGAGGGACCTGCAGACACTGGTAGAGAAAAATCTCGACTTGTTGCTCGGCGAAGAGATTGACTCTGCCAATCCCCGACGCTGGATGCTCATAAAGCATGAAATGCCGGTGCCAAGTCCGGAGACTGGGGCCGATCTGTGGTTTCTCGACATCCTTGTGGCCGATCAGGACGCCATCCCCACGTTGATCGAATGCAAGCTTGCCAAAAATGGCGAGGCGCACAGGGAAATTGTGGGCCAATTGTTCGAGTACGCCGCCAATGGAAGGCATTACTGGACGGCTGATCAATTGCTGCGGATGGCGCGAGCCACGCATACCGATCTGCCAGCTGAGATTGCCAGGCTTCACCCGCAATGGGATGAACCAGAAGCCTACTTCAAGGCAGTTGAAGCCAACTTGCGTGAAGCACGCATGCGCCTGATCTTCTTGCTGGATGAAGCCCCGCAACGTCTCAAGATGCAACTCGACTTCTTTCATGGCCGGATGCCGACCGTCGAGTTATTCGTTCTGGAGCTGCAGCAATTCCATGCAGCGGGCCAGACTTTTGTAAGTCCTTTTCTGATTCGGCCTCAGGATATCGAGCCCCGCGCACGTCTCGATGGTGCTGCGTCCACGGGTTCCGGCTCTGGCCAGATATGGGATGAGCCAAGCTTTCTGGCTGAACTGGCGTCTCATGTATCTGCACCCTCGCCTGTCATTCAGCTGCTGAGATTTTTTCAAGCCGATGGGCGGTCCGTTGCCTGGGGCAAGGGAAGAACCGGGGCTGTCCTGTTCGCGTTGCCCGGATTGCCGCTCCGCAATTTCCTGAGCGTTCAAATACAGGGGCGTCTATGTTTGAACTTCTGGGTATTCAGGCCTGACGAGAAATACGATGCCCGCTGGAACGTGCTTGAACATATCGGTCGCGAAATCTGTCGCATGGATCTGGCGGACGATCTGACTGACAAGGGACCGTCCATTCCCTTCGACGCATGGGCGCCACACGTCGATGCGATCCTCGATGCGTTGCGAACCGCATCGGTGGCGGATCATGCTCAGGCGGAAAATGGATAGCCGAGCTGGATGGGTGCAACCGGCTCAAGCCAGCCCGGCGGGCAACTGCATGGTGATGCAGTGCAGGCTGCCGTTCTGCCAGATCAGCGGGCGGCAGGGTACCTGCACGATCTCGCGGCCCGGATGCGCGCTGCCGATGATGCGCGCAGCCGCGTCATCAGCCTTGTCGCCGTAGGCGGGTACCAGCACGGCGCCGTTGACGATCAGGTAGTTCGCATAGGAGGCGGCGAGCCGGCGACCCTCGTCGAGGATGGGCTGTGCCCACGGCAGCGGGTAGAGCTGGTACGGGCGGCCATCGGCGGTGCGCAGTGCGGCCAGCTCGGCGGCCATCCGCTGCAGTTCGTCGTAATGCGGGTCGCCAGGATCGTCGCAGGCCTGGAACACGATGCGCTCACCCGGCGCGAAGCGGGCGAGGGTGTCGATGTGCGCGTCGGTGTCGTCGCCTTCGAGGTAGCCGTAGTCCAGCCACAGCACGCGCTCGGCGTGCAGGCTGTCGCGCAGGATCGCGCTCATTTCCTCGCGCGACTGTTCCGGGTGCCGCTGCACCAGGCAACGCCAGGTGGTGAGCACGCTGCCCGCGCCGTCGCTCTCGATGCCGCCGCCTTCCAGTGCCCAGTCGATGCGCTTGTGCGCGGCCTGGCCGAATACGCCGGCGTCAACCAGACCGGCGACGAGCGCATCGTCCTGTTCGGCGTCGAACTTACCGCCCCAGCCGGTGAAGCGGAAGTCGGTGAGCTGGAAATATCGTTGAGAATCGGCGGCCTCGCCACCTTTCAAGGTGATCGGGCCGGAGTCGCGCAGCCAAGTGTCGTCGTACGGCAGTTCGACGAAGCGGATCTTCGCGAGATCCACGCCGGCGTCACGCAGTTGCGACTGCACGTGAGTATTCAGCGCGGCATCGGCCACCACGATGATCAGCCGCTGGAACCGCGTCACCGCCGCGGCCAGCGCCACGTAGGTGGTTTCCACTGCGGCCAGGCGTTCGGCCCAGTCGGTACCGGCATGCGGCCAGGCGATCAGCACGGCGGCCTGCGGTTCCCATTCCGCCGGCAGGCGCAAGGAGTGGTCGGTCATGCTGGGGTTCTCATGTGCGTAGTGCGGCGCCTGAATTGGCGCCGGGTTGCACATTTTAAGCGATAGCACGACGACAAAACGGCAGGACTGCCGTTTTGCACGCCCGCAGGGCGCCCGTCAGGGTGGCGCACATGAGAAGGTACGCGCCGTGACAAAACGGCAGGACTGCCGTTTTGCACGCCCGCAGGGCGCCCGTCAGGGTGGCGCACATGGATGTGCGCCATGAAAAACGCGGCCCGTGTCGCCACGGGCCGCGTTACGGTGAAGTCAGCTCAGTTGACGGCTGCTGGATTGGTGTTGTTGCCGGCCGGCGTGTTCAGCACCGAGTGGATCACGTGGCTGTGCTCGAAATACACGATGAACTCCGGGTACTCCCAGCGATTGATCTGCGGGTGCTTCCTGGTGTCGCCGCCGCGCGGCGAGAGCTTGCGCTGCGGCGCGCCCCAGGTCTTCTCGACCTGGGCCATGCTCAGTCCGCGCTGGGGCAGGTTCATGCCCTTTTCCTGCTGTACGCGATGGACCAGCAGGCTGTCGCCGTGCTCCGTCCGCGATTGCGCCGCACTGGCCAGCCGAGGCGCGGCCAGACCGGCGGCAGCGGCCAGCATGATGACGATCGGCAAACTGCTCGTGAACTTGATCATGGCTCCCCTCTCCATACAAGGCTGTATGCGGCGTCGTTGTAGCAGAACCGCTTGTGCTGCGCCATGCCGATTGCCGCCGATTGCGATGGGTTCGGCATTCGTCATGGCGCGGCAGCACCAGCCGGTTCGCCGAGAATAGCGCCATCGCCGCTATCATGGGCGGCTGCGGGCGACTGCCTGCCCCGTTCCGATCCAGGTTTTCCATGATTTCCTTTCGACATTTCGCCTTGCGCCGCGGCAGCCGGCTGCTGCTTTCCGACATCGACCTGGTGATCCAGAGCGGTTGGCGGCTGGGCGTGATCGGCCGCAACGGCTGCGGCAAATCCAGCCTGTTCGCGGCCTTGCAGGGCAGCCTGGAGAGCGATGCCGGCGATCTCGACATGCCCGCCAAGCTGCGGTTGGCCTCGGTGTCGCAGGAAACCCCGGCGCTGCCGGACGCGGCGATCGACTACGTGCTGGGCGGCGACGAGGAACTGGCCGCCGCCATGCGCGACGAGGCCGACGCCGGCGATCGCGGCGACATGGAGGCGATGGCGAGAGCGCATCACCGCATCGAGGAACTGAACGGTTACGACGGCCGCGCCCGCGCCGGCCGTCTGCTGCATGGCCTGGGTTTCCCGCCGGAAACGCACGAGCGCGCGGTGAAGGAATTCTCCGGCGGCTGGCGTGGGCGGCTGAACCTGGCGCGTGCGCTGATGTGCCCCTCCGACCTGCTGCTGCTGGATGAGCCGACCAACCATCTCGATCTCGACGCCGTGCTGTGGCTGGAAGAATGGCTGCGCCGCTACCAGGGCACCTTGCTGATCATCTCGCACGACCGCGAATTCCTCGATGGCGTGATCACCCACACGCTGCATCTCAACGACGGCAAGGCCAAGCTGTACACCGGCAACTACAGCGCGTTCGAACGCCTGCGCGCCGAGCAGTTGCGCCAGCAGCAGATTTCGCACGAACGCGAGCAGGCCGAGCGCGCGCACCTGCAGTCTTTCGTCGACCGTTTCAAGGCCAAGGCCAGCAAGGCCAAGCAGGCACAGTCGCGGATGAAGCGGCTGGAGAAGCTGGCCGGCACCGAGGCGGTGCGCGCCGAGCGGCCCTTCAGCTTCCAGTTTCCGGTGCCGGGGCGGTTGCCCGATTCGATGCTGCAGCTGGAAGACATCACCGCCGGCTATCTGGCCGATCCGTCCACGCACGCGGACGAGGTGGCGAACATCGTGCTCGCCGACGTGCGCTTCAGCATCGAGGCGGGCGAGCGGATCGGCCTGCTCGGCCCGAACGGCGCCGGCAAGTCCACCCTGGTCAAGACCCTGGTCGGCGAGTTGGAACCGTTCAGCGGCGAGCGCAAGGCGCACAAGGACCTGAAGATCGGCTACTTCGCCCAGCACACGGTGGAAAGCCTGCGCGAAGGCGCCAGCCCGCTCGATCATCTGCAGGACAAGGCGCCCGGCGTGGCGACCCAGGTCATGCGCGATTTCCTCGGCACCTGGAATTTCGCCGGCGACCGCGCGTTCGAATCGGTCGATGGTTTCTCCGGCGGCGAGCGCGCACGGCTGGCGTTGGCGCTGATCGCCTGGGACAAGCCGAACCTGCTGCTGCTCGACGAGCCGACCAACCATCTCGACCTGGACATGCGCGAGGCGCTGGCCGATGCACTGGCCGACTTCGACGGTGCGCTGGTGCTGGTCTCGCACGACCGCCATCTGCTCGGCATGGTCTGCGACAGCTTCTGGCGCGTCGCCGACGGGGTGGTGGAAAGCTTCGACGGCGACCTGGACGATTACGCGCGCTGGCTGAAAACGCGCGGCACCGCCAGCAAGAAGGCGGCGAAAGCCGGCGCGGCGGCCAAACCGGTGGTGGTCGAAGTGGTGCCGGAAGCCACGCCCGAGGAACGCCGCCGCCAGGCGGCCGCGCAGCGCGAGAACGAGAAGTCCGCGCGCCAGCGGGTGAAGAAGATCGAGACCCGCACCGCCACGATCGACGCCGAACTGGCCACGCTGGAAACCCAGCTGGCCGACCCCGCCACCTACAACGGTCCGACCAGCGAGATGATGCGGCTGGGCCAGCGCCAGACCGAGCTGCGCCGCGAGAAGGAAGCGCTGGAAACCGAGTGGCTGGCACTGGTCGAACAACTGGAAGCCTAGACATGCCGACGCCGGAGCAATCGTTGCAACTGTGGCTGCCCGCGCTGGCGCATTTCGAGCCAACCCATCCGCTGCGCGAATGGCTGCCCCGCGCCGATCGTTTGCCGGATGGCGGCATCGGCTATCTGGGCGGTCTCGGCGATCACTTCCCCGGCGTCGACGCCGACGTGCCTGCGGCGGCGATCACCCGCGAGTTTCTCGCCGGCGATGCGTCGGATGGAACTTGGCTGTCGGCCGATCCGGCCTGGGTGCAGCCCGACATGAACGGCGTGCGCCTGCTGGCCTGCGGCCAGATGCAGCTGGACATGGACGAGGCGCAGGCACTGGCTGAGCCGCTGCACCCCGTGTTCGACGAAGCCGGCATGCGACTGGAAATTTCCACGCCGGATCATTGGCACCTGCGCTTGCCGGGCGATACGCGGTTGCCCGGCTTCGCCGCACCCGAGCAGGCACTGGGCGAGGACCTGGCGCAGCATCTGCCGCAGGGTACGGAAGGGCGCCGCTGGCGGGTCTTGCTCAACGACGTCCAGGTGCTGCTGCACCAGCATCCGCTGAATGCCCGACGGCAGGCGCGCGGACAGACGCCGGTCAACAGCCTGTGGCTGTGGGGCGGCGGTCGCCTGCCGGATGCCTTGCCCGGCAACGTGCTGGGTGTGGTCAGCGATGACCTGCTGCTATGCGCGCTGGCCGCGCGTGCCGGTATCGCCCAGCAGTCGCGCACGGCCGATGCGATTGTCGCCAGCGGGGCAGGCTGGCTGATCGATCTGCAGGATCTGCCGGCGCACGAGATCGCCGCGCGCTGGTGGCCGACGTTGTTGCCGCTGCTTGGCGGCCAGTCTGTCGTGCTGCACTTCGCCAGCGGCGAACGCTGGCGGCACAAATCCCGGCACCGCTGGCGTTTCTGGCGCGGGGCAGGGCGTTGAGCGTGCTGCAACTGCGCCGGCGCGAGAGCAAGGGCGTACCGCATGGCTGGCCGGCCTCGGTGCATCCGGTGCTGCAGCAGGTCTACGCCGCGCGCGGCGTGCTGGAACCGGGCCAAATCGAACACCGGCTGGCGCGGATGCTGTCGCCGCAGTTGCTGGGCGGGATGGCGCAGGCGGTCGGGCTGCTGGTCGAGGCGATCCGCGACGACTGGTCGATCCTGATCGCCGGCGACTACGACTGCGACGGCGCCACCGGCACCGCCGTGGCGGTGCGCGGGCTGCGTCTGCTCGGTGCGAAGCGGGTCAGCTACGCCATCCCGAACCGCTTCGTGCATGGCTACGGCTTGAGCCTCGCGCTGGTCGCCTCGCTGCAGCCCACGCCGCAGCTGATCGTCACTGTCGACAACGGCGTGGCCAGCATCGCCGGCGTGGCCGCGGCGAAGGCACGCGGCATCCAGGTGATCGTGACCGACCATCACCTGCCCGGCGAGCAGTTGCCGGCGTGCGATGCGATGGTCAATCCGAACCTGGTCGGCGACCCGTTCCCGAGCAAGATGCTGGCCGGCGTTGGCGTGATGTTCTACCTGCTGCTGGCCTTGCGCGCGCGGTTGCACGAAGAGGGCGCGTTCGGCGAAACGAAGCCGGATCTGTCGTCGTTGCTCGACCTGGTCGCGCTGGGCACGGTGGCCGACCTGGTGCCGCTGGATTTCAACAATCGCGTGCTGGTCGAAGCCGGTCTGCAGCGCATGCGCTGCGGCCGTGCCTGCGCCGGCATCACGGCGCTGGTCGAAGTGGGCAAACGCAGCGTGGCGACGCTGTGCTCCAGCGACCTCGGTTTCGCCGTCGGGCCGCGGCTGAATGCGGCGGGACGGCTGGAAGACATGCGCCTGGGCGTGGAATGCCTGCTCACCGATGACGTGGCGCAGGCGCGTCACTACGCCGAACAGCTCGACGCAATCAACCGCGAGCGGCGTGACCTGCAGGCGTCGATGGTGGCCGAGGCCGAGGTGATGGCGGCTGGCCTGGGTCACATCGACGCGGTCGGCGTGGCGCTGTACGAGCCGTCGTGGCACGCCGGCGTGGTCGGCTTGGTCGCCTCGAAACTGAAGGAGCGGCTGCATCGCCCGGTGATCGCGTTCGCCCCCGCCAGCGAGGACGACATCGAGCATCTGCGCGGCTCGGCGCGTTCGATTCCCGGTTTCCACATCCGCGATGCGCTGGCCGCGATCGACGCACGCCAGCCCGGCCTGATCGAACGCTTCGGCGGCCACGCGATGGCTGCGGGGCTGAGCCTGAAGACTAGCGACTATCCGCGTTTCGCCGCCGCCTTCGACGCGATCGCGCGCGAGCTGATCGACGCCGAGCGCCTGCAAGCGGTGCTGTACACCGATGGCGAGCTGCCGCCCGGTACCGCCACGCTGGCGCTGGCCCGCCAGTTGCGCGAGGCCGGACCGTGGGGACAGGCGTTCCCCGAGCCGCTGTTCGACAACCTGTTCGAGTGCGCCGGCTGGAAGGTGATGGGCGAGCGCCATCTGCGCCTGCAACTGCGCGACCCGCGCGATGACGCGCTGCATGACGCGGTGATGTTCAACGCCTATCACGGCCAGCCGCCGCCGCCGCGGCTGCGCGCGGCCTACGAGCTGACCATCAATGACTGGCAGGGTCGCGAGACGCCACGCCTGCTGTTGCGGCATATCGAGCCGGCCTGATTCCCTTGCGCGTTTTTCACGCGACCTGTTCCAAGCTGGCGGTCACCTCACCCATGGAGAACGCCCGTGATCTCACTGATCGAAGGACTGCCGCCCGGCACGCTTGGTTTTCGCGCCCATGGCCAGGTCACGGCAGCAGATTACGAAAATGTCATCGTGCCGGACGTGGAGGCGGCGTTCGCTCTGAACCGCAAGCTGCGCCTGTTGTACATCACCGCCGATGACTTCACCGGCTTCGACCCCGGCGCGATGTGGGATGACGCCAAGCTGGGCATGCGCCATTTCAGCGGCTGGGATCGCGTCGCGCTGGTCACCGATGTGCACTGGCTGCGCGGCACCGCGACGGCATTCAGCTTTGCCATCCCGGCGCAGTTCCGCCTGTTCCACGGTGCGGAAATCGAGGAAGCCTCCCGCTGGATCACCGCCCCGGGCAGTGATTGACGCGCGTGGCAGAGATGCGTGCGGCACTTGCCAAGGCCGGGTCGATCTGTTCAAGTTGACCCATGCATCCCGTCGCCGCCAGCTGCCTGAACCTCACCGCGCCTTCCGCGCGGGGCTTCGTGCTGGCCGGCAACAACAATAATCGCGCGAACAATAACGCCAACCGTTGGCGGGCCCGCGCGTAGCTTCAAGTCTCCACGAAAAATACGCGAAGAAGGCCCGCCCAGTGCGGGCCTTCTTCGTTTTGGCGCACGTCTGTAAAGAGGCGTGCTTTTCCGAAAAGTGCAGCCATGGATGGCCGCTTCTTGACCTGCGCGATCAGGGACGATCGCACAAGCAAAGGCCGCAATCATGTGTTCGATCTTCGGAATATTCGACTTGCAGCCGGGCGACGACCTGGCGGCGTTGCGCCGGCTGGCGCTGGAACTGTCGCAGCGCCAGCGTCATCGCGGGCCGGACTGGAGTGGGGTGTTCGTCGACGCCGGGGTGATCCTGGTGCACGAGCGGCTCGCCATCGTCGACCCGGCCAGCGGCGCGCAACCGTTGCGTTCGCGCGACGGCGCGCTGGCGCTGGCGGTGAACGGCGAGATCTACAACCACCGCGAATTGCGCGAAGCCAGCGATTACGACTTCACCACCGGTTCGGACTGCGAGGTAATCAACGCGCTGTACCGCGTGCATGGCAGCGACTTCGTTGACAAGCTCAACGGCATCTTCGCGTTCGCACTGTGGGACGGCGAGGCGCAGCGCTACCTGATCGCGCGCGACCCGATCGGCGTGTGCCCGCTGTACTGGGGCCACGATGCACAGGGCCGCCTGTGCGTGGCGTCGGAGATGAAGGCGCTGGTCGGCATGTGCGCCGACGTTGCGCCGTTTCCGCCCGGCCACGTCTACGACAGCGTCAGCGGCGAGCTGCGCAGCTACTACGCCAGGCCATGGCGCGACTACGCCGCCACGCGCGGGCATGACGTGGCTGCACCGGCCTTGCGCAAGGCCTTCGAGCAGGCCGTGCATCGCCAGCTGATGACCGACGTGCCGTATGGCGTGCTGCTGTCCGGCGGACTGGATTCGTCGCTGGTCGCCGCCTGCGCCGCGCAGTTCGCGCGCGAGCGGGTCGAGGACGACGACCGCAGCGAGGCGTGGTGGCCGCGCCTGCATTCGTTCGCGATCGGGCTGGACGGCTCGCCCGACCTGGCCGCGGCGCAGGTCGCCGCCGACGCGCTGGGCACCGTGCATCACGGCTTCGTCTACACGTTCTGGGAAGGCCTGGACGCGCTGCCCGAAGTGATCCGGCACATCGAGACCTACGACGTCACCACCATCCGCGCCGCCACGCCGATGTACCTGCTGGCGCGGCGGATCAAGGCGATGGGCGTGAAGATGGTGCTGTCCGGCGAAGGTTCGGACGAACTCTTCGGTGGCTACCTGTACTTCCACAAGGCGCCCTCGGCCGAGGCGTTCCACGAGGAGACCGTGCGCAAGCTGGACGCGCTGCACAGCTACGACTGCCTGCGCGCGAACAAGGCGATGATGGCCTGGGGCGTGGAGGCACGCGTGCCGTTCCTCGACCTGGAGTTCATCGACGTGGCGATGGGCCTGGACGCGAAACACAAGATGGCGGGGCAGGGGCGGATCGAAAAGGCGGTGCTGCGCGAGGCGTTCGACGGCGCGCTGCCGGATGCGATCCTGTGGCGGCAGAAGGAGCAGTTCAGCGACGGTGTCGGCTACGGCTGGATCGACGGGTTGAAGGCGCACGCGGAGCAGGCGGTCAGCGACCGCGAGTTCGCCGCGGCGGCGGCGCGCTACCCGTTCAACACGCCGGCGACCAAGGAGGCGTACTTCTACCGGCGCATCTTCGAACAGCATTTCCCCGGCGAGGCCTGTGCCGCAACCGTGCCCGGCGGCAAGTCGATCGCCTGCTCGTCGCCGGCGGCGCTGGCGTGGGATCCCGCGTTCGCCAACGCGGCCGATCCGTCGGGGCGGGCGGTCAAGGGGGTGCATCAGCAGGC
>LNAP01002869.1_pt1 | contig 16827 bp, 14 predicted proteins | sample 602601 | NCBI WGS metagenome assembly LNAP01 (sample SAMN02440304, study PRJNA202911) | soil metagenome | biome: Subtropical and temperate rainforests or woodlands; isolation source: soil samples (1 kg each in a 20% v/v slurry with milli Q water) were... ... | reverse complement strand
ACATCAATTGACTGATACAACGGAAATGAACAACAAACGCAATAGGTAAAACCATTACCTTGGTAACATCAAAGGGGTTGTAAGGCAGCTTGCTGGCCTGGTCCACGGTCATCACTTGGAAGTAGGTGGTCCAAGACGGAAAGTTCGCCGTGTCGATCGCATTGTACAAATCGCGTGTGGCATAGTCCGGGTCAGAGCTCGCCAACTGGTCAGCCGCCGCCGAGGAGAGATTCTTCACCCCCTGGTCGGTCTTGAAGTGCCACTTGACGTAGTAGGCCACGCCAGCGGCATTGACAGTCTTGAAAGTATGCGAGCCGTAACCATTCATGTGACGGTAGCCATCGGGCGTGCCGCGGTCAGAGAACAGGAAGGATACCTGGTGAACGGTCTCCGGGCGCAGAGAAATGAAGTCCCAAAAGGCATCGGGATCTTTGCAATGGGTGACGGGGTTGCGCTTCTGGGTGTGAATGAACGAAGGGAACAAGATGGGATCGCGAATGAAGAAAATCGGTGTGTTGTTGCCCACGAGATCCCAGTTGCCCTCCTCCGTATAGAACTTCATGGCAAAACCTCTGGGATCACGTGCGGTATCGGCGCTGCCACTCTCGCCACCCACAGTAGAAAAGCGCACAGCTGCGGGAGTTTTCTTCCCAACTGCACTGAACATCTTGGCGCTGCAATAGTTCTGGATCTCAGGGGAAGTGACCTGGAAATAACCAAAAGCCCCAGCTCCCTTGGCATGCACAACGCGCTCTGGAATGCGTTCTCTGTCGAATGCGGCAAGGTGGTCAATAAGAGTGAAATCCTTCAATGCGATGGCGCCTTGTGGTCCGCTAGTCAAACTTGCTGTCAAGGTCTCAATAGGACGCCCATTGGAAGTAGTAATCGAAGCAGGACACTTGGATCTACCAGTAGATTGAAGCTGGTTAGCAACGCTGTCTCTCTTATCGGTCATTTTCGTTGGATATCTTCCACAAATTGTTCGTCAGTCAGCAGACGAGCGAAGCGAAATGGAGAAAATGTCCCGGCCTAGGTGTGACTTGTTCACACACTTGAATGTTCAGGAAACATTTTTGATCTTGTTCAACACTAGGCTTGATACCTGATCAACGCTTCTCTTTTTCCTCTTTCGAAATACATAGCATGAGTAAGAAAGTTGGAGAATACACGAGCAAGATTCCGAGAAGAGCTATCAATATGGAGGATATGCTTCTTGCGCCCAGCATCAACCAACCTCTGCCGTATGAGAAGCGTGGGCAGCTCTATTTGACTCACTTCCTCTTTGCTTTTGTCACCAAAATGTGGGATACAAGTATTATATTTTTCGTGGCGCAGTTTACAAATAACTCAATGTTTCTGGTCGCTATCATCGGCCTGTGCAGCACCATGTCCGTGTTCTTATTCATGGGTTTCATCGGACACGTGCTTGATCGAACCAACCGCATTCTGGCCGTGCGAGTGGCGCTGTCTGTAAAGTTGATTGCTGTCTCGCTGGCGTACATCGTATGTTGCATTCTGAGCGCTGAATCCGACGCCTCTTCTGCAGATGCTGCCAACGCTATTCTTCACGATCCTTTCAAGCGGTCATTGCTGTATCTCTTGCCCGTCTTCGCATCGTTTGTCGGCTTGGCTTCTAATTCCATCACACAGTCTATCGAGAAGGACTGGTTAGTGGTGCTGTCCGCCAAAGATACGCGCTGGTTGTCTGCCACGAACGCAGTCATGACGCAGATTGACCTGGGCTGCAACACCCTCGCACCTGCCCTCACCGGTATTCTCTTTGCCTACCAATCCCACGAAGTGATTGCTTTTGTCTTGCTGGCCGTCAATACCCTCATTGTGCTGGTGCTGTATCTGTCCAAGAGTCTTCTCTATCATTCCTGGCCGGCGCTGGGACAGAAAATTGGTGTGGATGTGCTAGAAGCCACCGACAATCTGAATTGTGCAGATCTCGAGAGTCTCATTGACTCTGACGACGAGCTTTTTGACACACCCGCTGCCTACGGGTCCTTCGGCCAGAGCAGCAGCACGCGCCGCGGCGGTGGAAAGAAAGACAAAGACGGAAAGAACCGCTTGTCGGTGCGAAGTGCGGCGGAACAAAAGGCTTTGCAGATGCGAAGAATGTCCAACAACGCGCTGCTCATCAACACTGCACAACCAGTCAATGACGCCACGCCCGTGACCTACCTGGGGCAAATACGAGCATTTTACACCTCCACGTTGACGGCATTTCATGACTTTTTCCACTCGGGTTGTGCGGGCCTGATGATCTCGTATGGCTTCTTGCATCTCACTGTATTGAGCTTTGGCTCGCTAATGACGGTGTATCTACTCTATGCGGGGGTGAAAGAAGATATCGTGGGTTTATTTCGTGGTCTGGCGGCATTGTGTGGGTTTTTGGGTGCAGCCGTGTTCCCCGCGTGCAGTGACTTTTTGGGTTTGTACCTCACTGCACAGGGGGCGATTGTGTTTCAGTTTGTATTGGTGACTCTGGCGGCGAGTTCCTTTTACTGGGTTGGTGGCACGAAGAGCAATGGAGCCGTCTATGTGGTGATCTTCGCTGTGGTAAGCTGACTTCGAATTAATGACATTTACGGTGCATCGTAGTGTTTTTTTGGTTTGTACAGAGTATTTTCGCATCATACTGAGAGCACAACGTTGTATTCCCTCCCTTACGTTTGAATGGTTCTTTTATTTCCCCGCTGTTTCTAGTTGTTTTCTCGCACGGGTCTGTGGCTGTTTGACCTCTGTGTGCGTCAGATCGCGCAAGAAACCGTGCCAGAGACTGTCAGAGGTGAGTCATTGGAGAATTTGATGCGAGTCTTGCTGGGTGTGTTTTCCATGAATTGTCTGCGTAGAAGCTACGTATTTTATCAAACAATTAGTTCGTTCATCGTATTTCCAGTGTATGTTGTGTGTGCTTTGTGTGTATGATGCATTGTTTGTACATTTGAGGTCCTTCGCTGTGGGCTGTAGAAAAGGTTCTATTGTCAGAAGTTTCCCATTTTATACAACAAAACAGTTCGTTTAGCTCAGTTGGTTAGAGCGTGGGTCTAATAAACCCAAGGTCCTGGGTTCGAGCCCCCGATCGAACACTTTTTTGTTTTTCTTTCGTGTATTATTGTTTTTCGAGTGTTCAGTACGTTTGTATTTGCATGCAACTTTTTTGCACTGGAGTTCACAATTTGTCCTTTTTCTCAATTTTTCTTTGTCAGGCAAAGTGAATGGTCAGTGGCGTTCTATGATTGCCTTCTTTGAAGTGAGTTCTTTTGCAATCGCAGTCGCAATTCCTGGTGAGCTTTTATTTTTGATGTTGTCGGTTTGCTCCATCTGTTTTAACAATGTTCAAGTATTTGGTTTGCCACCTATTGCCTAATTCTGCACAAATACCTTTCATTACATTGAACTTTCTTGTCTCTGTTTGCCTCTTTTCGCCCTCACCGCGCAGCTCCTCAAGACTTTTGGATTCTGGCCACCATTTCTGCCTGTATGGTCGGTCTGGCTCTGGTGCTGTTCACTCTCACGAACCCTTTCTCAATCTGCTCCGTGGCAAGAATCAACAGCCAAGAAGAGGAAGAGAGAGGTGAAAACAGTCTATACCTCACTGGTCATAGTGCAGTAAATAACAGTGTTCAGTTTCAATCCACGACAGGTGCACATGGCGTTTATAAACAAAACTTATTTGGTATTGTTTTGTGTTCTCTGTTTTCTTTATAAACCATGTCGCTTTAGCTTCCTTGAGTTGACATTTTACTATCTTTACGTTGCAATGCTTTTTACAACAGGTCTATCTGTCAACAGCAGCAGTCGTCGGCAGGACCAGAAACTCAGCACACAAACACAAGGTTTTCCACAGAATTCTGCATCCTCCGACAAGGCACTCTCCCCTGCGCCTACAAACAACTCTACCCATAGTGCGAACCGATATAGCATCAGCAGCAACAATACTAGCCCGTTTCACTCTGCTACAAGCAGCCCTGTGAATATCTCCACCTACACCTACAACACTAACCTGAGTGGTGTGAACACTAGCCAAACTAACAATACCACCAATAACAACAATAGTTCAGCAAATAACAATTATGGAAACAGTCATGATGGAAGCAAGAGCAGCAGCAGAGACAATTCAGAAGAAGAGTTTGTTCTGATTCCGAATAAGGGCAAGCGAGCTGCAGTACGCTCTCTGGTGCAAGAGGTACAGTGCACCTTTTTCTTTTTCTATTTTTCTATTAATACAAATGCTTTGATTGGTGTTTCAGTTGTAGCGTTGTGCGGTTGCCTTGTTGTGAAGTTTACGTTTAGTTCGTGGATAAACTTGATAATTTGTCGATGTATAGCTAATTTGTCCATATTGCTTTGTTTATCATTGCAGGAAACGTGGACTAGCGAGCTGTGATGTTACCTTAACTAATACGTCGTAGTTGTAGTTCTTGTTAATAGTGTGAATATGACCTTCAGTTTTATTGTAAAATTGGTGCACAAATTCTTTGCCCAGTGCTGCGCAATATTACCTTTCCGTGTTCAGTATGCGTGAAGTCTTCAAACCAATCAGGCAACAAACTTCTTCCAATAGCAGCATGAATGCTTCCTTTGCTACCTTTCTATTCCTTGTTTTCCATCTAACATGTAGTGCGTCATTCGTGTTGAACAGGCCGTTCGGGATAAGACCCACGTTATTTCACACAACCAAGTTGCTTCGCGCTGTGCCCTTGCACGATTACCAAACCATCTTTAGAGACAGACTCAACCACTTTATGGAGACTGGAAACGTGAAAATGCCGACCGATGGACAGGGAGATGATTGGGCACTGAGGACGAACTACATCGACCTTGCGGCCTTGGAAGAACTCCTCAGACAACAAGATGAAACAGAGAGTGCAGCGGATGTTGTACCAAGTTTACCCAGTGTGCCATACACTTCCAAATCCGTCACAACCAGTCAAGCAGAGTATTTGATTGAGCAACGTATCAAGAAGGCTAAAGAAAGCAAGTCGGATGCAGCCAGCAGTGCAATCTTGTTTAGCAGCATTCTTCACGAGATGAAGGACAAGGCTATCTGGAACATTGACTTACTTGAATCTGTAATGTTACATATCGCAAAGTTGGAAGCACCTAGAAAAGTTAAACACACTGACATTACCCCCTTGACTGAAAAGAGTCGCTCAAAGGCAAGTTCGGGGCGGAATAACAAGAACGAACAAACAGGTGAAAGCACTCCATCTGCTCCTGCGCCATCCACCACTTCTATCCAGAATTCCATCGCTAGCAAGCAAGTATCTGCTCTCAAACTATACATAAAAGCTGTAGAAAGCAAAGACATCACGGCACTGCGTAAGTATATATTGTCGTTATATCTGCACAATTCACCAGCTGCGACGCCGTGTGTTGAGTTACTACTACCACTGCAGCTGATTAGTAAGGATGCGCTCTTACCCGGCGAGGTGTGCGCTAGTATACACGCCTATGGGCTACACCGCACAAATGAGCTGGAACAAGCCATGCACCACCAGTTAGCTGCCTATTATACACAAATCGATGCCTATGCATTGCACGACACCCACCTAGTGCTGCGTACACTCAGTCGATATCAATTTATCCCATCGATCTTCATGTTACTTCGCTATGTGCGCGAGAGCCGTGTACTGAATAGCAACGTGGAGACAATTGAGCTTCTGTCCCAGTCACTTGTGAGGACCGTTAGCAAAGGACAGAAAGCTGAAAGTATGGCGGAATTGCCAAAGTCGGAAGAGCACTACCCAGAGGTACTTCAAAATGTATATTTTGCTTGCTTTTTCTTCTATTCTGAGCAATGCATATTTATTTTAGCTGCATTAGTGAGGTATTCTTTTTATTCTTTTTATTCTTTTTAACTTCGATCAAAACCAATTCTTTGCAACCTTATTTTGTCCACCAACTGTAGGTTGTGTTTGTGGGTCGCTCCAATGTTGGTAAAAGCAGTCTTGTTAACTGCTTGCTGAACAGAAAGGTACATAAGAATAATCGTATGTGCTCATCTCATCATAAACTCTATTAAAGTAATAATAGTTCTGATTAAATACTTGCATTATTCGCACGTTTTTTCAATACTACAGGCTCTAGCCTCTACCAGTGCCACGCCAGGCCACACACGGGCGTTTCATTTCTTCGCTATTAACCAACCCTTTGCGAGTGTTATCCCTGCTACTTCTGTCAAAGCCTCTCCTACCAGTGTAACTAGTATCCATCTGAGTACCCGTGGTAATAGCTCAAAACTGGCCAGCAACGGTCAAAAAGTACATAGTGATGGTACTGCAGGTGCTCCGGCGGATGTGCCGATTACGTTAAAGTTTGTAGATGTACCAGGGCTGGGATTTGCAGGTACTTACACACTGAAAACAGTACTGTTTTTCTGTGATTTACTTTGCCGTCATATGCTCCACGAACATGTTTTATGTGCTGTTGTATCTGCTTGGTCCCTTACACTTAAAATTTCCAATTTTTGCGTAGGAAATACGTCGCAGAATACCATCACCTCTTGGCGAGGTTTGTTGGAGCGGTATTTGCATCGTCGGGACGCTTTGCGCGTGGTGTGTCACCTGGTAGACGCCAGGCATGGTGTTACCGATGTAGACAGAGAGGTGAGGGTGGTTTGGTTGTGATAATTGTATCATTTGCACAGTACAAATTTTCAATATTTGAATTACATCCGAATAGTAGTACCATTTAATGTCGTACTTACACCATTCCTGTTATTTTATCTATTATATTTTATTATATAGATGATTACTATAGCGGCGAGGGCTGCAGAGGAGCGACAGCAGCACCTGATTAGCCCTTTCCGCTACACCGTCGTCCTCACCAAAACCGACAAAATAGACCCCTCGGAGCTCCATCGTGTCGTAAAAGACGTAAGAGGTGCGATAATGAAAAGTATACAAAGTGTGGGTGGCGGCCGTGGTGAAAAAGAGAAGACCGAAAGTGGCGGTTTTATCACTCGAGCGAAGCGCGCGGCGGACCGTAAGAAGTTGCTGGATGGGGTAAATATCATTCCAACCTCCTCGGTTAGTCGAGCGGGTGCGGAGCAAGTGTGGGAGTTGATCTACAACTGCATCGTTAAGAAAGCGTAAGCAATGGAAATGGGATTGTTATTCGACAGGTTTATTTCAGAGCGACAGATAAAAGTCCCGAAGGGTCGCTTTTGTAAGTCCGCGCACTTCACTGCTGAACTTTTGAACAAATCAAAGCGTTGATAGACTTAGACACTGCTGTATGCTTCGCCGCAGGCAATGAGCAGAAGCGTTTCGCTTACCTGGATTAGAGCTGTGGGTACAGCGCTGCTCATATCTTTGTCTCTTTTGGATGTAGTTGATTCCAAGAAGATTTACAGCATACGACGTCAGAATAACAACGCGAAAATCTTTATTTGTAAGTTTACTGCGTCAGAATATAGGAAGAAACATCATCATATTCTAACGATTCGACTCACTACGTTTCAGATATTGGCTTTGTGGTTTTCCTCTTTTGTTTGTTCTTCATTGCGGGCTGGTGCGCAAGAGAGTTTTGCCCAAGAGGGCCGATCTTCACGCCCTTGGAATTGGAGGAGATCCGTCTGGATAGGCTAGATGACATTGAATCGTCGCTGAAGACTAGTATTAGCACTCTAAAGGTTCGTGGTCTATGGTGTGTACGTGCTGTCTTTGTGATCTTAATGTTGCTTGTATTTTGGATAAATTCATCCCTTGCAGGACAAGCTCGCTTTCCATCGGAAGAAGAAAACACAAGTGCAGACAGACCGAGACATCAAGCGGCGGCTAGGTGAGCGTGTTGAGCGGTTCAACGACGAAGGAAGGGCAGTCTATGGAGAAGCTTGGGACGAAGGACACGTTCCTGTCAGGTAAGCGTTCACTGAATTATTTCAATCGACATTCAATTTGAGCGTGAACCTGGCCAAACATACATTTTCTTTTTAACGAATAACATATTTTGTGATCATATTTAGGGATGCGGTGGAAATGACGAAAAAGGAAGTGAAAGGTTTGCGACGAGAAGCCGAGCAGATTGTGAAGGGTATGTACGTCTCTTTCTTTGGCGTCATTTTGCCATGACCAATGTCATTTAACTCCCCACAACACCCAATTTACTCATATACAGAGCGGAAAGAAGAAGAGAAAGAAGATTTATGGAAGCTGTGGAACGAAATGCGCCAGGACAAGCCTGCTGAACAACCAGTCATCGCCAAGTCACCTATCCACGAACGTGAGAACGGCCAGAAAGGTCCCAAGAAAATGAATTTTACTTCCTCAAATCACTCCATCGCCGAGTCCATTGCCCGTATGAACGCTGCCAACGTGAATGTGCACAACGGTTACACCACCAATAGCTATGCGGACAACAACCACCAACATGTGACCAAGCCTTCTGCCACAGAAACAATATCCAAGGAATCCGCAGCGGCACCAGCGTCGTATAGTTACAACAACAATCGATACGATTATGCAGATCCGGCACCGTTGGTGAACAAGTTGCCGACCGTCGGTTCGGCTTCGCAACTACGGTATGTTAAAATGTTCGTATGTATGCTTATTGTTCATGTGTTTGTTTGTATTACCTTTGTGTGCGCTATGCAAACTTGTTGGTCCCGTTTGCACTGATATGATTCATAGACGCGCATGATGGTGACATCTCTTTCCTTTTTCCCTTTTGTCATCTCATTCAATCCCAAATGCACATATTAGGACTCAGCCGCCTATTTTAGATTTGAGCAAGCTGACTGCGCCACCAGCACACATCAAAGCTCCCACCTCCAGTAAGTTATCACGTTCTTTAATCTGTTCATGATTAGTTTATCATGTTCTTGTTTTATTTTATTTCATGCGCATTCCTAACTTTTCTGTCAAAAACGAGTAATATCCGTAAAATTACTCATTCTTGTCGGTCACATTTCTTGTATACTTGTCTCTTTCTTTTTTTGTTTCTTATGTTTCACCTCAGAGCCGCCGCCAATGCAATTACACAACCCAATGCACATGCGCAGTAACCAAAACTTGGCCAATAATAATGATCCTAACAATCCAAACCAAATGTAAGCACTTCATTTGACTACTACTATAAGCTATATAATCATCATGCGTCTACTGAAGTGTAATTAGACCTCTACGATGTAAATATTTACATTTTCTATATGCCCCACCTTTATTTTAACAGAGTAAATGCACCTGGTCGGGAGAGTATAAAACCCGCAATTCGCGGGTATCCTCCGGGTAAAAGACCCGCCCCGCCCGCCGGCCCTAAACCGAATAAAACCAACACTAACAATGTAAATAGCAATGAAGACATCGATCGTTTGGCAAACCCTAATATCGGCACCCCGCCGACCAAACTTAACCCGAATGTATACAATGGTAACAATACCAGTAGTAGTACAGGTGGAGTGCAAACCATGCGCCGCCCGCCTCCACCGCTGCTGGCCCCGCCGCCTGGTTATGTGCCGGGCAATAGCATGAGTGGCAAGGCCTTCGCACCCGGACGCAACCCTTTGTTAAACCGAGGCGCTCCGAGTGTGCGGCTGGCCACCACAGAGACACACGAGAAAGATCGATAGAATGACCATGCATGTCGACTATTCTGTCGTTTTTTATTTTGTAAGTATACGTTGTTGTATGGTTAATACACAACCCACGTAACCAAATTTTATTCTGTTGCTATGCATGCCACTACTGTCTTGTTTACTAAACGACACACACCTGTCCTGAACACTGTTTAATTTAACAATGTTAACCTATATTTCACTTCAAAAGTCGTTCTACTCATACTACTCACATATCCAATACGTCGATTTAGTAGGGTATCTTGATTCAGTTGACTGCCACTCAACATTTTTTAGGGTCAAGTCAGCAGTTATAAATAGATTATCCTTCATCTCAAGAGTTTGTAGACTACGATGGGAAAGTGTGCATCCAAAGAAAGCAGGCCAGCTGATAAGGTACAGAGTCACATTTCATATTCAAGCTAACAATGCCTTACTTTTGATTCGTTTGAACTCACACTCAGTTGGCTCCTGAGCTCAGCCATACCCCTCTGTCCAGTAAAAAGGAAGGCAGCTCTAATATGCATATAGTCAACCCTGATATTAAGATTCACTCCGTTATCTCTGCTGACATGGATTGTGATCATGAGAAGGCGATGAACATGAAGTTAGGTGAGGTCAGCGACGAAAGTCTGTTGGCCGAAGTAGCACGTCGCCACCTCGACATTCACGACAAAATTACTGATTCCATGGTCAAGGAAACATACGCTGTTGGTAAGGTGTTGGGTCACGGTGCTTCTGGTGAGGTGTACGCAGTCACTCACAAAGTAACTGGCCAGAAATTTGCTTGCAAAGTCGTCAAGAAGAACGCCAACATGAACGATGCCCAGAGCATGAGCACCGAGATCGAGATCATGAAGCGCATCCGCCACCGCAACATCGTGTCCATGTACGAGCTGTATGAGACGCCCAAGTGCCTGTGGATTATCCTGGAATTGGTGGATGGCGGTGATCTCTACCATTTCTTGGCAAATGCCACCAACTACAGTGAAGCGGCGGCGGCGCGTCAGTTGCGCCAGGCCCTTGCTGGTGTTCACTACCTGCACAGCCTCGGCGTGGTGCACAGAGATCTCAAGCTGGACAACATTCTTTTAGCGGTGAGTAATACCTTTTTGTTCGGACAAACTTACTGATACCTACCTATGGCACCATTACCCACCATTTACTTGCGCATTTTTTTTAAACATTCATTCATAATTACCACTTTTGCATCCTTCGTGCATCGTACAGGGCCCTGTGGACAACTGCGAGGTGAAGCTTGCCGATTTTGGTCTTTCCGCGTTGGTCCGTCTGGACGAGGATGGATATGATGCTGAAGAATCTGGCAAGCGGAAGAGATACACACATCTCAAAGAGGTTAGCATACACTTGTCAATATATCGGTTCTGTTTATTATTAATGTTTTTCTTGGTTCGTGAGTCCGCCGTGTAGTTTTTGGAGTCTTTTCGCCAACTATTCAATCAGAAAGTTCATTTCTTCATTTTTTCCCATTAGATGTGGGGCACAGCGGAGTATTTTGCCCCGGAGGTTATTAACCAAGCGTATGGACCCCAGGCGGATGTCTGGGCGCTGGGTTGCGTGCTCTATGAGATGCTGTGCGGTGAACAGGCGTTTCCCACGAGAGAAGGCGACAAGAAGAATATCTATTACGCGCGCATCTGCGAGGGCAAGTACGATCTACACAAGTAAGTTCAACTTCTCGTGCCTTTGGGTATTGTTTTCTTAATTTCTCCAATGTTTTAGAAAGTCTTCATACATCGTTTATGCTCACCTCTTTTATTTCTCAATCGTCGGCTATCTTTCAGGCCCGCGTTCAGTAAGATCTCCGCAGAGGCGAAGGAGCTGCTGGCGGGTATGTTGTGTGTGGACCCTACGAAGCGACTGAGTGCCAGCGAGTGCCTGGTGCATCCCTGGATCACAGGTGCGTTTGATAGTATCATGCAATATATTGTTGACTTCAGCTTGTACAGTAGTGGTGTTTTGTGTGCAGACAACTGGATTGTTTGAAATTGTACTTATTACTTTGAAGGTAGATAGCGGTCAATGCTGCAAACTTTTTTTGTACTGACATACTTTATCTCTTTGTTTACTGTTTATTCTCCAGGCAAGTGCCACACAGAGAAGCACCGCCAGCACCTGCCGGAAGTGCAGAGTCATATGCAAGCACGCATTGAGCGCCGCCGTCGCAAGGGATAAACCGCTAGCTTCATACAACGAGTGATGGCAGTGGTGGCACACTTGCTGGTGACAGTGGAGTGTAAGGAGCTATGAATATAGTATGTAGGGTCTATTTTGAGGGGGGTATATAACAGAAAACAAACATCATAGTTGATAATTGTTACATACAGTCTGTATTAGGAAAGTTCGTAGGTTTGTATAAGACAAGTGTTTAAATTCCTTGTTAAGCCGAGAAGTCATTTCTCTTGTTTTGTTTCTCTAAGTAGATTTCTGAACATAAGAAAGATTTGCCGCTATGATATCTTCTTCACACTTTTCGTAGGGTTTCAAAACAATGTATCAGAACACTAACCAAATAAAAATAACACATGCTACAGTATTTACAAGGTCTCGCCGTAACTTTTTTAGGAGGCATGTCCAGATGTTGACATCCCTCCTACCCCACACTATTTCCCTTCTTTGCTACCGCCTACAACCTACAAGCTACAGTACATGCATTTGTACCGTCCACAGCACCGTGTCACTTGTCACCACCGTGACCTCCGACGCACTAGGCAAAATATGATTCGAGGACGAGATCAACGCGCCTAACTGCAAAGTCGCTTGATTCATATCCCACTGCAGCCCCGTGCTGGTGAGACTGTGCACTGTGCCGCCTATGGGGATCAGCCCACAGGTAGGTCCCTCGGTGGCATACAGGGTCCCAGTCTGGTGGGCTAGATGCAATGTATGCACTGGGCGAATCTTGTGAGTGTATCCAGGCTGCAAGAGGAACGAACATGCATGGCTTCCGAGCAACACAAAGCGGTCGAAGACGTTCAGCCAGCGATACATCGAGGATACCGCGGCCATTTCTTGGTCAAAGCGACCACCATATGCGCCCATCAATACAATCGTGCAGTCCCAAGCTGGGGAAATACTACTATTTTCAACTAAAGGAACAGAGGCGATCTGTTCAATGCCGGAGTCTTTAGAAGACGCACTGGGTCCGTCGACAGCTTCCACGGAAATCGCCTCACCCATGGAGTCCAATATTAATGAGTTTTCTTGTATTTCTTTTAAATCCTGCACATGTGGTGCCGCGGCTGCTTCGAGCACAGAACGAATAAGCATAACCGCTTTGTCTAAATCATTCTCATCTTGACTCACCATCTTCTTCACAAGAGTGCCACGATTTCTGCACAAATAGCCAGGATTATACATAAGAATTTGCCCGTTTTATCATAATACATGCGTTTCGCATTACTTACTCGTAGTATTCTTTCACCTCTGGTCTCAAAGAGTCCAAATCACCGACGATGTAGTTGGGAATGCAATCTGCTCGTGTCTCAGGCGAGAAGCTATCAAACAATCTATTCGCACCGCCATCTGCGCATACTTTTAGATTACACTTCCCCCACATTGATGCTGTCAGTTTGGAGTTAAAGGAGTCAGAATTAAGAATGACTAGATGGGTGGTGCATCCTGTATGTGTACTCGGACACAGGAAGCTGTTAAAGTGAATTTTTTCAACCATTCTTCTAGTATAAGCACTAAACTTCAATATTCTAGCATTCATACACCACAGTAACGACGGTCGTTCTTGTGGGCTGAGCAAACAACGCTTCGATGTCGCACATTGTGAGACACTTCATAACAATAGTATTTACGGTACGTGTACAGTATCCGAAGTTATCGTGAATGATTGCTACAATTTAGGACTATCACTGGTTGTCCGCCTCTAAATTTGTGTTGATTTACTATTCAGTTCACCTTCTGAAGCGCATACCAGTATGCTTAGAGTCTTAGGTTGCCGAAAGTGTTTCCTCATATCGCGTCCACGCCTCATCACAAGAATCGGTGTGCACAATTCCATGCAAGCTTCACTATATTCTGCTGGCACAAATACTTCACCTTTTGTTGAGATTGGAGATGTTAAGGTTCCCATTAACAATCCAAAGAACCCCGAGCTTGTTCCTCACGGCAACCTGCACTTTTGGGGCAACAGTCTGGACAACGCACCCCAAGAAGTTCTTGCCCACTTAAGATGGATGGCACAGAAGAGCTTGCTAGGACAAGATATCTTTCTTACTGGTCCTCCGTCTTCAAACCGCCGACGACTTATTTTGTCTCTTGCCGAGCTGTGTGGCTGGGAGTGTGAGTATCTGATGATCACCAAAGACACGACCGAAGCAGATCTTAAGCAACGTCGTGAGATTGTGGGGGACAGCGTCGTGTGGTGCGATTCTGCTCCCGTCAGAGCTGCAATCAATGGTCGCATACTAATCATCGACGGAATGGAGAATGCGGAACGAAACGTGTTGCCTACGATCAACAATCTTTTGGAGAATAGAGAAATGATGCTGGAAGATGGACGCTTTTTGATGAAAGGTGACACAATCAAGCAGCTCCAGCAGAGTGACAAAGCAGGCGAATCTGCCGATTTGGCTCTTTCTGCGCGTTTGATTTCAGTCCATCCTTCGTTTCGCGTGGTGGCGCTCGGTTTGCCAGTACCTCCGTACCAGGGCAGGGTGCTGGACCCACCATTGCGCTCACGCTTCCAGAGCCGCTTCATCAACGAACTCAGTTTGGGAGATGCTCTGGACTGCGTGAACACCGCCGGCTTGACTGCTTCCGGCACTACCAGTAACGGTGCCAGCGAGAGTCTCAAGGCGGTGGCGGGCGTGTACGAAGCGCTTGGGTCGATGCGGGGCGAGGCTATCAAGGACGGTGCAGGGGCTGCGGCGGTGCCATCTTTCTCAATGGACGGCCTGCGCCACAGTCTGAACTTGCTGCGCGCCTCGCCGGCAGTGTCTGTGGCGAACGCTCTGTCTCGTAGCATCCCTCTAGGATACGCCTGGCGCCCCGCTGCCGAGCTGGGAATGGATGTTCCCGTATCGATGGGCAGCGCACTGTCGCAGAAGCACAAAACAGTGTTACAAGCCCTCCTGGAGAAGATTCGTGCGCTGCCTGTGCCGGCCGGTGCAACGGTCAAGGTCGACGGAGGACACAAGGACAAGAAAGGCAGAAACCACGTGCTGACCTCGCATCAACGGCGTGTGTTGGAGGAAGTCACTCAGGACCTGTCTCTGGGCCGCAACGTGTGCTTGCTGGGAGGCAAAGGCAGCGGCAAGAGTTACATCTTGCAGAAACTAGCTGTTAATGTTGAGCAGGACATGTTGGTGTTTCCAGTCTACCAGGAAATGTCCGGAAGAGACCTTCTGCAGCGCCGCGGCACCACTACCGAGTCCGCCACTCAAGGAGGTGGCCAGGTGTCCGCCAGCACCAATGTCGGTGTCAACGCTTCGTCCTTGTGGTTGGACTCGCCACTCATCAAGGCTGTGCGCACGGGGCGCCTCTGCGTGCTGGACGGAGTGGATCGTATCGATCCGCAGGCCCTGCTGGCGATCCGCACTCTGATTAGCTCTCCGACGTACTTCCCTGCGGAGCCTTCCTTTGGCTTGGCAGCCGGTGTCGAGGCACGCGAGGTAGATCTCCCTTCTGGTGGACGCCTGCAGGTGAACGAGAACTTCCGACTGATCGCTCTGGGCGGGCCGCCCACTAAGAGTGAGGATGCACGTGTGCGGTATTTGAATTCGGACCTCAACTTGTCCTTTCATCTACTTCCCGATGTCACACCGAGTGATATTGAGCGTGTGCTGCGCAATCACACCGCTGCGGCCAACGCGATTTCAGTGCCGGACAAGAAGACCGCGGAGATGTTGTCCCAAGTGGATAATCAGCTGATGGTGGGGATTCGTTCCCTGTATCAGAACTCCGGCAAGAATCACCTGGAGCTGCGACCAAGTTTGCGCCATGCGCAGCGCGTCCAGGCTACTCTGCGCACCATGCTTTGCAACCACAGCCACGCTGCCGAGGTGGTGAGCAAAGAAGAAATCGGCGCGCTGGTGCACAGTATGTTGTCGCAGGCCCTGTTGGTGCGCTTCCTGTCCGCCGCCTCGGCTGCGCAGTTTGATGACGCGATGGAGAGTGTGGGCCTCGGTCCCGCCAAATCTCACAAGTCGGGAAAATTCTTTAAGTTTCTGAAGAAAGAGACCAATGCGCAGCGCGCCGATCGCAGCATCAGCATTGATGGTGTCAAGAACACGGTCACCATTGGCAACATAACAGTGGACAGAAGATCCTGTGAGCTGCCAGAGCTAGTCCCGCAGCCTCTGTTCCATGCAAATGCCTCCCATCTGCAGGTGCTAGAGTCCCTGCTGCTGAGCTACAAGGCATCTTATGAGACCGATGAGAAGGCCATCTTACTGATTGGCAACCAGGGTGTCGGCAAAAACAAGCTGGTCGACCGCTTGCTGCAGGTGCTGAATGCAGAGCGTGAATATATTCAGCTGCACCGCGATACAACCATCCAGTCCTTGACGCTGATTCCACTGCTCGAGCAGGGCCAGTTGACCTATCAAGACTCGCCGCTGGTGCGTGCCGCGCAGACTGGACGCATATTGGTCTGTGACGAGGTGGACAAGGCCCCGTTAGAAGTCATATGCATGTTAAAGGGACTCATCGGGGACGGCGAGCTGGTGCTGCACGACGGGCGACGCTTGCTGAGCATGGCCCGCGCACAGGCGGAGTACGAACATGCACTCAAGATCAACCAGCAGTCCGGCAGTAACACCGAAGTCGGTGCCTTTGAAGTGTTTTGTTCCGCCAACCAAATCGTCCCAATGCATCCAGATTTCCGTATTTTTGTGTTAGCGAACCGCCCCGGTCATCCTTTCCAGGGCAACGCCTTCTTCCGTGAGTGTGGGGATCTGTTCTCTTGCCACGTGATTGAGAACCTCGATGTGCAGTCAGAAGTGGCGCTGCTGAGTGCCTTCGCACCGAATGTGGACACCAAGACCATCGGCCGCATTGCCGAGACCTTCGCAGACCTGCGCGGACTGAACGACAGCGGGGTACTAAACTATCCTTTCAGCGCACGCGAGGCCGTCGCGATCGTCAAGCACCTCCAGGCGTATCCGCAGGACCAGGTCGAGATGGCGGTCGAAGATATCCTTGGCTTCGACGGCATGAACCCTCAGGTGCGCACCGTGATCGCAGAGGTGTTTCGCAAGCGCGGTTTCCACATCACCGCGGAGGCTCCC
>LNAP01004495.1_pt1 | contig 16833 bp, 14 predicted proteins | sample 602601 | NCBI WGS metagenome assembly LNAP01 (sample SAMN02440304, study PRJNA202911) | soil metagenome | biome: Subtropical and temperate rainforests or woodlands; isolation source: soil samples (1 kg each in a 20% v/v slurry with milli Q water) were... ... | reverse complement strand
GCCGCAGGCCATGGCCAGCTCCAGGCCGCCGCCAAGGGCCAGACCGCCGACCGCGGCGACCATCGGCTTGGCGCTGGCGGCCAGCTCGATGAGCAGATCGGGCAGGCACGGCGTGGCGGTGAAGTCGGCACCGCCGAACTCGGCGATATCGGCGCCGGCGCAGAAGGGCAGGTTGCGGCCATAGACCACCATGGCCTTGACCGTCGGGTCGGCACAGGCCTGGCGGAAGGCGGCCTGCAGCTCCAGGCGCAGGGTGTGGCCGAGGGCGTTGACCGGGGCGCGGGACAGGCCGATCAGGGCCAGTTCGTGATCCAGGGTGTAATCGATCAAGGTATACATGGCGAGCCTCTACAGCAGGGGTGGCCAGTCAGGCGGAGGACATCGCGCCTGGCTGACGCTCGGAGAAAGAAGCCACCGCAAGGGTGGCCAAGCAAAAATTCCGGTGAGGTGACCTAGACCGCCGGAGACTGCTTCAGTGACTCAGAAGACGTACGGGGCACTGGGTACAGGCCCCAGGCATGGGTGACGCAGAAGATGGCGTCCGCCTCGACGAGAGTGTCCAGAGGCTCGAGGGCCGCGGCTTCACAGGCCTGGTGCCCGGCAAGTACGGTCAGGTCGAGCGGTTCGTGGCTGACGAAGCGGAGGTCGCGCGATGGCGCTTGATAGGCAGGCATGTGGTTTCCCTTTGTTATTGTCTTGGGAGTCGATGCCTGATTTTTAGCAAGCATCCCCCGCGGTTCGCTTCGAACCGCGGGTGGATTTGCGGGTGGAGTCGGGTGGACAGCGAGGTGGAGCTGGGGCGAGCTGCAGCGGCTCAGTCGAGCAGCTGCAGCTCGCGGGCGGCGCGCAGCGCGGCGTCGCGGTCGGTCACGTCGAGCTTGCGGAACAGGTTGTTGATGTGGGTCTTCACCGTGCTGAGGCTGACGAACAGCCCGTCGGCGAGTTGCTGGTTGTTCTGCCCGCGCGCCATGCGCCGCAGCACGTCCAGCTCGCGACGGGTGAGGGGCTCGAGTAGCGGGTGCGCGCTGCCCTCGCTGCCGAGGCCGGCCAGTGTCGTGGCCAGTTGCTCGCGCGGCGGCAGTGGGCGTTCCAGTCCCGCCTGTCGGCGTACCTGCGGCTGCAGCAGCTGGCGAAACAGCTCGGCCAGTTCGCGGCCCTCATGGTGCAGCAACTGGCCGAAGCCGTAGCCCGCGGCCAACTGCAGGGCCTCGTCCAGGCAGGCCAGGGCTGCCGGCTGCTCGCCGCGGTCGCGGTGCAGGGCGGCGTCGAGCAGCCACAGGTCGAGCAGCAGGCGCCGGTTGTTTTCCTCCTTGGCCTGCTCGCGCAGGTTGTCGAGGATCTGCCCGGCCACCGCCGGCTGACCGAGATGGCGCTGCACCCAGGCGTAGGCCAGCCATTCCTCCGGCAGCAGATCCTCGCCGTAGTGGCGCTGGCACCAGTGCCATTCCTCCAGCCATTGCAGGATGAAGTCCTCGTCGCGCTCGCGCACGGCCAGGCGGGCGCGCCAGGCACCGGCCAGGCGATAGAGACCGAACTGGCGGAACTGGCGGGCCATGCGCCGGACCTCGTCCCAGCGGGCTTGCGCCTTGCGGCTGTCGCCCATGGCGTCGAACAGGCAGGCCTGGTACAGCAGCACCCGTCCCAGTGCGGCCGAGTGGGGAAAGCCGAGCGCCAGCGTTTCGGCCCTGGCCAGGCATTGGCGGGCCTTCTCCAGATGATTCTGCTGGACGAATACCAGTCCCAGGCCCAGGTGGTGGAACAGTTCGTAGAAGTTGCGCGAGGCAGCCGCCGGGGATTTGTGCTCCAGCGCCAAAAAGCGCTGCAGGGCCGCCGTACTGTCGCCTTGCGCCAGCTCGATCTGTCCCAGCAGCAGATGGGGGATGTTGACGAAGCCGCTGAAGCCGAAGCTCTCGAGTTCCTGGCGAGCCTGTTCCACGTCCGTGCGGGCCGCGCCCAACTGGCCGAGGTGAAACAGGCAGCGGGCGCGGTTGAGCTGCAGCACCGAGCCGGCGGCATTGCGCTGCGGATAGCGCAGCAGGACGCGGCTTGCCAGCTCCTGACCATGACGCAGGTTGCCGCCGAGAAAGGCGAGGAGGGTGCGCAGGTAGGCGATGGTCTGCTGGACCCGCTCCGGATGGCGTGGCACGCCCTCGCGCTGCAGCTGCTGCAGGCGCTGGATGCAGGCCTGCGCGCGGTCGATGTCGTTGGTCACCATGACGATGGAGGCTTCGGTGATGGCCAGGGTGAAGTGATCGCTGCCGCTCTGCCCGGAAACCTGGCTGAGCAGGTCGACCAGCGCGTTGATCTGCCCATCGCGCAGCAGGTCGAAGGTGTGCCGTTCGGCGATGGCGAGCACCGCGTTGAAGTCCCTGGCCCGGCCGTATTGATGGATGGCCTCAGAGTAGCGGCGCTGCTCCAGCAGCCAGGCGGCAGCCTGCTGGTGCAACTGCTGCAGCAACTGCGGATCGCGCTGCTGCAGGCGCTGGTAGAGCACGCCGCGGAGGACCGCATGGTAGCGGTATTCCACGCGCTCGCCGGGGCGCTGCTCGATGAACAGGTCGCGGCGCAGCAGTTGACGAATCAGCCGTGGCTGGCCGCTCAAGATGCCCGCCAGCGTCGGGTCGAAGGTCTGCACCACCGCGGTGCTTTCGAGGAAGGCCAGCAGCTCGGAAGGGAGCTGAGCGAGCAGCTCTTCTTCGAGGAAGCGCGTCACATAGGCGTAGGCCTGCCGGGTCACGTTGCGCAGGTCCCTGCGCGACTGGCTGGCCGGAGGCTGCTCGCGGTAGGCGGTGAGCCAGAGCAGCAGGCCGCTGATCCAGCCTTCGCTGTTGGCGCGCAGCTCGTAGTAGAGGGCATCGGTGCCCAGCTTGGCGCCGCGGCTGTTGGCCAACTGGCGGGTTTCCTCGCTGTCCAGGGCCAGCTCGCGGGCATCGAGGACGGTCAGCTGCTCCTCGCGACGCAGGTGGCTGAGGGCCAGTTCCGGCTGGCCTTCGCAGGCGGCCAGCAGGTGCAGGCCGGGCGGCCCGAAGCGCAGCAACTGCTCGAGGTAGTGGCGGGCACGGCCGGCGCGCAGCAGGTGCAGGTCGTCGAGGATCAGGGTGAAGTGGTCCGCCGCGTGCTCCAGTCGCTGGAGGATGGCGCTCCACAGGCGCGGCTCGTCGGCCGCCACCAGGTCGCGCTCGGGTGTGGCCAGGCCGAGGGCGGCATGCAGGTGCAGCAGCAGGTGCAACGGTTGGTTGTCGGCGTTGTCCAACCGATACCATGCCCAGGGCGTCTGCAGGCTCGCCGCGTACTGGGCGAGCAGGGTGCTCTTGCCGTAGCCGAGCGGAGCGCTGAGCAAGGTCAGGCGGCAGCCACGGCTGGCGGACTCTTGCAGGCGCTGCAGCAGGCGCGGTCGCGCCAGGGTCTTGTCCGTGAGCGAGGGTGAGCGCAGCTGACTCGGGTTGACTAACGGGAAAGCCATTGTTGTTCTTCTGTCTTCTTCGCGATGCGATAGCCGCGAAGTTACCAGAAGTCGACGGGCCGATGTGCCTCGGTGGACCGATACCCTGGCGCGCGAGCCGCCTGGCTCCTTTCGCCAGTAGAGGTTCATTATTCATCCCTGACCACCCTGTAACCGGCGCCAACCAAGGACAGCATCATCATGGCCATCCCCTATCTCGACCTGGCACCCAGCGGGTTGTTCGCCACCTTCGCTCGCAATGACCGGGGGCGCGACCTGCTGGTGGGTGACATCCACGGCCAGGCCTCGCTGCTTGAGCACCTGCTGACCAAGGCCGGCTTCGACCGTCGGGTGGATCGCGTCTTCGCTGCCGGCGACCTGGTGGATCGCGGCCCGCAGTCGCTGCAGGTGCTGGCGCTGCTCGATGAGCCCTGGTTCCACTCCGTGCGCGGCAATCACGACCAGATGTGCGTGGATGGCGCCAGTGGCTTCTCCACCGAGCAGCACATGATGCATGGGGGTGGCTGGTTCTATCAGCTGGGGAGCCGGCACCGGCAGGATGTCAGCGAGCGGCTCCGGCAACTGCCGATCGCCTTCGAGATCGAAGGGCGCAACCAGCTCCGCTTCGGCCTCGTGCACGGCGAATGCCCGTTGTCCGACTGGCAGCGCTTCCGCGAGGTACTCAGCGCCCCGCTCGAGCGCACTCGCGGCAATACCGATGAACTGCTGGAGCGCATGACCGTCATCGGCGACGCCATGTGGAACAAGGCGCGACTGGAACAGCAGGACACCTCGCTGGTGACGGGCATCGACCAGATCTACGTCGGCCATAGCCGGGTGCGGGCCATCCTCCAGCTCGGCAACACCACGTTCATCGACACCGGTAACTGCTTCGAGAACGGCTCGCTCAGCTTGATCGACCTGCACACCCAGACCACCTGGAGTGCACGACTTCACGAACTGACGTGAAGTCCTCGGGCTCATTCGCCAGATCCAGCATTAGCAGATCGTCTTAACTCGCAGCTGACAAACCAGCATACGGGCCCTTTGGGGGGGCCATGGCTCCTGCTGATCCTCATCTTCCACGGAGGTGACATCCAGGGGATGACTACCGCCGCTGATGCACTGAATCGTCGGCTCGATGTTCTGAATAGCCATGGGCCGAATACTGGCTAGGCTGTAGGGCACCAACCTGGGAACCAAGGTCGGTTGTCTGCCCCCGCAGCGATAGAACGAGGTGAGATATGACCCGGCGCGATGCAAAAACGGTGACGCTGGTCCTCGGTGCCGCTCTGGCGCTGACGGCCTACGGCGGTGATCGCGGCGGGGCGAAATACCCCACGCTGAACGGCGACAAGCCCCTGGTGGTCGGCCACCGCGGCGCCGCCGGCTACCTGCCGGACCACACGCTGGAGGGCTACCGGAAAGCCATCGAGCTGGGCGCCGACTTCATCGAGCCCGACCTGGTGGCTACCCGGGATGGCGTGCTGGTGGCGCGCCATGAGCCGAACATCACCAGCACCACCGACGTCAGGGGTCGCCCCGAATTCGCCAGCCGCAAGACGCGGCGGACGGTCGATGGTGTCGAGGAAGAAGGCTGGTTCGTCACGGACTTCACGCTCGCCGAACTCAAGACCCTGCGCGCCATCCAGCCCTTTGCCGACCGCGATCAGTCGTACAACGGCAAGTTGCAGATTCCCACCTTCGACGAGGTGCTCGACCTGGCCAGAAGCGAGGGGGCGCGCCTGGGGCGCAGCATTGGCGTGTATGCCGAGACCAAGCATCCGACCTATCACGCCCGTCTGGGGCTCAAGCTCGAAGATCGCCTGCTCGATACCCTGGCCCGCTACGGCTACACCAGCAAGGCCTCGCCGGTGATCCTGCAGTCGTTCGAGGTGTCGAATCTGCAGTACCTGCGCGGCAAGACGCAGCTGCGCCTGGTGCAACTGGTGGACGCCAGCGATATCAATGCCGATGGCAGCATCCAGCTGGCCGCACCCTTTGACAAGCCCTACGACTTTGCGGTGGCCGGCGATGCCCGCACCTTCGCCAGCCTGCTGACGCCTGCCGGCCTGAAAGAGGTCAAGACCTACGCTGACGGCATCGGCCCCTGGAAGCCCTATCTCATTCCTTCACGGCTGCTGGATGATAACCACGATGGCCAGCCGGACGACCTAAACGGCGACGGCCAGCTCGACGAGCGCGACCGGGTGATGATGCCGCCCACCGAGGTGGTCAGGAACGCCCATGCCGCCGGGCTGTTCGTGCACGCCTATACCTTCCGCAGCGAAGCCAAACGGCTGGCCTCCGACTTCAAGGGCGACCCCGGGGCGGAATACCGGCTGTTCTACACGCTGGGGGTGGACGGGGTGTTCAGCGAATTTGCCGATCATGCGCGGGCGGCGCGCGACGATTGAAGCTGTTTGCGATGCCGCACTGGCTGAGCCCCCCACGCAATGCCAGTATGACGTGGCGTCATCAGCGTCCGCCGGGAGCACCGCATGGCCAGCACCGAACCCTTGTCAGCCCTGACCGCCAGCCGTCTGCGGGCCTTGCACCAGGACGGTTTCGTCCTGCTCCCCGGGGTTCTCGCTGCGGCGCAAATCGCCATGCTGCGCCAGGCGATCGACAGCCTGCAGCCTATGCACTGGGACTACAGCGGCCTGTGCGACCATTACAAGTGCGTATTCAACCGCGATCCGCTCTGGCTGCCGTATCTCGACCTGGGCGGGATCATCGAGCTGGCCGAGGCCGCCCTGGGGCCGATTGCCACATCATCGGCCAGACGGCCTGGCGCAGCCATCCCGGCTTCGTCGGCGCCGAGCTGCATCTGGACTACCTGGTGATGGCGTTGCCCCCCAGCCTGTTGGCCGACCCTTCCTTCGAGTTGCCGATGCAGATCTGCACCGCACACCTCTACCTCGACGATATCGATGCCGACCTCAGCCCCACCCGAGTGATCCCCGGCAGCCACCGCGCCGGGCGAGCGCCCATGGCCGGCGAAAGCCAGTGGCAGGGCCGCACCGCGCAGCCGGTGCTGTGCCGGGCCGGCGACGTGCTGATGTTTCGCAGCGAACTGTGGCACGCCGGTAGCGACAACCGGACCCCAGACCGCACGCGCTACCTGCTGCAGGTGCACTATGGCCGGCGCATGGTGGCGCAGAAGTTCTCGCCGTACCTGCACTGGCAGTTCAATCCCGCCGTGCTGGCCGCGGCCACGCCACGGCAACGGCGCCTGCTGGGCGAGCACCAGGAAGCGGAATACGACTGACCGGGACTTGGGACATTGCGGCGCATGCGGCCCGTATCGGGCGCTATGCGCCGGCCTTCTTCACCGCTTCGAGCCAGGCAGGGTCCAATCGATACTGGTCGGTGTCCATGTGCAAGGCCTCCATGCACTCGCGGTGCTGGTTGATCTCCCGCACCATCTGGCTGAGGGCGCTGGAGTTGGCATCCAGCTGGTGCATCTGGGTCAGTCCAAGATGATAGAAACGCAGCAGTTTCATGGCGGCCGGATCGCGGGCCTGCACGCCGGCGGTGACGTGGTGCATGACGTTGGTAACGCTCATCAGGCTGCGCTTGAGCTGCCAGCCGTAAACGGCCGGTGCCATCCAGGGCTGCGACCAGAAGTGCAGCCGCACCAGCGCCCCGGTCAGTAGCAGGCCGGCAATCACGCCGCCCATGTTCCAGCGGAAATTATCGCCACCGGCTTCGCCGAACAGCAGCACGGCCATGCTGGACAGCAGCATGGCGAGCAGCGCGAAGATCATCACGATGATCAGCGTGCTGCGCCGCGTCTGCCGCCGGTAGGTCTCTGGATCTAACTGCTTGATCTCGAACATCACGCCGCGGGACTCCGTCATTGAGCGGGAAACAATCGGCGCATTATCACCCGTAAAGCCGCGGCAAGTGATGGGAAATGGGCTGCTCGGATGGCTCAGCCCCCGCTGCGCAAAGCAGGGGTCTCGCCAACCCGGCGTCGCCGAGCTGTTCGGCCGGGCGTAACGCGCCGGCCGTTTGCTCACTCGCCTTGGCGGCCGCTCAGGCTCGGCGCCAGGCCCGGGGGCAGGAAGTCCTGGTCGGGGTTGTAGTCGGGCTTGAGGAAGCTCTCCAGGTCCTGCAGGTCGGCCGGGCTGAGAATGCCGGCGGAGCGCTTCAGGCGCAGGTGGTTGAGGATGTAGTCGTAGCGCGTGTTGTTGTACAGGCGCACGGCCAGGTAGAGCTGGCGCTGGGCGTCGAGTACGTCGACGATGTTGCGGGTGCCGACCTCGTAGCCGAGCTCGGTCGCCTCCAGGGCGCTCTGGCTGGAGACGATGGCCTGTCTGCGGGCCGCCACCTGCGCCACGTCGGTGTTCACCGCGCGGTGGAAGTCGCGGGTGTTCTGCACCACCTGGCGGCGCAGGCTTTCGCGCAGCTGCTCGGTCTGGTTCAGGCGCTGGTACGACTCGCGCACCTGCGAGTTGGTCAGGCCGCCGCTGTACAGCGGGATGTTCAGCTCCACGCCGATGCTCTGCTGTTCGACGTCGCCGCTGATGGTACTGCCGATCCGCCCGGCCAGGGCGGTATTGGTGAAGCCCAGCCGGTCGTTGTCGCCTTTCTGGTACTGCGCCACCAGGTCCACGGTCGGCGCGTGGCCGGCCTTGCGCTGGCGCAGGGTTTCCTCGGCACCGGTCACCGCGTACTGGCTGGCCTGCAGGTCGAGGTTCCGCTGCATCGCGGTATCGACCCAGGCCTTGGCGTCGTTGGGCGCCGGCGGGCTGACGGGCAGGGTATGGCGGATGCCTTCGATGAAGCTGTAGTCGCGATTGGTCAGGGTGGCGAGCGCCTGGAAGGCGTCTTCCACCAGGCGTTCGGCGAGGATGCGGTTGGCGCGCGCGGTGTCGTAGCTGGACTGCGCCTCGAGCACTTCGGTGCGGTCGGACAGGCCGACCTCGAAGCGATCGTTGGCCTGGTCGTAGTGGCGCTTGAGCGCCGCTTCCTCGGCTCGGCTCGCGGCCAAGCCATCCTGGGCGCGCAGGACGGCGAAGTAGGCTTCGGCGCTCTGCAGGACCAGATTCTGCTCGACGGAGGAGAACTGCAGGGCCGCCTGTTCGCTGACCGCCTTGGCGGCCTGCAGCTGGAACCAGCGGTCGGCGCGGAACAGCGCCTGGCTGAGGCTGGCCTGGTAGAGGGTGCCGCTGCGCTCGAGGCTGACCGAGGGCTGGTCCAGTTCGGTCTTCGTATCGCCGAGGCTGGCGCCGCCGTTGAGCTGCGGCAGCAGGCCCGAGCGTGCCTGCGGGACTACTTCCTTGCGCGCCAGGTAGTCGGCGCGGGCCGCGGCGAGGTCGGCATTGTTCTCCAGCGCCTGCTGGTAGACGCCGATCAGGTCGGCCCGCGGCGACGGTGCGGCTGGTTCGGCCAGCAGCAGGGTGGGGGCGCTGCTGAGCGCGATGGCCAGGGCAAGCTTGCGCAGCGTACCGGGGGTCCTGTTCAAGGCGTGCCTCCTTGTGGTGTTGGCGGTGGAGCGCATCATTGGAAGTATCCGTTAGCGCAGCGACTTGCGCAGGCGCGACAGGGCGCCGATGAAGAACATGCTGCCGATGGTAGCCAGCGCCAGCAGTTGCGGCCAGACGATGTTCAGGTCGGCGCCGCGGAACAGGATGGCCTGCGCCAGTTCGACGAAGTGGGTGGTCGGGGCGGCCAGCATCACGTTCTGCACCAGCTCGGGCATGCTCTCGCGCGGGGTGGTGCCGCCGGAGAGGATCTGCAGCGGCATCAGCGTCAGGATGGTCAGCAGGCCCAGTTGCGGCATGGAGCGGGCCACGGTGGCGAAGAAGATGCCCATCGAGGTGACGGCGAACAGGTGCAGGGCGGCGCCGCCGGTGAACAGCAGCGTCGAGCCCTGCAGCGGGATGTCCAGCCAGCCCTCGACCACGAAGCGCAGGGCGAAGGCCGACGCCGCCAGCACCACCAGGCCCATCGACCAGACCTTGCCGAGCATGATCTCGAACGGGGTGACCGGCATCACCAGCAGGTGCTCGATGGTGCCGTGCTCGCGCTCGCGAATCAGTGCCGCACCGGTGAGGATGATCGCCAGGATGGTGATCTGGTTGATCACCTCGTTCACCGCGCCGAACCAGGCGCGGGTCAGGTTGGGGTTGAACGCGGTGCGCACCACCGCCTCGATGGGCAGGGCCTCGCTGCTGCGATAGCGCTGGGCGAACTCGGCCGTCTCGGTGGCGATGATCTGCTGGATATGCCCGGCGCCGGTGAACGCCTGGCTGACCTGGGTGGCGTCGACGTTGAGCTGGATGGTCGGCTGGCGGCCGGCCAGCAGGTCCTCTTGGAAGCCCGGCGGAATGTTCAGGGTGAAGGTGTACAGGCCGGCATCCATGCCGCTGTCCATCTGCGCCAGGTCGATGGCGGCAGGCTGGATGAAGTAGGGCAGCTGGAAGGCGTTGATGATGCGCCGCGAGGCTTGCGACTGGTCCTCGTCGACCACCGCGATGCTGGCGCGGTGCGGAGCTTCCGGGATGGCCGTGGCGCTGGAGTAGACCGCCATGGTGAACGACCAGATGATCAGGATCAGCAGCGCCGGATCGCGGTACAGGCTGCGCAGCTCCTTGAGGCCGAGCTGGAAGATGTTGGCGAGCTTGCGGCGGCTGGCGCTCATCTCATTTCTCCTGCTTGCGCAGCCCGGCGATGCTGAGCAGGGTCAGCACCGGAATGGTCAGCAGCATGGGGATGAAGTACGGGTAGAGATCGGCCAGGTTCAGCGCCTTGGAGAACACCCCGCGGCTGATGATCAGGAAATGGCTGGTGGGATACAGCTGGCCGATGAAGGCGCTGGCGCCCTCCAGCGCCGATACCGGGTGGGTCAGTCCGGAGAACTGGATGGCCGGCAGCAGGGTGGCGATGGTGGTGCCGAAGATGGCGGCGATCTGGCTGTTGAGGATCGACGACATCAGCAGGCCGAGGCCGGTGGCGCAGGCGATATAGAGCAGGGCGCCGAAGGTCAGGGTCAGCAGGCTGCCCTTGACCGGGATGCCGAAGAGGTACACCGCCAGCAGCACCATCATGGCGAAGTTGACCATGCCCAGGGCGATGTAGGGCAGCTGCTTGCCGATCAGGAACTCCAGGCGGGTGGTCGGGGTGACGTAGAAGTTGGTGATCGAGCCCAGCTCCTTCTCGCGCACCACGCCGAGGGCGGTGAGCATCGCCGGGATCATCATCAGCAGCAGCGGGATCATCGCCGGCATCATCGCCGGCAGGCTCTGCACGTCGGGGTTGTAGCGGTAGCGCACGGCGACCTCGGTGGGCGCGCCGAGATTGTCGACGCCGGCCTCGCGGGCCAGTTGCTGCAGGTAGCTGAGGTGGATGCCCTGCACGTAGCCCTTGATGGTGTCGGCGCGCATCGGCATGGCGCCGTCGATCCAGAAGGCCACCTGCGGGGGGCTGCCGCGCTTGAGGTCGCGGGCGAAGTTCGGCGGGATCTCCACCGCCAGGCTGATGTCGCCGCTGCGCAGGCGCTGGTCCAGCTCGGCATGGCTGGCCAGCGGCGCCTGCTCGATGAAGTAGCGCGAGCCGGACATGTTGAGCAGATAGCTCTGGCTGGTGCTGGTCTGGTCGCGGTCGAGCACCGCGTAGCTCAGGTTCTCCACGTCGAAGCTGATGCCGTAGCCCATGATGAACATCAGGATGACCGTGCCGAGCATGGCCATGGTGGCGCGGATCGGGTCGCGGCGCAGTTCCATCGACTCGCGGCGGCTGTAGCTGAGCAGGCGGCGCAGGCTGAAACGCGATTGCCGGTCTGCCGTGCGGCCGGGGGCCGCGGGTGCCGCTGCCACGGGGGCAGGCGAGCTGGCGGGTGCCGGCAGGCTGGCCGCGTTCTCCGCGGCAGCCTCCTCGAGATAGGCGATGAAGGTGGCTTCCAGGCTCGGCAGGCCGCGCTTGTCCATCAGCGCCTGCGGCGTGTCGCTGTCCAGCACCCGGCCTGCGTGCATCAGCGAGATGCGGTCGCAACGCAGCGCCTCGTTCATGAAGTGGGTGGAGATGAAGATGGTCACCCCATCCTGTCTCGACAGCTGCACCAGCAGTTCCCAGAAGCCGTCGCGGGCGATGGGGTCGACCCCCGAGGTGGGCTCGTCGAGGATGAGGATTTCCGGGTTGTGGATCACCGCCACCGCCAGCGACAGGCGCTGGCGCACGCCCAGCGGCAGGCTGGTGGGCAGGCTGTCGGCCTCTGCGCTCAGACCGAAGCGCTCGAGCATCTCGCCGATGCGCGCGGCGCGGCGCTCGGCAGGGATGTGGAACAGGCGGGCATGCAGGTCGAGGTTCTGCAGCACCGTCAGTTCGCTGTACAGCGAGAAGGACTGCGACATGTAGCCGACCCGCTGGCGGGTCTGCATGTCGTGCGGGTCCACCGGCTTGCCGAACAGGAAGGCCTCGCCCTCGCTGGCCGGCAGCAGGCCGGTGAGCATCTTCATGGTGGTCGACTTGCCGCAGCCGTTGGAGCCGAGAAAGCCGAAGATCTCCCCACGTTCGATGCGAAAGTTCACCTGGTCGACCGCGACGAAATCGCCGAAGCGCATGGTCAGACCGTGGGCCTCGATGGCGATGCTGTCGTTGTGCTGGCGCGGCGTGATCACCAGCTCGCGGTGCTGGCGGCGCTTGGCCTCCGGCAGCAGGCGGATGAAGGCTTCCTCCAGGCTGGCGCTGGCGGTGCGTGCCAGCAGTTCGGCCGGCGTGCCGGTGGCGAGCACGCGGCCGGCGTCCATCGCCACCAGATGGTCGAAGCGCTGCGCCTCGTCCATGTAGGCGGTGGCCACCAGCACGCTCATCTGTGGGCGGTCGGCGCGGATGTGCTCGATCAGCTCCCAGAACTGGTTGCGCGACAGCGGATCGACGCCGGTGGTCGGCTCGTCGAGGATCAGCAGGTCGGGATCGTGGATCAGCGCGCAGCACAGGCCGAGCTTCTGTTTCATGCCGCCGGACAACTGGCCCGCCGGGCGGTCGAGGAAGGGATGCAGGCCGGTGCTGCGGGTCAGTCCGTCGATCCGCCAGCGCCGCTCCTCACGGGCCTGGCCGAACAGGCGGCCGAAGAACTCGAGGTTCTCGAACACCGTCAGCGTCGGGTAGAGGTTCTTGCCCAGGCCCTGCGGCATGTAGGCGATGCGCGGGCATACGACGCGACGGTGATGGCGCGAAGTCATGTCGCCATCCAGCACCTGCACGCTGCCTTGCTGGATCTGCCGGGCGCCGGCGACCAGCGCCAGCAGGCTGGACTTGCCGACCCCGTCCGGGCCGATCAGGCCGACCATGCGCCGGGCCGGGACCTCCAGGCTGACACCGTCGAGGGCTTGGGTCTTGCCGTAGCTGAGACTGACGTTGTCCAGCCGGGCGACGGGTGCCTCACTCATTGCTGGGCATTCAACTGCAGGTGGGTGGGCCATTCGGCCTCAGGATCGAGCTTGAGGTAGGCCATGCCCGGCAGGCCGGTCTTCACCTGATCCTGGTACTTGCGCAACAGTTCGGGATCGATGCGTGCCTTGACCCGGAACATCATCTTCTCCCGCTCGCTGGCGGTTTCCACGGTCTTCGGCGTGAACTGGGCGACGCTGGCGACGTAGCTGACCTTGGCCGGGATCACGAACTGCGGCGCGGCGTCGAGAACCAGGCGCACCTCGCTGCCCAGCGCCACGCGGCCGGCCTGGCGCTCGGGGAGGAAGAAGGTCATGTAGACGTCGGCCAGATCGACCAGGTTGAGCAGCTTGCCGCCGGCGCCGAGCACCTCGCCGGCCTGCGCTATGCGGTACTGCACGCGGGCTACCCGGTCGGTCTTCAGCGCGCTGTCGTTGATGTCGGCCTGCAGGCGAGCTGCGGTCGCCTGCGCCGCCTCGACGGTGGATTCGGCTTCGATCACCTGGGATTTGGCCGCCTCGATGGCGGCCTGGTCGGACAGCACCTTGGCGCGCGCCGCCGTCACCGCCGCCTGGGCGCCGAGGCGTGCGGCCAGATCGTCGTCGAGCTGCTGGCGCGACGCGGCATTGCGCGTGACCAGCGTCTCGGTGCGCTGGTGGCGTTTCTGCGCGGCGGTCAGCTCGGCCTGGCGCTGCAGCACCACCGCCTCGGAGGTGGCCTTCTCGCTTTCGCGCTGCGCGACCATGGCGCGGGCGGTGAGGATGGCGTTCTGCGCCTGGCGCACCTGGGCCTCGGCCTGGCGCAGCTGGGCCTGCAGTACCTCGGTGTCCATGCGGGCGAGCACCTGTCCGGGCTGGACAAAATCGCCCTCGTCGACGCCGATCTCCGCGATGCGCCCGGCCAGCTTGGTGGCCACGTCGATCTCGGTGGCCTCGATGCGCCCGTTGCCGCTGACGAAGCCATCACCCAGCCCCTTGGGTTGCAATCCCTGCCAGACGAGCCAGCCGCCACCGATCAGGGCCGCCAGCAACACGCCGCGGCCGATCCATTTCTGTTGCTGTTTCATCCCTTGTTTCCCGATCAGAGAGGCGCATTCCGCTGACAGCATAGAGTTTGGTCGACGCAGAATGTACAGAATGACGAAGTCTTCAGGTCAGAATAAACCTAAACATGGGGCGGTTGCTCCTGTGGCAGTGGCAAGGCGCGCCACGTCATGGTCCGCGGGTGTCAGGCATTTGAAGGAGCATGGGGAGTGACGGTGTACGGATGATTCGCCAGCGGGATGGGGTGCCGAGATGCCTGCGCGCGAGTGGCGAGCTGGATTGGACCGGTGGATCAACAGTCTGTCATCGCGGGCAGCAAGGCGCCGGAGCAAGGAGCCGCCCACTGAGATTCATGACCAAAGCCAGCTGTCGCCCAGGCACACGGGCGAGTCTGTGTGCCTGCCATAGGCTGACTACACTTTTCATGCTCTCTCAAGAAGGTAACTCATCATGCGCAAGCATCCTGTCATGGGCGCCACCCTCATGCTGTGCATCGGCCTGCTGGCGGGCTGTTCCACGCCTGCCGCCATCACCCTAAAGGATGGGCGCGAGCTGCAGTCCCTGGACACCCCGGAGTTTGACGAAGACAGCGGGTTCTACGAGTTCAAACAGCCCGACGGCAAGTTGACTCGCCTCAACAAGGACGAAGTCCGCTCCATCAAAGACCTGGATTAAGTACCTGGCCCGGTGGTGATGCCTGCACTCGCTGGTTGCGCTATTTCCGCAGCGCTTGCGCGTGCTGTCGTGGGTAGCGCCTCGCGCAGCGTCATCGCCGTCGGCGCCACAACCACCAGTTCAGGCGCAGATCGTCCACCATCGGCACTGCCGCCAGGGTCAGCAACAGCGCGGCCAGCGGTACGGTGGCGAGAAAGCCGAAGTGCTGGAAGCCGAACGCGCCGCTTACCCCACCGACGAAGAAGCAGCCGACCAGCAGGATGTTGATACGCAGGCGTTCGCGGTTGGCATGCACGGGGATCTGGTTGGCGCGGTCGTGGCGATTGACGTAGAGCGCCTTGCCCAGCTCGATGCCGATGTCGGTGACCATCCCGGTGATGTGGGTGGTGCGGATCTCGGCGTTGGAGAGCTTGGTGATGATGGCGTTCTGCAGGCCCATGATGAAGCACAGCAGCATCACGGTGAGCGGCACGAAGAAGCCGGGAACCTCCATCAATCGTGCACCCAGCACGCCGAAACACAGCAGCAATCCGGCTTCGAGTGCCAGCGGCAGGGCGAACTGGCTGTGCAGGCGTCGTCGGCGCGAGAAGTTGATCAGCAGGGTGGAGCTGATGGCGCCGAACACGAACGACAGAAAGCCGCCAATCCCGCCCAGTGCCAGATCGGTCTTGCCCAGCACCAGGTTGTCGGCCACCGAGGAAAGGATGCCGGTCATGTGCGAGGTGTACTGCCTGACGGCCAGAAAGCCGCCGGCATTGGCGGCACCGGCGATGAGCCGAGCTGGCGATTGCTCTGCTTCGAGCGGCGACGGTCAGTGAGGCGACGCGCGTACTTGATGGGCATGGTTCCGGTGATTCCATCCGTCCGGGCTGCAGGGTAGGTGGAGGGATTATACGGCCGGGTGCGGCCAGTGGGGGCGATTGGCCGGCATCGAGTGATACGCCGGCTGCTCCGACCGGCGGAGTACGGAGCGAGGATGATATTTATGGTACGCTATTGAACATAATGAATTGGAAGACTGGATGGATAGGCATTCCCCTCCATGCCCCACCAAGTGATCAGAAGGGGCAGTGCGCGTGGTCGTAGTGCGTGGGGCCAGCGCCCGGCCGGTGACCAGGCCCATGTCGAATGTCTCTGAGCATCGGCCAGCCGGACAGCTCATGGCATAGGCAACCAGGCGCCGGATCGACCCGCATGCCTGGCCGCCCGGACATCCGGGGCCGGTCCTCAGGCCATGATGTTCACCCCGCCATCCACGTACAGCGTCTCGCCGGACAGCCGCCGGGCATAGGGCGTGGCCAGCCAGGCGCAGGTGAAGCCGACGTCCATGATGTCCACCAGCTCGCCCAGCGGTGCGCGCTGGGCGGCTTCGTTGAGCAGCAGGTCGAAATCCTTGAGGCCGGAGGCGGCGCGGGTCTTCAGCGGGCCGGGGGAGATGGCGTGCACGCGGATGCCCTGGGGGCCGAGCTCGTAGGCGAGGTAGCGGCAGGAGGCTTCCAGCGCGGCCTTCACCGGGCCCATCAGGTTGTAGTTGGGCACCACCTTGTTGGCCCCGTAATAGCTCATGGCGAACATCGTGCCGCCATTGCGCATCAGCGGCGCCGCCAGGCGGGCCATGCGCACGAAGGAGTGGCAGGAGATGTCCATGGCCAGGCCGAAGCCCTCTGCCGAGGAGTCGAGCAGCCCACCCTGCAGGTCTTCCTTGGGCGCCCAGGCGATGGAGTGGACGAGGATGTCCAGTTGCCCCCAGTGCCGTTCGATCTCGGCGAATACCGCTTCGAGCTGACCGGGCTGGCTGACATCCAGGGGCATGAAGATGGGCGCGTTCAGTTCCCTGGCCAGCGGTTCGACGTAGCTGCGGGTCTTGTCGTTGGCGTAGGTGATGGCCACTTCGGCGCCGAGTTCGGCGAAGGCCTTGGCACAGCCGTAGGCGATCGAGTGTTCGTTGGCCACGCCGACCACCAGTGCCTTGGCGCCTTTGAGTACCGGGCGGGGGATTTCCGGAGTCATGTCCTTTTTCCTCGGGTTTTCAGATTGGCAAAATCGCCTGCCGGGTATGGCGGGCGATCATCAGTTCTTCGTTGGTGGGAATCACCCAGGCCGACACCGGGCTGGAAGGCGCGCTGATCCGCGGGCCGCCGTCCGCATTGGCGGCGGCGTCGAACTGCAGTCCCAGCCAGGCGGCAGCGCGGCAGACGCGCTCGCGGATCGGCGCTGCATGCTCGCCGATGCCGCCGGTGAACACCAGCGCGTCCAGGCCGCCGAGGGCTGCGG
>LNAP01002867.1_pt1 | contig 16833 bp, 18 predicted proteins | sample 602601 | NCBI WGS metagenome assembly LNAP01 (sample SAMN02440304, study PRJNA202911) | soil metagenome | biome: Subtropical and temperate rainforests or woodlands; isolation source: soil samples (1 kg each in a 20% v/v slurry with milli Q water) were... ... | reverse complement strand
CGTGTCTTCTTGCGCTTACCGGCAAATTCCGCTTCAGAAAAACTCAGTTGGCTCATGATGAACAGACTCGAGAGGGTGTGACAGAGGAAGTTTACCGTTGGGCGGGGGAATTGTTCAGACCATCCTTAATCATCCATTTGCTCTGTAAATGGCGCGCGCACCTTTTCCATCCAATACTCAGCATCTGAAAGTTCGCTATTTATCTGATCACTAATTTCCCCCTGCTTGATGAACTCCAACACCATTGGCCTAACCCTCGGTTGGGGGCCAAGATCCTTTTGAGCAACATGCCACCCCCTCAAAGCCATAAACCTTGGGAGATATTCCAGCGGGAACAACTCATCGTGACCGTAAATAGAAAAATTCCCTTGAATTAACGCCGACAGAATTAGCTTTTGTGTATGGACGCATTCTTCTATATAACCGTCTGGCAAGTCAACCACAGAAGACTCGCACGCATAGTCGGCACCACAAATGCAACAACAACGACAAATCTCCTCAGGAGCCAACCTCCTACGACCGCTCCGCCTCGAAAGATAAGCTCCTGGGCTGTTTCCACAGCTCGAACAAACAACGATCAGTCGACATCTGTGATCGTCACAAAAAAAAGTATCTTTCAAGCGCCAACTCAGGCGAAAATATGGTACCCGATCACTCGCAAGGCATAAAGGGCAGCACTTGTATCGCATACGACCTTCGTCATCGTACGCCAAGAAAACGTCGGCAAGGCCAGTGTTCTTCAGATTCTGAAAGAGGCTGACTATTTGAGATGTGAGGGATCGGTTCAGCTTTGTTCCATGCGCTATCACTTCGATATGATGCGCATTCAAGTCCAAATCGAAATCCCTTATTCTCTTGAGGCCAAAAAATCGCAACAGCTCTTCAGGGTAAATGTCATGGAACGCGCTTGCCCGCATCAGCCATGACGCCGGTGATTCATACAAGAAGGGTGATGGGAGTACCACCAAAGAACCGCGAGAAGGTTGCGTAGGGCATCCGCTAGAATAAAGGGAGCTGCCGCTCTTCATTCTTTACCGTCCTCTTGTAGTCGTCCTGAGCCACGATGCTCTGCAATATTAGTGACAGCAACTCTCTCTCATCCGCTTCCGCCTCAAAGAAAATCGCACAGAGTTCTTCGTTATGAGTGGGATGAGCTCTGAATCGCCCCGGGGGTGAACTGACCCCCAAGAGTTGGACACTACCTTGGAGGGCATATGAGGAAATTCGACCTCAGGTTCAAACTGAAAGTGGTTCGGGACTACCTCGCGGGCAAAGGGGGATACAAAATCCTCGCAGCCAAATACGGCATCGCTAACAGCCTCGTCAGAAGTTGGGTGGCGGCATACCAACACCATGGCAGTGCCGGTCTCGTGCGTCAGCGCGGCCGATACACGCAAGAGTTCAAACTGGAAGTGCTGCACCGTAGGGCAGCTGAAAATCTGTCCTACCGTGAGCTTGGCGCTATTTACAATATCGGTAACCCTCATAGCATCATGTTATGGCAGCAACAACATGAACGCGGCGAGCTTCGTGCGCCGCAGAGCCTTCCATCATTGGACCATTCGATGTCGACAAAGAAAAAGAGGTCGCCTCGGTCGCCAGAATCTGAGCTGTCAGCGGAAGACGGGCTACTGCGCGAGAATCAACGGTTACGCGCGGAGGTCGCGTACTTAAAAAAAGTCAGTGCCTTGGTTCTAGCGAAGAAATTGGCGCAGCGGAAAGGGCGCAAATAGTGCTGGAACTGAGGCATGAATTTCCCTTGACAGACTTGCTGCATGTTGCGCAACTGCCCCGCAGCACGTTTTATTATCAGGCCAAGGTTTTGCGGTCGCCTGGTCGACATGACGAGCTCAAAGCGAAAATTCAGGCCGTCTATGCGGAACATCGCGGCCTGTATGGTTATCGTCGCATCACGGCGACTATCCGTCGTGATGGCCATCTGGTCAATCATAAGGCTGTACAGCGACTTATGAGTGAAATGGGCTTGAAATCGCGCGTGCGCGCAAAGAAGTTCAGGTCTTATAGGGGCGAACTCGGTGAGGCTGCCCCCAACTCTCTCAACCGCGAATTTGCTGCATCGCAAGCAAACCAGAAATGGGTGACGGACGTGACCGAGTTTGCCGTGGCAGGCAAGAAGTTGTATCTGTCGCCGGTTATGGACCTCTACAATGGTGAAATCGTGGCTTACGAGACCAGCAATCGACCCGATTTCTCACTGGTCATTAATATGCTCAAGAAAGCCGCAAGGAGATGCACAGGGACGGACGGTCCCCTACTTCATTCCGACCAGGGCTGGCACTACCGGATGCAGCCGTATAAAGCGGCCCTAGCCCGATACGGCATGAAGCAAAGTATGTCGAGAAAGGGGAATTGCTTTGACAATGCAGCTATGGAGAGCTTTTTCGCTACCTTGAAAGCCGAATATTTCCATCTCTCCGATTTCGACGATATCGAGCAACTGAATGCGGGCCTGAGGCGCTACATCGACTACTACAATCGGCACCGTATCAAACTCAAGCTTGGCGGAATGAGTCCAATGGAATATCGGCTACGGGCAGTATCCCATTAAAATTTAACCGTCCAACTCTTGGGGGTCAGTTCATCTCCGGGGTGATTCACTCGCTGCGCGTATGTGTGCCCCGACAGAACGTGACACACGCGATTAAGACTTCGTTCCACCACTTTGGATGCTTCCTCGAGATCAAGGATCCGAGTGGCCTTTCCAGGCATAACACGCTGATCTCCATCACGAATTCCAAGCGCGCGAATCGTACGCACGAAAACATCGAGAGAGAGTAGGGATAAAGGACCTAACCCGTCACCAGGTCTTAGGTCGTCTTCGACGTGGTAAAGCAACCGTTCAACCTGCAAACTGACAGCTATCTGGAACAAAGAAGCCTCATCAGTGGGATAACTGCACAGGTCCGCAGTACATTGACAGGTGGTCAAACCTGGCCGCCGCCATCGCAGGCGTCGGGAACATTGGGGGCAGCGTTCCACAAGCATGCAAAAATGCCACGGGCAGCATGTCACAAGGGAGATTTCCCACACTCCCCGCGCATAGCCATTCTCCCTTAGGCACATTGGACATACTTGAGGGCGACTGTAACGAAGATGGTACGGTCTTCGAAAGACGCAACCGAAGAACTGTGTCATCTGCTGACCACCTAATTTATAACGGTGTGGGAATGCATTCTCCACGCTGGCCGGATCTGCTCCAAACCAGTAAGCGATGCGCTTCGCTCCGCTATGAGGCAGGTATGTATGACCTATTGACGCAGTGGCTCGGGCTAAGTCTGCGAACAGGAGAGAGTTCCTGTCTGCCATGCGTAGCGCGTAACCGTTGCCCGACTCATCTGGGAATATTGCGTCACGATGAGGAAACGGGCGCCCCAAATCTGTGTCAAGGAACAATAAATGGGTTCTCTGCGCCACCGCCTGATCCGAATAACATGTCGAAAGCATGATAGAGACGTTCCTCATGAAGTTGCTCTTCACCTTCAGTGATAGCCATGACCACCGCCTGAATCACCAAAGCTTTCAACGGACGCACACTTCCCTCACAAACTTTGAACAGCTTCCTTGAGATGTTACCGTCAAAAATAATAGATATATCGACTGCTTCGCAGTGTTCGGAAAATGCACGTAGAAACGCAATCCAATCCCCGTCATAACGAAACGGCGTTAACTTTATAGCCGTTGGAACCCGGGAGGTAAACTGCGGCTCCGAATAGGAAAGCTTTTCAAGCATTTGCGTTCCCACTACCGCGACGGGCAGGCCTGTTAAATTCATGAATCGCTTAACCCAGTCCAGAATTGGTAGAGACGCCCTGTCACCATTTCCTGTGAATATATGTTGAAATTCGTCGATGACGGCTAATTTCACATTATGCTCTTTAATAGCGGCAAGCAATACACGATTAACTTCATTATTGGTTGATCTGCGTCCGATCTCCAGCGGATAATTGAAATTATCCAACAGCCCCGCTTGCAACTGGGAAACACTCGGACTTTCCTTCAATTCTGTGCAAATAATAGAAAGTGCCCCGGACAGGAATGGTGAATCCACGATATTCTTCCGCAAGCACTCGATGAGCAACGACTTTCCTGATCCGCTTGGCGCTATTATCCTGACCCCGGCAAATATTCCGGTTCCATTTCCTAGCTCAACCGCATTCACGATATGCCGAAGTGCACGATCAAATGCCGAATAACGAGTCGTCCCTGAAAAATCCCCGTGAGCCGCATAAACATTGGTGGTTGGGGGTTTATCGGATACCCGGAACTCCCAGTTTGTTGTCCAATGACGGTTGTTTTCTGGGAGTTTTACTGCCATGTTCGCCTGCCCCGCTACCGATGACTTCTTCCGTGCCCGCATTGACCAGATGATCGACGTGCGTCATCCGTTGGCGGTGCTGGCCTCGCGCATGCCGTGGCAGGAGATCGAAGCGGCGGTGGCGCACCGATTCGTGCGCAAGGCGCACGAAGGGGAAGCCATGCCCGATCTGGATCTCTTTGGCGAGAAGCCTCAGCGCAAGGTCTTGGCCAGCAAGGCCGGTCGCCCGCGTGTACCGCTGCGGGTGATGATTTCGTTGCTGTACCTGAAGCACGCCTTCAATGAGTCCGACGAAGGTGTGGTCCAGCGCTGGGCGGACACACCACGCAGGCAGTTTTTCTCGGGGCAGAGCTACTACGAGGATCGCCAGCCGTGCGACGCCACCACCCTGGTGAAGTTCCGTAAGCTGCTGGGCGAAGACGGCGTCGAAGAATTGCTGGCGCAGACGATCAACGTGGCCGTTGAGCTCAAGCTGATCAAGCCCCAGGAGCTGAGCCGGGTGATTGTGGACAGCACGGTGCAGGAGAAGGCCATCGCCCACCCGACGGACAGTCGGCTACTGGAGACGGCACGCATCAAGCTGGTGGAAGCGGCCAAGGGTGCCGGCATTGCGCTGAAGCAGACCTTCGCCAAGGAGGGCGAGCAACTGAGCCGCCAGGCCGGGCGCTTCGCTCATGCGCGCCAGTTCAAGCGGATGCGCCGGGCAATCAAACGTCAGCGAACCATCGTTGGGCGGCTGGCCCGCGAGATCGACCGCAAAGCCAGCGCGATCGGTCAGGCGGTTCGCGAGGCACTGGACGAGGTCTTGGGAAAGGCGCAGCGTATTGGGGCTCAGAGCGCCCAGCGCAAAGCCATCGATGGCCAGCCCAAGCTGTATGCCTGGCACGCCCCGGAGGTGGACTGCATCAGCAAGGGCAAGGCGCGCCGGCCTTACGAGTTTGGCGTGAAGGTGGGCATTGCCAGCACCTTCAAAGGCAACCTGATTGTGGGGGCTCGGGCGTTTCATCGCAATCCGTATGATGGCCACACGCTGAGTTCCCAACTGGAGCAGGCCACCATTCTCATGCAGGACTGTGCCGCAGCGCCTGAAACGGTCTTTGTTGATCTGGGCTACCGGGGCGTCGATGCCGACAATCCTGGTGTACGCGTAGTGCACCGGGGCAAGCCCAAGCGCTTGACGGCACAGGAAAGACGGCAGCTCAAGCGCCGCCAGGCCATCGAGCCGATCATCGGACACCTGAAGGCAGATCACCGGATGGACCGCTGTCACTTGAAGGGCGAATACGGCGACCGGCTGCACGCAGTGCTGTGCGCGGCGGGCTACAACATCAAATGGCTGCTGCGCATGATCGCCAAGAAGGGCGTGCCCTTCCTGAGGGCGATTTTTTTGTGCCTCGCGAAAGGCACGATGCCACGCCGGTTCTGGCCGGCCTTGGCCGCGAGCCGGCCTGGTGACCGCTTGAATGACAGTCTCGGCGTTCGGAAACTGTGGCTCTTGGCGGCATGAAACGCACAAATAACCGCTGAAATGAATATTTCAGGGACGACTACTTCCAGATGTCCCGGCAATGTCAGAGACCATTCCAGGTTTTGAGGCGATCGCCTGGATCGGGATCGGCGCTCCCGCAGGGTTGCCCGAGCCGATCGCCAATCGCCTGCATCGTGAATTGAAAGAAATTTCCGCCGATCCTGAATACAAAAAGAGGCTGCATGAGATGGGGCTCGAGCCCGTCGCCAGCGAATCACCCGAACAGTTCCGTTCCTGGCTTCACTCACAGAAGAAATACTGGGGCGACTTCATCCAGTCCGCGGACATTCCACTTATCGAATGAAATGACCCATACGCATAAAACAGACTCGCCGTCGCCCGTTAATTCCAAGTCTCCCGGCTTGCGTTATTTCCACATATTCGAAAAAGGATTCGACGAAAAGCAGTTCGTACTGTGGGTGGAGCAGGCCGGCGGGCTACCGGGGGAGCGCATGTGGCGGCTGCTGGAGGTAAGAATTCTCATGTAGTTAACTCTACCGCATGAGTTCATGCTGCCTGGCACTTTGTGTTTCGTTTGCCGCCGTCAGTGTGCAACCGTACAGTTTTTCCGCTAGCCCGGAAACGTATGAGCCTGACGGCGTTCACCGTTACCAGCAGTACGCTGAGTTCATGAACGAGCATGCCGGATGCCAGGAATATCTTGCCCAGCAGCACACCTGCCAGCAGGAAGACGACCGTCCCGACCGCCAGGAGGGTGTTCTGCTTCATGTTGCGCACCGTCGCTTTGGCCAGAGAGTAGGCGTGGGCGAACTGATCCAGCCTATCTAACATCAGCACGATGTCTGCGGTTTCCATTGAAATATCCGTGCCGCCTACGCCCATTGCTAGCCCGACGTCGGCAGTGGCCAGCGCCGGGGCATCATTAATACCATCGCCCACCATGGCGACCCGGTAGCCCTGACTCTTCAAGGCGTTGACCCACCTCACCTTATCCTGCGGGAGGAGTTCCGCGTACACGGCATCCAGGCCCAGCTCATCGCCCACCAATTGGGCCGTATGGCGATTGTCCCCTGTGAGCATAATGGCTTGCTTGACGCCGGCGTTGCGAAGTTGGGCAATAGCGGCTTTGGCTTCGGGTTTGATCTGGTCGGCAATTGAAATGACACCGGCTATTTCTCTGTCGATCGCGATTAGTACGGCGGTATTGCCGGCTTTTTCGCGGGCAGTGGCGTAGGCATTAACCTCGTCCGCGACACTCACCCCTTGATCGCCCATAAGTTTTCGATTGCCGATGGCTAGGTGCTTACCATTCACGGTGGCAAGCATGCCGCCGCCTTTAATGATTTCCACTTCATGCGGCTGATGTTCAAGTGGAAGAGCTCGCTTTCGTGCTTCGCTGACGATCGTTTGGCCCAGGTGGTGCTCGGACAACTGCTCAGCTTCCGCCACGATGCGCAGAAGCGCAGCCTCATCCGGCCCCCATGTTTTGATTTCAGTGACTTCCGGTCTGCCTTTGGTCAATGTTCCGGTCTTGTCGAAGACGACCATATCGATCTTCGAGAGTCTTTCCATTATCTCGCCGCCCTTGACCAGCACACCGTTACGCGCGCCGTTGCCGATACCGGCCACCATGGAAACAGGAGCCGAGATAACGAGCGCACCGGGACAGGCGATCACCAGGAAGGTGAGAGCCAACTCGACGTTACGCGACACCGCATAAACCAGGACAGATAAGATGACGATGGCCGGGGTATAGATCTGTGCGAAGCGGTCGAGGAATTTTTGTGTCTGCGTTTTGGATTCCTGAGCCTCTTCCACCATTTCTATGATCTTGGCAAAAGTGGTGTCGTCGCCAACCCGTTCGGCGGTGACTTCGATGTAGCCGTTATCCAGGACGGTGCCGCTGAACACACGGTCACCGGCGGACTTTCCGGCGGGCACGGATTCCCCTGTAATGGCCGCTTCCACGATTAATGCCTGGCCGGACACAATGATTCCGTCCACCGCGATTTTCTCGCCCGAGCGCACCAGCACCCGATCACCCTCGGACACCTCTTCGACGGGTACTTTGATGTGCCCTTCAGGGCGAATGACAGTCGCTTCCGTGGGAGCTTGATCGATAAGCTCCCGCAGCGATGAACGCGTTTTCTCCAGCGTGCGCGATTCCAAGTACGCACCAAAAATAAATAGGAAGGTCACCACGGCGGACTCGACGTATTCGCCAATAATCAGTGCGCCGATTACTGCGATGGTGACCAGTAACTCGATACTGAAAGCCCTCATGCGCAATGCTTTGAAGGCTTTGACGGCAATGAAATAACCGGCAAACAATGAAGACACAACGAGTACGCTGCCCTTCAATTGGGATAAACCGAGGAGATGTAGGCTCAGGGCGAAGAGCAATAGCAAGCCGGTGATGCCTGCAATATGGGAATTTTTGAATCTAGGCATGTCATGCTCCCGTGCTCATGAAATTTTCTTGGACAGCACGGGGTAGCCGAGCCTGACGATGGTATTTTCCAAAACGTCGGCGCTGGTTTTAGATGAATCGAATTCCGCCCGAACCCGTCCGGAGTCGAACATCACTTTCACTGCCTTCACACCGTCGATTCGTTCCACGGTATTTTCAATTTTCTTAACGCAGGAAGGACAGCTGAAAGGCTCCATGTTGAAAACGACTTTGTGCATGATTGGCTCCTAAAGGATGAAAGGGTGATTTCATCCTAGGCCGCAAAGTCGCTTTCAACTATTGACGGGTGACAAGTTTCAAAAATAGAAGTGCGCTATCTTTGAATGGATAGACTTAAAAGGGATAACCGCGCGGCGTGGCCTGAACGGTCACCCATTGATCGGTTGTAAACTCCGCGATTGCCCAGTCTCCGTTGAACCGCCCGACCCCAGAGTTTTTTTCGCCGCCAAAGGGGGCATTGGCCTCGTCGTTGACCGGCATATCGTTAACGTGGGCCATTCCGGTTCGCAGGCCTTGAGCGAACTGTATGCCCTTGGCAATATCGGCGGTGAAGACTGCACTGGACAGCCCATACTCGCTGCCATTGGCCAATTCCAACGCGTGTTCCGCGTCGCGTGCATATTGAATGCCCACCAGAGGCCCGAAGATCTCTTCTTTGGCAATCTCCATATCGGCGGTGACATTGCCGAATACATGGGGCGGCATCACGTTGCCCTGGGGCTCACCGCCTAATAAAAGCTGTGCGCCCTCCTGTTTGGCCTTCTCGATCTTTTCTTTTAAGCCGGCCAACTGCCGCTCGTTGATGACGGGGCCTACCACGGTTGCTGGGTTACTCGGATCGCCGTAGGGCAACGATTTGACGCGCTCAACGAAGCGTTGCGTGAACGCTTCGACCAGCGGCGCTTCGACGATGATGCGATTGATCGCCATGCAGATTTGCCCCTGGTGCAGGAATTTTCCTACTACTGCGGCATTAACGGCTGCGTCAAGGTCGGCATCGGCCAACACAACAAACGGGCTGTTGCCGCCCAGTTCGAGCGCTACATGCTTGAGATGGTCGCCCGCATTTGCAAGCCGCCCAATATTGCGGCCGACCGCCGTCGAACCAGTGAACGATATGAAGGAGGGAATCGGGTGCTCAACAAAGGCGTCGCCGATTTCCGACCCCGCCCCCACCACAACGCTGAGCACGCCCGGAGGCAAGCCGGCTTCCTCAAAGAGTCGGGCCAGTAGCAAGCCACCCGTCACGGGTGTATCGCTGGCGGGTTTGACGACCACGGCATTCCCCAACGCTAAGGCCGGGGCCACCGAGCGTGCGCTGAGGTGCAGCGGAAAATTCCATGGACTGATTACCCCAACGACTCCTAACGGCTTGCGGTATACGAGGCTTTGCTTGCCGGGCACGTCAGAAGGCAGAATACGCCCATGCATGCGACCTGGAAGGCTCGCGGCTTCTTGTGTGATTGCCCGAGCCGATCCCCATTCAATCTCGGCTTTCACGCGAGTGCTGCCCGACTCCCGTGTCAGCCATTCGATGATTTCTTCCTTGCGCGCATCGAATAGGCCCACCACGCGGCGCATGATGTCGCCGCGGGCGGTAGGCCCCATGGCCGCCCACTCCTGCTGCGCGGCTTGTGCGCCGCGATAGGCGGCGTCCAGATCATCATGGCTCGCCATTGATAGGCTCAACAATGTATCGCCGTTAAAAGGATCGGTGACGGTAAGCGTGCGCCCCGATGTGCCTTCACGCCACTGGCCGGCGATAGGAAGTCGCTCCAGATTTTGGTATGCAGGTGTACTCATGGATATTCTCTTTCAGATGCCTCAAGCTAGCTTGAGTACCGGTTTGACGGTTTCTCCGGATGCGGAATCTTCGAACGCCTGGTTGATCTGGCTGAACTCGTAGAATTTGATCAGTTTGTCGAAGGGGAACTTGCCGGCCTTGTAAAACTCGACCAGTTGCGGAATGAAAACTCGCGGTACGGAGTCGCCTTCGATGACTCCGATCATACTTTTGCCTTCCGCCATCAAGTCATTGTGCACATCGATGGACATTTCGGGTGTTACGCCTACGATCGCCGCCTGCCCCAAGGGGCGCAATGCATTCAGGCATTGGCGCACCACAGGCGGGACGCCGGTTGTTTCCACGGCGTAATGCGTGCCGCCGTTGGATTGCGATTTGATCTCGTTGACGACATCGGCCGTCTTGCCGTTCAGAGCATGGGTGGCCCCCAGCTCACGCGCCAACTCCAGACGGTTATCGTGCACATCAACGGCAAAGATTTGCGGGCACCCCGCGATTTTTGCTGCCATGATTGCACTTAGGCCCACGGCCCCGCAACCGTATACGGCAATTGACGTTCCAAATTCCGGCTGAAGGCGGTTCAGCACCGTGCCCGCCCCGGTTTGGATGCCGCAGCCCAGCGGACCAAGTAAAGCCAGGTCTACATCTTTGTCGACCTTGACCACGTTGCGCTCGTGTGCGATGGCATACGTGCCGAAAGAAGACTGGCCGAAGAAAGTGTGAATATCCGTGCCCGCTTGATGCAGCCTGCACGAGTGATCGTCCATGCGGCCGCCGAAGTTCAACTCATTGAAGTTCGTGCACACCGTCGGATGTCCGGTTAGGCAGTTCTCGCATTGGCCGCAATGGGCAAATGACATTACTACGTGATCGCCCGGCGCGAGCCGCGTAACGTTCTCGCCCACGCGCTCAATGATTCCCGCGCCTTCATGGCCCAGGACAATGGGGTAGGGCGATACACCCAAATCGCGTCCGACCGCGTCAGTGTGGCAGACCCCCGTAGCGACGATCTTGACCAGGACTTCATTTGCTTCAGGACCCGATAGCGAGACTTCTTCAATGGAAAAGTCTTGACCCTTGGCATGGGTGACAGCGGCGCGGATTTTCATGTGCGACTCCGGAGTGAGGGGATGGAAGCAAGGCAACTGCTAATCGTAAGTCTAACACATGTGGTTTGGTGGAAGCCATCGAAGGACGTTGTTCGAACTCATCCGACCAGTCGGCCAGAGCGGGGAATTCCCCGCGCCAACCCCAATCCCCGAATCGAAAATCAAGATAAGACAATGTGCAGCCGAGGGTGATGGTGCCGATATCGACATCATTTCTTCGGCCGGCGATGAGGGCCTCGAAATGGGCTAGCGAGCGGCTCATCTTGGCGTACAGAGCAGTACTCCATTCTGCGTGCCGCATTTCTTCAGGGCGCACCATAATTTCGTAGCGTAGCAATAAAGCCGCGTTGAGAATTCCGTCAGCCAGGGATTGATCCGTCAGAGCGATCCAGCGGCGGCCGCTGTCTTTGGGGAAGATGTCGCCATTGCCCAAATCGTTGAGATATTCGCAGATGACACGGCTGTCATATAGAGCCTGGCCCGAGTCGGTGAACAAGGTTGGCACCTGACCCAATGGATTGGTTTGCGCAATCTCCCGGTCAAATTCGACCGGATGCGCCTTGCTCGGAAGCCGCTCAATCTGATCTGCAAGGCCTAGTTCATGCGCGACCACCAGGCATTTCCGCACGAAAGGGGACGACGGCGAGAAGTAAATTTTCATTTGTGTTGCTCCTGATTATCGTTGTTCGAGAGGGGGCTACTTCAAGGGCATTAGGGCATCGACGCGGTCCGACACTGCTTGGCAAGCCGTAAGCAGATCCGCGACGATTCGATCATCGACGTTCAAGTCACCCTCGTATTCGCCCAGATTGCGAATGTTGTGACACTTGTCGAGGACGCGCCAGACGGCCGGGCCAAGGTTGAGGGTATGCGGTAATAGTTGAAACACGACATATCGGTTACTGGAACGATAGCCATGCCAACGTAAAGCTGCCAAACAGAGCGCATGTGCGGCGTTATATGCGAGGTCGAACCGGCTTTCGATGGATAGCGTTGCGTTCTGAGCATCGCGTAGTCGCGCGCGCCCCGAACGAATCAGGCCTTCAAACTCTTGTTTATCAGGCGGTTCGGCTCTGAGCGGCTTGCTAGGGCCACAGAGGTTTTCAAACGCTGAGGTCACTTTCCTCCCCTAAGATCCAAATTTTGGGCTGCTCAATGACGCGAGTCAAAAATGATTCTTGTTTGGCGATGCGCTTCTGGAACTCTTCTTTAGACAGAATAGTCGGGTTGACCGGGCGACCGAGGGTCACACTGGCTTCTTCAAGGGCGGTGAAAAGCTCGCCGTAGCTGATGTCATCGCTGAGCACCATCAAATCAATGTCGCTACTGGCAGTATCTGTCTTTTTTGCGACGGAACCATAGACAAAAGCGGCTGTAATCTGGTTAGACAACGGCTTAAGCGCTATGCGCAAGGGGTCGGCTAAGCCCACTGTCTTTTGGATGATGGACCGTAGCTCATTAAAGATGGGCGAATCTGCGTTCGCTTGGTAGTGCTTCTGGTTCCCGACCGCCTTGACAGTGATCAACCCACTGTTGGTAAGCGTGGTCAGCTCACGCTGCACGGCGCCCGAGCCTCGGGCAGCCAAGCTGATCAACTCATTTGCATAAAAGCTGCGGTCAGGTTGGCCATACAGTATCCCTAGCACCCGTTGTTTGGTACCGGAAAAGAGAGCGTCGGACAGACTTCGAGGGGAGGTAATAGTCTTCGGTGTTCCCATATTGGGGTACATCATACCCATTTTGGGTTTTATTGGCTATCGGAACACCAGCACGGGAAGCCCAGTGTACGTCGCGAAAGAGCGACCAAATGGATGTTTGGTAATGAAGTGGTAGGGTCTTGGCCCAGTGCGGTTGGAGGGGAATCCAACTTTTGGGGTCAGTTCATTTACGGGAAAGAGCTGATTTGTATGTGGTGCCGGGGCCGGAATCGAACAAGACCCGCAACACTAATGTTTATAAGGGTTTCAGAGTTTTCTAGAACTTTGGGGTACATCCTGGGGGACTTTTGATGTCGATGTGGCATAAAGGCGACGCTTTTGGGAAAAACTCGTGTTTGTATCGGTACCATCTCAAAAAATATCCTTACTCCCATTTTTTAAGCTTTATTCCTCATTTTTTTGAGCAGCTAGGCTTTTGCGTAGTGTCGGGAGTAAATCATTCCAACACTCCTCAGGAATTCTTGCGGATGCCGAACTGGATAAATGGACGCGCACTGATCGGTTGCTGACCGGGATTCTTATTTGCAACTTTTCCAAATTGAATTTCCCCTGTGAGGCCAAGATACCGAGCGCGGGGCGAACATCCGCGTCTCCTTTCAATAGCATTGTCGCCTGTACACCTGGCGTGACCGTTACTCCGGAAACCTGCAGTGAATCTATCGTTACTGGAGATTCATGCTCAATTTCAAAGCGAGATGCCCAGCCTAACAGATCGACGGAGAGGGGCTCGATGGATACGGAAAAGTCACATAGTTCGAGAATTTTGCTAATGAACGCTCTTGTGCTTCTGTGAGAGTCGCGTAGTTCGATGTTTGGAAACTCGGAGTGGAGAGAAAAATCAATCTGTCGATATCCTATTCTTTCGTATGTCGTTTCCTGGCCGAAAGGATCTGTGATCGTTTCTTCATAGATTAGTTTTTCGACATAATGGGCTTCTATTGAGGTATCGCGAACTCTCTCGATGACGAAGCCGTCCAAGCTATCTGTTACGAAAAGCTGTCCTTTCATACGAGCGGCAAGTGTGCGGATTGAAATAGGCCATTGAGCGCCTAGCCAACGAACTCTCCTCATCCCTAACCTCCATGTGCTGGTGCGCCGGCCGTTATTTCCTGAGCTGCCTCGCTGCGAATTTGTGCAATCGCGTTAATCGCGGTTTTCTCAATGAGCGCTATAAGTTTTTGCTTGATTTCTTGTTCAATGGGACGCAACGTTTTTGTGTATTCACCATCGCTGAAGTTCAGGGCACCACGCACAGAATATTTGAATCCCTTTCCTACTGCTGGTTCGTCAAATGTTGCCTCAAATTCGACAATAGGGAAAGGCATGGAGGATTGTTTTGACCGCCATATGATTGAGGTGATGAAAAACCCTTTTTTTTGAAGGCTTTGATACTCCTCTGAGGCGAGCAGAGTTTCTCCCTTCAAGGCAACATTTCGGATTAGAGCGAGTGCGTCTTGCTTAGCTTCTTCTTCGTTCTGATCGTCTTCAATATCAAGATCGTCCACGATCTCTTGCTTGATCGGCTCGACCTTGACGCTGGTTACATTATCTAGCTTAAATTCCTCTAAGCTACTGATTAAAAGAGTGAAAAAGCGTGTTCGCTCAGCGGCACTCGTAAATTCAGTCAGTTCGATAAGCGCCACAGGAATGTCTATTTTCTTTTTTTCGCCTAATCGGGCTCTGAGGTTTTCTACGATCTCCTTAGCCTTTGCGTTCGAGGGAATGCGGATTATTGTTTTATCTTTTTCGACATGAAACTCAATCCCGGCTTCTTTCGGTGTTCGTTGGACCAGTCTCGTTTTTGAATAGTCAACTTCCGAATACTGAACGTTCACCACGTATTGATCGGTGCCCTTTTGGTGAGAGACCGCTTTCTCGTCCGCTGGTGAATCGGCGATATACTCTTTCGCGACCTCTTTGATTTCATCAATTGTTAGTTCAGTGTTCAGCGTGATTGACGTCGTCTTTTCAGTTCGCCCGACATGTTCCCGTTGCTCAAGGATAACGTGTAGGTCATTGTAGTCGTGTGTTAGTAACGATAAACAATGCACCAGTGTTTCACGACTCTCTTTATGGGAATAGAAAATGCCCCGGTCTTTGGCGAGCTCCTGCAGCACCGGGACACTTATTTTCTGCTTGGCGGACATCAGCACATCATAGATTTCTTTGTCTGTCGCGCAGTAGAGAAGGTTATTTGCAGTCATCGCTCCATCCCCAATTCAATTTCTGAAAACTTTGTGCGTACATCGTCAATCTGTCCGAACTGGATCGCATCCAGGCGTTGTCGAAGGTCTACTCCTCCCCCGCACTCTTCAACATACTGATCTCTGGCTTTGCTAAAGTACGCTGCGGCTTTTGCGTCGGCATCTAAGGTTTTAATTGAAACATCGGTATCATCGACAAGTACTTGGTAGTGCATGAGATAGTCGATAAGGTACAAATATTCGTCAACAGATGTTCCTCGCTTGCGGCAGAATACGACGAATCCTTTCCGATTGTTTTTTTTAGGATGTGTGTAAGACAAAATAATCCAAGGTGCGGTCATCATTTCAAGCGTGCACGATTTGGCGTGTTCGAGCTGAATGTTTTTTCGTCGTACTAAATGGGGATAGAAGTACTTACAGTGCTCTCGTTCAGGCAACTCGCCGTCAGAGCCTCGCATGTATGCGATTTGGTGGTGAACATTATTCAGCCAGTAAACGTCGCTAGGACCAAAAACTATGATCTTGGAATTCGTGGGGATATCGAGTTTTTCGTTTTTTAGACCACTGAGTAAGACATTAAAGTCTTTATCATATTCACCGTCGTGGTTGTATACAAACAAGAGTCCGCAGATTTCAGGGGATACATGATTGTGCAGAAAATGATCTCGAAACTCTTCACTTTTCTCGGCACATGAAATGGCCATTGCAAGACTTTCTAATGCAGCCTTGATGCTTGCCGCACTTATGGAGCCTTTTGCATAGCTTTTTAAGTCGCAATTAACATAGGTTCTGGCTTGGGAGTAAGGTTCGTCGTAATAGAAAACAACGTCCGACGGGTGCGTTTTTTTATTATGACGGCTTTCGTCTTCACAGGGCCAGTTAATGTTGGTGGTTCCTGTCCGTTGCCACTGAAATTCAGCAAAAAGTTCCTTTGAAAGTTTTTCTGCCATCGCGGCAATATTCGTGGTTTCCGCCATACTTAACTTCCCTGTATTGATGCCTACGTAAGACCGAGACTGTGGCTTTTTCCTGTAGCGTCTGCAATTGCGCTTAGATGAAACAAAACCATTCTTTTGATGATAACCCGTATCTTTGAGCGTCTCCAGTCGTCGTTTGCTAGGGGTAGCAATGGTTGAAGAGCGGGAAACTCCACATGCTTACGATTTCTGTTATCAGTGAGTAGCTGTGGTCGCGTTTTTATTGCGTCCCCGGTAAGCCCGGCCGCGCTGCTCCCGAGTCGCTAATCGCTCATTCATGACGGGACGGGCGTGGCCCGCCTTGCTGTTCTCCTAGTATTTCACGCCGGTCTGGCCGTCAAGGGCGGCGCGCCTGTGACGCTTGCGGCCGGTGGCCGTCGTTGACCCTGTGACGGCTGGCGCTGCGGCGTGGCCCCTTCGGTTTCAGGCAATTCCACCTGAGTTTCGAACCGGAGGCAGTTATGACGCAATATTCTTTTTCCCTTGACTCCGCTAGCTTGAATGCCGGCGTGCTGCTGGTGCGTGAGGCCGATGGTGCCGTGCGTGCGGCCATCCGAAAGGAAACCCTGACGGTGGCGCGTGAGTTGGTTAATGTCGAAGAGCTTCGTGGACAGGATCTGTCCAAAGCTGGTTAAAGAGTTTTTGCGGTAACGGTTGAATACAGCATTGGAGCGCGAGGTATGCAGGGTGATCCTGCTCGATAGCCAGAGCAGGCAGATCGACTAT
>LNAP01002866.1_pt1 | contig 16837 bp, 12 predicted proteins | sample 602601 | NCBI WGS metagenome assembly LNAP01 (sample SAMN02440304, study PRJNA202911) | soil metagenome | biome: Subtropical and temperate rainforests or woodlands; isolation source: soil samples (1 kg each in a 20% v/v slurry with milli Q water) were... ... | reverse complement strand
AGGTGATGCCCAGAATCAACGCCGCAAACACAAAGTTTATTAGATTTCCTTTCATGGCTTCTAATCCAAGCCGTAGATCTGTGGTCATCAATGGGTCTAAGTATTCCATTCCACAGAACCACACCAATCCGATAAGACCACTAATTAGAGCAGGAGGGATGACAAAGAAGCCGAATATTAAACCTCTCTTCTGTAAGATATGGTGCAGGAACTTCCCGGACAGGAGAAGGGTAGATATGAAGCCCAAGATAGCTGTCCCGCCAAACTTCTGCGCCCAAGCCTCCAAGTCAGCGTGTTCTTTACTATCCATACTCTTGAAACAATTGATGTAGAAAGTGTTGCGCGAATGTCCGAATTTGACTTGGCTGCACCTCCGAAAGTTTGAAGTTGCTCGACATGTGTGCACGAAAAGAAGCTTTTTGTTAGACAATTCAAATGCAAAAATGACGATTTGTACCCCAACAGTTGTCCAAGTTTGGTGAAGACACTCACAAAGTTTTCTCACTCTAAACACACTACAGGCCAGCATGAAGTATTCGAATGGTGTAGCTGTAGTTCTATTTACAGTTGTCTTTATCTGCATCACCTTGTTCCAAGTCTATCGAGAGAACCACTCTTCCAATAACTCCATCGAGACTGCGGATCCCGGGAACATTCGCGCAGGTGGGCGCCGTACAGACGAGAATAAAACTTATGAAGAAGCCAGGGGACTTATCAAGAAAGTACTGTCATTGATATACAACCGATACGAATTCGGTGGACCTTACGGAAACAAGTTTTTTATGGCATCGAACAATCTGAGTCCTGAGACTTGGGATATTCTCAAGTTCAAGTTGGCCACAAAGATGCTCACCACGAACTCCACCTTTCTGATGACCTTTTCTGGCTCTTCTGTGACTGCGGAACACGACAATTACTACGCACAGAGCTATCCGTACATATTCAAGAAAAGAATGGGTGACATCTTTGCGAAGGTGGGTATTGAATTGGTAGTGCATGACATCGCCATGGGTGCCAACAATTGTTCTCCTTATGTGCTCTGCTACGAATCGATGGGCGGATCGGATCCGGATTTTCTTAACTGGGAACAGGTGTGCCTCTTTTCTACTTTCTGCTTCGCCGTTTGCTTATGTTTCTCAGGTGGTGTTTGTAATCCAGTAATGGCATATAATTTCCACTTGAAATATTTGTTTACGTGTGTACTACTTGACGCTTCATTGCAGATTTATATGTTTAATATGTGCTTTTCTTTCTCTGTTCACTCCAAATCTAGTCCTACAACTGCGGTCACGATGAACCTGTTTTCGAGGCTACTGCGAGACTAGTGGGTAGTTCCAAACACAAGGGCATTGTGTATTACTCTGCTTCTGGCGCCTGGTCTCCTTCCTCGGTAAGTTGCATTGACAATGGTTTTTTTGTGTCCTTTTTATGTGCTGAAGTTTGTTGTCTGCTTGTGTATATGCGTTGAAGTGTTGGCCATGCACTTCGATGTACACATGTTTTTTTTTGTCTCACAAACCACTCATTATTATTTTATCTTACCTCCCACCACACCGCAGTGCCCCGCCTCGACGGAGAAGGTGCCTTACTGTGCGGAGGAATGGACGCCGGCCACAGCAGGATTGAGTGAGTGGGGCGCCACGGAGAGCGATGTACTCGCCATGAAGCACCAGTTGTTCTTGTTTAATCAAGACAAGCCCAGTTATGCCAGGTAGAGCATATAAACTATTGTAGTTGCTCTGTTGTTTTGATTATTTGCATGCGTGGAAGATAGTTTGCCATTGGCGCACTATGGCATCGTTCTCAATCGTTAATTTCCGTCCATATCCATTGGAAGTTCGCTTCATTTCTTTTTTTCTTTTCTTCTTAAATAAGGTTCACCAACTCTTTTCGGAATGACTACAAAGGAGTGGGTATGATGGGCTTCAATGTATGGGAGCAAAACAGCCACTGCAGGTGAGAAATGCTTTTTTGTTTAGTGAAACATTTTATACTTATTTATTTTCCTATTGCTTGAACAATTGATTGTACAAAACAATGTCATGGAATTTTTTTTGACTTTGTTGAATTAATTACAATCTATTTAATGATGCAATTGTTCTCCTTCTCCTTCTTGTGTACCTTTGTATAGGTTTAAGAACCCTAAGAATGGAAGAGAAGAGAGCTGCAATGGCATTGACGCAGTCGAAGGCTGTGCGATGAAGTTTATGACCCATGAAGCGTCTCTGTGAGTGTTTTCTTGAATATATTTTTGTGTATGTTTTGTGCGTGTTTATTGTATTTGTGTGTTTTGTGAATGCCATGGAAGTACTTTTTCTTGGAATTTCCAATCTTTGCAAGTATATTTTGTTCAATTGTTGAACCGTTGTGCGCCGCAAATCCAGAAATGATATGCGTACAATAGCTTAATGGTGTTTTTATTTGACTATTAATCGACTTTGTATTTCTTCACTTGGGTAGGTATGGTTCAGACAATCAAAAGGGGGCTAACTGGCACCCCACTAAAGCTTTTCACATGCTTCGAGTAAGTTTTTGTTTCCACATTATCTTATTGAAAGTGATTACGTTGGTTCTATTCTGTGGTGTTTGTAGTGATTACGCAAAAATTCGCTACTGGTGGCCCTCTTTACATTGCTGTTATGTCTGTTAATCTGATGTGTATTTTCATATTTTTTTCTTTATACTGCTGTCCTGTAGGGTGAAGCGATTGCATGGATATTCGGATTGGTACTGTCGGAGACTGTGCAGATGGTGGAGACAGACCTGCACACCAAAAGCAGAGACAATCTACTGAAAGGTAAAATTGTTGTGTTGTTCACTTTGAGGTTGTAATTTTTTGCTTATTTTCGCATTTTATTTACATCCATAATGTGAATGTGCAAGACTAGGCGTGCATATTTCACTAACTTTGTTTGCCCAATTTCTTTTCCAATTCCGCACACGTTATATAGATTACCCGAATTTTCTCAATGAATTGACGCCGCCGCTGCCCAACCCTAAGCGCTGCAGCGGCTTGCATTGCGAACACAAAGCCCAGTGCTTTACCGACTACAAGCCCCACTACAGCAGCAACATGACGTTAAGTGAACTGGTTGTGGGCACCCACAAATGGGATTATGATCCAGGTATGCATATTCATACAAAGAACATGTGAATTGTAGATTGTTAACTTTTTGTTTGTGGGTGTATTCTCCGAACTATGCTGCCGAGATCGAAGTGTGTGCAGCTTGCCTAATGTTCAAGCTTTGCTCAGTTGATTTTCCTTCGTTTTTTAACTCGCAATATTTGAACATTCTTTCACAACAGCCACGCTTGGTGAGTGGTCTATCCACTACGGCTACTTGGACACAAAACCTCAATTTTCCGGCAAGGCGGCTAATGGAGAAATCCACTTTAAGATCACGATCCACCACGGCAAGATCTTTTGGCTCTGTGGGCCCAACAAAGATGCCCTGCTTCATGCCGACGTGTACCTGGACGCGAATGTAAAACTCGACGTTTCTAGCAGCGCGGGAGGAAACAGTGCGGTTAAGTATACCCCCAGCAGCAACCGTGTGCTGTTGACAAAAGTATCGGGGGCGGATTGTCGTGAGTATAGTGAGATTCCAGCAGGCACGCATGTGATTAGTGTCAGCACTAGTGCGGCGACTCCGGACCATACGAGTGTGATTACGCATTTGATTCTATGGCCCTAAGTTATTTGTTTGTGCTTTTTTATGGCGTTTATGAGTTGTATGGTGCGTGTTTTTGTTGCTTTTCTGGATATAACGAAAGTTGTGTCGTAAATTTTGCGTAACTTTATCGTAAATATCACTACTGAACCATTTATTAAACAATAAATGTTATTTCAACGAACTGCAGGAAATTCATTTTTTGTCTGCCTGGTGCTTGTGAGTATGGAGCATCTCGAACAACCTGCGTCAAGTACGATGGAGATTTATGACTTGGCTTACTATGAGCAGGCCAAAATTGACCATGGAAATCCCTTGCTGGGCCTTGGAGCCGGCGACAGCAGCGTGTTTTTGAATGTGCTTTCTGCTGACTTGCAGTCGGAGCTATTTGAAAAATTGGACAGTGAAATCGACTGGAACGTGATGACACACAAAGGTGGGCCCGTGCCTAGGCTAATTTCGATTCAAGCGGAAAGCACGGCTGGGGGTTGTTTCCCCTTATATAGACATCCAGCAGACGAGCAGCCAGGTACCATTGCGTTCACCCCCACTGCACAAAGATGTCGCGATGAAGTCTCAGCGGTCGTGAACCAGCAGTTTAACCACGCGTTGATTCAGAAGTACCGCAACGGCAAGGACAACATCAGTGAGCATGCTGACAAAACATTGGATATCGAGCGAGGCACAGTGATTGTCAACCTGAGTGTAGGTTCTACCCGTGTGATGATTCTTAAATCCAAGCCTGACCACCCTAATGTTGTCAATGACGGCTCTGATTCTGCCAAGATCGTGCAAAAGATAACCTTGCCGCCCAATTCTGTGTTTGTATTGGGGTGGCAGACAAATCTTTTGTTTACGCATCAGATCAAAGCGGACAAGCGCGCAGCCTGGGAGAAGCGCCCCGATGAACGCTTATACAACGAACAGCGCATTAGTTTGACCTTTCGGAGTATCTCTACCTTCATCTCTCCTGACGGGGCAATATTTGGACAGGGCGCTAAAAACAAAGCCGTTCCGGATATTTTCCGTCCAGTGCCGGACTTAACCAATCATGCATCAGCGAGTAGGGCAGTTGATTTGAAAGAGACTGAACTGCAGCAGGAAATGGAGTCTGTCGAGCTTTTAAAGGCATTTAGTGTGGAGAATAGAAGTGCCTTGTTTGATTGGGACGCTTACTACGGCAAGGGATTCGATGTAGTTAATTTCAATATTATTAACAAATAGATAATGGCTGCTTGCCGATTGATTGAATTTATGTGTATTAAAGTCTTCTCATAACTGATATCCAATATATTTTATTGGTGCAGTATCCAAACACTCCATACTTCGGTGAACACTCCGAAGTGACAATAATAATGGGATGCATAAATTGACGTCGAGAATATTACGTAATTTGGTATTGACGCACAATAACGAACAGGTTGAAGTCTTGAGACGGGCCAGACAGCTGGTGGTTGGTCTCACTTTCTTTCAGCCCCATTCCTTGCAACTGAGTGTAAGATGGCGGCCCATCTCAACGTGCACGTGCGTGACAAGACTGTGTTAGTTTTATATACTGGTGGAACAATGGGTATGAAGCCTGATCTGTATGGATCCCTCGCTCCTTCCCCCGGTTATCTGACCAGAAGAATAAACGAACTTCCCGAGATTGGACGTGACGACATGCCCAAGTTCGTGGTCAAGGAGTATGAGAACCTCATTGATTCTTCTTGCATGGGCCCTGAGCACTGGGTGCAGATTGCCACTGACATTGAAGAAAGCTACGATGAGTACAATGGCTTCGTTGTGATCATGGGCACAGACACCATGGCTTATGCGGCGAGTGCGCTGTCTTTCATGCTGGAGAATCTGAGCAAGACCGTCGTGTTTACTGGAAGTCAGATTCCTTTCGCGCAGGTTTACAACGACGCGCGTCGAAATCTACTCGTCAGTATGATTGTCGCAGCCACTTGCGAGTTTCCAGAAGTTTGCTTGTGCTTCAACGACAAGATCATGCGTGGCAATCGTGCTGTGAAAGTAAACAGCACCGGATTGGATGCGTTTGACACCCCCAACTACCCACCCCTTGCAATGCTTGCGTGCAGTATCACCAGCCGCAAAGAACTGGTCATGACGCAACCCACCGGTGAGTTGCAAGTGAAGAAGCAACTCGACAGCAAGATCCTCGTGATTAAGCTCGTTCCTGGCTTCTCGGATGACTCCTTGCTGACGCTGGTCACGCACACCACCTCGTTGCGTGCGTTGGTGCTTGAAATGTATGGAACCGGCAATGGTCCGTCAAATAAAGGACCCCTGCTGGAGGCCGTGCGCAAGGCGCGTTCCAAGGGCATCATCGTGGTGGCACTGACTCAATGCGTGCGTGGTGGGGTCAGTCTGGATACATACACCATGGGGAGAGAGTTTAGCAATGCGGGGGTAATCAGTGGTGGCGACATGACCACCGAAGCCTGTACCACAAAGCTTGCCTATTTGTGTGGACTTTTCACCAACGAGGAGGACATTATTCGTTATATGGGGATAAATCTACGTGGTGAGCTGTCGGTGGAGGGAAAAGGACATTTAAATAGTGCCTCCACCCAACATAGTATTGTGCCGATCAGCCCTGCAGCGTCGGTGGACACTGCATAAATGACAGTGAAAGACTTATGGTTTTATAAAGAGAGGATATCTTTTTTGGTTGCCTTTCTATACTATACAATGTGCTGATTTATAATAATCGCATCATTTTGGTATCTCTAATAAAATATACGAGTTGTGAAGATTGTTACTTTAGTTACATTCTAACAATTGACAGCATGAACAAACTAAAAAACAGGTTCTTAGTCAATTGCATTAGCTCCATTATTGTTATCATTTGTCGCGGTCTTCGCAGCAGGCTCTTCCCCGGCTGTCCCCACAGCTTCCACAGCCGCAGTGGTGGTGAGCGCGCTACACTCTTCTTTGTGGGTCTTCCAGTTACTCACCTGGCAGCCCCGGCAGCAATAGGCCGCTGTGTTGCACTTGCCGCACTTCATCAGCGCCGATTCGGTGTTACCGCAGTGCCAACACCCACTTACAACCTTCTTCGCCTCCTTCTGGGCGTTATTGGCGATCTGAAGATCCTGCAGAGCCAGCAAAGGCTGCGTGGAAAGGATGCCCTGGTCTGCCAGAGCCACCGCGAATTCAGCGCGGTGCAGTTCTAAATGGAAGATCAGTGGATCGTATTCAACCGGTCGGTTCACGTGATTGGCTGCCCCGGCAATCGCTTTGAGTGCACGTTTGCACAATTGGGGTTGACGCTTGTATGTCTGCAAAAAAGAAGCATAGGCCTCGCAGCCTTTGCCCTCCAGGCCGACACTCTCTTCGCCCGGACAGGCTCCACGGCCATAAAACAGCCGCATTTCGTCATATTCTTCGTCCCCCTCGGTTAACACTTGCACCACTTTCAGGCCATGCTCCCAGTGATCCCCCACATCATACACCCACCAGCAGAAATCGCCTTCTTTCTGAAGCAACGAGGCAACCAAAAGCTTCTTGTCGTCCATGAAAGCATTGAACTTCAGATTCGCATGCCGCATGTCTGCGAAATCGCTCTTTTTCGGTCCGATAACCGCACCATCGCGAGGATCTTGGAAGACATAGCCGTGACGACGCTTTGACCAGCCCATAATCGGAATGAGAAACTTCTCGTGGAACACGGACAGCGGGGTTGCTGCAGGGACGGTAAAAACACGCCAGCAATCACCCCCACTCTCCGTCAGCTCAACTGCAGGTGAAAGAAGACGCATAAACATGATTTACAACCACAGAACGGAATACCAAACTCTTATTCCTTACTTCGTATCTTTAATGTCAGTTTTGACGCCTCCTGAACTTCTGGTGAAGCAACTGCGTCGACCTTTCGCTGGGCGATGACGCTGATATACTGTTCGAATGGGGAAGGATACTTATTGTACAAACTGAAAGCTGCAGCTCTGATTTGGAACAACTTCATCATATCAATGGGCTTGCCTTCCGCATCGACTTCTAGATCTTCCAACGCCCAGTTGCGGTGGGCGCCGATTCCCGTGAAAGCCACTGGAGTGAAAGTTGCGGGGTCAACGGTGTGAAGCTCTGTGGGATAAATGTTCTTATCACTTGGGTCTACATACACATAGCCCTTCTTAACCCAGTTTGCTGGGAAATTTCCTTTCTTAGACAACATTCTTGCACCAAACCAAGCAAACACAAAATGGAAAGTGAGCAAACAGTTATCTTTGGAAGTTAACGATTAACTTTGAAAAGGTGCGCTGGATGGTGGCGAGACAAAAAGTGTTGGCTATATCACATTACTTTGTTACAACCACATCAATAGTAACGTAACTTCACCATGTCACAATCGATGTCACTACATATGCATTGATACTATACTTTAAGCAACTCTGACCACAACCTACTTACGCTTGGCGCTTCCCAAGGAAGGATAGTCGACAGTGTTAACATTAGCACTGTCTACTTGGCTCGGTACGGAGCCGTTCGTAGCACCACCCATCTTCGCCCAACCCCCGTACTTCTTATCATTGGCACTGGTACTAGAACTCGCTGCAGTAGGTGCAGTCTTAGCGCTACCAATGCGATATTCGAAGTCATCAGTCTTGGCCAACGGCTTCATACTTTCCCACTTCACCCCACTCACATCAGCACTTGCACCAGTAGAACCAGCACTAGGTGCTGTGGTAGCAGAGGCACCGAGCTTGTTGAGATTATTCTCCGTACTGGTGCTGGCCTTGATCACAGTGAGTTTTTTCTTCACTACCGTATTCTTCGCAGTGCTGGTGGAGGTCATGCCCACCGCAGAGAGCGCCTCGCCCCAGTTGTTGTTCGAAGGCGCTTTCTTCTTAGTCGCTGACTTGGTAGTACTCACTGCGGCAGTGACAGGTGTGGTGGAGGACAGTGTAGGATAGGCTTCACTGGACTGAGGGGGCGGGGGAGGGTACGCCGCTGGCTTGGTGGCGACCGGTGTGAAGTCATCAAATTCATTACTAGCCGTAGCAGTAGTAGCAGAAGTCTTGTAAGCATCAGATAGGGACGCTGCGAGCGCCATAGCCAGACTATCCTCGTAGTTGGCGCTCATAGGCGGGTTGGCACTATAGTAAGCGCCACTAGTGTTACTACTAGCTCCAGCAGCAGCCGCGGCGCTGGTCTTAGCGTTACTTTTCTTGTCTACTTTAATGCGCGCCCAGTCACCCAGAGAGCCAGTCACCGCGCGACTATTATTGCTCACACTTCCCGAAGTAGTGTTGCTAAGCGCATCATAGTCGCGTAGCATGCTACTGACCCCACTGTTGGTAATACCACTGCTACCGCCGCCTAACTTAGCGCTCATGCTACTTGTAGCTTTGGGCTTGCTCTGCAGGGCCGGAAAGTCGGCCTTTTTGGGCCCCCGTTTGGCGCCCTGGGCGGTGCTCATGCTGACCCACTTGTTCGTCAGGATAATCGGCCCGGAAGTATTACTCGTACCCTGCAATGTCGGAAACTCCTCAGCCAGGGCATCACTGGAGGTGCTGTGTGGCATACTCAGGGGGAGGCTACCGGGCGTAATATGGGCGTTGCGGTTGGCATCGCGCGGATCCGACGTGATGGGTGCCAGTTCCACTTGCCATTCACCGTCCCGCGCACGGCCACCAGTGCCGCCTTCGAACCGGCCACTCGAGTGGTTGGTGTGGTCGCTAGAGTGGTTGTGCGTGTCCTCCTCGGATCCGTCGGCCTTCTGCACACGGTCCTCTCTGCTGGATGTGGGAGTAGCCTGGCTAGGGCGTGCGATCTTGAAGTCTAGCTTGATGGTGGAGGATCGCTTCACGGTGAAGGTCGGGTGGTACTTGCGGTTGTGGACTTCATAATCGATCTCGTTGTCAAACACAATGAACTTCTTCGCCAGACAGGCCGGATCGTCGCAGAGAATGTGTGCCTTGGCAAAGTGCTCCTCGAGGCACTTGTAGTCATTGTAATACTTGAATTTAATGTCGGCTTTCTCGCACAGGTGGCAGGTGTAATGGTCCTTGCTTAAGTGCACAAACAAGGCCGTCGTGTCGTAATAACGCTTGCGGCAGAACTCACAGTTGGGGTGCCCCTGAGAGCCGTCCTGGTCACCCTCGCGGAGATGGGTTTCGTATTGCTTTTGGGTGTACATTCTCTGTTCGGCGGGGAAATCGTGCTTGTTCTCGACACAGTGCAAGCAGATGTGCATGTTGTGCTCGCCGTTCACGTGCGCACGCAGTGCCTTCATGTCACGGAAGGTACGACTACAGACTTTGCATTTGTGAATCCAGAGCTTCTGGATGACATCTTTGTGGTACTGTGTCGGAAAGAACATTTGGCTCTTTTGGTCTAGAACGAATTCGGGGCCGATCGAATCACCCCACATAGGATAATCTTCATATTTGGCATCCGGATTTTCAGTGCAAATAACATGATCTAATTCTCGTTTGCAAGTAACGCAATGTACGTTTCGATGCAATGCTCGGATCCGTAACGTGCACAAGCTGCACATGTTGTTGTGGCCACACACACTAAGGCAGGACATCCTTTCCTTGCCATCAATTTCATACGCGCACACCATGCATTCAGCAATCATTGTTCTGTTTTTGTAGATAGATAATTCAGTTTCAAAGCTAAATGCTTTTCGGGGGAATTTTGATCGTTCGACAGCGATCAGAGCGGTTCTGCTGAACGGTGGGAAAGCTGCGAACAAAAATAGTGCGAATAAGGCTTGTTTTTACATTCGAAAGCGGTTCTAAAAAAATCTTGTTTTCACTACTCCAGAGGTATGCCAGTAAAGTTGGTATTATTACAATTGAAAATACTTGAAATCGTACACGTTGTTGCTAATAAAAGAACTTCAAACCCTGGCAATAGCTATGCATGATGCTGGCAATAACTTCAAACCCTGGCTTTTGATTGTATGCCGGTACGTCTGCAATACTGGAATGTCGGTGACTTCACATCGAACGGGAAACGTTTGGTCAGGAGAAACAGCGTAGGAGGCAAACAGTTCTAAATTTGGAGCCTCTCTATACAAATGAATCAGACCTTAGACAATGACAGAACTCATTCTCACAATGTGCTCATGTCCCTTCCGACAAGCTTGGTTCACTGCATCTTGAGCGACTGGCTGGAATACGTTCCTGCAATCAGACTAGATCTTGCGTTAGTTGGAAGTAGAAATTTCCATCCACTAATGTTGGACATTCTCGAGTCTAACCAGTTTTACATCAAGGAAATCAAACAAGTCGAATTTACGCCTCCCAAACGTGCTCACTCGCAGATATGGAGCTGGCTTACGACCCGTCGTGTCAAAGTTCTTAGCCTCGAACCACACGAAAAATGTGATACTAAAGAGTTGGCGCTATATCTGCAGAAATTCGGACAGCATGTGAAGCGCGCTTGCCCTAACGATGACGTAAACCAACACGATCGCCGCATTCCGAAACAAAGCCTTCTCTTTGCGAACTATTGTTCCAACCTGTCCTACTACATTTGCAATTGCTGTTTGCATGTACACGATGACAGCATATTGCGCACTCTCGTCAACAACGTCTATTTGGAAAGACTCGACCTCTACGGCACGCTTTTAACAAATAATTTCATTTCTTCTCGTCCTGGATTAGAATTGCCTCATTTAAAGATTTTGAAAAGGGGTGAGACGTACGGAATAGGAAGACACTTGACTGACCTTGTAAAGACAGCGCCCAACTTGCAAGTGCTTTCCATATACTGCAATCCGTACAAGTGCACACATACCGATGCTGTCGTTTTGGACGTAGCCGCAGCCTGCCCGCAGCTACGCACATTTAGCAGTGAAGAGCTGCATCTCGGGGCGCGCGATCGGTTTTTGAGGCCCTTTTTGGCGACATGTAGCAAGGTTGTGAATCTTGGTCTCTACAAGCATGCCGGGCTTTCTGACGCGGTGCTGATTAAAGCTCTATCGGAACTTAAAAGTCTGTATTCCCTCGATCTGCGCGGCTGCTGCAGACTCACTGATAAGACGCTACAGTTTCTAGCGCAGTGCTACGCTGATACACTGCACGTATTGTACTTAGACCACAGCCAGTGGCCAGAATACTACTACGATGATGAGGAGTATGGAGAGGGATACGAAAGATTTGAGGACGAAGAGGAGGATCAGGATCTGGAAGAGGAGAGTGGTTACACCACAGCTGGCATCGCTAGTCTGCGCGCGCATTGCACGCACCTGCATACCTTCCACTACAGCATTGATGCAGGCACGGTAGCGCTTTCGCAGCACGTAGAGGCCTATCAGAATGCCACCATTGTAAGTGTCTGTGGCCAGTGCGATAAGGTGGTTCCATTGATATTGGCGCACTGTCACCAAATGCAAATACTAGCGATGCCATTTGACGAGGACGGTGACAAACGGGTCTGGTTAACGGTGGATCAGCTCATGTCGATTGTGGCACACTTTCCACTGTTGCGTGTAGTAGTGAGTGAGAGCCAGAACAGTAAAAAGTACAAAGAAAAGATGGACTATAGGGCAGTGAAGAAGGCATTTCCGAAATTAGTGTTTACGGATAACATGGCTGTGGCGAATTTTGATGTGTTAGATATCCCAGTTAAAGTGGGATAATGTGCTTGTGACGATGGTGAATGTATATATGACGTAGTTGTTGATGCAACAACTTCATATTTTGAGTTAAATAAAAGTAATACCAACGTTGGTAATTATATTACAGCACAGAGTTGTAATACAACAATTCTGTAACATGACCATCAATAAAAAAGTAGTTGACAATGATTGTTGTCTTCAATGTGGGCGCTACATGTCAATTTTCCTTCGCAAATATAGGAACTAGGTGGATCGTTGATGTGCGTGATTTCTTTTGCCTTTATTCCAATGTCGGAGTCTACGCTGCCGAATACGAAACGTTTGGTCCAGGAGGGATCCAAACATTGCGAAGTATTAACAGAATGATTTCGCCCACAGTGCAAGAATCTCGCTGTTTCAAAGTGATGGAAAGACCAAGGAACAACCACAACGTTCTCATGTCGCTTCCGACGAGCTTAATTCACTGCATCGTTGCAGACTGGGTTGATGCATTTTCGGTGATAAGACTTGACATTGCACTGTCCAGTGATGATATATTACATGTGAACATTGTCGAAATGCTGAGATCTGATCATTTTTACCTAAAGAAGGTGGACAGAATTAAAAACTTCTTGGGCTGGCAAAGACCACCGCCAACCAAGAATGCACACTCAAAAGTGTTGAATTGGCTTCTTCTTCGCCAAGTCAAAGTAATTGAGTTAGAACTGCACGAACACTGTTGTGATACTGTTATTGAAAACTATTTGATGAAGTTCGGAGAGCATGTACGCCACATCTGTCCCAGCGAAGATTCCGAAAGATCTGACAAAAATAACCGCACGCAGAACAATTTGATAGCTCAACACTGTCATAATCTGATCAGCTACTCCGTCCGCAATCTTGTTTATCATGATTATTCCATATTGCGTGTTCTTTGTAACAATTTTCATCTGGAAAACCTGTACTTCTATGGCGGGCAACACAATAAATTCGATCCTGTTGGTGTTCGTGAGCTTGCTCTGCCCAATTTGAAGCAGTTGAAGTGGGTAGAACATCACGCGCTAGACGTTGACTTGCTGGCCGTGATAAAAGCAGCTCCAAACTTGCGGAAACTAGCTATGTTTTGCGTCAATTATTCTGTCTTGGATGGTTATTTTGCTGCAAACGTTGGCCGCGCATGCAGTCAGTTGCGCACTTTTAGCTGTAAAGAGCTTCATATTGGACGAAACGATAGCTTCTTGAAACCCTTTCTGGCTGCATGCAATCATATTGTGAATTTGGATCTAAACGGGCACTATGAACTGACGGACAATGTGTTGATTGCGGCGCTCAGCGAGCTGCACAGTTTACATAGTTTGGACCTGCGCGGTTGCTGTAGACTCACGGACAAGACACTACAGTTCCTAGCCCAGCGCTTTGCCTCTATCTTGAGAGTCCTATACCTGGATCGCAGTGTGCACCCTTATTTGTGTGATGGTGAGGGTAACCCAGTAGTGCGCGAAGAGGTGCAAGGAGGGTATACTTCTGCAGGCATTGCCAGTCTGCGCACACAGTGCACGCACCTGCATACCTTCCACTATTTTCTAAAAGCAGGAAGTGTCCAGTCGACGCCCACAAAAGCGTACCAGCTTGCCACTACTGTCGAGATATTGAACGCAGGAGCGATACCATTAGTGTTAGAGCACTGTACGCAAATTGAAATAGTAGCCTTCTCTTTTCGGCAGTATGAGGCTACCACAGTGTGGTTATCGGTTGAACAATTGATGCTCCTGGCCGCGCGCTGTCCTCGACTACGAACAGTGGTAATCATGAGGGATAAGTATGCTCTAATGGTAGACTACAGTGCTGTGAAGAAAGCGTTTCCTAAGTTAATGTTCAATGAAGATAGGACCGTGCTGGATTTTGACGTGCTAAAAATGCCAGTTTGAGTTGCGCTCAACATTTCAGCACACTTTAAATGTTAGTTGTTATCACAAATAATAAACTGACTAGTTCCAACAAACATTTTTCAATTCACATACTCACCTATCCTATTTTCAATTTAAATGTCTTAATCTGTGTCTTAACATAGAAAGCTAATCGTTTGGTCACAACGCCACTATCTTGCCATAAAGCTCTATCTGTGTCGTCTCGAACTCTCTGCTTGCTACATACAATCAGCAACTTATTGACTTTGTCGTAAAGAAAAAGAAAAAAAAAAACTGGTGACCAGATTCATTGTCGCTATTACATTGTCGGTGCGTTGACAGCGAAAGTGAATCGTTCAATGGTTCAAAAGCAACATTGTCATCGAGGCGATTTGGCAAATAGCAGAATCGATGGCGCGTTTCGGTATATCGAATACAGCTGTATTGGTTAACAGCAATGTGCTGATGTCGCTTCCAGATATTCTAGTCAACTGCATCTTGAGGGATTGGGTCGACGTCGTTTCAATCATGCGACTTGATATTGCATGCAGCAGTGACAAAGCTATACATTTGTCATTGCTTGATATTCTCAAGTCAAATTGCGCTCACATAAAAGTAGTGAAGCGACTTGATCAGCTTCCCTGCAGGGGTGGACCACCTTCGTGTTCGATGCTTTCCCATAACGTTATGTTGAACTGGTTAAATTTGCGCGAAGTCAAAGTTTTGCATCTTGAATTGCATGAGCAAATAAATGAAGATTTGCTGGAGACTTACTTGCAAACCTTTGGACATCATTTGCTTCACGTCTGTCTGAGTTCAGAAGTCCAACAGACTCTGATTGGGAAATACTGTTCAAGCATAACGAGTTACTCTATCAAAGGTACTCTAATGCAGAGTAACAGGCTTTTACGCATCATCAACACCCATCCGAAATTAGAAACGTTGCACCTTGTATGTGAACAACGAGATTGGCATCAGCGTCCTACAGAGGTTCCAGCTCCTAACGTTACGCTGGAGCACTTGAAGGAGATCGAATGGTTTTCGGTGTACGGATTTGATGAGGAATTAGTATTTCTCGCAAAAGCCGCACCACACTTGCAGCAGCTAGTTCTCCGTGGCGATCCGCAAAAATTTTGTGGAATTCGTGATTCATTAATCATCGGCGTGGCACGTGCTTGCCCTGATTTACGCACACTGAGCTGTGTTGGAATAGACTTTGGGGATCATGACAACCTTCTCAAACCTTTCTTTGTCAACTGTGGCGGCATAGTCACCTTAGATCTGAGATTGCATAAAAGCCTTTCGGACTTTGATTTGATCCCAGCACTCAGTGAGTTGAAAAACTTAAAAAGTTTGGACCTGCGGGGCTGCTGTACGCTCACGGATCGCACATTGGAGTTCCTAGCGCAGCGCTTTGCCTCTACACTGCAGATACTGTATCTCGATTACAGTAGGTTCCACAAACCAGATATCCGGCTTGGCTACACAGCCGCAGGCATTTGCACACCTTTCACTACATTCTGCGGGTAGATGTGCAGTTGAAACATTACCAACACATTGGCGACTACCAAAGTGCTACCATATTGGAGGTGAGTTTTTACAGCAATGAGTTGCTGCCGATTATACTTCAACACTGTGATCACATGCAAATACTAGTGTTGGACCAGTGGGATAGCCACCGAGCGCTGTTTACTACAGATCAGTTAATGGTCATCGCCGCGCGCTTTCCAGGATTGCACACGGTCATTGTTAAGCAGAAGGAAGATGATAAGATGAAAATATTGGTTGATTACAGTGCTGTGAAGAAAGCGTTTCCAAAGTTGCGCATTACAGAGTTTACGGCTGCAATTGACTTTGACATTTTGAAGGTGCCAATTGGAGTGCACATATAGTCGATTTAGACTTATAAGAGGACACTTATTACATTTGATGCGTATTTGTTGATGAAATAACTGCGCGTATGTTTAAAAACATTATCGATGTCTGAATGGTAATGATGCTTTGGATTTTGGGAAAGAAATAGTGATAATTGGCCAGTATAAAATGCCTGTTCCATCGCATGCGCACTCAAAAGAACTACTTGTACATAAAGTTTAAGTTCACAATTTGCTCTATACGTTCCTAGATGCAGTGTATTTCACACAAATACATTCGACTTATAACGTGATCATGTACACATCGTTGTAATCCTGCTCCGCACTCACTCCCCCAAACAATAGCATACCGGCGTGCCTGGAAGCAACGGAATTACTCCCGCTCACTCCCTTGGTGTGTAAAATGGCCTTTTTGTGATCGATGCTCTCCGCAGCGATGGGCTTGACAAACACAGCATAACGCCGGTTGGCGGCCAGATTTGCGAGCATTTTGATCGAGATCGGGCACAAAGACAGACCAAAACGACCCGGAATGGGGTTTGAAGTAGCCAGTGTTTTCCACACAGTCTTGGCAGGAGCGGGGGTACTAAACTTGCGGAATAACGGCGCAGCGACGAGATCACCGCTCACGTTGTTTTCGCTAAAACCGTCGAACAGCACAAGCTGCACGCTTCGTTCGAGCTGCGCGATCATGCTGCTGTCCGAAATCGGCTCGGCACTTTCTTTTTGCTCTGCGCGGTGGGAGTGTGTTTCTAAATGTGCGTGGGCAGGAGCGATGTGAGGGTCACTGGCGACTATAATCGCAGAACCGTGCGCACACCGAGG
>LNAP01004849.1_pt1 | contig 16845 bp, 14 predicted proteins | sample 602601 | NCBI WGS metagenome assembly LNAP01 (sample SAMN02440304, study PRJNA202911) | soil metagenome | biome: Subtropical and temperate rainforests or woodlands; isolation source: soil samples (1 kg each in a 20% v/v slurry with milli Q water) were... ... | reverse complement strand
GTAGGGTTTGCGCCGCACGGCTTCGGTGAGTACGCCGCCGCTGCCGTAGCCGACGTAGCCGGGTGGCGCGCCTTTGAGTTGGCTGACGGTGTGGGCTTCCTGGTATTCGGAGAGGTTGATGCTGATCAGGTTGCGCTCGCCGCCGTACAGCGCATCGGCCAGGGCGTAGGCGGTTTCGGTTTTGCCGACGCCAGTGGGGCCGAGCAGCAGGAATACGCCGACCGGTTTGGCCGGGTCGGTAAGGCCGGCGCGGTAGGCTTGCAGGCGTTGGGCGATGGTGCCCAGGGCGCTGCTCTGGCCCATTACCCGTTGGCCCATGCGTTGGCCGAGGGTGCGCACGGCGTGGGCTTCGTCGGCGAGCATTTTGCCGACGGGAATACCGGTCCAGCCGGCAATGACGGCCGCGACGATTTTGGAGTCGACTTGTTCGGGCACCAGGGGATCGTCTTGGCGAATGGCGTCGAGGCCGCTTTCCAGGCGCGCCAGTTCCGCGGCCAGGTGGTCGATACGGCTATCGAGTTCCTCATCCGGGCTGTTGGGGTCGAGGCTGTCGCTCAGGGTCAGCAGTTCACGGCGGGTTTGCAGCAGTTCAGCAACCGCTTCGCGTTCCTCGGCCCAGCGTTTTTCCAGCTCGCGAATGGCCAGCACATTCGCGCCTGCTTCCTCTTCCAGGCCGGTGATGCGTTCGCTGTGTTTTAGGCCGGTGGCTTGTTCGCGGCGCAGGCGCTCGAGTTCTTCGTGCAGGGCAACTTGGCGATGGCGCAGGCTTTCCAGCGGTGGCGGCACGTCGTGTTGGCCGAGGGAAACACGGGCGCAGGCGGTGTCGAGCACGCTAATGGCTTTATCGGGCAGTTGCCGGCCGGAGATATAGCGGTGCGAGAGCTTTACCGCGTCGTGGATGGCGGCGTCGAGCACTTGCACGCCGTGGTGCTGTTCCAGTTTGCTGGCCACGCCGCGGAGCATTTCCACGGCGGTGGCTTCGTCGGGTTCTTCCACTTGCACCAGTTGAAAGCGGCGGGCCAGTGCTGGGTCTTTTTCGAAGTATTTTTTGTATTCCATCCAGGTGGTGGCGGCGATGGTGCGCAGTTCGCCACGGGCCAGGGCCGGCTTGAGCAAGTTGGCGGCGTCGCTGGAGCCCTCGGCGGCGCCGGCACCGATCATGGTGTGGGCTTCGTCGATAAACAAAATGATCGGTTTCTCGGCGCTGCGCACGGCATCGATCACGCCTTTCAGGCGCTGTTCGAATTCGCCTTTTACTCCGGCACCAGCTTGCAGCAGGCCGAGGTCGAGCACGCGTACGCTGACGTCTTTTAGCGGCGGCGGTACGTCACCGGCGGCAATGCGCAGGGCCAGGCCCTCGACCACGGCAGTTTTACCCACGCCAGGGGCGCCGACCAGAATTGGGTTGTTTTGCCGACGGCGCAGGAGAATGTCGATGGTCTGGCGGATCTCGCCGTCGCGGCCAACGATGGGGTCGATGCGGCCGTTGCGGGCGTCTTCGGTGAGGTCTTGGGTGTATTGGTTAAGCAGCGGCTCTTCATCCGGCGCTTGGTCGCGTTTAGCGCTTTGCCCGGTGCGCGCGGCGGGTGGGCTTTCTTTTGAGGGTAGGGTCCATTCCAGCAGGTTGCTGCGCAGGGCATCGCGGGGAATGCGCAGCAAGGACGAGGCACTGTTGAGCAGCAGCGTGCGCCGTTCTTCGCGGTCGAGCAGGGCCAGCAGCAGCAGTCCGGAGCGGATGCTGCCCAGGCCTAGCACGCTGGCTTGCACCACGGCGTCTTCCAGCAGGCCGATGGTTTGCGTGGAGAGTGCCGGGGTGCGGGTACTGCCGGCTTTAAACAGTTCCAGGGCCTTGTTGATTTCGGCGCCTAAGGCATCACGCTCCAGGCCAAAACGCGGCAGCAAATAGGCGAAGTCGCCGCCTTCGATATCCAGCAGTTCGAGCAGCAGGTGTTCGATTTCCACGTAATGGTGGGTGCGTTGCAGGCAGCGCTGCGCGGCGCGCTCCAGGGCGCGGCGGCAGTCGTTGTTGAGGCGGCTGATCAGGTTGCCGAGTTCCATGGCTAGGCCTCCGCCGTTTGTTGTAGACGGGTTTCGATCAGATGCGTGGCGGCGTTGGCACTCACCTGCAGGCCGGTGTTCCAGCTCAACCGCGGTGCGCCTTGGCGGTTCAGGCTCAGCGGTTCGGCACCGTTGACCAGCAGGCGCAAGGTGCAGTCCATATCCGGGCCGAAGTAGAAACTGGCCAGGCTGGCGAGCTGGCCGTGCATGTCGCCACCAGGCAGAAATGCGCCCGTTTGCTCGGGGGCGAGTGGGCCGAGGGTCAGGCTGATGCCGGCGTGTTCATCCCATACCCGCGAGCCGGCCACAGCGTTATGCCCCAGTTTCAGGTTGCGCCCAGCACGGCCCAAGCGGCTGCGGCTGGCAGCGGGAATGCTGCGCCAGGCGCCGGCATAGGCACTGGCCTGCACCGGCTGGCCGACGTGTTGGCGCACCAACGTGGTGAAGCCAGCCAATGAGCGGCGACCGCCCATAAACAGCGCGCTGCGCGACAAGATCGCCGAGTCGTTGAGTACCTGGCGTTCTTGTAGGGCTTTGGGCAACAGGCCGGTGAGGGCGCGCAGTTGGCTTTGTACCGGGCTGGCATTGGGTACGCCAAAGCCCAAGGCGATGCGGTGTTTGCGCAGCACGCGGTAGAGCAGGCTGAGCAGGCGGTGTTGGAACAGGTCGAGAAAGGCCGCCGGCGCGTGGTCTTTCAGGCGTGCGCGTTGTTGCAGCCATTCCTGATAGGCGTAGGGCAGGGGGCCGTCGGGGCCGCCAAGACCAAACACCGGCGTGGTCAATTGGGTTTTGCCGTCGTCGGCGGTCAGCAGGCTTTCCACCTGGCTGGCGGCGAACAGCGGCGTCAGCGGGCCGCGCAGGCGAATGGCTTCGGCATCCGGTGAGGTGCCACAGCCCAAGGAGGTGGCGCGCGGTTGCTCACGCTCCAGCACCAGTAGCGCTTGCAACAGCTCAAAGGCCTGCGGCTCGGCGCGCAGGCGCTCGCTTAGAGGACGAGGGGCTGGCCGGCTTGGGGTTGCCACGTTTTGATCTCCTTATCGGCCTGAACCAGTACCGTGCTGACGAAGCGGTTGGCGGTGGCGTATAGCGAAAAGAACTGCGCCAGTACGCCGGAAAACAACACCGCGCTACTGCCGACAAAATGCTGCGGGTCAAGGCTGATGCTGACCTGCAAACCATTGCGCCAACCGCGCCAGGCGTCTTCACCGACGCGCGCGACAATGCGCTCGCTACGCAGACCGTGCAGGCCGCTGATTTGCCGGCTGGCACTGGCTTCCTCGCGCAGGTTGTGCAGGGCGAGCATTTCCTTGAGGGCCGTCAGCGCCTGTGGACCTTCCACTAACGACAGGTGGTTAAGGGTCAGTTGCGACACCAGCCGCCAGCGCGATTCGCCGCTCAGTTTGGGCAGGCTTTGTGGCGTTGGCGGGTTGCGCAGGTGCGCGTGGGCAATCGGCCCTGGGCGCTCGAAACTCAGGCGTGTGCCAGCGCTCAAGGCCTCGGCCAAGTGGCGGTTGGTGCACAGCAGCTCGGCGGTCAGGCTGTATTCGGGGGCGTCTTGCAGCGGGTCGAAGTGGGTGTCCACCAGGCTTAGCAGCAGGTCGCTACCCAGGCGGTTGGGCGTCAGGCCGGTGATGCGGCGCGCATGCCAGTACAGGCGGTTGTCGCCAGCGCCGTGCTGGTAGCCGTAGTACGCCGGCACGCGCTGCACGCCGGCCGGGGAGGTGGCGCGCAGGCCACGAATGCTGTGAATTTCCACGCTGTTTTCGCGGTGGCTGTCGGCGACCAAGCGGTACTCGCTACGGGTGCCGTCTGGGCGCAACGGTTCGGACGTGCGCGGGAACAGATTGATTACTGGCGCGCAGCCAAGAGCAATGTCGCTCGGTTGCAGGCTAATGCGCGTGGCCGGCGCGCGGTCAAATACCACGTACACATACAGCGTTTCTTCTTCGCTGGCTGGCGCGCGTAACGGCACATCGAAGAAGGCAAATTTTTCCGGGAAGGCAAAGTATTCGGCGAGCAGGCGCAGGCCTGGGTGCAGCCCGGTTTCATCCGGCAGCAAGGTTTCATCACTGGCAAAACCGACCACTTGCGGCAAGCCTTGTTGCGCCACCGGCGGGCTGCCAGCGGGGCCGCAGAGTACGGCGATGGAATGGGCGCAGAGCAAGTCGTAGAGGGCGGCATTGACCACCGGCGAAGCGGCCAGATGCAGGCGCAGCGTCTCGATGCTCAGCTCGTTCCAGCTAATGCCCTCGATGCAGCGCAGGCTTAAGCGCAGTGCCGAGCGGGCATACGGAATGTCGGTTAGCGCTTGGGTTTCATCGCCGTCGAGCAACACCGCTTCGCTGATTTCCAGCGGCCACAAAACAGTCTCGGCGGTGCTGCGAAAGTAAACGCTGTCGCCACTGCTGGTGGTCACAAACAGCGGTGTGTCGCGCGGCAACCGGTAGCCTTCGGCGAGGTTGCCTTTGCTTGCGTCCGGCACAAATTGCACGATGGCGCAGGACGGCAACGGCCGCAGGGCGAGCGGGTAAAGCTGTTCCAACAGTGCGTCGCTGAACTCGGCGTAGTCATCGTCCAGGCGCCGTTGCAGGCGTGCGGCCAGCAGGGAAAAACCTTCCAGCAAGCGCTCGACATGTGGGTCTGGGCATTCGCCGGGCGCCAGTTCCAGGCGCTTGGCCACTTTCGGGTAACGCGCGGCAAAACCGGCGCCGGCATGGCGCAGCCAGGTCAGTTCGCGTTGGTAGTAATCGAGCAGTTGGTCGTCGATTGAGTCACTCATAAAGCACCTCCACTGTGCCGGCCTGGTTGTCGAGTACAAACACCGCCGGCCATTGCTGCTCGCCGTGGCCAAGGGTGCCGCTAAGGCGGATTTGTAAACGCTGTGGGTGTTCGCTGGAGGGCTGTATATCCACCTCGCCCAGGTGCAGGCGGGGCTCGAAATGGTTGATGGCGCTGCGCATATCGCGGGTCAATGCGCGGCGGTCATCCAGGCGTTGCGCTTGCAAGGCGGTCCAGTCGCCGATGCCGTAATCCAGAATGGTCAGCGCCGTGCCCGGCGGGCGAAGCGCACGTCGGGTATTGAGCAGGCGCAGCAATTCGGTGCGCACCGATTCGGCCAGTGCGGCACGGTCGAACACGGTGTCGTCGCCTGCCGCCAACCGCTCGAACAGCGGTGGTAGCAGACGCGAATCGACTAGGCGCATGGCCGCTTACATCAGGCTTTGATGAGCTTGTTGGCGGCCAAGTCCCACGTCGAGGCGGCGGTGCCTTCCTTGGAGCCATCGTCTTTTTGCGCGGTGAGTTCCCATTTGATTTTGGTGAAGTTCATCGACAGGGTTTCCACCGGTTTACCGCCCGCACCGCCGCTAACGCTGACGTTGGAAAACACCACGTTGTTCAGCGTGTAAACGATAAAGGGCAGGATCTTGCCGTCGCCCTCGGCGGCGTTGCGGCCAACGGTGATTTTTACCTCGGGCAGCGGTTTACCCGCGCAGCAAAACTCATTGAGCGACGGTGTCGAGGTGTCGATGAACTTGGTGACGGTGAACTCACCAATGTGCGGTTTGCCGGAGGTGCGCTCCGAGTTACTGACGTCGTTGGTCACCTGCATGGCGACGTTGTGGCTGTACGACATGATTTCAATTTTGTCGATAAAACCCTCAAGCAGGCAGTCACCTTTGATGTCGCCGCCGAGGTCGAGAATGATCGCATCCATCGCTTGTTACTCCTTGAAAGTTGGACGTCGCTCGTAGGGTGTGCCGGTCCGCGCACGGTTTGTGCGCACCATGCGGTTTTGGTGTTTGCGCCATGGTGCGCACAGCACACCCTACGAGTGAGCGGGGGGTTAGCTAATCAAGCTGCTACCGGTGGCGGCAACGTGGCGACCAGGCGGATCGAGGCGGTCAGCTCTTCCAGTTGGAAGTGCGGGCGCAGAAACACCGTGGCCCGGTAGGCGCCCGGCTTGCCGGCCACCTCGGTAACGTCCACCCGCGCTTCCCGCAGCGGGTACTGGGCCTTGATGGCTTGCGGCGCGTCACGTAGTCGGCGATCCAGTTGTTGAGGTAGGTCTGCACGTTATCGCGGGTCATAAAACTGCCGACCTTGTCGCGCATGATCACCTTGAGGTAATGGGCAAATCGCGAGGCCGCCAGCACGTACGGCAACATGCCTGAGATGCGCGCGTTGGCGTTGGCTTCGTTGGTGTTGTAGAGCTTGGGTTTGTTGGTGGTCTGGCCGCCGAAGAACACCGCCACGTCGGAGTTTTTCTTGTGGCATAGGGCGATAAAACCAAGGTCGTTGAGCTCCTTCTCGCGGCGGTCGGTAATCGCCACTTCGGTGGGGCATTTCAATGAGATATCACCCGAACTGGTGTGGAAGGTATGCGCTGGCAAACCTTCCACCGCGCCACCGCCTTCGGCACCGCGAATGGCTGCGCACCAACCGTATTGAGCAAAGGCGGCGGTGATGCGTTGGGTCAGCGCCCAGGCGGCGTTGCCCCACAGGTATTTGCCGTGGTCGGTGCCGTTGACATCTTCCACGTAGTTGATGCCTTCCACCGGCAGGGTGTCCGGGCCGTAAGGCAGGCGCAGCAAGAATTGCGGCAGCACCAGGGACACATAACGCGAGTCTTCGCTTTCGCGGAACGAGCGCCATTTGATCAGCTCTTGGCTCTCAAACACTTTGGCCAAATCACGCGGCACGGCCAGCTCGGTAAAGCTGTTCATGTCGAACAGGCGCGGGCTGGCGGCGGCGATGAAGGGGGCGTGGGCGGCGGCGGCGACGTTGGAGAGTTTCTCCAACAGGCCAATGTCTTGCGGGTGGCGGCCAAAGGTGTAGTCGCCGACCAACAGGCTGAAAGGGTGGCCACCAAAGGTGCCGTATTCCTCTTCGTAAATCTTCTTGAATAGCGCGCTCTGGTCGAACTCCACCGCCTTCTCCAGGTCGGTTTGCAGTTCTTTTTGGGTGACGTTGAGCAGGCGCAGTTTTAGCCGCGTACTGGTTTCGGTGTTTTGCACCAACAGGTGCAGGCCGCGCCAGGACGCCTCGAGTTTTTGCACCTCGGCTGGTTGAGCTGGTTGCTGATCAGCTCGTCAATCTGGCTGATGCGGTCGTTGATCATGGCCACGGTGTCTTTGTCGATGGCCATGCCTTCGTCGAGCACCTGAGTAGCAAATTCGGCGAGCATGTCGCGGGCATAATCCTGCTGGCTGTCGTCGTGGGCCATGCGCCCTTCGGCGATGATGCGGTCGAGCAGGGACAGGGTTTCGGTGGTGCTTTCGCTGGTTTTACTTTCGCTGGACTTGGCCACGGCGAATCCTCCTTGAACGTAAAAGGGTAGCTATCAGGCTTCGGGTTCGGCCGGCGGTTCAGCGCTGGCAGCGGCCTTGCCTTTGGGCGCGGTTTCAGCAGCGTCGGCCTCCGGGCGGGCCGATTTGATTTCCTGCAAGCCTTCGGTGTTGGCCACTACGTCTTGCAGCAGCTTGTCGAGGTCGTCGTTGCCGTCGAGTTTGGTCAGCAGATCGCGCAGTCGTTGGCGTGCTTCAAACAGGCGGCGCAGCGGCACAACCTGGGTGACGACATTGACCGGATCGAAGTCGTCGATGTGGTTGAAGCGCAGTTCCACGTTGAGTTTGCTGTCATCGCCGGAGATGGTGTTGTCCACCTGCACGGCAGCGCGCGGGGCGATGGAGGCGATCACGCTGTTGAAGTTGTCGCGGTCGATTTCGATAAAGCGTCGCTCGCCAAGTTTCGGCAGGGCCACATCCGGCTTGCCGGAGAGGTCGGCAAGAATTCCGACCACCAACGGCAATTCCTTCTTCTCGATGGCGTCGCCGATTTCGACATCGTAGGTAATTTGCACGCGAGGGGGACGAATGCGGTCTAGCTTGTGCTGGGTACTCTCAGCCATGACGTGTTGCTCCGATGCATGTGGCGAGCGCAATGCATCGGTACTTGCCCCGGTGATCGCACTCCTTTGCTGGATCGCGGCAATCAGCAGTGCGGAAAAAGCTTCCGTCTGCTGTTGGCAATCCCTCCTGGTTCACAGGCCGATTACGGGGCTGGTCCTGCGAACTACCCAACACGCTAGAACAGGTCTATAAAAATGCAAATCGAATTATTTGGACGCACATGAAACACGGATGCTTTCTCCTGCTGTACCGCGCAACCGCTCTGGCTTCAGTGCTGGCACTGGGTGGTTGTTCCTATTTCGCGCCCAAGGTTGAGTTGGATTCGTTGACCCTGGATGTGGCGCCACGGGCCAACAACGACACGCCCATTGCCGTTGATTTCATAGCCATTAGTGACCCGGATTTGCTCAAACTGCTCTCGGCGGTACCGGCCCGCCAGTGGTTCGCTGAGCGCGAACAATACCGCCGTGACTACCGAGAGCAGCTCTCGGTATGGAGTTTGGAACTGGTGCCGGGGCAGTTGATGCAGGCCACCGATTTCCCACTACGCGGTCAGAAGGCGGCTGGACTTTTGGTCTTTGCCGGCTATAACACTCCCGGTGCTCATCGACTGCGCCTTGGCGAACAAAGCAAGGTGTGGCTGCGTTTTGAAAGCAGAGACATGCGCTTGCTAGGCGACGAAGAAACACGCTAAGCACCCCAGCAAGGGCAAGGATTGCATCGGCCGCGGCGTCACGCTGCGGCTCAACACGGGACGTTGGGGAGGGTGGTATGAGTGGTTTACCGGACGCAGTTTGCTGGCATGAAGGCATGCAGCTACTGCCCCAACACTTTCAGTTGCAGGGCCTGCGTGCCGAGGCGTTGTCTGCGCACCTGGTGCAGGCCGCTAACCCCTGGTTCTGGGGCATCACCGAACTCGATCTAGACCCCATCGCCCTGTGTGCCGGGCGGGTGCGGGTGCTCGCCCTGAAAGCGATTTTTCCCGATGGTTTACCGGTGGAACTGACTCCAGGTATCGACACGCCGGTTGAGTTGGATGTGGTCACTGCCATCGACTCGGCGAGCAACGCCATGGTCACCGTGTACCTGGCCATCAACCCCTTGTGGCGCGCCGGGCAACTGGTGCCACTCAAGGGCCGCCTGCAATCGGTGGTCGGCCAAGCACTGCCGGACCTGGCCAGCGGCGAACACCCAGAAGCCATCACCGTGTGGCGACCGAACCTGCGCCTGATCAGCGAAACGCAGCGCGCCGACGCCATTTGCTTGCCGCTGCTCAAGGTCGGCAAAGAGGGCGGCGGCTATGTGCAACTGGCTTATGTGGCGCCCACGCCACGGGTGCTGCCGGAGTCGGTACTGGGCCGTAAGGTCAGCGATTTGTGTACGCGGGCGCGGGAGAAATGTGTGTTTCTCGCCGGGCGCCTGCGCCATGCCCAGCAGGCCGGCAATGACGACGATATCGACGAAATTCGCCGGCAACTGGCCGCGCTTTGGGCGCGTTTGCCAGAAGTAGAGGCCGCGCTTAACAGCCGCATTGCCGCGCCGCAGCAGCTGTACACCTTGCTCTGCGGCATGGCCGGTAACTGGTGCGCGCTGGACCCGGTGGCCGGCGTACCAGCCTTTACCGCGCTGGACTTTCTCGACTTGCAAAAAGGCTACGAGCAAGTGCTCGCCTGGCTAAGCATGGCCCTGGAACGGGTGCGCGCCGGCTACCGCAGCGTACCGTTCGAACAGAACGGACCGCGCTTCAGCATCTTGCTGCCCGACCTGCAACAACGCCGCCAACGCTTGGTGATTGGCCTGCGGATGCCGGCCGGCAGCCATGAGCAGGCGGCTTCTGAATGGCTGGCGCGCGCCGTGATCGCCTCGGCCGCCCACATTCCTACCCTGGTGCGCCAACGCATGAGCGGGCTGTCCCATCAAGCCATGAGCCGCCAGGAGCAAGTGGCCTACGGCGTGGGCGATGACACGCGCATTTTTGTTGTGCAGGGCGCTGGCGAATGGTTCGACCCGGCCCAGGCGCTGAACATCGTTTCTCCCGGTCCTGGGCAGGGCAGTAGCCCTTGGCAGGTGGTGCTGTTTATCGCCAATGAGAGCGACGTGGCATAGCGCAAATAAGGACGTTGTATGGCTGAGCAGAGCACGGGAATGCGGGCGCAAGGGTTGCACGATTCGCCGCTGAGCACGGCGTTTAGTCGCGCCTGGCAGGAATGGCTGGAAGCCTGGAATACCCTGGAAAAAGACGACAGCGCCGATGCTCAACTGGTGGTGCACACTGCCGAAACCGCTATCCAGATCAGCCGCCGTTTGTGGCGCAACGCCTTTGCCAGTGTCGGCGATGCGTCCGGGCAGCAGGTCAAAACCATGGTCTATGCCTTTGTCGCCCTGGTGGACGAAACTCTGCTGTTCAGCCCGTGGGCTGGCCAGGCCGCGTGGCAGGAAAAACCCCTGGAAGCGCGCCTGTATGGCAGCCGAAATGCTGGCGAGCGCTTGCCGGTGGCGATCAAGAAAATCCTCGATGAACGCGCCCCGGCCAGTCGCGACTTGGCCAACGTCTACCTGCAATGTCTGATCCTGGGTTTCCACGGGCGCCTGCGCGGCGTGCGTGGTGAAGCCATCCATGAAAAATGGCGGCATGCATTGTTCACCTTTGCCTGGCAGCGCGAGCCCTCGTATCGCGACGTGGCCGACACCCTGGAACTGCCCAGCGACGTCGCGCCGATCCGCTTGCCGGTGCGCCGCTCATTGCCCGATGGTTTGCGTCTGGGCTTGGCCATCGCCTTGGGTTTTGTGCTGCTGTCGGCGGTCGGGCATTTGTTCTGGCGCGACATCACCCAGGCCTTGGAGCCAGTGCTGCATTTGGCGCCGGTTAGCAGCGTGGAGCAGGGGCGATGAGCGTTGCCTCAGTTCTGTTGTGGCTGCTGCTGTTTGTTGTGCTGCTGCTGGCGGTCGTGTTGTTGGTGTGGTGGTTACGCACCCAGTCCGGTTCAGCGTTGCGCACTTTCTACGGCGCCTTGCGGCAGATGGAAAGCGACTTGGCGGTGCACGACCGCTACGAAACGCCCTGGCTATTAATGCTCGGCGACGACGAGCAGGGCGCGCAGCTGTGCAGCAGTTGGCGCTTGAACCCCATCGGCAAACCCGCCTGGTTTGGCCGCTGGTGGGCGGACCCCGATGGCGCCGTGTTGGTGGTGCCTGACGCGCTGTTTATTCCCGCCGAAGGAGTAACGCCGCAGTTGGCCGCTTGGTGGCGCTTGCTCGGCTTGTTGCTGCGCCTGCGCTCGCGGCGCCCGCTGGATGCGTTGCTGTGGAATATACCGGCGCAGCACCTCGGTAACGACGAACAAGCCCTGGCCCACGGCCTGGCCGCGCGGCGTAAATTTATCGACCTGTTGCAGCGCTTGGGGTTGAGCTTGCCGGTGTATGTGCTGGTTACCGACATGGAGACCGTGCCCGGCTTTCAAGCCTTTATGGCGGCCATTCCCGCTGAGCAACGCGAGCTGATTCTAGGCTGGACCTCGCCCTACACCGTGGACGCCATGTGGCAATCACAGTGGAGTGAAAACGCCCTCAACCAAGTCACCCGCGCAGTAACCGAGGCGGTGATTGAGTTGGGCGCATTGCGCGGCCAACTCAGTGATGAGCTGTACCAATTGCCGCAACAACTGGAGGCCCTGCGCAGCAACTTACAGGTGGTGCTCGACCCGGTATTCCAGGGCAATGCGTTGGGCGAAGCACCGCGTTTTCGTGGCCTGTACTTTACCGCCAGCCAGGCCATGGGCGGCGATCAAGACCCCGACTTTGCCGCCCTGGCCGTGCGCCAAAGCGTGTTCGCCCGGCGCCTATGGCATACCCGCATCATCGCCGAACAAGGTCTGGCCCATGCCGTGCCGCGCATTTTGCGCGTGCGCCGGCGTTGGCAGCAGGTGGTGGGCATTGGCGCGGTTGTGGTGGCGGTGTTGTGGCTGGCGGCCATGACCTGGGTGTGGCGCGATGCCGTTGACGACGCCGCCAAGCTGGCGCAGGTGCTGCAACACGCCGAAGGCCGCTACGTGGTGGTTACCGACGAAAGCCGCCGGCGCGAACTGACCAAACAAAATGTGCAAACCTTCTGGGCGGTGTTGGAGCAAGCACCGCGCTGGCGCTACACCTCGTTGGCGTTTCCCACCTCGTGGTTTTCCTCGCTGGACAGCGACCTGGCCGAAATTCTGCGTGGCAGCGCGTTGGCCCAGCTGTACACGCCTTTGCACGACCTGATGGCGGCGCAGTACCAAGAGCTCAGCCGCATTCAGAACGTCGGCCGGCGCTCGGCCAACCAGCAGGGTAGTGACCCCGAGCAGTGGCCCAACTACCTCAGCGCCCGCGCGTTGGTCGATGGTGCCCTGCGCATCGAGCAGCAAAACCTGCTATTCAGCCAAGCACTGAGCAGCCAAAACGGTCCGCTGGATGACCTGGCCCAACTCAGCAACAACGCCTTTGCCACCAACCTCAACGCTGGCACCCTGCGCCGGGAAAACTACTACAACCAAGTGCTGGGCAAAGACCTGCCGCCGACCTTACAAGCCCTTGACCTGCAAAAAGACCAAGCCAAGATTGCCGAGCATTTTCAGCGCCTGATGCAGCTGTGGTTGGTGCAGTACTCGCTGGGCGACAACTTTGTGCAGCCGGCCGGCTACCTGCGCGACCATGTCGACAAGCTGCGTGGCGGTTACGGTAACTCGCTGCAAGAGCTTGAAGATGTCAGCGCCCTGGTGGCCGACCTGCGGGGCCTGATCGCCCTGACCAACGCCACCTGGAGCCGCAGTAGCGGCCGTGACCTGGTGCCGGGCTATCGCGCACTGCTGGACGACGCGAGCAAGAGCACATTGCTCGGCCCCGACCAACAACAAGCCGTGGAAAGCCAAGCCAACCGCCTGCAAAACACCTTTCGCGATCAATGGGTAGCCCAGGCCGGCACCGACGACAACCTGCTGGTGCAAAAAAGCTCCGGCGCCCTGGCTCTGCACAGCGATATCGACAGCCTGGATAAAGCCATCGACAGCCTGTTGAAGTTCGACTTTGTCGCCGTCGCTCTGCGCCAGGGCGATGCCCAGGGACGCACCCAACTGGTGGACACCAATGGTCTGGGCGCGGCACTGAACTACTTCGACAGCTACAAAAACTACGCCAGCCACGAACTGCCATTGATTCCCCCGGCATTTCGTTCGGCCATTCTTGGCGCCGCGCAAAACGCCGCCGCCACGGCCATGTGGTATAGCTTGGAATCGCGCGCCAACCTGCCGCGCTTAAGCGCCGACCAAACCTTTGACGTGCCCGCCGACAAAGCCCTGCTGCTGCAAAAAGCCTTTGTTGAGCTCAAGCGCCCAGACCTTGCCGCCACCTTGCAGAACGGCCTCAACCGGCGGGCGCTGGCCGACGTCAATCGGGCGCTGAACACCGTCGAAACCTTGCCGGTGTTTGGCCAACGCTTCGCCATTGAAACCTGGAACGGCAGCAAAAACCTTGGCCTGGAGTTGTACCGCTCCACCGACACCCAAGAGCTCAAACAAACCCTGGCCCAGCAGTTTGCCATTATGCAAAAAGCCACCGAAGAGCATGGCCCAGCACTGGAGTGGTTGCGCTTGCAGCAAGACAACCTGGCCGTCGCCGACTACGCCAACGTCACCCGGCTGCTGGCCTTGTACGAGGAGATGCTCAAATACAAAGGGCAAAATCCGGCCAGTTCGCCGGTGCAGTTTGAACAGCTGCTTAGCCGCGACTTTGTCGAAATGGACGCGCAAACCTGCTCGAATATTTTGCAATCCGCCAACGTGCCCCAAGGCGCCGACGACGTCTCGCGGCGCGCCCAGCAATTGTGGGGGCAGGCCCGCCAGCGCTGCACCCAGCTGCAGCAGCAACTCGGCGCCCAGGCATGGGCCAAACTGGCCGACTACTTCAACCAATACCTGGCCAACCGCTTTCCGTTCTCCTACGACCTGGCCTCGGCCGACGCCGACCCGGAACGCGTGCGCTATATGGTGCAGCTGATCGACAGCAGCCTGGCCCAAGCCGAGAACGGCCTGGCCTACAGCACCGCAGGCGACAAGCTGGCGGCACAGGATTTCCTCGACCGCCTCAAGCAAGCGCGGCAATGGCTAGGCCCCTTATTTGTACGCGACAAAGACGGCGTAATCGGCCTGGACATGGACGTGCTGTGGCGCACCGACCGCGAAGACGAGCGCGGCGCCGACCAGATCATCGCCTGGGGTTTATACGCCGGTAACCAAACCCTGGTGTACCCCAGCGATGAACAAAAACGCCTGCATTGGACGGTCGGCGAGCCGATCAAACTGATCTTGCGTTGGGCCAAAAATGGCTCGCAGCGCCCCGCCAACGACCCGCTGCAACCGAGCCTGGCGGTCAACGACCTCGAAGCCGGTTGGGAATACACCGGGCCCTGGGCACTGCTGCGCCTGATGCGCTCCCATGTCGCCGTTCAACGCCAGGCCAACGTCGACTACACCCAGTTTCCGCTGACCCTGCAGCTGCCGGTGTACGCCCCGTACAGCAGCGAAAACCAAGCGCAGATGTACCTGCGCCTGTCACTGCTAACCCAAGGCGGCAAGCTGCCCTTATCGATACAACCGCTGCCCGTACGCGCGCCGGCATCCCCCTTTAGCACCAGCGCTGCGCCGCTGCTGAGCGCTCAGGAGCTTCCATGAGCAGTGCCCTAGACCTCGAACGCCTGCTGGCCCCGCTTTCAGCGGAAAACCCCTGCGGCCCTAGCCTGCGCTACGACGCCGACTTCGACCGCCTGCGCGAACTGCGCCGCGAAGACGACGCCAGCCTGCCCACCGGCGTATGGAAAAGCGAAATAAAACGCGGCGACTGGGCAGCCCAGGAAAACCTCGCCAGCGACCTGCTGGCCACCCGCAGCAAAGACCTGATGGTCGCCGCCTGGCTCGGCGAAGCCCGGCTGCATCGCCACGGCATAGCAGGCTTCGCCCAGGCCGTGGCGCTGGTGGTCGGCCTGTGCGAACGCTACCCCGACCACCTGCACCCGCAAGCCGAAGACGGCGACCAGAGCTGGCGCGTAACGCCGCTGGACTGGTTAGCTCGCCAATACGCCGAGATCCTGCACACCCGCACACCGCTTTTCGGTGAGCACGGCGGCGACTTCGGCAGTTTTACCCTCTACCACTGGCAACAACTGCAACATCAGCAAGTGCATGGCGGCGACAACAAACAAGCCAAAGCCCTGGCCGAACAAGCTCGCCTGCAACAACAAAAACTCAACGAACACCTGCGCGAAACCCCGCTTGCCCACTGGTTCCACTGCCAGCGCAGCCTGGAAGGCGCCTTTAGCGACCTGCAACGCCTGGACTTCTGGAGCGACCTGCACCTGCAAGACCTTGCCCCCAGCTACCAACCGCTGCGCGAAATCATGACAGCCCTGGCCGTGCTGATTCAGGAGTTCATCACCATGCACCCCCAACAACCAGCACCCCTGCCACCGCTGGCCAGCGAACCAGCGTCAGCCGAAGCAACCGCCGCTACCGCAGCCGAGCAACCGCCAGCGACAGGCGCCGCCCCCATCGCCGCCACCTTAAGCAGCCGTGAAGACGCCTACCGCCAACTGGTAGTCATCGCCGACTACCTGGCCAAAACCGAACCCCACAGCCCGGTGCCGTACCTGATCAAACGCGCCGTGGAATGGGGCAACAAACCGCTCAACGAACTGCTCACCGAACTGATCTCCGCCGACTCCGAAGCGCGGCGAGTGTGGTCGCTACTCGGCGTGCTGAAGTAAGCCCGTAGGCCGAGCGCGTTTTTGCTCAAGGCGCGTCACAGATGGCGGCAATTGTGCTGTCGCGCCAGGTGGAAAATCAGTAGATTTCTACGCCTGCCAAACACCGCCTTCCCCCAATTGATAGAGCAGCGGACGAACGCCTATGAGCGAAGAATGGGATTTCTACATGTGCAACGTGGACAGCAAACCGGCGTCCATCTACCTAAACTTGCAAGCCGCCAGCGACGCGGCTGTCGCGCAAAATCCCTTCCTCGCCTACGTGCGGATCTTTATGCGCAGCCCACGTGAAGACGGCCTGTCCAGCCAGCAAGAATTCGACCAACTGATCGTCATCGAAGACGCAGTTATCGAACGCCTGGCTGCCACCAAGCTCGCCACCTACGTAGGGCGCATCACCGCAGACGGCTGTCGCGACTTGTACTTCTACGCCCCCAAAGAGCAGGGCATCGACCCCAACGTACGTGCCGCCATGCAGGCTTTCACTAACTATGAGTTCGAAGTTGGCACCCGCGCCGAAGCCGACTGGGACACCTACCTAAACTTCCTATACCCCACGCCAGAAGACTACCAAGGCATGCAAAACCGCCGCGTCTGCCAAGCCCTGGAAGAGGCGGGCGATGCCTTCGCCACCGAGCGCCCGATAGAGCACTGGGTGTACTTCCCAGACAAAGAAACGCAGCAACGCTTTATCAGCAAAGCCATTGAACTGGGCTACACCCTCGACGGCGCCTACGAGCCCACCGACGAAGACACCCGCTACTGCGTGCGCCTGTCCTGCAACGGCATTCCCTCGTTCGCCAACATCAACGGCTTGACCGTACCGCTGTTTCGCCTGGCGCAGGAATGTGGCGGCGACTACGACGGGTGGGAGACGCAGGTGGTGAAGTGAGGTAGGGCAAACCCAGTGGCATAACGGGTATCGCATGGTGCGCACAGCACACCCTACAGCCTGCGGTGGAGCGGCGTTTACTACAGGCTCCGTAGGGTGTGCTGTGTGTTCAGCCGGGAGACATAGGTAACAGGTGTCGGGAGACATAGGTAACGCATTTAGGCTTAGGTAATTCTTCGAATCGGGAGATCGAGTGATGCCTT